>ODAK010001725.1_pt1 | contig 23503 bp, 22 predicted proteins | sample 1539591 | NCBI WGS metagenome assembly ODAK01 (sample SAMEA3539303, study PRJEB22396) | soil metagenome | biome: tundra; feature: field; material: soil | place: USA | collected 2010-05 | depth 0.15 m | reverse complement strand
AACGTCCTGAGACGGTGGTTCGGCGAAGGAGGACCTCATGCCGAGTGAGTTTCCCATGAACGACCCACGAAATATCTGGAAAAACCAAACCACGGAGGCATTCAAAATGTCAGCAGATGAACTACACCGTAAATCGCAGCAGCGTCAGAGGAAAGACCGTTTTGTGGCGCTCTACTCGATAATCAGCGGGCTCATCCTTTTCGTATTCTTCGCGTGGACCTTCGCCAGAGTCCACAACGAGGTGGTTCCGCGCATAGGGGTTGGCGTGATGAGTCTCTGGGGCATCTATTATGCGTATCAGGCATACAAATGGTTTTGGCAGGAGCGGCTAGCGCCGGATGCGGCACTGAACACCACGGTCCAGTCTTACAGAAGCGAACTAGAGAAGCGTCGCGACTATGGCCGGCACATCTGGCGCAGGTTGGGCCTGCCGTTCCTTTTCCTGGGCCTGGCGATGGTTATCGTGCCAGGGCTGATCAAGTCGCTCGACGCCCCACGGCTCCTGCTGAACTTTGTGCCGTTTTTCGTGCTTTTCGCCATATGGTGCGCAATATACTTTCCCAGGAGGAAGCGAGGGCAGCAGAAGCTTCAACAGGAGATCGACGAGTTACGCGTGTTTGAGAGAGAGAACCGATCGTGACACAAAACTGTTGGCCGGAGGGCGAGGCATGCCCCTCGCGTAGCGTGCGACCAGCGGTAAGGCCCGCCGTAAAGGGAATGTTTTGCCGGTGGGAGACTTCCTTGAGCGTCAGTTCGGAAGGTACAATTCGACTCGATCGGTGGTCCAGGGGCCAATGCCGCTGCCGAAAAAATCCCGATCCTCTGTTCCGACAGGGACGCTCAGCACGAGGGCAACGGCGACAACCGGCCAGTCTTGGATGTCGCGCGCGGCCATTCGCTCCCGCGCCAGTTGCTCGAAATCCCGATATGGAGCTTGATCCACCGGCTTGACGAGCAACCCGATCCGATCGAGCACCGCCAAGCCGGTTTCCGGGTCGTCGCCGCGGCTGTTGAATAGCCGCGGAATGTACTCGCGAGGGTCGTCGAAGCAAACATCCGGAGTGTAGAAGGCGATCGCATCCTCGTAGGCCTCCAGCAGCGCGCGCACGCGTTTGCCCGGCACCGCGCGGATCAGGATGTTCGCGTCGAGTACGATCCCTCTGCCTGGGGTCATCGGCGCTTGCCGGCGCGCCACCGCTTGAAATCCGCGACCAGTTCATCTTCGGTCACACCTTTCGCGGCCAGCAGATCGTCCAGGCGGGCGGCGGCCTCCTTGAGGGCCGCTCGTTCCGTTTCGGAGCGCTTGCGGGGCTTCGATTCTCATCCTACCGAATGTTGCCCCGTCGAGCGAACGGGAGATCTTCCGAGCCGCGCTTTCACACGCCGGCACGCGGGATCTGATAAATGCCGTCTTGGAGGTGGATCTTGAGCGCGCTACGATTACCAGCCGGGAATATTCATATCCGGTTCTGTAGTTTAGAAAGAAGCCGCCTGAAAGGCGGCTGCAGGCAAGATTGCCTGCCCCACAACATTACCCAAACTTGCCTTGCATCTTGGCCGTGAACCGCGCGATGTTGACGATCGCACGCTGGTGCGTGCCTTCGCCGCACTTCTCCTTTTCGTCCCAGGCTTCCACCCTGAAATTAACGCGCCGCCCTTCGACCCCGACGACCTCGGCGGTGAACGTGACAGTCATGCCCATCGGCGTGGCCGCCAGATGGTAGACATCCACGTGCGTGCCGACCGTGTCGTGGCCCGCGTCCAGCAAAGGCAGCACGGCGTCGCGGCAAGTGCGCTCCATCCAGCCGATCATCCACGGCGTGGCCAGCACGCGCGCCCCCTCCATGCCCAGGAAATCGATGGCCACTTCGTTGTCCACCAGCAGCTTCTTTTCGAGCTTCGTCCCGATCGCTATTTCCGCCATGTCAGCCCTTCAACCCAGCCAGCACGCCGCGCATGTAACTGAAAGAGTTCTTCATGCCCGGCAGAGGATTGTCTCCGTCGATTTCGTACTCCAGATTCACGCAGCCTCGATAACCCATCTTTTGGAGCTGCTTGAAGATGCCCACAATCGGCATGATGCCCTCGCCCACATCGCACTGGATGGCGTGCGGCTCGAACGTCCGCAGGTCTTTGATGTGCATGTCGAACAGGCGGCTGCCGGCCTCGGCAATGGACTCGACCACGTTGGCGCCCGCGCGCGCCGAGTGCCCCACGTCCATGCACAGCCCGCAGCGCGGGTCCATGTTCCGCACCGCCTCCAGCACGGATTGCGGCGTCGGATACTGCTTGTCTTCGGGACCGTGATTGTGGATGGCAATGCGGATGTTGTACTCCTTGACGAAGCGCTCGATGGCGCCAAGGTTGCTGTGCGTGGGGGCGCAGACGATCATGGGCATGCCGCACATCCTGGCATATTCGAAGTAGCGGCGGATATCGTCCGGATCGTCCTTCGCCAGCGAGATGTTGCCGCCGCTCACGATGGTGAGGCCGGCGCGCTCGAATTCCTTCCGTCCGCTGTCGAGCTCTTCCGGACTGCTGCGATACGGCAGGTGAAACTCCTTGACGCTGACATACGGCGTGCGCAGTTCTTTGATGCACCGGATGGCCAAGGCGCGGCTGTACTCGCGCAGGGAGTAGCTGGCCACGCCCAGCTTGATCGCGCCGGAGGTCTCGTCAGCGGCGGGGGCGCGGGCCGGCGTTCCCAGGCTCGCCAGTCCGGCGGCCGCCAGGAAGCCGCGGCGATTCAGTTCGAGGCTCATGATGGAACCATTTTACATTGCGGCGGCTATGGGGAGCGGGTCCGGGGGACCCGCGCAGGCCGGGACGCAGGCCGGGGGCCTGCCCCACAATTACAGTCCCACTACTTTGAGCGCCGACCGCAGCGAGTCGTAATCCCGCCCGCCGCGCAGGAAGCGGACGACCTTGCCGTCCCGGTCGATCAGGAACGCGGTCGGAATCGATCGCACGCGGTACAGGCGATGCGCCTTGGCGCTCGAGTCATCCAGGATCGCGAACGTCAGACCGGCCTGCTCCGCGAAGTGGCGCGCGGTACCCTTGCCCTCGTCATTGACGCCGAGCACCTGCAGGCCCTTGTCCTTGAACTCCTCGTGCAGCTTCACCACGCTCGGTAACTCCCGCCGGCATGGACCGCACCAGCTCGCGAAGAAGCTCAGCAGGACGGGCTTTCCGCGCAGGTCTTGCAGGCGGATGCGCTGGCCATCGAGCGTCTTCAACTCAAAATCGGGCGCGGGATGATTCAGCAGGAACGAACCCGACTGGCCGGGGATGGGAAGCACATCCACCAGCTTGGCGTTCTTGGGAGGCTCGAAAGTGAAGGTGGAATCGGGCAGCGCTTCACCGATTTGAAAGCTGTGGAAGTCGATGGTCAGGCGCAGGACCGTCTTCTGGCCATTCGGGTAAGTAAGGCTGGCCCACACCAGGCGGCCGATGTTCATGGTGACCGGATCGATGGTCAACTCGGTCATACTGCTGCCTCCCTGCGCGTCCTTCTTCGTCACCACCTGCACTGCGGGCCATTTCTGCTTTTTCTTTTCGAACTTCACCTCGGCATCGGCGGCGCGGCCGGCCGATGCGGCGGTCTTGTAGAGCCGCGCCAGAATGGGAAGCACCTGCCGCGCGTATGATTCCGCCGGGTCGCGCTCGCCGTCGGACTGGGCACCGGAATCGGCGCCGGAATCGGCGTCCGCATCATTGTCCGCATCGTTGTCCGAATCGGGGCCGGCGGCGCGCGCGCTGGATTCCTCTTCGGTGTATTGTTTGAGCTTCGGCACATAGGCCCAGCTTTTCTGACCGTCCGAAACCAGCAGATATTCGCCTTTATCGGGCGCATCCACGCGCCACAGCGACTTACCCTCGGGACCGACCGCCAGGCGTACCTTGGCCTGCGCGATCACTACGCCCGGATTGGAGCCGCGCTGTCCGCCCAACAGCAGGTCGCCTTCGAACTCGTACTGCTTGGCGCTCTCCGCCTTTTGCGCCACATCGTGGACGAGCTTGGTGACGCTGAATTGCTGTCCCTGCGCGACGGCGGCGCAGAGGCAGGCCAACGCCGCGCCGTATACGGTAAGACGCAACATAAGGTCCTCGTCCGCATGATAACAGACTTACAGGTCCGTTATTAGTGGCACAGACCCACTAATTGGAAAGACGAAGCCTGCGTGCATGACCCCGACGACCACGTGGCTCTTGCCATCGAGCGTGATCGCGCGGCCCACGATGTCCCGCGCGCCGCCGAACGTAGACTGCCACAGCGCGTAGCTCAGAATGGGCTACATGGGCGCCAGGACGCTCGTCGGCGGGCAGGAAATCGCGGCCCAGCAACGGATGTGCGCCGAGCACGCGGAAGAACTCTGCCGAGACGACCGGTGCTTCGAGCATGCGGCTCTCCGCTGCCGGTGAGTGTGAGGCGGTCATGCCGATAGGAGGCCATGCCGGCGACCGCATGGCTTCGCGCGCGCCAGTCGAAGAAATCCGGGTAACTCAACGGCTCAGTGGTGTTCGCGGCCGCCCCCGGCTCGATATCCGCCTGCTGCGCCCACATCAGGCGTTGCGGATCGGGAAATGGCAAAGGCCGCAGCAGCACGGCATTCAACAGGCTGAAGATGGCGGTGGTCGCACCGATGCCCAGTGCCAGGGTCAGAATGGTCGTAATCGCAAAGCCGGGACTCTTGCGGAGCTGGCGGATGGTAAAGCGCATAAGTCGCTCTATCCGCACGCCACCTGCCACTGTAACCCATTGAAATCGTGAGCCGATGCCTCGGGCCGGTTGTCCGAATTCAGGCGGCGCCGTTCACAACCGGCCACAACCGCAGCCCCTTGCCACTTTCCGCATGCATGCGGCATATTGGAGTGCTACGGTGGTAGGTACGCAATGGAACGATTTCGGGTGAGCCACAGGGGAGAATCGCATGATCGAAGAACACGAGTTCAAGAAGCACGCTCACGAAGCATTGACCGGCTTGCAGGGCGACCTGGTCCTGGCCGGTGACGATTATGGCTTCGAGTCCAGCCTTCACGGCGGCGCGATTACCATATCCTTCGAGCGGCCGCCGGGCAAATTCGCGGTCGTGCCGGAAGCCGGCGCCCGGCAAATCAAGGTGACGCTTGGGGCGCGCGGCTACAAGCTCGATTGGGACATCGTGGAAAACACTTTCGTCCACACCGAGACGGGCCAAACCCTGAAGGAGTTGGTGGAGCAAGCCATCAGCAAGCACCTGAAGAAGGACGTGGAACTCTAGCCGCCGGCGCGCGATGTCTTTTCCGGAACAGGACCGCGCCGACCTGGGGCGCTTCGGATATGCCCAGGAACTGTTCCGCGGCATGGGCGGGTTCTCCAACTTCGCCATTTCCTTTTCCATCATTTCGATTCTGACCGGAGCCGTCACCTTATTCGGCTATGGTCTCGAAATGGGCGGACCGCTGGAGATGACGCTGGGCTGGCCCGTGGCCACGGTCTTCACGCTGGTGGTGGCCGCCAGCATGGCCGAGCTGTGTTCGGCCTATCCCACGGCCGGCGCCACCTACCACTGGGCGGCCGACCTGGGCGGCAAAGGCTGGGGCTGGCTGGTGGCCTGGCTGAACATTCTGGGGCTGATCGCCGCGCAGGCCGGCATCAACTACAGTTGCGCCCAGTTCATCCTGCCGTTTCTGAATCTGCCTTCCACGCCCTTCAATCTGTTTTGCATGTTCGCGTTCATTCTGCTGAATCAGGGCATTCTGAACCACTACGGCATCCGCCTGGTGGCGATCTTGAACGACTTCAGCGTGACGGTGCACATCGCCGGCGTGGCCGCGGTGGTGCTCGCGCTCTTCTTTCTCGCGCCGAAACAACCCGTGCCGTTTCTGTTTGAAGCGGTGAATAGCAACGGACGCTCGCCATACTGGTGGGCGTTCGTGCTGGGCCTGCTGCAGGCGCAGTGGACCTACACCGGCTTCGATGCGTCGGCGCACATGGCGGAGGAAACGCGCGATCCCCGGCGGCGGGCGCCCTGGGGCATCGTCCTGTCGGTCGCGGTTTCGGGCGTCGCGGGTTACTTCCTGTTGCTGGCGCTGACGCTGGCCATCCACAGCATTCCCGCGGTGCTGGCGGCCAAGGATCTGCAAGGCAACCAGATTCCGGCGGTGATCGCCATCCTGCAACAGGCGCTGGGCGCGAAGGCGGGCAACGCCATGGCGGCGTTGGCGTCCATGGCCATGTGGTTTTGCGGCCTCGCGTGCATCACGTCGGCATCGCGCGCACTGTATTCGCTGGCCCGCGACCACGGCACGCCTCTCGCGGAGCAGGTGCGCTGGGTCAGCCCGCGCCACGGCACGCCCGCGCCCGCCATCTGGCTGATCGTGGCTGCGTCCATGGCCGCCATGCTCTGGACGAAAGCAGTGCCGATTGTGACGTCGCTCAGCACGGTGGCGCTGTACCTGGCCTACACCATTCCGATCGCCCTGGCATGGCGCGCGCGGCAGACGGGATCGGATTGGCCGCGCCAAGCGGTATGGAGCCTGGGCCGTTTCGGCGGGCCGCTGAATCTGGTGGCCATTGTGTTTGCCGCGTTCATCTGCGTGGTGCTGATCATGCCGCCCAACGAGCTGGCGGGCAAGACGCTGGCCGGCCTGCTGGTGGGCTTGGGTGTGTTGTACTGGGCGGTGGTGCGGAAGAGATTCAAAGGGCCGGAGTGGAGCCGGCATGGGTGATTTGGCAAGGCGCGTACAACCGGGCGGCCTGAGAGGCCGCCGCAGGCCGAGGGCCTGCCCCACCAGAGTGAGACCAGGCCGTTACCACCAAGATCCGGCTACCAGCGTTTGCGTCCGAAGCCGCTACCGCCGCCGCTTGCACGATCCGCCTTTGGGCGTGCCTCGTTAACGTTTAGAGCACGACCATCAAGGTTCATGCCATTGACGGCGGCAATGGCTTTATCGCCCTCTCCATCGTTTGCCATCTCAACGAAGCCGAAGCCACGAGCTTGGCCGGTGTCACGATCCGTAACGATGTTGACCCGATCGACAGTACCGTGGGTTTCAAATAACGCACGGACAGAATCTTCCGAAGCCCCAAAACTGAGGTTTCCAACGTAAATGTTTTTCAATTATTTTTCCTTTGCTGATTTGAAGGCGGCTAATTTGGAAGGTGGACGAACGTAGCGGTCAGCCTTGAATTGGCAGGAGCATCAAACCGAAAGTTATTATAGCACAGATACAAGCGTGTTATACTATTTACAGGATCAACCCCTTCCAGCCCTGAGATCCGAGCGCCGCCCGATCCCGGCAAAGGCCCAGTCCCGCACGAGCCCGACAGAAGAAAAGAGCGCATCCTTATGTTGTACGACAGCACGAAGAGCCTATTGCAGACTATTTTACGGTCACTTGAAACCGGCGACGACACCGGGTGGGACGACCAAACCGAATCTGGGAATTCATGTCTTTACGAAATGCACCAGATGTCGGGGTCGCTGTATAAGCCGTATAAACCCGACAGGCTAAATGCCAACTCGCTGGCGCAAAGCGATCTTGCCGAGAAGCTGAACAGGGCCATACCGCACGTCAGGACGATGGTGATTGCAATTCGGCATAAAGATCAAACCCGGGCACTTGAGAGCGGCAAGGCGGCTCTTGCCGAGATGAATGGCCCCAGCCCCTCGATTCCTTCAGGCAGGCGTACAACAGCAACGACAGAAAGTAAAGGCGCCGCAGTGGTACGGCAGCACGCAAAGCCCAATGGAAAGCACCGTCTCCCGGTTGAAGGCCTACAGATCCTGGTGTCAAGGTAGAAGTAGGATTCAATGAGCCAGTCGTTCACGTTCATCGACGTTGCCGGGATTCAGGCACAGTATACGGTTTCCGATAAGGACCTCCACGGCGAATTCCGCTGGTCCACCGATCACGGCGATCGCGGCGTCGCCCCGTCGTTCGAGGAGGCTCAGCGCCGGGCAAGAACAGTATTAAAAGACAGCATGACCGCAAACCGGCGATCTGACGAAGCCACAAGGATGGAACGTTATTCCTTGCCCTGGCGATCTCGCTGACTCGGTTTGGGGGCGAAGTTGGCGCCGGAATGGCCCATCGCCAGTTCAGCGAGGCACCGCACGGTTCGGAGCTACCCTACCCGTGCCGGATTACCAGCACGTCGCCATCCTTGACAATATACTCCTTGCCTTCCAGCCGCAGCATACCTTTTTCGCGCAGCCCCGCGTACCCGCCTAAGTCCACCAGCGATTTCCAGTTCACTACTTCAGCCCGGATGAACTTCTTCTCGAAGTCCGAATGAATCGCGCCGGCCGCCTTAACCGCCGTACTGTGGAACGGAATCGTCCACGCGCGCACTTCGTCTTCGCCGGCAGTCAGGAACGACATCAGCCCCAGCAGCGAGTAAGTCGCCGAAATCAGCCGCTCCAGGCCCGACTCACTCAGACCGTAACTCGCCATATAGTCCTTCTGCTCTTCGGCGGGCAGCTCGGCTAACTCGGCTTCCACCTTGCCGCAAATCGCCGCGACCGCGGTGTGCTTGCGCCCGGCCAGCGGACCCTGGCGGTATTCCCGCTCCTTATCGTGCAGCTTCCCAGCGTCCGCCTCGCCCAGATTCAGCACGTAGAGCATCGGTTTTTGCGACAGGAACTGGAACCCGCGAATGCGCTTCTCGTCCTCCGGGTCGAGATCCAGCTCGCGCAACGGCTTGTTGGCATCCACCGCCGCCTTGCACTTCTGCAACAACTCGAACTCGCGGTCCAGCTCCGGATTCTTGATCTTCTTGCGATCCTTGTCCAGCCGCTCCAGCCGTTTTTCGATCACCACCAGATCGCTCAGGATGAGTTCCGTCTCCACGTCTTCCAGATCGCGCAGCGGATCCAGGCTGCCTTTCTCGTGCGGAATGGTATCGTCCTCGAACAGGCGCAGCACCTGCGCGAAGGCGTCCACCACGCGCAGGCTGGCGACGTAGCCCGCGTCGCGCAGGCTCTCCTTCGAGATCGCGGGCATATCCACGTATTCCACCGCGGCGTGCGTCACCTTCTTGGGTTCGAACAGCTTGGCGAGTTCCTCCAGGCGCGCGTCGGGCACCTTGGCCACGCCCAAGTGCACAGCGGTCGAGCCGATGCGCGTCTCCTGGTGGGCGCCGGTGAGGATGGTGAACAGGGAAGTCTTGCCTACCATGGGTAGGCCGATGATGGCAGTTTTCATAATGGAAAGCAGGACCGGCTAGAGAGGCACGTCGGTCACGCCGAGTATCTCTTCGATGATGCGGTCGCCCAGGTCGGAGCGCCTCTGCGCCAGCGCCGTGCGCGTATTGACCATCACGCGGTGCCCGAACACGGGCGCCGCCAGGCGTTTCACGTCGTCCGGAATGGCGTACTCGCGCCCCTCCAGCAGCGCCAGCGCCTGCACCGCGCGGAACAGCGCTTGCGAGCCGCGCGGGCTCACCCCCAGGGTCAGCGACTCGTGCGCCCGCGTCTTTTCCACGATGGCCAGCATGTAATCGACCAGCGACTCCTCCACCGCCACGCGCTGCACCGAGGCCTGCAGCCGTATGATGTCGTCGCCCGAAAGCACCGGACGTACGCTGTCGGCGGGGGCCATCTCAAAATTGCGCAGGATCTCGCGCTCGCTCGCCGAGTCCGGGTAGCCGATGCGCAGGCGCATCAGGAAGCGATCCATCTGCGACTCGGGCAGCGGGTAGGTGCCGTGGTGCTCCACCGGGTTTTGCGTGGCGATCACCATGAAGGGGCGCGGCAGCAGGTGCGGACGGCCGTCGATGGTCACCTGGCTCTCGTTCATGGCTTCCAGCAGCGCCGATTGCGTTTTGGGCGTCGTGCGATTGATCTCGTCGGCCAGCAGGAAATTGGTGAAGACCGGGCCCGGCTTGAATTCGAACGCCTCGGAATGCGCGTTGTAGATGGTGACGCCCAGCACGTCGCTGGGCAGCATGTCGCTGGTGAACTGCAGGCGGTGGAAGCCGCAGGCCACCGCGCGCGCCAGCGACTGGGCCAGCGTGGTTTTCCCCACGCCCGGCACATCCTCGATCAGCAGATGGCCGCGCGCCAGCAGACAGACCAAGGAGAGCCGTACGACTTCGGGCTTCCCCCGGATTGCCGATTGCACGGCCCTGTCCAGATCGCCCAACCTGGAGAGCAACTGCGGCGCAAAAGGAACCGGCGGGACGAGCATGGTTTCCCGCTGCGGCATTCAACGCTATTGTAACGCAGCCCGGTCTGAGCAGTGGTGGGGCAGGCGGCCTGGGCAGACCCCTGGTCTGCGCACTGGTCTGCGCGGTCCCCCCTGGACCGCTCGTGCCGATGTACTATTAAAGGCGCCCGCGCGGGGCAGAGCCTTCGCGACGAAAAACTGCATGGCCGCTGGCGATCAGCCGCTTTACATCGGGTTTGTTAGTGACTTCATCGAAGAGAGTGAACCGGCCCTGCTCATCCTCGGTGATGAGGGAGGGTTTCTGTGGTTGGCGAACATCATTGAGTCGCGATGGGCTGGTAGATTTTCTCTTATGTTTCCCAGAGTCACATTAGCGAACATTGATTTGCATCTGGGCTATTCTGAGAGTCATGCCGGTCTAAAGCGAGGAAATCTTCGAGGAGGCGCGGGCCGCACAACAACCATCCACCAGACTTGGCAAGCCGGAACCCAACACCCCACCTAGCACCCAGCACCGCCACGCGGAGCGCGGCTCGGGCACCGTATCTTACTCTTTCTTGCCGTAAATCGTCGTCGATGGGTTATAGTTCCGCCAATCGAACCAGTAGTCCTTGATAACTTCGACCGGTTCGAGACAGAGGCCTTTACCTTTCCCCGAGATGGCACAGCCTTGAAAGTTCCACTCACTGCCCGTCGCCGCATCCATAAGCAGCGCGCCCGGCTGGTTTCCGGGCATCCGGTAGAAATCGGGCACCCCCTGGATACCTGGAATGCGATCGCGGAAGGCCCGCACGGATTGGCCGTCCCCTCCCGCCACCAGCAGCACCGGTTCCGCCCCCACGTGGTCCTGCACCACCTTTTCCCGGATCACCCGGTCGTACAGAAACGCGCGGCTGGCGCCGAAGGCCTGAATGCCCAGCATCAAGTCGCGGGCCTTCAGTCCGTGCTCGCGGAAATCGATTACCGTAGGCGCGCGCTGCATGCGGACATCCCAATCCTTGCGCGCGTATCCGAAGCGGTACTGTGCCGCATCCTGCAGCACCGTCCCCTGCGGCTCTTCGGATTGCCAGGTGCCGAAGTTCAGCTCGTCTGAGTGAACTAACGTCAACTGACTCCCGCTCAGGGGGCCCGATACGGCCTTGCCGCTGATCTGCTGCCAATAAGTGCCAGTCTGGTCGTCGCGCATCAGAAAGTTCTGGTTATTGATGCCGGCCAGGTGAAACGTCAGCCGCAGACCCGGTACATCTCTGCTCCACACCAGACCGGTGTGACAGAGCGTTCAATAGGTTGCTACGATGGCAACCTTGCCCAGCACATCGTTGATTACGTGATGATAGGATATGTTGCGGATGGGGTAGGCGCGGGCAGCGCCGCCGATCTTTACCGCGATCACCTTCTCATCTTTATCGAGCTTCGTCCTGGACGCGGCCGCAAACGACGGACGATCGTCGGGATGGAACATCAGCTCGTAGACGTTCACGCGCGCCAGGGCCGCCAGGGCACACACAAAGGCGGCGCCGGCCGTGGCGAATGCCCGCCGCCATCTGCGAGGTTGCGCGCGCCAATAGAGGGCCAGTGCGACGAGTACGGCAACGCCGGAGATCAGGGTGGCTGCGGATCGAAAGCGCATCACTACCAGAGCGATCGCCAATTCGCGCGCGCCCTGTGCTCGGAACGGCCGGATCACATAGATGGGATACACGACGCAGATCAGCGACAGGGCCAAACATGCCAACAAGACGACGATAGATATCCGCCGGGTACGTTGCGGTTCGCTGGTCATATTCGCGCTCTTCTCAGTTTAGCCCGTTAATAGATGAACTTCAGCGCCAATTGGAGCAGGCGCGGCGGACCCGCTTGCAGAATCTGGCCGAATGCCGGCGATTGCAGGTCGTTCTCCGGCAGGCCGAAATTCGGATGGTTCAGGGTATTGAAACACTCCGCGCGGAACTGCACGCGCTTCGACTCACTGACGCGGAAGTCCTTGAACAGCGACAGATCCACACTCTCGATGCCCGGACCGCGCACTACATTGCGGCCCTCGTTGCCGAACTGCCCGGCTTGCGTCACCGGATTGAGTTGCTGGAATGCCGACCGGCTTACCCAGTTGTTGGGCGTGTGCGGTCCAAGATTGGGGTTGGAAATCAGGTCCGGACGGCTCGAATAGAAGCCGGTGATCTCGGGCGCGCTCCCTTCGAGCGACACGTTCGCGCTGTCGTAGACCGTGAAGGGCGTTCCCGATGAGATGCTGGCAATGGTATTCAACTGCCATCCGTTCACGATGAATGCCGCCGCCCGCGAAGCGTCCCGCCAGATGGGCAGCCTGTAGCTTCCACTGAACAGGAAACGGTGTTTGGCATCGAACAAGGAGGGTCCGTGCTCGGCCCGCAAGTCGAAAGGATTCTGGGCCAGGTCGTTCTCTCCCGCCACCAGCGTGGGCGCCGATCCGGCCACGTTCAGCGACGAGATATAGTCCAGACTCTTCGAGAACCAGTAAGACGCGAGGAAACCCAGGTTGCGCGAGAACTGCCGCGAGAACGCTACCTGCAGCGCATGGTAAGTCGAGCTGGAGTTATCCGCGATCAGGCCGACGGACCCATAGTTGCAAACGCCGGCCGCATCACAACCGGCGTATTGGCGCCGTTGCTCGGTGTTTTCGGCGGTGGCGCCGGGACCGTAAATGGAAGGGTTCGCCTCAATGAAGCGCGGTAAGTGCGTACCTTTGTTGCCGACATAGCGCACATCCAACAGGTAGTCCCTGGCGATGACCCGTTGGATCGATAAGTTCCAGTTTTGGGAGTAGGGCGGCAGCATGCCTTGTTGCACCGTCAGGATAGTCGCTGGCTGCACGAACTGCTGATTCACAAACGGTGGCGCCTGGCTGCCATAGGGATTCGCCAGGTTAAACCCCGGTCCAGCCAATTGATAAGCCTCGGTCCATGGCAAAGCGCTCACGGCGGCCTGTAGAGGACCGCCCGTGCCGTTAGTGAAACCGTCGTAGAAGATGCCATAGGCCGCGCGGATGGTCATCTTGCCGGCTCCGAACGGATCCCAGGCCAAGCCGACGCGCGGCATGAACTCGCGATAGTCGACCGCTGCGATTCCCGCCGGCACGCCTTTATCGCCAGGAAACAGCAATCCGGGAGGCGCATCGGGCATCACCGTGGACTGCTGGCCCGGCGCCCATGCATTCAGCCGGTTGCGAATGTCGGTGTAAGGCGTATTCACTTCGTAACGTATGCCGTAGTTCAACGTCAGGCCCGGAGCGATGCGGAATTCATCCTGCACATACCCCGCCGCGATCCACTTGCGAATGCCGCGGTTGAAGTCGCCGCCGCCCTGGAAGAATTGCACCGATTGCCCCAGCAGCAGACTCGCAAAGGAGTCGCTGGCGGGAAACGGGGCGAACACAAAGAACCCGTTCGTGGCGATGCCCAGCAGCGCATCGATCTGCTGCCGGTCCAGATCGGCGCCCAGTTTCACGCTGTGCCGGCCGCGCGTCATGGCGATCGAGTACGACCCCTGGTAATCGTTCTGATAAGTGTTTTGCGGACCAACGATCGGGTTACCCACGGAACCGTACCCGCTCACAATCAGAAATGGAATCCCGGCGTTAGTGCCGAGCGTGGGCTGATAACCGAACCCCAGGCTGCTCCCCGGCGTGTGATTCTGCGCGTCTTCGTAGATAAATACGTTACGGAAGAACGCCAGGCGCACGGTCTGTACGGTCTCCGGTGAGATCAGATGCACATGGGAAATGGTGAATGAATTCGTCGTGATGCTGTCGGTGACGGGGAAACCGGGAACATTCGATCCGTTGATGGGAAGCGGATCGAGGGTATTCCGCGCGGACGCGGCGTAGCGCGCGAAAATCTGGTCGTTGCTCCCAAAGTAGTGATCGAACCGGAAGCCCCCTTGATTGTAGTTGTCGCTCCCCATCTGCGTGGACTCGTAAATGGATGGGGAGACGTTCCCGAGCGGGTACAAATTCCCGGCGGCCAGCCCAATGGGACTGAGCAGCATGGCCGGAATCTTATTGCCCGGAAAGGGCACGCCCGCAAATTCATTGATCAGGGGCACAGGCTGACCTGTGCCTGGATCGGTCAAGCCGGAGAAGTCCCCGGTTCGCTCGGCGGCGGTGGGTACGATAGTGGCCTGAGTCTGCCCCTGGTTATCGCGCTGCCCCTCGTAGTAGAGGAAGAAGAAATCCTTGTTGCGCCGGAGCGGGCCGCCCAATGTCGCCCCAAACTGATTCAGGTGCAGCGGCTCGGTTGTGGCGGCAAAGAAGTTGCGGGCATCGAACGCGTTGTTCCGCAAAAACTCATAGACGTCGCCATGAAAGTTATTGCCACCGGACTTGGTGACTACCGTAGTAGTTGCGCCGCTGGTCTCGCCATACTCAGGCGGCGCGTTCAGTGACAGGATACGGAACTCGCTCACGGCATCCACGGGCGTGCGCAGCGCGAAGCCTCCGTTCACGCTATCCACGTTGGTCACGCCGTCCAATAGGTAGTTATTCGATTCAGGCCGCTGCCCGTTGACGGCGAAAGTCTGCCCGCTGCGCAGAATGCCGCCGGCCTCGGAAAGCCCGGCTGTCATCGGTGCCACGCCGGGCTGTAACAGACCGAGTTGCATCAGATTGCGGCCGTTCAAGGGGAGGTCCGTCGCTTCCCGCTCCGACACCACATTTCCGAGCGCCGAGCTGGTGTCGATAGTCGCCTTCTGGCCCTGCACATCGACTTCGCTGTGGCTGCTGGCTATTTCCAACTGCACCGGATAATTCACCACGCGGCCGACATCGATCCGGATCGGCGACGCCGAGTACGACGCAAAGTCGGGGGCGGCGACGGTTAGTGAGTAGTTGCCCACCGGCAGGTTGGAGAAGCGGAATGTTCCATGGCGCGACGTGACTACCGTTTGGCGCAGCCCGGTCTGAACATTCAGTGCAGTGACCGGCGCGCCGCTCACTACGGCGGACGAAGGGTCGGCAACCTGGCCCTCCAGTACGCCACTCGGGTCCTGCGCTTGTAAAACTCCGCATAGGCACACGAATAGCAATGCCAGCGTACGCATAAATTGGTGAATCCCTCCCTCTATACTATATGTTGAGAGTCTATGTGTTAGCGGGAAACCTGTCAATAATGAAAAGCAATTAAGTAATAGCGATTACGCCCGGCGTAAGTCTGAAGGTCCGGCTACATGCGGATCACAAAAGGAGCCGCAGGTAAATCGCGCCGGGGGTTGCGTCTGGCGTATAGGGGCCGGTCTGCTCGAACCCCAATCGCTCGTACATCGCCAGGGCGCGGCGCATTACAGGCATGGTATCGCCCAGCATTTCGCGATAGCCGGCCGTGCGCGCTTCGCCGATTACCCACTGGAGCAACGCCAAGCCGGCGCCTCGACCGCGGAACTGCGGGCGCACATAGAGCCGCTTGGCTTCCGCGCGCGAGTGGTCCAGAGGGCGGAGCGCGACGCAGCCCGCGGGCTCGCCCCCGGCCAACGCCAATGCCAGGCGGCCGGCCGGGGGCGCGTAATAGCCGGGCAGTCCAGCCACTTCCGCCGCGAAATTCTGAAAGCAGGGCGTGAAGCCGAACGACTGCCAGTACTCTTCGAAGAGCTGCCGCTCCATCGCGAGGCGTTCCGGGGTGGCGGCGGAAACGATCTCCATCAAGAGATACTGTAGCGCACGCTTCAGCGTGCCGCTGTCGGCTTCAGCCGACAGTTCTATGCCGGCGAACTGATGTTCGCCGCTGCACGCTAAAGCGCGCGCCACACCAGATTTTAGTGCGTCATCGAATAAACCACGTAGTTCACGCCGATGCGAATGCCCAGCGCGGAATACTTTTCGGGATACCGCGGATCGTCCGCCCACTCCCATGAGTCTCCGATATCGGAGTTGAAGGAGATGGCCACCATCACGCGGTTGCGATCGTCATAGATACCGCGCCAGCGCGCGATCTGCCCGTCGTTCCGGTAGGTGGTGCCGCGCGCCAGCGCCCACTCGCCTGGTATCTGGTAGCGGTCGTCCAGATTGTAAATCGTATGGAAGATGGCGTCGCGGTCATCGATCTCCACGATCGGACGATCGGGGAACACGCGCTGCATGCTCTCTTCGAAACGGTTCCATTCCTCGGTGCCCCAGAAATCGTCGAGCATCAGGAACCCGCCGCGCAGCAGATACTCGCGCAATTTCGCGGCCTGCGCATCGGTCAGCTTCCAATCGCCCATCTCCCCGGCGCACAACCACGGCCAATTGTACACGTCGTCTCCGTCATCCAGATTAACCGGCTGTTCCACCGACCGCGCCGAAATGCGCGTCAGGCGCCGGATGGCCTGCGCGAAGTGGCGGTCCGCCCGCGGATAATCCTGCGTCCAGCTTGTGCCCCCTTCCCGCCAATCGGCGATGCCGCCAAAGCGGTGCGCCCAGCGCCCGAAGCGCGCATTGGGGTGTACCGGATACATCAGCCGGCCGAAGATCCATTCGGCCTTTTGCTGCCAGTCGCCGGGCAGCGCCACGTCGTCGTATGGCTCCAGGCTGGGGTAGACGCGGAAGGGCCGCTGGAAGCCGCACAAAGCGGTGAGCAGTAGAACGCCGGCCCAGCACGATTTGGGTAGAGTCATGCTCCCGCCTCAATTCAATCCGTGCGCTGTATACAGATCCGACTGCGCAGTCACATAGTTGTAGGCGTATGCCTGCCCATCCGGGGTAACATGCAGATCGTGTATTTCCAGAACCGGCTGCGACGGACGAATCGTCTTCCACGCCCATTCGAGCGCTGCGCGCAGCGGCTCGCCTTCGACCAGTTCGTAGACGATGTACGCGCGCCCGCCGTCTTCTCCGACGTCGTAAATGGCCACAACGTTCGGATGGTTCAGCGCGCCCAGCGCGCGGGCCTCGAGTTCGAATCGCGCCCGCCGGACCGGATCGCCGGCCACCTCCTGCGGCAGGATCTTCAAGGCGACCAGGCGTTGCAGGCGGCGATCATGCGCCCGCCACACCTCGCCCATGCCGCCCGCGCCCAGCTTGTCGAGGATTTCGTAGTTGCCCAAGGTGCGCAAAGCTTTTCCGGCCACTACCTAGAACTATAGCGCGGGCCGCGTGCGGTGACCTTGCAGTGTGAAGGGGGGCCCCAGTAATAAACGCTACCTGGCCGCAAATGACCGCGTTTCCGGTGACCAACATCACCAATCAGTAAACCGATCAGCCGCCTCGTTGCGGCCATTATCCCGCCGGGGCCGGTGGCGCGGCCTCGGCGGCTTGCTCGGCCACGCACACGGCGTGCCGCATGATGCGCTCCAGGTGGCGGCAAATCAGGAGAAGATTGACATAGGCCGTCACATCGCCCGGAGCCGAAGTCAATTGAGCCACCTTTTCAGCCAGTGCATGGCACTCGGCACGGACAGCCGCCTCGCGAGGCCGTACCGAGAGCGCCAGGCCGCGATCCTCATTGCGCCAACTGTCGATTGCGGCCGACAGGATCTCTCCGATCTTTGCGCCGATTTCGGCTACCTGGTTTAGCATCTGGGACGGCGGCCGGCCTTGCTTGGCGGAGGCCAATCCCACCATTTCGTAGGCATAGTCGCCGATCAGCTCCAGATCGACGATGGCGTCCAAAGCTCCGGTGATCAGCCGCGCATCGCGCGCGACCGGCGCCTGCAGCGTGATCAGGTTCAGGCACTGGTCGTGGATGAGACGGTGTTGATGATCCGTTTGCGATTCAAGTTCGCTGGCTTTTGCGGCGCGATTGGGAGTTGGATCCACCACCGCGCCGAGGGCTTCGGCGAGAAGTGCGATGGTGGTCTCGCCCATCGCGATCAGATTCTGGCGAACCGATTCCAGTTCGCCGACATAACGTGTTCTCATCATGGGTCATTGCTCCCGTGCTTGGGGCAAATAGCCTTCCAATTTTTGGCTTGTGAATAAGAGGGGATCTCCGGCCTGGCAATGACTTGCAGGCCGCCGCATCGGGAAGGGTGGTCTGCTAGTCTGTTGCCCGGCCGGATTCGCCCGGTCTACTCGAAGGGTCTTTCATATGGTTTGTCCGAACACCTTCATTGGGTGCGGCGCCCACAAGCTACATCGATGGGAAAACGCACGTCCAGAAACCGCTGAATCCAGCGTCCCGCACAGCGCACCACGTTTATGGTTTTCATCCGCATTGCTCTCACCTCCTCTCTTTTCATGCGGGTCCGGAGACCCGCTGCAGGCGTGGACGCCTGCCCCACTACCGCGCCAGCATCACAACGTGATACACCACCAGCAGGACCATCAAGATCAGGTAGGCCCGCAGGCTCAGCAGCGAGAACCGCACGCTGCGCGTCATCGCCATGGGACCCAGCGCCTCCGTATCCACCTTCGTTTCGAACACGTCGTCCAGCGGATGAACCACTACGAAATGGTCCTTTCTTGTTTCCAACCTGGTTTCCAGGTCCATCAGACTTGCTATCGTTCCCATTTTCGTTTCCTCCTCAAGTGGTTGGCCCGCCTACGGCGGACGGAAATAGATTTGGCGCGGTCACTTGCGCCGCCAGGATCAGGGACAAAATGAACAGGACCACGATAATGGTCCAGTTCACCCAGTTATTCCAGGGCTTGTTCGCATACTCGCCCAGGAGTTCTTTATCGTTCAGCAGAAGCTGCAGGAAGATGATCGCCGACGGCAGGATCACGCCTGCCAGCACCTGTACGCCGAGAATAATCAGTTGCAGCGGCGCGCGCGGAATCAGGACAATGCCCGCCGCCGCTGCCACACAAAGCAGGTAGAGCGAGTAGAATCCGCGCGCCTCGCGCCACGGCAACTGCAGGCTGTGCGGCCAGCCGCGCACTTCGCCGTATGCCCAGGCGCTCGAGAGCGAGATCGCCGTGGTGCCCAGCACCGCCGCGTTGATCATCATCAGCAGGATCAGGTTGCGCATCACCGGCCCGGCGAATGTGCCGATATCCGCGGCCATTTGCGCCGGATCGGTGAAGCGGAAGCCGTGCGCGTGCGAAGCAGCTCCGGCGATCATCATGCACACGGCGGCGGTGATGGTAATGCAAGCGCCCAGGAACGTGTCCAGGCGCGCCCACTTCACGTCCGCAAAGCGCAGCCGCTTGTCGGCGATGCAGCTTTGCTGAAAGAAGAGCTGCCAGGGCGCAATGGTAGTGCCCACAATCGCAATCACCAGGAACATGAGATCCGGCGTCATCCCGCCCGCGGGCATGGACGGCACCAGCGCGTGCTTCACGATCTGCCCGATCGGCGGCCCCAGCCGGAATGCGATCGCGAACCAGGCGAAATCCAGCAGGCACAGAAATACGACTATGCGCTCCCACCGGCGATAGCTGCCCGTCAGCACCAGCAAGATCAGGCCGGCGGCAGACAGCGGCACGCCGTACCGGGGGTCCACCCCCATCTTGCTCAGTGCCAGGTTGATGGCCGCAAACTCCGTGACCAGGGTCAGAAAGTTGACCAACTGCAAATCGACCAGCGAGAACAGGCCCCACCACTTGCCAAACCGTTGGTAGATCATCGCGGCGTGGCCTTTGCCCGTCGCGATGCCCAGGCGCACCACCATTTCCTGTATGAAGTAACAGACCGGCAATAAGAGCAGAACGATCCAGAGCAGATGAGTGCCGTATTGCGCGCCGGCCTGGCTATAGGTGGATACCGCGCCTGCGTCGTTGTCCGCGACCATGACGATCAGGCCTGGTCCGACTACCATCAGGAACGTCAGCAGATCGCGCATCCCTTTGGATTTCACCACGCGTCCGCGCACCGGCATCACTTCGTCTTCCACGCCGGCCGCGGACATGCTCAGTGTCTTGTTCGTCATCGCCTTCCCTCCTTTCTTTTGTATGTGCCGCAGAAGCGGACACCGCTTACTCGCTTACTGACGTGCGCGGCTCGGCAGACGCCCGCCGACATCCTGCGCACCGGCAAAACCGGAACGCAAAATACCGCGGCGAGTTGCCAAGTCAATTGGTTTTGAGGGAGAAGGAAACTGCCGCCTCCACCCCCGCGTTCACCACCGAATCAAGCGTGTGGAAGAAGCGCGGGCGAGGCGATAGAGGAGGGTACCGCTACCGGATCACAACCGTCTCTTCCACGATTTGCCCGTCCGTACTAGGAGGGCGATCGTCTTTAGGTTCCATATACCTTTCTGGAGGCGAGAGAAGCTGGCGGGAGATGAAAAAGCCATCTCCCCCGGCGCAGAGAAATGGCCAACTATCGCAGAACGATCGCTGACGGATTCCCCAACGGGTCCAAGCTTCAGCACCGCGCGCCGTGAGAGATCCGAAGACCTCAGCCACATTAGGAAAACCCTTAACCCGGGAGTTCCTGGTCTACCCTGACTGCCAGCATCTTTGGACGCTTTAGGGCAGTGGCTTGTTTGCCGCGCGGACGCCTCGCCTACCGAGGATCCATGCAATACAACTACCAATTCCAAATTACCGCTTATGTTGCAAGGGTGTCAACAAAAAAATCATAAAAAGTTTCTCATGAGCTTTTGCGGCCTCCGGCACGCTGCCGAAAGAGGATCGATTGCTGCACGCAGGGGTGCTGGCGGGCGTCATCCACATGAGGTGAGGCATGCGCATTCTCCCGGCTTGGCTAGTCGTGCCCGTTGTGGCCCTTGCCCTGTTTCCGTATGCCGCGCGGGCCCAGACGCCCGTCGACGCCTGTGATCCCGCCGCACCCATCCAGGCACTTTCGCCGGACCGGCATACCGGCATCAACTTGAGCGAGTCCGGCCGGAGCGGCAAGATCGCCAGGATACGGGAAGCCATGACACAATCCCCGGACGAACTGTTTCTGAACCGGTGGCTCATCGAATTGCAGCCCAAACCGCAGACCGGCAGCCTGGCGGCAGAGTTTCAGGAAAAACTGGCCAGGCACCAGGATGACCCGCGCTATATGTACCTGTACGCGCGGGCGCTGGTGGGGAAGGATACGCCATCGGCCATCCAGTCGCTCCAAAATGCGATCGCCCGGGAACCCAAACTGCCCTGGACCTACCTTGCATTAACCGAAATATACTCCAGCGCCGCCTTCCGCGATGCGGCCAAGGTGGCCGAAAACCTGCGCGCCTATCACAAGGCCTGTCCGGCGAACTTGGACGCATTCGCACACCTGAATGTGATCGAAGACGAGCACGCCCTGCGTGAGCTGGCCGCCGTGCTGCGCGCGCAGCTTCAAAGCGCCACCGGCCCGTGGCAACTGCGCTACTACTCCACGCTCTGGGCCGCCGAGTTCCGCCTGGCGCCGCCCGCCGAACTGGAGCGGTCGAAGAAGGCTGTAGCGGAGGACTTGAAGCGCATCGAGCCGCTGTCGCAGGACAACGATCTTGGCGTCCTCGATGTGCTGAGCACTGGCTACCGGCTGAGCGGCCAGCGGGACGGCGAGGAGCGCACCAACGCGCGCATCGCGGCGGCGCGTCCCCGCGATCCGGCATTTGAGGCTTATCAGGCTTGGGAGAAAGAGCATCCCAGGGGACCCGGACAGGCGGCGCAGAACGCTTACGCCGAGGCGCTTTACCAGGCTTCGGCCGGCTGGATCAAACAATGGCCGGAAAGCCGCTTCTCTTGGGAGCAGCGGCGGGATGCGTTGATCGAGACGCGAAGCCACTCCGCTGAAGACTGGAAAGTAGTCGCGGATGGATTGACCCGGACCGGCTTTTCCGGCGACCCAAGCTCGCTCAAGCACCTTATTGCTCAGGACTGGGTCGCCGCAGGCGTCATGGTAAGGGAAGCCGTGGACATGCTGCGCGAACTCCAGGATTGGTCCGGAACCCAGCCTCCGGTCCAAAGCGATCTGATCCAGGGGACCATCGCCGCCGATCTGGATGGGGGCAGCCGGGCAGAATTTCGCTTCGCCATTCTGGACACCCTCGTGGATGCGGCTCTCGAATTGAAAGATTACGATCTGGCCCATGCGACGCTAAGCAAGATGCGCAAATGGCTGGACACGGACTTCCCGAAATACTACGATCAGGACCCCATGAACTTTCCGGATTGGGAAGGCCGGTATGTGCTTTCGATGGGCCGTCTGGCCCAAAGTGAGGGCCGCAAGCTGGATGCCCTGGCCTACTATCACCAGTTGATTACCAATCCCCGGTACGTGCGCGAATATGCCGGACCGGTGGCCCTAGCCCGCACTCTCTTCAAAGAACTCGGCGGGAGCGACGAGGCTTGGGCGGTGTGGTCGAAGGCTCAGCCATGGCCCGCCGGCAGGCCCGACGTGCCTCGCGGCTGGCCGATGATGGCATGGAACGCTCTGAACCGGACCCTGCCGGAGATGCACGTACCCGATGCCGCGGGCCGGACCTGGACACTGGCCGATTTCAAGGGCAAGACTACCTTCGTGTTCCTTTGGGCCACTTGGTGCGGCCCATGCTGGCGGGAACTGCCGGGGGTGCAGAAGCTCTTTGAAGCCGTGAAGGGCCGTCCCGACGTGCAGGCCATCAGCCTCAGTATGGATGAGAATCCGGCCATCGTGGAGCGGTTCATGAAAGAACGCAAGTTCAACTTCCCGGTCCTGGTGAGCAAGTCCTACGTTGAACGGGTGCTGCCGGAAGTAAGCATGGGCCAGACGTGGCTGGTCGATCAGTCTGCCGCCATACGGCTGCAACGGCGAAACGTGCCCTATCTGGAGAAGGTGTGGGTGGATGAGGCGCTCGACAAGTTGAACCATCCGCCGAAGTGACGGCTTGATACGAGCGATGTTGGACCAATTGCGACGCACTATATGCAGGATTCCGAAAGGCCGGGTGGCGACTTACGGCGACGTGGCCCGGGCTGCGGGATACCCCGGCGCGGCCCGCCAAGTCGCCTGGGCCTTGCACAATGCCAAGGGCGGCATCCCCTGGCATCGGGTGCTGGGCGCCGGAGGACACATCCGGTTGCCGGGGCATGCGGGTCTGGAGCAGCGCATGCGGCTCCAGGCGGAGGGCGTGGCCTTCTGCGGCAACCGCGTGGACATGGCTCGCCATGCGTTCGATTTTGCCGCAAAACGAAAGCGGACATGACGGCCCGATAACGCTATCATCAAAGGTATGCGAACCACTGCCCTCGTTTGGCTGCTCTTCGCGCCGTTTTGCGCGAGCCATGGGCAAAGCACTTCAGCGGGCGCACCCGCCCAATCCGCCCGGTCCGCTATCTTCCTCTTCGGACCGGCGGGCGCGGAAGCCGCGCGCCAAGCCGCCCGCACCGCAGTGGCCGTCTCCCGTCATTGGCTGAGCCAGCCCGGCTCCGCAGCCGAACTCCGCCGCAGCGGAAGCGTGGATGCTTTACCGCTTGATGCCAAAATCCCTGCCAAGTCGATCGAGCCGGCCTTCCTCAACGCCGCGCGCGAAGCCCGCGACACCGATC
>ODAK010001724.1_pt1 | contig 23509 bp, 21 predicted proteins | sample 1539591 | NCBI WGS metagenome assembly ODAK01 (sample SAMEA3539303, study PRJEB22396) | soil metagenome | biome: tundra; feature: field; material: soil | place: USA | collected 2010-05 | depth 0.15 m | reverse complement strand
CGGCCTCGAGGTTCTGGTCGATGTAGGCGCCGACCACGGCGTCGCACAGTCGCTTTGCGCGCTTCGGGTCGAAGTCGGACACCTTGATGTTCGCGAGCCGGCTGCCCTTCACCGGCTCCACGGTCACGTTGGCGGCGAGGGCCGCTGTAGCTTGTTCCGCAGAAATGGGCTGCTCCGGAGGTTGCGTGAGACCGAAGTAGTTGTAGTCGGTCTGCAGAGAGACTCGCTCGGCCGCCGCCTTGAGCACGGGCGTCGATGTGATGATCTTGTACTGGGTCTGGTAGAACTCCATCGGATCGACGAACAGCGCGCTGACGTCGAAGCTCGAGGAGGACGCGTTGTCGAGAAATTGCGGCGCTCGCGAGTTCATCTCGATCATCGACGACGACTGGTAGATCCTCCGTACCGACTTCGAATAGATCATCGTGGCTCCGAACGAGAGCACCACGCAGGCGACCACAATCGACCAGTGCTTGCGAAGGGTCCTCAAGAACGAGACGACCCCTGCGAGAGGGCTCTCGGTCCCCGGGGCGGGGGGGAGGTGGCTGTTCAAGTCATCGGGCATCTTTGAGACCGCGCGATAGCACGAAGGGGACGAAGGAGGCGAGTCCGCCCATACGGGGCCTCGGTGTGGAGATGCGGTGCGCCAAGAGGCCCGGAAATTCATCGGAGGCGGCGGGAATACGTGCTAGTTGCGGGAAGTGGGGCCCATGCGTCGTTGCCGAGACCCGCGAATGCCGGTGCCCTGGCACATCATCACGGGGGAATACCCGCCCGCCCGCGGCGGCGTTGCGGACTACACCCGCTCGGTCGCACGGGCCCTGGCGATGGCCGGGGACGAAGTGCACGTGTGGGCACCCGTGGCCGCCGGCGGACTCGTCGAGGAGCCGGGGGTCCGGCTGCACCCGCTCCCGCGCGGGTTCGGTCCGCGGGGACTCCTGGCGCTGGCTCGGGCCTTCGAACGAGAGAGCCGGCCTCGGCGGTTGCTGTTGCAGTACGTCGCGCAAGCATTCGGGCTACGGGGGATGAATGTCCCGTTCTGCGCCTGGGTTGCGAGTTTGCGGGACACCCAGGTGTGGGTCATGTTTCACGAGGTCTTGGTGTGGTGGCGGCCTCGGTGGGGGATCCGAACGGCGACGATGGCGGCGGGCACCAGGATCATGGCGACGCTCTTGGTGGCTCGCGCAGACCGGACATTCGTTTCCGTTCCGTCCTGGAACCCGCTCCTTCGAGAGCTGATGCCTCGACGGCCCCCGGCCCGGTGGATGCCCGTGCCCTCCAATGTTCCGACCGCCGTGTCGTCCGAAGCGCGGACGAGGATACGGGCCCGACTCGGCGTGACACCGGAAACGCCCCTGGTCGGACACTTCGGGACCTATGGCTCCCTAATCACTCCCCTCGTGAAGCGAGCCGCGCTGAGCGTTCTCGGCGCCGACCCGCGGCGAAAGCTCTTGCTGCTGGGCCGCGGCGGTCGATCTTTCGCCCGGGACCTCGGGGCGGACGCCTCGCTCGCCGGTCGCATCACGGCCACCGGCGAGCTCGAAGGCGCCGAGGTCGCCGCCCATCTGGTGGCGTGCGACGTCCTGGTTCAGCCGTATGTCGACGGCGTGAGCACCCGGCGAACTACGGCCATGGCGGGCCTTGCCCTCGGCATTCCCATCGCCACCAACGAAGGCTGGGTCACGGAGCCGGTCTGGCGCGAGCGCGACGCCGTCGAGCTGGCCCATGGACCCGAGCTCGTCGCCGAAGCAGCCGATCGCTTGCTCCGAGATCCAGCGCGCGCCGAGGCGATGGCGGAGCGAGGGCGCGAGCTGTATCGGAGTCGGTTCTCGATCGAGCACACCGTCCGGGAACTGAGAGGGCTCGACGAGGTAGGGCCTTGAGCCACCGCGAACCGAGCGGTCCGATGGACATCGCGGTGATGTTCGACGCTCCGGAAGAGAACTGGAGAAGCATGGACCTCGCGGGCGAGATGCTGCTTGACCAGTGGCGCTCGACCCCTTCGTTCAACGTCAAAGCCACACGCGTCTCCATCCACATTCCGTCCATCGTCAGGCGTGTGTCCGGGCCGTGGCGCGGGGGGTTCAATGCGGATCGTGCGTTGACTCGCTACGTCGGTTACCCGCTGCGAGCGCTCGCCGCACGCCGGCCGGGCCGGCTGTTTCACGTGGTCGATCATTCGTACGCGCAGCTGGTGCATGCCCTGCCGAATGCCCGTACGGGCGTGTACTGCCACGACCTCGACGCCTTTTGGCCGGCCTTGTTACCCGGACGCGCAGGTCGCTTTGCTTACCGACGCGCGCTCGCGCACGTGCTGCTACGCGGACTGAGAGCGGCGGCGGTCGTGTTTCACAGCACCCGTGAAGTGGGCCGCGCGCTGGCAGACGGTGGTCTCGTCCCGCGCTCGCGGCTGGTCCTGGCGCCCTACGGCGTGGCTCCCGAGTTCAACGCTCAACCTGACCCGCAAGAATGCGCGGACGCTGTTCTGAAGCCGCTGGAAGGCCGGCCTTACATCCTGCACGTGGGCAGCGCCGTCTCGCGCAAGCGGCTTGATGTGCTGTTCGAAGTGTTCGCGCGCCTGCGCGCGGATCACCCCGACCTTCGCCTCGTTCAGCAAGGGGCGGCGCTGTCTCCCGCGCAGCGCGCTCACATCGACCGGCTCGGGATCGGCGACGCCCTCGTGCAGCCCGAGAAGCTCGAACGAACGGCGCTGGCCGGCTTGTATCGTCGAGCTTCGGCCGTGCTCCTCACGAGCGAGGCCGAGGGCTTCGGCTTTCCGGTCATCGAAGCCATGGCGTGCGGGGCGGCCGTCGTGGCAAGTGACCTTCCAGCGCTTCGAGAGGTCGGCGGCAATGCAGCTCTCTACGCGCCCGTGGGCGATGTTCCGGCCTGGACGGCGAGGGTCCATGCCCTCCTTGAAGACGCGAGCGCCGGCCCCCCCAAGGCGGCTCGCCTCGAGCGCGCGCGCGCGTTCACCTGGCGAGAGCACGCTCGAACACTTCGCGACGCCTACGAGAACCTCGTCACTGCCCGGACGCCCCTAGCGAGCTGAACGCTCGCAATGGAAAAACTCGTTCCGCCTGGGCGCTTCCGCGTGGCCGGCCCTGCACGCGCCGGGTAAGGTAGGCGCCAAGAAAGGGAGTCTGCGTCCGCGTGAGAAAATGAACGCGTGCGGGGGGAATGACACCGAACATCGTTGACGGCGACCGAATGGATCCCATGAGACGACCAGGGAAGCTGCACATGCCGAACGACGGCGCACATGGGTCCGCATGAAGAGCGTAGTCGCCGCCTTCATCATGGCGATGGCGGTGACCGCCATGCTGACCCCGCTGGTCCGAAGGGCCGCGCTCTCGCTCGGCGCGGTCGACGAGCCCGCCGCCCGCAGAGTGCACACGCGGCGCGTGCCGCGGCTGGGCGGCGTCGCGATCGTCGCCGGGTTCTTCGTGCCGCTCCTCGTCCTGTTCGGCCTTCGTACGCACGCCGGCGTGGTCTTCTTTTCGACGGTACGGGTGTCCGTAGGGCTCATCGTCGGGGCCCTCCTCGTCGTTGCGGCGGGCCTGGTCGACGACCTGAAAGGCCTGAGCGCGAAGGCAAAGCTGGCGATCCAGACGGCCGCGGCGGTTGCGGCCTTTGCTGGCGGCATGCGCGTCGACGGGATCGACCTGCCGGGGATCGGCGCGTTCAGCCTCGGCTGGCTCGCTCTGCCGGCGACCGTCGTGTGGATCGTCGGCATCGTCAACGCGATGAACCTCATCGACGGCCTCGATGGCCTGGCCGCGGGGGTGGCCTTCTTCGCGTGTCTGACGAACTTCACGATCGCCTCTCTGACCGGGAACCTCTACATCCTCCTCATCTCCGCCAGCCTCGGCGGGGCGGTCGTCGGCTTCCTCTTCTACAACTTCAACCCCGCCAAGATCTTCATGGGCGACTCCGGGAGCATGTTCCTGGGCTTCGTCTTGGGATCGGCTTCCCTCCTCGGAGCGGGCACGCAGAAGAGTCCGACCCTCATCGGCATCGTCGTGCCGATCCTCGCGCTCGGCCTGCCGATCACCGACATGCTCATGACGATCGCGCGACGGTTCCTCGCGCGGCGGTCGATCTTCGCGGCCGACCGGGGCCATATTCATCATCGGCTCCTCGACATGGGGCTGACGCATCGCCGGTCGGTGCTGTCGCTCTACGTCCTGAGCGTCGCGTTCACGATCGTTGCACTCGTTGCATACTTCGGTCGCTCCTGGGAGATTGGCTTCGCCCTCTTCACGCTGACGGCCATTCTCGTCGGCGTCGTCCGCTTCGTGGGGTACTTCAACTCCGTCGTCAAGGTTGGACCGGGGGTGGTCGACGAGGCCAGCGTGGCGCTCAGAAGATCCGTCCTGCGCGCCCTTCGACAGATGACGGTCGCCGGGTCGATCGGGCAACTGCCCACCGTTCTCACCGACTTCGGCCACGAAAGTGGGCTGCTCGCGATCAGCATCGTCAACCCGAAGAACGAGCGGCTGACGCGCTGGGCGTGGGAGTCTCCACGCACCGAGGGCGACGCTACGCGGGAGGCGCTGTGCGCCAGCTTCAGGATCGCCGATGGACGTGAGGCGCTGGAGCTTCAGTTCTTCGTCGACGCCGCGAAGGGGACGATCGGCCCGCAAACGCGGATCCTCTTGCAGCTCATCGCAGACGCCGCGGAGACCATGCTTGCTGCGCCGCGGGAATCTCCCATTCGTACGCCTGCGGCGGCCCCTTCCGAGTGGGTGGCGCAGGGCGGCGAATGACTTCGCGAGCGCGTCTCCGCACGCCCGGATATCGCCTCGGCCATCGCTCGCCGCGCAATCGCCAATCGCGTCGTGACGGCTTTCAGAAATGGTATGCCTTCGGGGGGCCATGGCAAACCGAGCATTGATCACGGGCATCACGGGGCAGGACGGCAGCTACCTCGCCGAGTTTCTCCTCACGAAGGGCTACGAGGTGCACGGGATGGTGCGCCGATCATCCGAGGAGAAGTTCGAGCGAATCGCGCACATCCGCGACAAGTTGACGCTCCATCAAGGCGACCTCCTCGATCAGTACTCGATCACGTCGCTGCTCCCCAGGATCGAGCCCCAGGAGGTCTACAACCTCGCCGCGCAGTCTTTCGTTCCGACGAGCTGGAATCAACCGGTTCTGACCGGAGAGTTCACGGCCCTCGGGGTCACGAAGGTCCTCGAGGCGATACGGCACGTCGCGCCGAGAACGCGGCTCTACCAGGCGTCTTCGTCGGAGATGTTTGGTCGCGTCCGTGAGACGCCGCAGAACGAAGACACGCCGTTCTATCCCCGCTCTCCCTACGGCGTGGCGAAGGCCTATGGGCATTTCATCACCATCAACTATCGCGAGTCGTTCGGCCTCTTCGCTGTCAGCGGCATTCTTTTCAATCACGAGTCGCCCAGGCGAGGGCTCGAGTTCGTGACCCGCAAAGTGAGCGACGGGGTCGCGCGAATCCGGCATCGGCTCGCCGACAAGTTGCATCTCGGCAACCTCGAGGCGCACCGGGACTGGGGGTTTGCCGGCGACTACGTCGAGGCCATGTGGCGGATGCTGCAGCAAGACGAGGCCCGTGACTACGTCATCGCTACGGGGGAATCGCACACGGTGAGAGAGCTCTGCGAGATCGCGTTCGCACGCGCCGATCTCGACTGGAAGGCTCACGTGGTCGTCGACCCGGCGTTCATTCGGCCCGCAGAGGTCGATCTTCTGATCGGAGATCCCTCGCGGGCTCGAAGGGACATCGGCTGGGAGCCGCGCGTGACCTTCAAGAAGCTCGTGGAGATGATGGTCGACGCGGACCTCGAGCGGCTCCGCGTCGAGAAGGCGTGATGCGCGTCCTGGTGACAGGCGCCGACGGGTTCGTCGGGCGACACCTTTGCCGCTTCCTCGAAGAGGCAGGCGACCTCGTCTTTCCCGTGTGCGGCAATGCGCGGCCCGACGGCTCTGCCGGAGCGCGCGCGGCGGTCGTCGACGTTCGAGACGCCCAGGCCGTCCAGGCCGCCGTCGCAGCCGCGCGCCCCGACGCGATTGTGCACCTCGCGGCCATCAGCCACGTCGTACAGAGTCACGCGGAGCCGACCGCCACCTTCCAGATCAACACGCTGGGAGCGTTGAACGTCTGCCTCGCTGCCAAGGTCTCGGCGTCCCGCCCGCGAGTTCTACTCGTGAGCTCCGGCGAGGTGTACGGAGCCGTCGCCGCCGGCGAGCTGGCAACGGAGGATACGCCGTTCTCGCCGGTGAGCCCTTACGCCGCGAGCAAGATCGCAGCGGAGATGATCGGCTCCCAGTTCGCGCGCAGCTACGGGATGCCGGTCGTCCGCGCGCGACCGTTCAATCACCTGGGCGCGGGGCAGGCATCGACCTTCGCGATTCCTTCCCTCGCCCGGCAGGTCAACGAGGCGCGGAAGAGCGCCTCGCGCGCCACGATCTGGGTGGGAGATCTCGACCCCATCCGAGATTTCTCCCATGTCCGCGACGTGGTGGCCGCCTACCGTTTGCTCCTCGAGCGCGGCGTGTCGGGCGAGGTCTACAACGTCTGCAGCGGCAAGGAGCGCTCGATCCGCAGCGTGCTCCACGAGCTCGTCGAGCTCGCCGCGGTCTCGGTGGACGTCAAGGTCGACCCTTCGAAGCTTCGCGCGGCGGACATTCCGCGGCTCGTGGGGAGCGCGGCCAAGCTTCGAGCCCTTGGCTGGGAGCCGCGTCTGACCGTGCGAGACGCGCTGCAAGACCTCCTCGACGAACCTGCGCCGCGCCGCGACAGGAGCGAACAGCGCGCTATAGACTAGCGGGGCTCGCCGGACACCGCGACCTTCGGACTCCAGGGAGCTGTCTCATGAACGAAAAACGCGTCGAGATCCTTCAACCGAGCTGCAACATCGCGACCGTTCAAGACGGCCGGGGCGGGATCTTCACCTGGCTTCCTCGCGAGCCGGTGCTCGAGTTCAACATGCTCTACTTTCAACCCGGAAAGACACGCGGGAACCACTTCCATCCCGAGTTCAACGAGTACTTTCTGGTCGTCGAAGGCTCGGGCGTGATGGTGTGGAAGGTGAACGTCTCTGATCCGGACAACATCATTCACATGAGCAAGGGAACGTGTGTGCGCACGCCGATCGGCGTCGCCCATGCCTTCTATGCGATCACGCCGGTCACCGCGATCGCGATGCTCACGAAGGAATGGGACAAGTGCGATCCGCCGATCAAGCACCTTCAGGTTCTCGACCCGGCGAAGAAGTGATTTCCGTGGCAGTCGTTGGTGCGCGAGGCTTCGTCGGTGACGCCATTGTACGCGCCTTCCGTTCGAACCCCGGCGTCGAGACCGTGACCGTCGGGCGAGCCGATCACGCGGAGACCAGGGGCCGCGCGTACGACGTGGTCATCAACGCGGCGATGCCGTCGGGTCGGTTCTGGGCAAAGAACAACCCGCAGGCCGACTTCGTCGAGACCGTGCAAAAGACGGCCGATCTCTTCTACGGCTGGACGTTCCGCCGTTTCATCCAGATCTCGAGTGTCTCGGCGCGCTGTCAGCTCGATACCGTTTATGGTCGCCACAAGGCGGCGGCCGAGGCGATCTGTGCAGGGCCCTCGTCGCTGATCCTCCGGCTCGGTCCCATGTACGGAGCGACGCTGTCGAAGGGCGTCCTCATCGACATGCTTCACGGCCGGCCTGTGTTTGCGGCGGCGGAGAGTCGCTATTCGTTCGCTCCGCTCGAGTTCGTTGGCGGATGGATCGCCAGACATCACGACCGAACGGGCCTCGTCGAGGTGGGAGCCCGCGACGCGATCTCGCTCCGCGAGGTCGCCCATCATCTGGGCCGTGACATCGCGTTTCACGGCGAGCCCGATCACCAGGAGATGGTGCATCCCGAACCGGACTTTCCAGATGCGCGCGGGGTGTTCGACTTCCTCGATCGCCATCCCGCGCGGTGCTAGTTTCGGCCGCATGTTCGCGCCTTCGCCCGTGATCGATCGCTGTCGCGTGTGCGGCAACCCGCAGCTCCTTCCCTGTTTCAGCCTGGGCTCGCAGTACCTGTCCTCCATGTTCCCGGACAGCCTCGGGTATCACGAGCAGGTCCCGCGGCTCCCGCTCGACCTGGTGATGTGCGCGACGAGCGAGAGTGCCGGCACGTGTGGCCTCGTCCAGCTCGCGCACCACCTCGACCTGAGCGCGATGTACCAGGCCTACCCGTACACGAGCGCGACGAACGCCGCGATGCCTCGGGTACTCGAGAGCGTCGCCGACGCGGGACGAGGCGCACAGACCCTGAGCCCTGGCGACGTCGTGCTCGACATCGGCTGCAACGACGGCACGCTCCTCGCGTTCTTCAAAGACGACACGCTCGAGCTCGTGGGCATCGACCCCGCGCAGAACGTGACCTTCACGCTCGACGCCGCGCGCTGCGCGCACGTTCGCGACTATTTCAGCGCGAAGGCCTACGCGAGCGTGACGAAGAAGAAGGCGAAGCTCGTCTTCAGCATCGCGATGTTCTACCACCTGCACGATCCCATCACATTCTCGCGCGAGGTGGCCGAATGCCTGGCCGACGACGGGGTCTGGATCATCCAGATGGCCTACCTGCCCTCGATGATCGCCACGAACATGTACGACAACATCGTTCACGAACATGCGGGCTATTACGGCACGCATCACATGCAGTGGGTGATGGACCACGTGGGCCTCGAGGTGTTCGACGTCGAGCTGAACGACGTCTACGGCGGGAGCTTCCGCCTCTTCGTGAAGAAGAAGCAAAACGAGAATCTCCAGCCCACGGAGCGCCTGCGCGAGAACCTGAAGATGGAGGTCGACGCGAAGATCCTCCTCGTGAGCACGTATCGTGCGTTCGCCTCCCGCATCGAACGCACGCGCGCCGATCTCCGCGCCCTCACGGCGCGACTCCGCTCGGACAACAAGACGATCTGGGTGTATGGCGCTTCCACGAAAGGGAATACGATTCTCCAGTATTGCGGGCTCGGCAAAGACGAACTGGTGGCCGCGGCCGACGCGAGCAGCTTCAAGCTCGGCAAGTACATCGTCGGAGCCGACATTCCGATTCGCGACGAGGCGTCGATGCGAGAAGCCCGACCCGATTACCTCCTGGCGCTCCCGTACAGCTTCGTGAACGCGTTCATGCGGCGCGAAGCGGCGCTCGTTTCGCGAGGCACCAGGTTCATCGTGCCGTTGCCCGAAGTGAGGGTCGTCCCGACCTGATGCGTGTTCTCCACGTCTGCCCCACGCACTTCAGCCCAGGCTCCGTTCTCGCCGGCGCGGAGCGCTACTCGTACGGGCTCTGCAAGGCCATGTCTCGCGTCACCCCGACAACGCTGGTCACCTTCGGCGACGCGCCATTCGAGACGCACGACGGCGAATTGACCATCCGGTGCTATCGACGCTGGGCCTACGTGAAGGGCCAGCGCACGAACCCGTTCGCCCCGGACTTCGTCAAGGACATTCTCGGCGCCGACGTGGTGCACTGCCACCAGTTCAAGGTCGTCGCGTCGGACATCGCGATCCTTGGTGCCGCGCTGAGCCACAAGCGAGTCTTCGTGACGGATCTTGGCGGCAATTCAGGCTTCTCGCTCTCGTATCATCTACCGCTCTGGCGGCTCGTACGCGCATTTCTTCTCATCTCGGAATTCAATCAGAGCCTCTTCGCTGACCTCGCCGTTCCCAAGAAGATCATCTACGGAGGAGTCGATACCGACCGCTTTCGACCGGGCTCAAGCCCGCGCTCCAACCGCATCCTCTTCGTGGGGCGCTTGATGGAGCACAAGGGCGTTCACTTGCTCATCGACGCTCTCGAGCCGGGCATGGAGCTCGATGTCGTCGGTCAGCCGACGACGCCGGAGTACGCGGCCCGCCTGCGCTCTGCGGCCGCTGGAAAAGCCGTACAATTCCACGACGATTTCGCCGACAACCGGTTACTCGAGGCCTACCAGACCGCCGCTGTGGTGGCGATTCCGTCCCTCGTCGACGGGGGCTATACCACCGCGCTGGAGGCGATGGCGTGCGAGACCCCTGTCGTGGCGACGGCCGTCGGCTCGATGCCCGAGCTCGTCAAGGACGGCGAGACCGGCTTCGTCGTGCCGATCGACGGCGTCTTGCCGATGCGGAATCACCTCCGGCGCTTGATCGCGGAGCCGTCCCTCGGCCGGTCAATCGGGGCGGCTGGACGAAACCGGGTGGAGGAGCTCTTCACCTGGGCGCGCGTCGTCGAGCGATGCATGGAGCAATACCCGAGCTGAACGATCTTCGGGGTCAGCTCGCGTCCTTCCGAATGAACCGTTGCCGCAACAACGCGATGCGTGGCCGCACGTAAGAGCCAAGTGGCTCCCTCATCAGCAGCGGAAACATGATGGCGCCGTAGATCATCGTGACTCCAATGGACGTCGCCACGAGCTTCATGAACGTTTCGGGAATCCAAAGGCGCGCAGTGAAGGCGGCGGCCGCGATGAGCGCGCCAAAGCGCCACCCCCAAGGCCACAGCGACCCAAGAAGGGCCCTCTTGGCAGTCCCGGTCTCTCGTGAGATCGCAACCAGGTGGGGGGGCAAGGCAAGGAACAAGAGCCCAACACTCGTCGCGGCGGCCGCGCCGGCAAGTCCGAAACGACGGGTCAGCCCGATACTCAGGCCGAATGACACTATACCGTTCAAAACACTTGTAGCCGAAATGAGGCGTTCGTAGCCGAAGGAGAAGATGGTGTAGATCGTACTGGACACCCAGTGGCTCAGCAACATTCCGACGACCAAGAAGATCACTACACCGTTCCCCGCGAACTGACTCTTTCCGGTCCACCAGTCAACAAATCCTTGATCGACGACGACGACCAGGCAGGCGATGAAGCCACTCGCGAGGAGCACTGCCTGGGTAAGCGCCGTGCACACCGTGCCGAGTTTCTGTCGATCCCCGGCGGCCCTCAACTCGCTAAGAGCCGGCTGCGCCGACGCCATCAGTTGCTGAGGAATATTGTTGAACATCGTGACCAGCTTGTCCGTGATGGTATACGGAGCCACCGCGGCGGGTCCCATGCAGGCACCAACCACGAGCACATCTCCTCCCGATAGCAGTGCGGAAGCAAGCTGCGCCACCACAATCCAGAATCCGCGCCCGAGCCTGTCCTTCGCTTCCCTCCTGGTTAGAGGAGGCAGAGACCGAGGAAGTGTTTCGCGAAATTTGAAACGCACACGTAAAAAGTATGCGACGTTCACTATCAGCTGATTCATTGACCAAGAAATTGCGAGAGCGTAGAGCCCGTCCCCGAGCACAATCATGACAACGCTGATCACAAATCCTGCGAGCCACGCAACGATGCTCAGCTTGCCAATGAAGGCAAGGTCCTGCAAACCCATCAATAGCGCGTGGCTTATCCTGAGCGGAAAGAACACGACGAGAGAGGCGAGGACAATCCCGAGGGGCGCGCGCAGCGGCGCCCACGCGCTCGGCAGACAACGCCAAACGACCACCGAGGCGACCATAAGGATCGGCACCTGGAGTAGCACGAGCCGAAAGACCTTGCCCGTTGCGATCGGCAGTTCTGTCGCCGACCGGTAGTCGCCGGCGGCAGCGCCAAGCAGGTGCGCCACCTCGCGCTGAAAGAGCGAGATGATCCCAAAGTCAATCAGGCCTAGGTAGGACAAGATCGGTGCGCTCACGGCCCAAAGGCCAAATGACTGCTGCCCGATGCGATGAAGGAGAAACGGTGTAAACCAGAGGCCCGCCGCAGTGGTCAAAACCATATTCGCGTACCCGAGCGTCGCACCAGCAATCACACGTCGAGTGCGACTCACCACCTCACCGGATGATTCGCGGCAACGATTAGCTCTATTGCGTCTCTTAGAGACTGAGTGCGAATTGACGTCGCCGCGACCGCCAGGCGACCTGGAATGCCGCCCTTCTCAAACGCCCGCTTCAATCGTCGCGCAAGCCACGTGTCACCTAGAACCTTCGACGACACGATCGTACGGAGCTGCTCGAAGAGCGAGCGAGGACATATTCCCCCGGCCTGGGTGGCCTTCAAGAGCGCCCAATGCATCGCAGCGGCGTCGGCTCGGCCTGCGCTCTCGATCTCGATCGCCGCGGCGCGAGCGAAGCGGCTAATATCGGTCATATCCGGCGATATGAGGTCAGGGTGGATGCGCGAGAATTCGACGAGAGTCTGAAAGATGACCGCGGTCGTCAGTGGCGGAAGCCGACCCAAAGGAGAACCTGCAAATTCTTGCAGGAAGCCGTTGGCGACCTCAGTGCCTCGCGACATGGACGCGCCGTTACTCCAGCGGGTGTCCGCAGACGGAAAGTGAGTGAGGACGGCGGTCACGTTCGTTTCAACGTAGGTCCGACGGGCTGCCAAGATATGTAATCCCGAAGACACGTCGGGGGCCATCCCCTGGAAGAAGCGGCCCCTGGCGCGCACGACGTCATCGACAACTTGACGAGGCACGAGCGACGAGTAAAGCATGGGCCTCTCGGGTCGATACCGCACCGTGGCATACCAGTCTTTCAACGTTTCGCGAGACGATCGTTCGATACGTTGGGGGCCGCTCTGCAAGTAATTGAGTATTCCAGGCGCTGAGGCGATGGCGTCGAGGCGGTTCACGTCGCTAGGTCCCAGGTGCTGCGAGAACGTGGCGTACGTGTACGAGACCACGTCGTCGGACCGTCGCCGGGCTCCAAGCAGATGGTCCAGGCTGCCCGGCACTAGTCGGTGCTTGTCCGAGAGGACGAGCAAGTCCTGCCCTCGCGCGGCGCGTACTCCCCGCTCCCAGTTGTCGGGCATCGAGTACACGCGATCGGCGCGCAGCGTTTGGAGCCGCGCGTCGCTGCTGTCGAGGATCAACGGGGAGTCCCCATTGTCCGCGACGACGACCTCGTCGTCGCGGCCCGCGGCGGCCAGCGCGGCTCTCACGGCGAGCGCCGCCATCGCCGGCCGGTTTCGCGTTGGAACGATGATGCTAACGCGAATCGCCATGCCGTCCCATCCACGTGAAGCCGTACGAGTACTTCTGATCCCAACCGACGACCGTCCACAAGTGCGACAGAACGGCGTAGAACTCGGCGGAGTACAGAGGGATCGAGCGCGGCTTGCCGCCATCATCGAGCGTGACCGCTCTCGCCTCGGTGTCTATCGTTACCTTCACAGATCGCCCTCTGCCTGAACGTGTCCAGTGAACCCGAGGCCCCTGAGCATCTGCCTCACTTCGTTCAAATAATTCGGATTCATGATGATGACGTTCACGATACCACGGTCCATGACCTCGCGTGGGGCCACGATCGCGTGGCCGGTTCCGGCGACGAATTGTTGCTGTTTCTTTGGATTGATGTCGATCGCAACGTCGATGAGCGAGCGATCCCCGTCAAGCAGGTTGAGGAACGTGACGCCCTTCGCTCCCGCCCCCCAGACGGCGAGAGGGCCGGACCGCGAGAGCCGGACGAGTCCGCGCGATAGGGTGGTGATTCGGGCTTGTGCCCGTTCTTGATAGCCCTCGGCTGCAGCGGCGATCCCGCGCGCGTCCACCGGGCGCGCGGGTGGCGCGCCGACGATCCGGCGCTCCGATATGGCCCAGAGGTACTGCCCTCCGAAGACGCGCGACGCCTCGAACGCGCCAAAGCCCGCCCGTTCGAATGCGAATCGCATGGATTCGTCCGTGAAGTAGGAGCAGTGTTCGTAGAAGAAGTCCTGGATCACGGTTCCTTCGAGGATCCAGTCGACGGCGGGCGTCTCGAACGCGAGGCGCGTGACGCGGTCGGCGCTTAGCGCCGACCAAACGCTTCGAAGCAACTCGATGGGGCGCGGCACGTGCTCGATGACGTGCCGGCAGAGCAGCAGGTCCGGAGGCTCCGTCAGCGCGCCCGGACCGTAAAAGGCGCGAATGAACGTCACTCGGCCCCCATGGACGCTCGCTTCCCCGACGTATGCCGGGTCGAAGCCGACACCGTTGTTGTCGCCGGCAAGGCACAAACGACGGAGGAACTGCCCTTGGCCGCAACCGAGCTCCACGATTCGCTTGTTTCGGATGCCAGACGCCACGAGAGTTTGAATCAGACCCGCCATGTGGGCTTCGAAGGCGGTCGAGTTCGTCTGATCGTTTTCGTATCCCTCTCCGTATTGCAGAAGGTCACTTCGAAACGCGAGGTTCATCACGAACCCACACGTTCCACAGCACGCGAGCTCCAGATCGCCGCGCGGAACACCCCGCGCCGCTTCGGCGCTCGCGTAAGAGATGTTCTGGTGAACTGGCACGCTCGGCCGCTCCACGAAGACGCGGAGGTCGTTCCCCTCGCACAGTGGGCATCGGCGCATCATGCCGCCCCCGTCTCCGCGGCCGAAGGCGCGGTTACGCGAGCGCGCCACCAGTCGAGGGTCGCCGCGAGCCCAGAACTCAGAGAGAAGGTCGGCGTCCAGCCGCACTCATCGACAAGCCTTCGGTTGTTCGCACAGACGAACATCGGATCGCCGGGACGATAAGGGAGCGCGCCTAGCTTCACAAGGTTGGGGTGGCCGGCCTTTGCGCCGAGTTCACGAAGGATGTCCGCGACCGTGAACGGCGTCCCCGACCCCACGTTGACGGTACCCTCGATCGAGCTCGTCGCGACGCTCCACAGGGCCGAGGCCACGTCGGCGACGTGCAGGAAGTCGCGCATCTGCTGGCCGGGGGTGCTCACCGTATGACGGCCTTGCAGGAGAGCCGCGATCACGGAGGGAACAAGCCTGCTGGGTGCCTCCCACGGGCCGTAAATATAGAAAAGGCGCGCCCACGCGGTCGCCATCCCGGTGAGCCGGGCGACTTGTTCGAGCGCATACCACGTTCCGAGCTTGCAGGCCGAATACAGGCGACCTGGGGCCAGAGGCGCGGTCTCGGGCAACGGATCGAGCCCGGATGTGTCGTACTCCAGGCACGTCCCGACCCCGACAAAGCGACGGCAACCGCTCTTGCCGAGTCGAATGGCCAGTCGGAGCGTCGCCGCCATCATGTCGATATTCCGAGGCGAGTCGAGGTAGCTCTCCCCTGTGTACCAGGCGCAATGAACGCAGACCTCGGGCTCTAGGGCGGCAAGGTGCGCGATGACGTCGTCGTCCGCGAGATCGCCGAGTACCACGGTCATGTCGGATCGCAGGTCTTCGATTCGCGCCAGGTCTCCGCCTGGCGCGTCTAGAGCCACGACGTCGCCATGGGCTGCCGCGATGCGCGCTACATGGGAACCGATGAATCCGCCTGCGCCGGTGACGAGCACTTTCATGGCGCGCGGGACGACATCGTGGGCGGACCGGCGGTGCCGCCCGCCGACTGTGGAGACTCATAGTCCGGGTAAGTCGCGTCGCGCTCCGACAAGATCGGCGCGTCGATGGGCCATTGAATGTCGAACCTCGGGTCGCTCCACCGGACGCCACGCGCACACGCTGGATCGTAGAACTCGGAGATCTGGTAAAGGACGGCCGCCGTGTCCTCCAGCGTCTGGAACCCATGCGCGACCCCTTCAGGAACGCACAGCGCGCGACCGTCTTCCGCACTCAGAGTCTCGGCGATCCACGTTCCATATGTAGCCGAGAAAGGGCGCAGATCGAGGAGGACGTCGTAGACCGCTCCCTGCACGCATCTCACAATCTTGGCCTCGGCGTGCGGAGGGACCGAGTAATGCATCCCGCGAAGGGTGCCACGACGGAGGTTCGTCGAGAGGCTCACCTGCGCCAGCCTCGACGTGATGCCGGCAGCGTCGAGCTCCTTCGTGCACCACACGCGAGCGAAGGAGCCCCGCCCGTCGACGTGACGCTCGAGATCCATCGTGAACGCGCCCGCGATCTTCGTCTCTCGGAAGATCATTCGATCTCCTTTATCTCGGGGACCGGTACGACGAGACGTCCCCCCCAATCCCGGACGTAACTGAGCTGCTCCGCGATCTCGTCCTTGATGTTCCAGGGCAAGATGAGCACGTAGTCCGGGTGGGTCTCGCGAATGCGATCGGGATGGCAGATCGGGATGTGACTGCCGGGCAAGAGCTTGCCCTGCTTGATCGGGCTCCGGTCGACCGCGTAGTCGATGAAATCGGTACGGATCCCGCAATAGTTGAGTAGCGTATTGCCCTTGGCCGGAGCCCCGTAAGCCACGATGTGCTTGCCGGCCCGTCGAAGTGGAATGAGGAACTCGAGGAGCTTTCGTTTGACCTCGCGCACGCGCTCTGCGAATCCGGCATACGCTTCAAGACCCTGGAGGCCCTGCGACTCTTCTCGCCTCTTCAGGGCAGCGACACGCTCGGAAACCCGAGGGACGGTATGGGCCGCATGGCGCGCGTACACGCGAAGGGAGCCACCGTGGGTAGTCAGCGCATCGACGTCGAAGACGACGAGACCGTGCGCTGCAAAGACGCGTTCGGCCGTACCGAGCGAGAAGTACGAGAAGTGCTCGTGATACACCGTGTCGAACTGCGTCTCCTCGAGGAGTCGGCCCAGGTGAGGAAACTCCATCGTCAGGACGCCTTCGGGCGCGAGGACCGTCGCGAGCCCTTGCACGAAGTCGTTCAGATCGGGCACGTGCGCGAGCACGTTGTTGCCGATCAGCAAGTCGGCGCGCTTCCCGTCGGCGCGCAGCTCGCTGGCGAGTGCGGAGCCGAAGAACCGGGCAAGCGACGGGACACCCGCGGCGTTCGCGATCGCCGCGACGTTCGCCGCAGGCTCGACACCCAGAACCGCAATCTCTCGGTCCTTGAAGAACCGGAGCAAGTACCCGTCGTTGCTCGCCACCTCGACGACCAGGCTCGACCTCCCCAGGCCAAGGCGTTCCACCATAGCGCCGGTGTACCTCCGGCAGTGATCGAGCCATGAGTCGGACATCGACGACAGGTACGCGTAGTCGCGAAAGATCCGCTCCGGCGGCTGGAACTCGGGAAGCTGAACGAGGAAGCACGCGCCGCAAACCCGGGGATGCAGAGGAAAGAAGGGCTCCATCGCATCCGCCAGATCGACATTGACGTACGCGTTCGACAGCGGCTGCATGCCGAGGTCGACCATGGTCGCTGTCACGGGGGCTCCGCAGAAGCGGCAATTCACGTTTTTTGCTCTTGATAGTCAGAAAGTTGCTGCAGCGACTGGGCGCGTATGTCGTCGCCGCGGTGAAACGCCTTGTACCAGCGCACCGTCCAGTCGAGGGCCTCGCCCAGCTGGAGTCGGGGCACCCAGCGCAGGCGCGCTCGCGCCTTGGAGGCATCGAGCGCGAGGACTTGAGCTTCGTGAGGCTGCGTCGCATCGACCGTGTGCCAGCTAGCCCCATTTCCCCAAAGGAAACACAGCGAGTTCGCGAGTTCGGATACAGGCTGCACCGCAAGAGGGTCCGGTCCGAAGTTCCACCCTTCGCTGAACCGTTGATGGTCGTCGACCAGGCGCTCGGCAAGGAGCAGATAGCCAAGGAGCGGCTCGAGCACGTGTTGCCAGGGTCGCACGCTCGACGGGCTTCGAACGAGGGCCGACGTGCCTGCCGCGAGCGCAGCGACGACGTCGGGAACCAGTCTGTCGCGCGACCAATCGCCACCGCCGATGACGTTTCCGGCCCTCGCCGTGGCAACGCCGATGCGATCCACCCTGTAGAAAGACTGGTAATACGCAGACGAAACAAGCTCTGCGCACGCCTTGCTGCTCGAATACGGATCGCGACCGCCGAGCGGATCGCTCTCGCGATAGGGCCACGCCCACTCGCGATTCTCGTAGCACTTGTCGCTCGTGACCACGACAATGGCGCGAGTCGTCTGGCGATCGCGCAGCGCCTCGAGCAAATTGACCGTGCCCATCACATTCGTTGCAAAGGTGTCGACCGGGGCCTCGTACGATGGGCGTACGAGCGACTGCGCCGCGAGGTGAAACACGACCTCCGGGTCACTCTCATGGACCGCGCGCTTGACCCGGGCCAGGTCGCGAACGTCCGCGTCGAGCCAGCGAAGGTCGTCCCGCAACCCCAGGACCTCGAAGAGGCTCGGAGTGGTCGGCGGCGCGAGCGCGTAGCCCGTCACGTGGGCGCCGAGCTCGCGCAGCCAGAGGGCCAGCCAGCTCCCCTTGAACCCCGTCACCCCGGTGAGCAGCACGCGCCGCCCCGCCCAGAACTTCCGGTTCACAGCCAGAGCTTCCACGGCGCGCTTCCCGAGGCCCACAGGCCGTCAAGGTACTGCTTGTCGCGAAGGTGATCCATCGGCTGCCAGAACCCGCGATGGACGAAGGCCGACAGCTGTCGCTCTCGGGCCAGGCGCTCGAGGGGCGCCCCCTCCCAGGTCACGGCGTCTCCCTCAATGTAATCGAGCACGCGTGGAGACAAGACGAAGAACCCGCCGTTGACCCACCCGCCGTCTCCCTCAGGCTTCTCCTGAAAGCCCACGACCTTCCGGTCGTCCGTGGTCAGGACGCCCCATCTGCCGGGAGGTTGCACCGCCGTGACGGTCGCGAGGGTGCCGAAGGCGCGATGGGCCTCGATGAGCTTGCCGAGGTCGACGTTCGCCAGCCCGTCGCCGTAGGTGAAGCAGAAATCTTCGTCGCCGATGTATTCACGGACACGCCTTAGACGCCCGCCCGTGTGCGTGGTCTCCCCGGTATCGACCAGGGTCACTCTCCACGGCTCGGACGAGTGCCGATGCGTCTCCATGCGATTCGTGGAGAGGTCGAATGTGACGTCTGACATGTGAAGGAAGTAGTTCGCGAAGTACTCCTTGATGACATAGCCCTTGTAGCCGAGGCACACGATGAAGTCGTTCACGCCGTAGTGCGAATAGATCTTCATGATGTGCCAGAGAATGGGCCTTCCACCGATCTCCACCATGGGCTTGGGCTTGACCTGCGTTTCTTCGCTGATGCGCGTGCCGAGACCGCCGGCCAGAATCACTGCTTTCATCGCGCTGTCCGCACGGGCATCGCGTCTTTGGTGATGATGCCCACCCTGCTCGTGCCGCCCGGCTGCGACGCCGACAGCTGCCGACTCGCGGCAAAGACGGCCACGTTGAGGAGCCAGAAGTCGACCCCGAACGTACCTGCGAAGGGGCACCAGCCGAACGTGCTCGCGAACACGCCGACGCTGTAGCCGACGAGAACGGAGGCCCACTTGCTGAGGTCTTCGTGGCCAGGGCCGCGCCGGGTCGCAGTTCGCAGCCCCTCTCTTATGGCCGTGAGGATCGCCAGCGCATACAGAATCATCAACGGGACCCCACCGTCGAACAGCCATAGCGTCCACTGGATCTCGGCATAGAGCGGAGGGCTGGCCGCGTTGTACTGGTCCCCGAAGTAGCTTCGCATCATGCCGCAACGCCCCAAGCCTGCGCCGAAAGGGTACTGCGGCAGGAGGTTATAAAAGGTGTCTTCGAGAAAGAACCCCCGATTCGAGTAGTAGACGTTGCTGAGGTTCCCCTCGAACAATGTCGACAGACGCCCGGTGACCGCCTCGGCCCCGATCGCCAGGGAGAGGCTGAAGGCCAAGGCGCCGATCGCCCCGACGGGAAGCGCCACCTTCAGTAGACGCCCCATGCGGCGTTGCAAAACGAAGGGCGCCATCATCGCAATGAGGCTGACCACGAGCATCACAAACAGGGCACGGACCTGGCAAATGTAGAGCGCGAAGCAGCCGACGCAGATGCTCGCAAGGAGCACGACTCGAAAGAAAGGGCGCGGCCGATCGAGCAAGAACGCCGACGCAAAGAGGACGCTGTACACGCCGCCTGTTCCCGCGCCCCCCGGCGTGTCCGTCAGACCCATGGGTCGGAGGACGCGTGTGCCGTTCTCCAGGGTTATCTGCAAGCCTTGGACGTAGGTGTCGCTGAGAATGCTCGCCGCGGCCGGCTGGAACTGGCCCGGGTAATACAATTGCAAGACGCCAAGCGATGCGCTCGCCGTATGGAACGCCCAGAACACGAAGAACAGCGTGCGAACCGTCGTGAGATCCATGCGGATCCGGGGGGCCCAGAAGATGGGGCCCAGAACGGCGAGGTCGAGCGCGAGGGTCGCCACTCCCGCGAGAACCGTGTTCGTCGTCGGGTGCAAGATCGCGAGGGCCACGACGCTGAGCGCGAGCATGGCAACTGGACGTGACGGATGGTCTTCGCGCGGACCGCGCAAGAGGAGGACGAGCAAGAGGCTCCCGGCGAACGCCGCCGACCGGACGAAGACGCGAGAGCCGGCCACCGAAGGGAGAAGCAGCGCCACCTGGCAGGCCATCTCGAGGAAGACGAAGCCTATCAGCCAGTTCGGAGACCGAAGGACGACAGCCGGGAGGCCCAGGCGTATCCCTCGCTGGCTGCCTCGCGGGTGCGGACGCGCCGGCGCGTCGGACACGATCGGAGTGGCGCTCATATCCAGCTCGTGAGCCTCGCGACCTCGTCGCTGAAGCCAGTTCGTCGTCCTTCGGCGCGACCGCGCGTAGAGACCTTCGTCACCTGCGCGTACAGCTCGAAGCTTCGACGACCCATGACGCCGTCGTCGAACTCACGCCGCGCACGTGCGATGGCCAGATCGCGAAGGCGATCGCGGAGGCCCGGTTCGTCGAGGAGCCGCCGCGAAGCTGCCGCGAGCGCCGTCGCGTCGCCGACGGGGATCGTCAAGCCCGACTCCCCGTCGCGCGAGACCCACGGCACGCCCGAATACGGGATCGATGTGTTGATCACGGGGCATCCGCTCGCCATCGCTTCGACTTGAACGAGCCCGAAGCCTTCGCTCCGGGCGTTGCTCGGGAACCAGAGCGCCGTGGCCGCCTTGTAGGCGCCCACCAGCTGGTCCGGATCGAGGTAGCCCAGCCAGTCGACGCGGTCAGCCACGCCCCGCACCCGGGCGCGCGCGCGAAGCGCGGCCTCCAGCGGCCCTGTGCCAACCACGAGGAGCCGGCCCGGTACGTGCGCGAGCGCGTCGATCGCGGTCGTCAACCCCTTGTAATAAACGAGGCGGGCCACGGCGAGCCAGAGGGGCTGGTCGCAATCGCGCCGCAGTCGCGCGGCCCATTCAGAGGCAACCGCGGTGGGCTGAAGAAAGGGGCTCAAATCGAGGCCGAAGGGAAGAGCACGAACCTTCGCTCCCAGCGCCCGCAGCACCGGCGAGCCGCCCACATAGGCCTCGCTCGTCGAGAGGACCAGCGACGTGCGATCGTGCACTCGGCGCTCGAGGGGGGCAAAGATCCGCCCGAGAATCTTTTGCTTCACGACGTCGCTGTGATGCGTGACGACGAGGGTCGAGAACGGCGGCAAGGCCGCGAGCGCCACGAACATCGTCGGGTTGGGGGCGTGCACGTGAACGACGTCGACCGCTTCGTCCCTCAACCGCCAGAGGGCCGAAGGTAACCCGGGGCAAAGATCGAGCTTCGACACCGACGCAGCGCGTCCGAGTCGGGTCACGTGGACCCCCTCGTCCATTTCCACCACCGTCTGCGTGGAGGCAAGGGCGCGCCAGGTCACGTCCGCGCTCGCGGCGTCACGATGGTTGACGCAGATCACGCGGACCGTCGCGCCGAGGCGCACCTGGGCGCGAGCCAGAGTCTGGACGTGCGATTCAACGCCCCCGGGGGCCGGGGGATAGAACTTGCCCAGGTGGCAGATTCGTAAGCTCATCTGGAGTAAGGGACGCTGGCCGCCGACGCGGGCCTCCCCACCTGGACCGTGTCTCCTTCGGTGCGACCGACCCGCCAAACATTTGCTCGTAGTCCCCGGCCGAGGGTGGCCGCAACCGGTTCCGCGGCCATGACGCACAGGGCTGCGATCTGGCGACTCGGGCGATCGGAGCCTGCGCGCGCGAGGATGCGGAGCGTTTGCCGGAAGGGGATCCGAGACCGGACCACGCGATCGAAGAGCCTCGCGTAGCGAGCTCGCGGTGACATCCGGCCGAGCCGGTCGCGGAGACCATGCCACCCTGTAGACGGGCGCGCCTCGACCAGCCAGTTCGCGACGATCCAGGCGATGGTGACGACGTCACTCGTTGCCGCCAGGCTCACGAACCGATCAGGAACAAAGCCCGGTTGGATCGGGAGGAGTTCGAGGTCCCGGATGGCGCCCGGAACCGCGTCGACCAGTTTGTCTTTGAATGCGTTCACGCAAAGAAGCACCGCGTGGTCATGGATCTCGGGCTGCAGATGAGGCAGGCCCAAAGGCTCGACCGAAGGCCGCGCCCGGCGCAGCATGTCCTCGACAGGCAGCCCACACAGCCCTGGCGGACCCACGTGCGATTCGAACTCGACGAGGAACCCGAGCACCTCGAAGGCGAGCGTGCGGTAGGCCCAAGACCGGCTGAGGAGCCGCCAACCGTTGCGTCGTCCCGCGTGTTCCACGCGGGCCAGGTCGCGCTCCTTGACGCGCAGATCGATGTCGCGGATCGGTCGCTCCCCGGGGTCTCGGTAGAAAAGGCGCGCGGTGAGAACGCCCTTGACCGGGAGGACGTCGATGCCCGCGGCGGCGCATCCGGACAGCACCTCCCTGAGCGCCAGGAAGGCATGCTCATGCCTGGCCCGTTCGCGCGCGTACATGGGCGCCAGACACGGCATTGCGACGGTCGTACCACGACCTCGGCCGGGTCGCGAGCGCTCTCCTGAACGGGACCAAGCGGCGCGAACGCCTGGATCGGGCTAGCGTGCCCCGCCATGAGCTTCCCTACCATCGCCCTCCAGTCTGACGAGCGCGAGCTTTGTGCGGAATAGCGGGCGCCGTCGGATTGCCGCGCGATGTCGCAGGGCCGACGGTGGCGCGCATGCTGGGGGGGATCCGTCACCGGGGCCCGGATGACGAGGGTCAGGTCATGCTGCGCGCGGAGAGCGGCGCGACCGTGGCGCTGGCGCACACGAGGCTCTCGATCATCGACACCTCGCCCGCGGGTCACCAGCCCATGGGCACGTTCGAGGGGCCGGAGGCGCGCGCCATCGTCTTCAACGGCGAGATCTTCAACTTCGCCGCGTTGAAGCAAGACCTGGGCGCCCAGGGCTCGACCTTCCGGGGCGGCTCGGACACCGAGGTTCTGCTCGAGGCCGTTCGCGTCTGGGGGGAAGACCGAGCGGTCGAGCAGATGCGGGGGATGTTTGCGTGGGCCCTCGCCGACCTCGCCAAGGGCACGGTCTGGCTTTGCCGAGACCGCCTCGGTGTCAAGCCCCTCTACTGGACCCGGCCGTCCGGCGGCGGGCTCCTCTTCGCCTCGGAGCTGCGTGCCCTGCTCGCGGCCGGGCGCGATCTGGTGCCCCGGACGCTCTCGTCGGCGGCGCTCGAGAGCTTTCTCGCGCAAGGGATGGTATGCGGCGACGACACCCTCGTCGAAGGGATCCATCTCCTCGCACCGGGCACCTCCCTCACCCTCGACTGGTCGGGGCGCGAGAAGGCTCACCGCCGCTACTGGCAGATCCGGTTCGCCGAGCGCCCGAATCCCCTCTCGCGAGACGCCGCCGTATCGCAGCTCGCCGAGACCCTGCGCGAGGCGGTCCGCCTGCAGCTCGTCTCCGACGTTCCCCTGGGACTCTTCCTGTCCGGCGGCGTCGACTCGAGCGCCCTGGCCGCGCTCGCGACCGAGG
>ODAK010001722.1_pt1 | contig 23523 bp, 24 predicted proteins | sample 1539591 | NCBI WGS metagenome assembly ODAK01 (sample SAMEA3539303, study PRJEB22396) | soil metagenome | biome: tundra; feature: field; material: soil | place: USA | collected 2010-05 | depth 0.15 m | reverse complement strand
CCACTGATCATACGTTATCGCCGCACCGACGCCAAAGCCTCCGCGGTGCCGGTGCCCAGTCGAGGCGCCGCGCCGCGGATGGGTGGCCGCACGCCGTCGAACGACAGTGCTGAGCCAGTCAGCCTGTAATCCTCCCCGGGAACGTCCTGCAAAATCCCGAGGGCTCGCGCCTGCGGTTCGTTCAATGCCTCGGGTAGCGTATTGATCGGCGCGGCGGGCACGCCCGCGGCTTCCAACCGTTCGATCCAGGACGCGCGAGGTTGCGTGCGGAGAATCTCACTCATCAGCACGACCAGCGTGGTCTTGTTGTCCAGGCGGGCGCGGTTGGTGGCGAAGCGCTCGTCCTCGCTCCATTCCGGTTTACCCAGTTCGCGGGCCAGTTTCGCGAACAGACGATCGTTGCCGCAACAGATGATGAACGGGCCATCGTTGGCGTCGAATGCTTCGTACGGCACCAGCGCGGGATGGCCCGAGCGGTGCTTCGGTGGCATGCGTCCCTCATTGACCCAGGCATCGCCTCTCTGGGCAGCCCACACCAGAGCGGTTTCCAGCAGCGACGCGGTCACGATCGTGCCTCGGCCGGTGAGGTGCCGGCGCTGCAACGCGGCCAGTGCGCCGATCACGATCCACATTCCGGTGCCCTGATCACAAACCGCGACACCCAGACGCATCGGCGGATCGTCGGGACCGCCATTGGTGCTCGAGAGCCCGCTGTAGGCCTGGATCAACGGTTCATATCCGGGACGGTCCTTCATGGGACCGATATGGCCGAATGCGGAAATCGCGCAGTAAATCAGCCGCGGATGCCGTCCGGTCAGCGACGGCCCGTCAATGCCGAGCGCCTCCGCCGCGCCGGGACGCAGATTGTGGATCAGAATATCGGCGCTCGCCGCGAGCCGCTCGAAGTCCGCCATTCCAGCGCCGCTTTTCAGGTCGAGCGCCACGGACTTTTTGTTGCGGTTGACCATGTGGAACGTCAGCGCGTCGCCATGACGGAAGTCCGGGCCCATGCGCCGCGCATCGTCTCCGCCCTCGACGCGTTCGATCTTCAGCACCTCCGCCCCGAGATCGCCCAGGATCGCACCGGCGAATGGGGCCGACAGGACCTGACCGAGTTCGAGAACGCGAATTCCCTCAAGCATGGATTTCCTCCCGGCACATGCCGCGGCATCATGCCATCAACACACCAGGAGGGAAGCCATGACCGATCTGCCCAAACGGATCGAAATCCATGAGGAAGGCCCGCGCGAGGGTTTTCAGATTGAAGCCGGCCCCATCAGCACGGAAGATAAAGTCCGGTTCTGTGAGGCCCTGGCGGAAACCGGGTTGCATGACGTGCAGTGCGTCTCCTTCGTGGACGCGCGCCGTGTGCCTGGAATGGCCGACGCGGTGGAGGTCGCGCAAACCATCCGCCAACGTCCTGATGTGCATTACACCGGGATCGCGCTGAACCTGCGCGGCTACGAGCGCGCGGTGCAAACACCGTTGCACATCACCGGCGGCATTCAGATGAGTACGTCGAACACGTTCTCAATCCACAACACCAACAAGAACAACGAGGAAACGCTGGTCGAACAGCGTCGGCAGTTGGACTTCTTCAAGGCGCGCGGCATTCCGGTCGAGTCCGCCATCGTGATGACCGCGTTCGGTTGCAATTTCGAGGGTGAAATCGCGCCGGATACCGTGCGCGACTGCGTCGCCAGGTTGCTCGATCTGGCCGATGAGTATGACATCAGGCTCGATCGTGTGCGCATCGCGGACACTGTCGGTTGGGCCTCTCCGGCATCCGTGCAACGCGTCGTCGGAACGATCCGCGAAAAGTGGCCGGACCTGAAACTGGGCCTGCATTTGCACGACACCCGCGGCACTGGCATGGCCAATGCGTTGATGGGATTGCAGATGGGCATTGCAAGCTTCGACAGTTCCTGTGCTGGGCTCGGTGGTTGCCCGTTCGCTGGCCACAAGGGCGCGGCCGGAAACATTTGCACCGAAGACCTCGTGTTCATGGCGCAGGAGATGGGGATCGAAACCGGCATCGACCTCGACGCATTGATCGAGTGTGCACGGCTGGCCGAGGAGATTGTTGGCCACTCGCTCCCCGGCAAGGTCATGCACGGCGGCAGCCTGTCGAAATATCGCGCCGGAGGCCACACATGACCGACGTCCTGGTCGAGAAGCGCGGCGCCGTGCAGTGGATCACCATCAACCGAGAGGAACGCCGCAATGCGATGAACGACGCGGTGGTGTTCGGCATCATCGACGGACTTACCGCGGCGACATCCGATCCGGATATCCGGGCTGTGGTGCTGACAGGTGCGGGTGACCGGGCCTTCTGCGCGGGGGCGGACCTGTCGGCGGGATCAGGCTCGTTCAAATACGATTACTCCAAGGTCGGCATCCCATTCGTGAAATTGATGAAACAGGCTCGCGATCTGACCCTGCCATTGATCGCGAGGGTGAATGGCCATGCGATGGCCGGCGGCATGGGCATGATGGGCATGTGCGATATGGCCATTGCCGTCGATAATGCGCGCTTCGGCATGCCTGAGGTGAAAGTCGGCATCTTCCCGATGCAGATCATGGCGGTGCTGCAACGGCTTATCCCCAACCGGAAGCTTTATGAGATGGCCCTGACAGGAGAGCCAATCACCGCGGCTGAGGCGCTGGAACTCGGTCTGGTCAACTACGTCGTGCCAGCCAGCGAGCTCGACGAGAAGCTCGGCTGGCTGTTGTCTCGCTTGCTCGACAAGAGTCCAACGGCGATCCGGCGTGGAAAATATGCCCTACGCCAGACGGAAAGCATGAGTTTCGATCAGGCGGCGGTGTTCATGGAGGCACAGATCGGTACTCTTGCACTCACCGAGGATGCCGCGGAAGGCCGCCAGGCGTTTATCGAGAAGCGCGCACCAACCTGGCCCGGACGTTAAATCGCGTCGTGGGTGGGCGTTGTATGACCGGCCCGTTCGTTATGCCCGGCACGATCGCTTAAGCGTCAAGCCGCGCGGGCCGCGCATTTGGCTCTCCGCGTCATGCTTGCGCCCGGCTCAAGTATCTTTGGGCCCTCGCGCGACCTCAGATCTAATTGAATACGACGCGGGCACAGCTGCTCCCGCCAGGCGCGAGCATGACGAGTTGGGCGATTTCGGCCACATCCCAAACTTTAATCTCATGCCTTTCCGACATTGCCGGGCCATGACGGGAGAAGCAGCGCTGATCTCAATTGACCCGCTTTTCTTTCCCTTCCCAAAACGGCTTGCGAAGCTCCGTCTTCAGTATTTTCCCCGCGCCCGACAGCGGCAACGGCTCCTCCCGAAGATCGATCGTCCGCGGGCACTTATAATTGGCGATCAGCGTGTGGCAGTGCGCGATCAGTTCTTCAGTGGTCGCTCTCATACCGGGCTTGAGGCGAACGATCGCGTGCACCCGTTCCCCCCATGTGTCGTCCGGTACGCCGATGACAGCACATTCGGCCACCGACGGGTGGCTGTAAAGCGCTTCCTCGGTTTCCGCCGAATAGACGTTCTCACCGCCGCTGATGATCATGTCCTTCACACGGTCGACGATGAAGATGAATCCCTCTTCATCCATATAGCCGCCATCGCCGGTATGCAGCCACCCATTGCGCAGCGTGCCGGCCGTCATTTCGGGTTGTTTCCAGTAGCCCAACATCACCATGGGACCACGTGCGCAGATTTCACCGATCGTGCCGCGTGGTACCTCGTTGTCATCCTCATCGTGAATCCGGATTTCGCAATCAAGCACGGCGCGGCCCGCGGACTTAACGCGGCCGGCATAAGGTCCCTCGAAGCACGTATACCGAGGATCCAACGCGGTCAGGACCGGCGAAGCTTCTGACTGACCATAAAGGTGGCAGAACTTCACGCCTGGCATTAGCTCGGCGGCGCGCCGTATCACCGCCTCCGGCATTGGCGAGGCACCGAACAGCAGTCGTTCCACGCTGGACAAATCATGGTTCGTCACGTCCGGATGATTGACCAGCATGTTGACCATGGTCGGTACGATGAGCAGAAGGTTGATCCGGTATTCCTCGACCACCTTCATCAACGCGACCGGCTCATACCGCGGCATGAAGTAATGCGTGCCACAAAATCCGGTCACGAGATAGGTCATCGCGTTGTCGGCGAGGTGGAACATCGGCGCGGCATGAACATACCGCGTGTCCTCATCGGCAATGGTGCTCGGGAAGATGTTCAGGGCATTGGACATGATGTTGTTATGACTCAACATCACGCCTTTGGAGCGGCCTGTGGTCCCTCCGGTGTAAAAGATACCCGCGAGATCGTTATTTTCTCCGATCGAGTCCGCGAATGGCGTGGCGCCCGCCAGCAGCTTTTCATAATCAACAAGATCGGGCGGAGACGCCCCCTCGCCAATATAAACCACTCGCCTCACGTCCGGCGTGTCAGGCAGCACTCTTGGTAACACCGGAACGAACGCATCGTCGACGAACAGAGCGGCACAGCCGGAGTCCACGAGCCAGAACACAATCTCCGGCGGCGCCAGCCGCGTGTTGATTGGAACGAATACGAAACCGCCGAGCGACTGTCCGAACAAACATTCCAAATAACGGTCCGAGTTCAACGACAGAATTCCAATTCGGTCACCCGGTTTGAACCCCAGCCCGTGCATCGCCCCGGCGAGCCGCCCGATGCGGTCGTCGAACTCCCGCCAGGTGCGTCGGCGGTCGCCGCATACGGTCGCCAGTTTATCCGCTCCGGTCTGCACCGCGCGCCGCACGAACTGCGAAATTTGCGTCATGCTTAGCCCTCCCTTGCAGTGCCAGCACACCACATCGGCGATCAGGTTGGCAACGACCCGCCGCGACGCGATGGTCCCGGCCAAGGGAAAATCACGCGAAGAACGGGTGCGTGGCGCCGCGCGTGCCTTTGCGCTCCAGGGCCTCCAGTACGTCGGTCAGGTCGGCGTCGGACAGGGTCAGTCCAAATGTGCTTTCAAGTATCCCACGGGCGTCGGCATCATCGGCGAGCCTGGACCGCTCGGTCCGCTCCCCTGGGCGGCGAACGGTCACCTGGCCATTGAACAGGGTGTGACGTGTCCGGCCCGGCCCAGGGCGGGCGACGATCAGGTTGTTGACGAACAGGCTGGCGGGATGCGTCGCGGTAAACCAGTTCGCGACTTCGTAATCGACGCTCAGCCGGGGATGTGGCGACAGGCGGTAAATACTCTGCCAATCCTCCCCGAGCCTGGCCTGCAGCGTCAGTTCCTCGCCAACCGGCCAGAGCCGCATGGTTTCATGTGGTGTCTCCTGCTCGATCCCTGGGCGCATGGCCAGCGGCGCCGTTGGCGTTTGGTTGCCAAAGCCGACGTCAGCCAGGAACGGACCCTCCGGCAGATCAACTCGCACCACCATATGCGTCGCGTGCCCGGAGGCGTCGGCGTCCATGCCCCGAATGACGCGCGCCAGCAACCCGGTAACGCGAAACCCAAGGCACGCGAGACCGGCCAGCAGCAGGGAATTTTGCTCGAAGCAGTAACCGCCGCGGCCGTTGGCGACCAATTTCTGTTGCAGCGACCCCAGGTCCAGCTTTGGTGGGCGGCCAAGCAACACGTCGATGTTTTCGAACGGAATGGTCGCGGTATGCGCCGCGATCAAGGCACGCAGGGTTGGCAGCGCCGGTTCGCGTGGGCCGGAATGCCCGATACGGCGCAGCCAACCGTCAACGTCCAAGGTGTCGTCGGGCATCAGGTTCCTCCCACGGCGGCCCGATTAGGGTCGCATTAACCGGGCCAGGATAGCATCCGGGGCAATATGCAACTGTTTGAAGCGGAGGCAACCTTGGCGATCGAGCCCTTCGACGAGACCCTGATCATCGCCGAAAATGACTCCATGATGCGCGGACTGCTGCGCACGGCGCTGGAGCAGCCCCGGCGGACTTTGCTGCTGTGTGCCGATGGGCTTGAGGCGGTGGAACTCGCGACCCAGACACTCGCGACGCTGGTGCTGCTCGATTTACGCATGCCGAAGATCGACGGGATCGAGGCTTGCCTGCAGATCCGGCAGTTACCACGTTACGCGTCAGTGCCGATTGTCATCCTGACGGTGTTCGATGGAGATGTGTTGCGGCGACGAGCGCTACGCGCGGGCGCGACCGCGTTTCTGGGTAAACCGTTCTCTCGCGGGGCGTTGCTCCAGGTGGTTAACCCGTTGATTGAGGCTCACAAGCGCGCGCTGCAACCGGAGCGAGGCTGACGACAGGTGAAATTTGCGCCATCTGGCGAACGGCGACATTCATTGCTTGCCCCCGCCGCCATGCACGGACGACAATGGTACGATGACGAGCAGACATGCCACATCGCCGGACGCCATCGGAGGGGCGCTGGCCGGAGATCAGAGGTCTGGAGAACATCGGTCCCTTGGGCCGGCGTTCGCCGCGCTCGATCTTGGAACGAACAACTGCCGCATGTTGGTCGCCACGCCCTCGGGCAACGGGTTCCGGGTGGTGGACAGTTACTCCCGGATCGTCCGTCTGGGCGAAGGCCTGCACGACTCCGGCGCGCTCTGTCCCACCGCGATGGACCGGGCGGTGACCGCGTTGCGGGACTGTGCCGATCGGCTGGCCCGATCTCGCCCCCGGATGGTGCGCGCGATCGCGACCGAAGCGTGCCGACGTGCGCGCAACGGCGCTGAGTTCCTCGATCGGGTCAAACGCGAGACTGGGCTGGATGTGGGGGTCATTTCCAGCCGGGAGGAAGCCGAACTCGCCCTGGAGTCGTGCACGCCGTTGCTGGAAGTGGGTGGGCGGCGGGCGTTGTTGTTCGATGCGGCGGGCGTTGTTGTTCGATATCGGCGGGGGCTCGACGGAGCTGGCCTGGGTGCGAGTGGGATGTGGACCGCCATCGCTGATCGGCTACGCCTCGCTGCCGGTCGGGGTCGTGAGCCTCGCCGAACGCTTCGGCGCCACCGCTTTCACAGAGGAGGGTTTCGATGCGATGGTCGAGGACGTGACCGCCCGGCTGGTCGCGTTCGAAGGCGTGCATTGCATCGGCCGTGAAATCCGCGACGGAGGCGTGCGCCTGCTGGGCACCTCCGGCACCGTCACCACGCTGGCGAGTGTCGTGTTGAATCTGGAGCGGTATCGCCGCGCACTGGTCGATGGCATCGCGTTGAGCCGGCAGGACGCGGACGAGGCGCTGTTCAGCCTCCGCGCGATGGATCGTGACGCGCTGGCGCTGCATCCTTGCGTGGGACCTGAACGGGCGGATTTCGTCATGCCTGGCTGCGCGATTTACGCCGCGATCGCGTCGATGTGGCCGGCGCCCGACGTGGTCGTCGCTGATCGTGGCCTGCGCGAGGGCATGTTGCTGCGGATGATCCGCGCCGATCGCGCCAGGCTGGAGCGTCGACGGAGCATGTCAGACCGGTCATGAGTCTCGGGTCATGAGCAAGAGCGGCGCTCCGCCCGGCGGGCGGAAGCTGACGGTCAACGTGAGGACAGCGAAGAAGCGCAGTCCGGCCTCGGCCGAATGGCTGCGGCGGCAATTGAACGATCCATATGTCACCGCGGCCAAGCAGCAGGGCTGGCGGTCGCGGGCCGCCTTCAAGCTGCTGGAACTGGACGACAGATTCCAACTCATCCACCGCGACGCCAAGGTTCTCGATCTCGGTGCCGCACCGGGCGGGTGGACGCAGGTGGCGATCCGGCGCGGCGCGGGAATGGTGGTGGGCGTTGACTTGCTACCGATTGATCCGATTCCGGGCGCGACATTGATCCAGGGCGATTTCAACGACCCCAATATGCCGGAGCGGCTGGCTGCGGTACTGGGTGGGGAAGCCGATCTCGTGCTGTCCGATATGGCTCCAAACACGACAGGTCATGCGGCGACCGACCATCTTCGCATCTTGGCTCTCGCGGAGCTGGCGGGCGCCTTCGCGCGGGAGGTGCTGGCTCCGGATGGGTCCTTCGTTGCGAAGGTTTTTCAGGGCGGCTCGGAGCGCGCGATGCTGGAGGTACTGAAGCGGCATTTCGTCAGTGTGCGCCACGCCAAGCCGCCGGCGAGCCGGAAAGAGTCGAGCGAGCTATATGTGGTCGCGATGGGCTTCCGGGGCTGATCGATCAGGTCGATTTGGGCAGCCAATGGGCCAGGGCCCGCATCGTACCGCCCGCCGACAATCCCCAGAATGCACCGCTGATACCAAAGAAGCTCAACCCTGACGCCGTGACCAGGAATGTGATCGACGCCGCCTCGCGTCCGTCGGGCTGATTAACCGCTCCCATCAGCGCGCCGCTCAGCGGAAACGCCCCGACCGCCGTCGGATGTCGCAGCACCACGGCGAAGGACGCTGCGAATCCGACGAACGCGGCGAGGACGCCGGCGAACAGTGTCTGCCTGGTCACTCAGCGATGCGCGATGGATACCGGCTCGCCGATCGGGTCGGCGGTCAGAAAGCCGAGTTGGTCGCCTTCCAGCACCAGACAGGTCATCTCACCGCCGAACACAGCGCCGGTATCAATGGCGATGCGGTTGTGGCGAATAACCGGGGCCTTCACCGGCGAGTGTCCATGCACGACCACGGCGCCGAAGTTCATTTCAGAGTAGAGGAAGGGCTGGCGCATGCGCAGCAAATCGTCGCGGGCCTGCTCGGCCAGCGGCACGCCAGGCCGCACGCCGGCATGAACGAACACGTACTCTCCCTCATGGTGCATGAGTTTCAGGCCCCGCAAGAACACCATATGCGAGTCCGGGATATGCGCGCGCCAGGTCTCCCGGGGCGAGTCCGGATCGACGCCGTAGCTTTGCAACGAAGGACGCCCGCCAGTGAACAGCCAGTCGGTGGCGGCGGCGCGTTCGCCGTTCAATGCCTCGATCATGGTGTTCTCATGGTTGCCCATCAGATTGACCATCTCGGTGCCTGGAATGGGGGAGCCACCAAGCAGTCGGGTAATAACTCCGCGGGTGTCTACGCCGCGGTCGACATAATCGCCCACGTGCAACAACAACGCCGAGGCGATGGGGCGCCGCGCGAGATCCTCCTGGATCTCGGCGTGCAGGTTCGCCAGTTGCGCGGCGCAGCCGTGGATGTCGCCGATGGCATAGACGCGACGGCCCGGCGGCAATTTGGCTGGGGCTGGGGAAAGCTCGATCATGACGGTACCGGCTATCAGTCCGATTGGCCTCTGGGCAAGAGGTACTGGACTTGTGGCGGGGGCGAGGGACAGGGTGCCGATCGCCATCGGAGGTACGACCATGCTCGACAACCCGCCGCTCGTGACAATTCATCGCGGCTTTCGCCGTCCTGATCCCAGGCTGATCGAGGCCTTCCGAGGGGCGCAAACATCACATCTGGCAGACGCGATGGACGGGCGCGGCGCGCTGGATTACCGGATCAAGCCGGTCGATCCGGCGAACGCCAGTTTCGTGGGCCCGGCGATGACCGCGTTCGCTTATCCGGCGGATGTGCTCGCGGTGTTCGCGGCATTGTCGGAGGCTCGGCCGGGTGACGTGATCGTGTGCGCGAACGATGCGTTCACCAAGACGGCGGTGATTGGCGATCTCGCCGCCGGAATGATGAAGAACGCGGGGGTCGCGGCGTTCGTGACCGATGGTCTGGCGCGCGACAAGGCCGGCATCATCGCCGCGGAATTACCGCTGTTTTGCCGCGGCATTCAACCCAACTCGCCGGCGATGAATGGGCCAGGGATCGTGGGTGCGCCTATTACGTTGGCAGACGTGCACGTGAACCCGGGCGATGTCATTGTCGGAGATGCCGACGGCGTGGTTGTCGTTCCCGCGGACCGATTGGAAATTGTACTGGAGCGTCTGGAGCGCGTGCGACAGGCGGAAACGCGCGCCGTGCAGCGCGTGCTGGAGGGCTCGATCATGTCGGAGGTGGCAAAAAGGCTGATAGAGCAAGCGACGATCATTGAATGATCGTCGCGACGTTCCGAGGAGATTATTCCGCGGCGCGCGCGAGCGGTGGGGTGAACACCGCGAACACCTTCGGTGCGGCGAAGATGTAGGTTTCCACGAAATCCACCCAGTCGGGTTTGCGGCCCAGGGCGTCCATGGCACCGGCGAGGCAGACCCAATTGAGAAGTTCCTGCTGGCCGGCATCTTCCAGTTGCGCTGTCGAAAGGTTCTTCCACCGGGACAATCTGCCGTCGCGCAGTTCGTCAAAGCGGGAGCGGTCGGACTCCAGGTCCGGATACAAATAGTGGTGCTTCCCAGTCAGGAACGCGTGCGACCAGCTTGATGATGCGACCAGCGCGACCCGCCACGGCGATGCCGCGAACGCGTGAGCCGTCGCGGCGCCGATCGCGAAACAACGAGCCGGACTGGGGCCGGGCGGATCCGGCTCGTCGGAGCCAGTACCATCGATGTGCGCGAAGGCACCTCTCTTGGAAATGGTAGATGATCCGTAACAATTCACATGAAACGGCACCACCGGCCAGGGCAATCCTTCGCGATCGTAATCGAGCAGCAACAACGCGTTCAGAAACGCGTGCGGCAGCCCGTTTTCGTAACGCATACGATAAGCCCAGTTGATGTCGAAGCCTTGCTCGGTGAGGGCTTTGGCGAGGTGGCGGCCGCCGGCGGGATGGCCTTTGGTTTTGATGACCGTGTCGGCGGGTTCTGACCACGCGTTGGCGGTTCCGGTGCGGACATAGGGCCGTGATTCAATTTCATCCAATGCGAAGACGCCGAACGCGGCTACGCCGTCCTCGCGGAAGTTCTCGTATTGGTCGTCGCCGAAGATCACGATGAAATCCGGATTGAATGCGACGAGCGCGGTTCGGGCGGCGCGGAACCCTTCGATCGATCGTTGTCGGTGCGCGGGGGCGGCGCGGCCGGCCCGATGCTCGTCCCATTCACGTCGCATCGGCGCGGGCCAGGAACAGGGTTCGCGCAAATGGTCCGGTAGCCGCGGACTTCGCAGCACACGCTCCAGGATCCCGGCCATGCGTTGGTCGGTGCCGAGCAGCAGCGGGGAGTGGGTTACCCCAAGTCCGAGAATGTCGGCCATTGGTTGGTCTCCTCCGGTGGATTGAGGGGAGCGTAGGATCAGGCGGGGATGGTCAGCAAGATCAGCGGCTCCCAGGCGGTCTCCGCCTGCTCCAGAGTGCGGCAGGCATCGATCAGTCCTTCGAACCGTTCTGGCGTGATGGCCAGGCCAGAGGCTATGGGCCGGATGCGGTCTGCCTCATCCTCGAAATTCCAGATGAATTCGCGGCCGGTTCCTTCGCGGGTGAAGCCGCGGCCGTCCTTGGTGAACACGGTCACACGCGGGCCGAACAGAGTGCGGTGTGCCATCGGGATCAATGTGATCCGGTTCATGAGTTCCAGAACTTCCGGTGGATCGGTCTCTCCTGGCGCGGGTTGGCCCCCGCGCAGCAGGGGATAGCCGCTGGTCACCGCACCGTACGCCGAGAAATACTGCGTCGATCCGACCCGCGGCGGATGTTCGATGACACGAACCGGGAACGCGGGACTTGGATACAGCGTCTCCAGCCAGTTGACGACGGCCTCGATGCGGTCGATGTCGGCGTAGGCGATGTCGTGCTCTTCGCACAGCTTCGCCGTCACGTCGACATGCGCGATGTTGTACCCGGCGGTTGAGTAGATCCGATACAGTGTCTCCAGGAAGATCCAGTCCTGGCCGAGACCTTCGGTGATTTTGGTGAGGTCGGTGCGATTGAGACCGGTGAAGCTGTAGCGGAGCTGGCCAAGATTATTGCCGGTATAGGAATGGTAAAATCCGGCCTCGCCTTCCAATGTCGTTTCGCCACCGGGGATGCCGTGTTTCGCCAGCGCCACGGCCAGCAGTGCGTTGCGGACGGCGCCGCCTTCACGCAAAGAACGCCCGCCGCTGCGAATCCCTTCCAGATTGCCGCTTGCGAGGTTCACGCACTGGGCGATCGCACCATTAATCTGATCGGCATCCAGGCCGTGGATTTTCGCGGCGGCGATCGCGGCGCCGAAAATTCCGAACACCGGTCCCGCGTGGAAGCCGCGTGACATCACGGTCGGAATGAACTCCGACGCCATGCGCTCCATGACCTCATAGGCGGCGGCGATGGCGATGAGAAAGGTCTTGCCCGAGCAACCGGTGGCCTCGGCGGCGGCGAGCGCGGCGGGCATGATGGCGATGCCCGGATGCGTCAGCATGCGGAACGTGTCCCATTTGCCGCCCGCGAAGATCATTTCGGCATTGACGAACGCGGCGCCGGCTTTGGTGAATTTCTCGCCGCTGCACAGCGCGGTGGCGATGCCGGCGCCACCTGCCTCCTCCTCACGCATGATCGCCAGGGCCTGATGGGTCGCCGGCATATCATGGGCGACGAGCGCGGAACTTAGCGCCTGTAATGTGACACCTTTCGCGCGGTCCACCACCGCGCTGGGAAGGTCTTCAAATTTAAGATCGGCGACAAATCCGGAAAGTTGCCGGCTGAGCGACATGGCGGTGTCCTTTCGAATTACTACAGAGGCCGCATGGGCGGCAGCGCATCCACCGCATCAAGGCCCAGTTCATGCAGGCCGAGGTTCCACAGACAGAAATCCGCTGGCGGTGGCTGGATTTCCGCCAGGGCACCATCGCGGAACAGCTGCTCCAGACGTGAACCTTTGAAGATGCCGTGCGCTCCGCCGAGGGTCAGAGCCACACGGGTTATGCGGCTGGTTGCCACCCCGACCACGTACTTGGCGCGGAACATCGCCGCGGTGGCCTCGGGCGTTGGGCCCTGCTGGTCGCGTAACCATGCGGAACGATACGTGATCAGCCGCGCCGCATCCAGGTCGACGCTGAGCTCCGCGATATGGCGGCGCACGTCCGGATGCCACGCGAGGGGCTGGGCGTATCCTTCCGGGCGTCTTTCGGTCACGACCTTGCGCAACTCGTCGTACGCCGCCCCGGCGAGGCCGAGGTAAACCGCCGTGTAGGAACCCCAGAACCAACTCGCGCCGGTGTTGCGAAACGGGCGGATGTCGTCGGAGCGATAGAACACCGACTCATCGGGGACGAAACAGTCTTCCAGGATCAGCGAGTCGCTGCGGGTGGCGCGCATCCCTAACGTATCCCAGTTGGCTATCACGCGGCGTCCCTCGGCATCCGGCGGTATCATCGCCAACATTCCGGCGGTCTGGGTCGTGGCGGATTCGGGATATACCAGGACCAGAACGTAATCGGCCGCCTGGATCATGGAGGCGAACATCTTCCGGCCGGTGATACGGTAGCCGCCAGTCACCGGACGCGCCCGAACGCTTAAAGGACGTTCTCCGATCAATGATGTATGGCCGGTTTCGGAGAAGTTCCCGCCAATCATCTTGCCCTGCCGCACCACCAGATCGGCGATGCGCCGCTTTGCTTCGATCGTGACCTCGTCACTTTCGAGAATGGGCATGACGACCGATGCATGCATGTTAAACGCCAGCGCGGTGGAGGGACAGCCTCGGCCAAGCGCTTCATAAGCGATCGTATGACTAAGAAAGTTAAATCCCGATCCACCCCACTGTCGCGGGATCGTCAGGTGCAGAAATCCTTCTTTACGCAAGCGGTCGTAATTCTCGATTGGATGCGAGGCATCGCGGTCGTGCGCGGCCGAACGGGTGGCGAAATCAGCCGCCAGTTCCAGGCAGCGGTCGCGAAGCCGTTTCTGTTCCGCGGTAAGTTCAAAATCCACGCCAACGTTATCCCGATTTCAGGCCGGCGAGTTCGGCCACGGCCTCAAGTTGCTCCGCGTGGCGCGAGACCGGATTGAGCAACAGGTGATTGGCACCGAATGCGACCAGTTCCTCCAGGCGTTCGGCCACCTGTTCCGGAGTGCCGTGGATGCCGGACGCATCGGTCCCGGCGGGATTGTGATAAACTTCGGTAAACCACCGATTGAGTTCGGCGCGCGCCACGGCGGGCCGCTCGTCTACCGCCATGAACACGCGCTTCGAGATCGGGAACGTGGCCGGGTCGCGTCCCGCCTTCTCCAGTTCCTGTTTCAGGATCGGCACGGACGTCTGGAAGTCCGCGATGCTCGATCCGCCGGAGCCCATCCAGCCGTCGGCTATCCGGGCCGCGCGGCGGACGGCATTGGGGTGACCAACGCCCATCCACAGCGGTGGGCGAGGCCTTTGCGCGGGCCTCGTTCCCAACGACAGATTTTCCACCTGATACATTTCGCCGCGATAGGTGACCTTGTCTTCGGTCCAGAGAGCCTTGATCAGCTCGACCTCCTCGCGGAATCGAGTCACGCGTCCAGAGACGGGAATCTGGAAGTCGCGGTAATGATGATCCCGCCCCAGACCCACGGCCAGAACTGCCCGCCCCCCGCTGACGAAGTCGAGCGTTGCCCATTGATGAGCCACCATCAGCGGACTGTGGATTGGCAAGACCACCACCGACGCACCGACCCGGATGCGACTCGTGATCGCGGCCGCGTAGGTCAGGATCACCACCGGATCGAAGCACGTGCCTTGATCGATCGTGTTCTCGGTCACCCATAAGTCGCGGAAGCCAAGTTCCTCGGCGCGTCGGGCGACCGCGGCGACCGTCGTCATCGCCAATGTGTCCGGCGAGCGGTGTGGCAACGACATGCCGAGCGGGATTTTGTCCTTCAGGGCCACGTCGCGGCACTCCTACGCTTTTTCGATCACTTCCATCTGGGCGCCGTCCGGAGCCTCCAGGAAGCAGACGCGGCGGCCGACTTCGCGCGGCAATTCCTCCAGGATGCGCACTCCCTGCTCGCGCAGACTCGCCAGTGTGCCGGTGTAGTCGTCGGTGTTCACCGCGATGTGCTCGATCCCGTAATGCTGCTCGTGCTTCTGCGCGGCATTGAGGTCGGTGACATTCAATTGCAGCCCATGCAGATCCAGATTGAATCCGGTATCCGTTTTGGCTTTCAGCGTCGCGCCGAAATTCTCGATGTAGAAACGAATCGTCGCGGCGGGATCGCGGGTCTTCAGATGCACGTGGTTGAGGTTGAAGGCCATGTTCGTTCTCCCCTGTTGGCTTGCCGGATTGGGCGCGCATCCTGACGTTCGGTCAAGATCGTGGCATGGTGCGCTGAACAAGTGGAGGGAGGGTTCCATGACCGTGGCCCGTCAACTCGCGGCGTTTCTGACCGATACGAAAGTTTCCGACCTGCCCGATCAGGCACTGGACCACGCGGCGATGGTGGTCGCCAGCACGCTTTCCAGCGCGGCGTACGGTACCGGCATCGAGTCCTCCCGGATCATCCGGGCAATGGCTCAGGAGAGGGGTGGGCGAGGGGACGCGCCGGTCTGGTTCGACGCGGGAGGGAAATTGCCTGTCTCCAGCTCGGTTCAGGTCAATGCGGTGCTGAGCGACGCCGCTGCCTCGGATGACAGCGATTTGCGCAACATCGTTCATGCCGGTACGCCACTGACCGCCGCGTCGTTGGCATTCGCGGAACGCGAGGGCGCCAATGGTGAGGCGGTGCTGACCGCCATGGTTCTGGGCTATGAGGCGGCGGGCCGGATCAGCGAGGCGATCACGCCTGGGTTCAAGGACCGCGGCTTTCATGGGTGTCTTGGCGCCGCGTTCGCTTCGGCGGTGGCGTCAGCGCGGATGCTGAACCTGGACGCGGAGCGCATGGCCCAAACCATCGCGCTGACGGCGGTTTCGATCGGCGGGTTGGCGACCGCCGCGGATACCAGTTTCTCACGCGAATACCACGCGGGCCTGGCGGCGATGCATGGCGCCAACGCGGCTCTGGCGGCCCGGCGTGGCTTCGTCGGCGAGGCGCGGATCCTCGAAACGCCCCGTGGCTTCTTTGAAGCGTTCGGCGGTATCGATGGCAGGACAGCGGGCGTAATCGCAACCCGCGATCTGGGCAAAAGCTGGGACATCATCACTGACATGGCGATCAAGCTGATGCCCGGCGGTCACCCTTATCATGCGATCGCCGAGGCAGCGGGCAATGCCGCGCGCGAGGCCGGCATCACCCCGGATCAAATCGACAGCATCACGATGCATCGGCCGGGCATGACAAAGCTGAGTGGACCTTTGCATCCGGCCAATCTGATCGATATGGCACACAGTCCGGCGTACTTCGCCGCCGCGGGTGCCGCTGATGGCGGTTTGTCATGGAACCATGCGAGCCCGGCGAAGATCGCCGATCCGGTGATCCACGGTCTTATCGACAAGGTCAGGGTTGGCGCTGAACCGACAGAGAGCCTGAATCGCTACCGTCAAGGCGCCACAGTGACCATCGTCACCCGCGATGGACGCACGGTTTCCAACACGGTGTTCGAACCGAAAGGCTCGGCCGCGCTGGGGATTTCCTGGGAGGATATCGACGCTAAATATCGTTCGTTGATGCCGGCTTCCGATCTGCCGGAACGGGAGATCGAATTGAGCCTCACATTGATCCACGATTTTCGAAACCTCACCGATGTGTCGCGCCTGACGAGCCTGTTGCGCGTGGGCGCGGCTTGACGACTGGCCTGAACTCAGGCCGGGTCCCATCAACAAAACAACAGACCGGGAGGAGACGTTCCGTGACGCGACGCACTCCGATTTCGATGGTGCTGATCCTGCTGCTGACGCTGCTGTTCGCCGGTTCGGCGCTGGCGCAAAGATCTGGCGGTATTCTTCGGGTTTATCACCGCGACAGTCCCGCCAGCATGTCGATCCATGAGGAGGGTACCGTCGGCGTCATCATGCCGATGATGGGGGTCATGAGTAACCTCATCATATTCGACCAGCACATCCCTCGCAATGAACCCAGCACCATCCGTCCTGAACTCGCCACCTCCTGGGCCTGGAGCGCGGACGGCATGGCGTTGACTTTTCAGTTGCGAGAGGGCGTGCGCTGGCACGATGGCAAGCCGTTCACCGCCAACGACGTCAAATGCACCTTCGATCTGCTGACCAATCAGGGTAAGGAGAAGCTTCGCCTGAATTACCGGGAAAGCTGGTGGGTCAACATCGCCGGCACCTCGGTTAATGGCACACAAGAGGCAACGATTCACCTGAAACGGCCGCAACCCGCGCTGCTGGTTCTGCTGGCATCGGGTGAAGCGCCGATGTATCCGTGCCACGTCAGTCCGCGCGACATGCGGCTGCATCCGATCGGCACCGGACCGTTCCGGTTTGTTGACTATAAACCCAACCAGAGCATCAAGGTCGAGCGCAATCCCGACTATTGGAAGCCTGGGCGTCCGTATCTCGATGGTATCGAATACACAATCATTCCGAGCCGTTCGACCGCGCTGTTGGCTTTCATCGCGGGCAAGTTCGATATGACGTTTCCCAACGAGGTGACTGTGTCACTGTTGAGCGACGTGAAGTCGCAGGCGCCCCAGGCACTCTGCGAACTCACGCCGACCAGCGAGGCCGTCGGGATGCTCATCAACCGGACTGCGCCGCCGTTCGACAACCCGGAGATCCGGCGCGCGATGGCGCTTACGCTGGATCGCAAGGCGTTCGTCGATATTCTGGCCCAGGGTGAGGGGGATATCGGAGGGGCAATGCAACCTGGGCCAGACGGGCTTTGGGGATTGCCGCGCGAAATGCTCGCGAAGGCACCTGGTTATGCTGGAAATGTCGCGCAGAACCGGGACGAAGCGCGAGCGATCATGCGGCGGCTGGGGTACGGACCGGATCATCGGATTCCGTTCAAAATGTCGGTGCGCAACCTGCCCGTCTACCGCGATCCCGGAACGATCCTGATTGACCAATTGCGGGAGATCTACCTTGATGGAGAACTGGAACTGACCGAAACAGCCACCTGGGTGCCGAAACTGATCAAGAAGGACTATGTTGTTGGCGTCAGCGTTCTGGGCGCCGCGGCAGATGATCCTGACGTGGTGTTTCTACAGAATCATGTGTGCGGATCGGCGCGGAATTACACGGGTCACTGCAATCCCGCGTTGGACCTGAAGATGGAAGACCAATCCAGGGAAGCCGACCCGTTACGCCGGCGTCAGTTGGTCTGGGAGATCGATCAGACCCTGCAGGAGGAACTCGCGCGGCCCATCCTGTATCATCGGCATGGCGGAACCTGCTGGCAGCCCTGGGTCAAGGGTCTGACGCTGATGGTCAACAGCCAGTATAATGGCTGGCGAATGGACGATGTCTGGCTGGATCGCGCACCATCGCCGTAGCCAGGAAGACAGGAGGCGACAATGTCCCGAATTTTGTTTCGTAATGCGCGCGTTTGGGATGGCTCCGGCGCCGCCGCTTACCCAGCCGATATCCTGATCGAAGGCGAACGTATCCGCGCCGTCGCCACGCAGGTCGGGCAGCTTGAAGCCGCGGGCGCCGAGGTGATCGAGGCCAACGGCAGGACCCTGATGCCCGGCCTCGTCGAGGGCCACGCCCATATCACGTTCATCAACGGTGCTCGCCCAACCGACCTCGGCGATACGCCGCCCGAGGAACACACGCTGATCGCCGCGCGCAACGCACGACTTCTGCTCGATCACGGGTTCACCGGCGCTTACAGCGCCGCCAGCGCCAAACTGCGGATCGACGTCGTCATCCGCAACGCGATCAACGCGGGCGAGCTTCCAGGACCGCGCCTGCGCGCCTGCGGCCCGGAGATCACGGTCACCGGCGGTCTGGGCGATGAGCGTCGCGCGCACCAGTTCCGCGATAGCTTCGCCATGGTCGCCGACGGTCCGACCGAAGTCATGAAACTCGCCCGGCTGTGCGTGCGTGAGAATGTTGACAGTATCAAGCTCAACATTTCCGGCGATGACCACACACGCACCGGGGTATTGCCTCGCACGGTGATGACCGAGGAGGAAATCCGCGCCGGGGTCACCGCCGCGCACGACTACGACCGGCTGGTCAACGCGCATTGCCGCGCATCGGAGTCGGTGAAACGCGCGGTCCGTTGTGGGGTGGACGTTATTTATCACTGCGAGCACGCCGATGAGGAAGCGCTGGACATGCTGGAATCCGTGAAGGACCGCGTGTTCGTCGGCCCGGCGATTGGCCTGCTGCATGCCGCGGTGCACGAAGCGCCGGAGGGCACGATCCACAAGGGCGTGCAAAAGGGGATCGCGCTTGGCCTGGAAGCGGCGTCGCGCGCGTATCCCGAAATGAAGAAGCGCGGCATTCGCGTGGTCATTGGTGGCGACTACGGTTTCGCTCGTACCCCTCAGGGTGAAAACGCCCGGGACATCGAGCACTTCGTTAACCACCTGGGATATTCTCCCAACGAGGCTCTGGTCTGCGCGACCCGTTATGGTGCCGAACTGATGGGGATGGGCGAGAAAGCCGGACAGGTGAGGGAGGGTTTCCTCGCCGACCTGCTGTTGGTCGACGGCGATCCGGTCGCGGATGTTCGACTGTTGCAACAGACGGACCGGCTGTTGGCGATCCTCAAAGGCGGCGAGTTCCATAAACTTGACCGCGCGACGTTGGAACGGCAACGGATTCGGGCGGCGGAGTAAAACAGAATGGTCCCGTCAGCCCACTTGTTCATTCCTGGCACCACGCCGGATCGGCCCCTGATGGTGATGCTACACGGTTCCGGTGGCGATGAGCGCAGCCTTGTGCCGTTGGCCGCGGAACTGGCCCCGGGAACATCAACGCTCGCCATCCGTGGGACCGTCGAGATCGACGGCGGCTTCGCGTTCTTTCACCGCAATCCGGGCCGGTCGATCGATGAAGTCGACATAGCCGCGCGAGTCCCGGCTCTGGCTGAGTTCATAAAGACCACTTGCGCTGACCATGGCTTTACCAAACGCCCGGTCGTTGTCGGTTTCTCGAACGGTGCGATCATGGCGGCCGCCCTGCTTCTGACACACCCCACGCTGTTCTCCGGGGCGATCCTGTTGCGGCCCCTGTCTCCGTTCTCCCAGGATCGGTCAATCCATCTGGGCGGCACGCCGGTACTGATCATCGACGGCGAGAAAGACAGTCGGCGGTCTCCTGGCGACGGTGCCCGTCTGGCGGAACGTTTGAACCGTGCGGGTGCGACTGTGACGCATCGCGTGCTGCCGGTCGGGCATGTCGTCACCGACATCGACACGCGGGTCGCACGCGGCTGGATTTCTGGCGCACGATAACGCCTGTCACCGCTCTCCCGCGTCCAACATCACCAGGTCGTCCCGATGGATGATCTCATCCCGGCCGCGCCAACCCAGGATGGCCTCGATATTGCCGGAGCGGTGCCCGGCGATACGCGCGGCGTCCTCGGAGGCGTAGGCGGACAGCCCTCGCGCCAGAGCCTCCCCGTCCGGACCGCGGATCAGCACCGGGTCGCCACGCTGGAACGTGCCTTCGACCGAGCGCACCCCGGCCGGCAGCAAGGAGCGCCCATCGCGTAATGCGCTCGCCGCGCCCACATCGACGGTAAGCACGCCTCGGGGTGCCAGCGATCCCGAAATCCAGCGCTTCCACGCCGAGGGTCCGTCCGCCGTTGGCAGGAACCAGGTGCAGCGCGCGCCCTCCTCCAACGCCCGTAACGGCCGCTCCACGTTCCCCTGGGCGATCGCCATCGCGACACCGGCCTGGGTCGCGATCCGTGCCGCCACCAGCTTCGTCCGCATCCCACCCGAGGAGTAGCCGGGCGGCGGCTCTCCGCCCATGGCCTCAATCTCCGGCGTCAGGGCGGCGACCACGGGCAGGTGCTCGGCGGCCGCATCGCGCCGTGGATCGGCGGTGTAGAGGCCGTCGATATCGGACAGCAACACCAGGACGTCGGCGTGGACCATCTCCGCCATTCGCGCGGCGAGGCGATCGTTGTCGCCGAACCTGATCTCGGCCGTCGCGACGGTGTCGTTCTCGTTGATTACCGGAATACACCCCAGCGTAAGCAGCGTGCTGAGCGTGGCGCGGGCATTGAGATAACGACGGCGATCTTCCGTATCGTCCAACGTCAACAGCAGTTGGGCGGCGGTCAGACCGCGCGCCGACAGTGCCTCGGTCCAGGCCTGCGCGAGCCGGATCTGCCCGACCGCGGCGGCGGCTTGCTTTTCCTCCAGTTTCAGCCGTCGTTGCGTCAGGCCCAGGGCTCGGCGAGCCAGCGCGATGGCACCTGAGGAGACGACGATAACTTCCGTCCCGCGGGTCCGCATCGCCGCGATATCCTCGGCGATCCCGGCGAGCCAAAGGGCGCGCGGCGCGGCGGCTTTTTCGTCCACGACCAGCGCGCTGCCGATCTTGACGACCACGCGGCGGGCGGTGACGAGCGACGGGGTCATGCGGCGGCCTTTTGCCTCGCGTCGTGGATCATGTTTTGCAACGCTCGCAAAACTTCGGGCACACCTTGACCGGTCACGCCGGACAGCAGCATCACCGGTCGCCCAGAAGCCTTGCGCAACGCCGCCGCGCGCGCCGAAGTTTCCCGGGGTGTCATCGCGTCGATCTTGTTCAGGCCAATCAGTTCCGGCTTCTCCGCGAGACCGCCGCCATATGCCGCGAGTTCCTCTCGCACCGTCCGCCAGGCGCGGACCACGTCGCCAGCGGCGCCATCGACGAGATGCAGCATGACCGCGCAACGCTCGACGTGGCCGAGGAACCGATCACCCAGGCCGGCACCCTCATGCGCGCCCTCGATCAGGCCGGGGATGTCGGCGAGCACGAATTCCTCGGACATCGACAACCGGATGACACCAAGCTGCGGATGCAACGTGGTGAAGGGATAGTCGGCGATTTTTGGTTTCGCGGCGGTCGTCGCGGCGAGAAACGTCGACTTTCCGGCGTTCGGCAGTCCGATCAGCCCAGCGTCGGCGATCAGCTTCAGCCGCAGCCAAACCCAGCGCTCCTCGCCCGGCCAACCCTTCGTCGCCCTGCGCGGCGCCCGATTGGTCGACGTCTTGAAATGCGCGTTGCCGAATCCTCCGTCGCCGCCGCGCAGCAGCGTCACGCGTTTGCCGGGCCGGTCGAGGTCGGCCAGCATCGTTTCCTGATCCTCGGCGAACACCTGTGTGCCGATCGGGACTTTGACCACGACATCGGGCGAGCCCGCGCCGGTACGGTCGGCACCCGAGCCATTGCCGCCTTTTTTCGCCCGGAAATGCTGCGTGTAGCGGAAGTCGATCAGCGTGTTCAGGTTTTCCTGGGCCTCGAACACGATATCGCCGCCGCGGCCGCCATTGCCGCCGTCGGGACCGCCGAACTCGATATATTTCTCCCGCCGGAACCCGACCACGCCATCGCCGCCGTCACCGGAGCGGAGGTAGATCTTGCATTGGTCGAGGAACTTCATGGGGTCTCGCAAATGAAAATGGGGGCCGCGGCCCCCATGATCAAAGCACGCGGGAGGCCGCGAGGATTACTCGGCTGCGAGCGCGGGCCGCGGCACGACGGATACGTGGACCTTGTCATCCGACTTGCGGCGGAACTCCACCGTTCCGTCCACCAGGGCGAAGATCGTGTGGTCGCGGCCCAGGCCGACGTTGGTGCCGGGATACCACTTGGTGCCGCGCTGGCGGATCAGGATGTTGCCGGCGATGACGCTCTGGCCACCAGACTTCTTGACGCCGAGACGCCGGCCTTCGGTGTCGCGCCCGTTGCGGGAGGACCCGCCTGCTTTCTTATGTGCCATAGGGAGATTCTCCTCAGGCCGCGTTGATGCCGGAGACCCGCAGCACGGTAACGTGCTGGCGATGGCCGTTGCGGCGGCGGCTGTTCTGCCGGCGGCGCTTCTTGAAGATGATGACCTTGTCCAGCCGGTCCTGCGCGATCACGGTCGCGGTGACCGAGGCGCCGGGAACGGTGGGGCCGCCGATGGTCAGGCCCGCATCGCCGCCGACGCACAGTACGTCGTTGAAGGTCACGGTTTCGCCGGCCTCGGCTTCCAGCTTTTCGACTTTCAGCACCATGTCGGGGGAGACGCGGTACTGTTTTCCGCCGGTGCGGATGACAGCGAACATGCGAACGACTTTCCAAGGCGGTAAGGGCCGGCGGGCGGACCCGGCGGCCTGGGAAGCGCGGGTTATAACCGTGGGCGCGGCGAAGTCAATGACGACGAACGCCCTGCGTGACCGTGCAATACGGCGTCCCCCGCGCGAGAGAGTCAATGATGTCGAAGGCACGCCCGATGACACATGTTCCGCCGTCGCCCGCGCGAACGCTTCTACCCGTGACGCCCATCGGGTAATCTCGGGCGGCATGGCACCACGGTCAGGGCCGCGGGCCGCCAGCACTCCGGCGAGCGGAGCACGAGATGCCAGAGACACAGCGGCTTTATCTGCGTCCATTTGAACCCGCCGACCTGGAGGCTTATGCCGCCGTCGCGGGGCAGGCATGATGAAAAGCATTGACGCGCAGGCCGCAAAGGGCGGCAACACGGCAATCCTCCGGGGGGAGAAGCGGGCGCGAAGGCAGCCGCCGGCAGGGTTCGGACACTTTGGGGGCACGACGCCTGGATCGAGGGTGGCTACGCGCCCTGGGCGGTCGTAGAGAAAAGCAGCGCCCGGCTGATCGGCCATCTGGGGCTGAGATTCCTGCCGGAGATCGAGGAAACCGAACTGCGTTATATGATTGACGAACCATGGTGGGGGCGCGGCCTCGCGACCGAGGGAGGCCGCGCGGCAGTGGATTTCGCACGCGATCGATTGGGTTTGAACCGGTTG
>ODAK010001720.1_pt1 | contig 23531 bp, 11 predicted proteins | sample 1539591 | NCBI WGS metagenome assembly ODAK01 (sample SAMEA3539303, study PRJEB22396) | soil metagenome | biome: tundra; feature: field; material: soil | place: USA | collected 2010-05 | depth 0.15 m | reverse complement strand
ACGTTGTTGAAGCCGATATTGGCGTAATTACCAAGCAGGAAGGTGGCCAGGCCGGCGCCGCTGCCCTGCACGAGATCGTCAGAGTTCTTGCTGTTGCTGGTTGTCCAATTGCCATCGACGTTGCCCTGCCCGGCGGAGTTATTGGACTGAAAGTAGTTGAAGGTTGAACGGAGGTATTCTCCACCGAACTTGAAGGTGTGCTTGCCGATGATTTTGGTGAGGTTGCCGGCGATGCGGTCGTTGTCAGAAGCATTGCCGATGGTGGAGTCCGCGCCGCCGGAGCTGAACACGCCCTGAGCGTCAAAACCGGAGATGCTCATGACCAACGGGCCGGGGTATTCGATCGGTTGCCCTATGTTCATGCCGATGTCGGACGGTTTATACGAAGTGAGCTTGGCGACACGGCCATAGACGAAGCGCAGATAGTTGATGCGAATGTCGAGGATGGTGGTGGCGTTGAAGGTGTAAGTGTCGTCAATGACCCAGTTGTGAGTGGCAAAGGTCTCAGCGCAGCGGTCCTTGCAGATACCGGTGCCGTAGGGATCTTGCGGCAGGTTGGTGTTGCTCCAGTAGGTGTAGCGGGACATGATGTTCTGCTTATCGGAGACTTTGTGGTCGACTCTGATCACGGTCTCAAAGTTCTGTCCGCCGATGCCCGCGTTGTTGGTGAAGTTGTCCTTGTTTGCGTTGCCGGCTACTTTGCCCACAGGATAGAACTTGTTGATGTAGGCGACAGCAGTGGGGTTCAATCGGGAAGCAGGGATAACATGGCCGGCTGGAAGACCATTTGCCGCCGGGAAGAGAAGTCTGTCGCCCTCGTTGATGCCCACTGGTTGATTCGGGTTCGGCGTGAACGTCGGGTTGGCTGGGTTGCAGCCGCCCATGGTAATTTTACCGGTGCTGGGATCTCTGGTGTCTGGATTCGTGCAAGTGGTGAGCGGGTCGTAGATAAGAGGCTCGATCGGGTTGCCGTTGGCATCATTCACCTTCTGTAGAAGATTCATGTTGCCGCCGACTTCATCGGCAGTAGGAACGGTGAGCACAAAGGTCTGGCCCTGGCGGAGGTAGAAACCCTCCCAGTTGGCGAAGAAGAAGGTCTTGTTCCGGCCATCGTAGAGATGGGGAATGAAGACCGGGCCGCCGAAGTTGAGGCCGAACTGATTTTGCGAGAAGGCGCCGCGGGGGTTGCCGGCGTGGTTGCTCCAGTAGTCGTTGGCGTCGAAGACCTTGTTGCGGAGGTACTCCCATAGGGCTCCGTGGGGAGTGTTGGTTCCGGACTTGGTGCTGAATTGAATTGCGCCGCCGGCGAGATGGCCGTAGTCGGCAGTGAGGTCGTTGGTATCGACCTTGAACTCACCGAGGGAGTCCTGGGTGGGAACGAGCGAGGTGAGGTTGCAATAGATGGTGTTGACCGGAGCGCCGTCAATGTAGGTAGCGCTCTGGTTGGCCATGCCTCCGCCGATTTGATAGTTGCCCCAACCGAAGGGGTTGGCGCTGTTGGTGTTCCCGGTGGATTGTCCTTGCGGAACGACTGAGGGAACGAGGGCCGTGAGGTTCATCGGGTTGCGGCCGTTGAGGGGCAATTCCGTCGTCTGGCGTTCGTCGACGACTGAACCGATAGAGGTGTTTTCCGCCTGGATGAGAGGCGAAGCCGCTGTAACGGTTACGGTCTGGCTTTCGCTGCCGACTTCGAGAGTAAGGTTGACGCGGACTGAACCTTCAACTTCCAGCTTGAAGGCTGCGCTGGTCAACTGCTTGAAGCCCTGCTTGGTGATGGTGACCTTGTAGTTTCCGGGCTGAACGTTGACGAACTGATAGTAGCCCGAAGCGTCAGTCACGGACTCGGTCTTGGTGGTTGTTGCGGCGTTGACCAAGGTAACGGGTGTCTGAGGTATTACACCGCCCGACGCGTCTGTAACCGTGCCGACGATGGTACCCGAGGTGGTTTGAGCATTTCCTGAAACCGTGGCGATAAACAGAATGACCACCGCGATAGCAGCCATCAAGCCGCCGGCAAAATAACGTCTTGCTCGCGGCCTATTTATTGTTGCTGCAGTTTGCATTGCTTTCCTCCAGAATTGTGAGAAAGGTCTTGAGTTAGAGGTTTGGCTAAATGTCCCGGCCGGAGATACGCCACGGCGGCGCTCCCTTGTATCCGGGAAGTGGGATTAATTTTGTAAGAGATTGAAATAGCGTGCTTTATGTAAACGGCTTCAACTCGAGAGGCCCAACGGCTGCGTGGACAATGCGCGATCGGGTCCGAATATGGGCCTATGCTGCTGTGCATTTCAAGTCCTCTAAACCGGGATTGCCTAGCGAGCCGGCCAGCCGAACGATGGCGTTGCGACCCGGTTTGTCAAAGGCCAATATTCTAGTCATTTCGTGGCAGTCCTGAAGAACGCCAGTGCAACCATTTACAGGCGGCCAAAGCCATCGCTCAATAAATTCGATTACTCTTTCGAACTGCTCCAACCGTCCCGAGCATTCGTGTCTAAAGCCGCAGCGGACTCCAGGGCAAAAAGCATGGAATAGGCGAATTGCGACGAGGCTATTCTCAGAGAGGCGCGGTGAAAATCTAAATGTTCGTAAAACTGTTTTGTCTCACGTGATGAACCGGCGAAGGTCAGAAAGGCGGGGACCAGTCACGGTAAAGTACACATATTTTCTTGAGGATGCGAGGAATCACGAGAGGTTGGCGAGATTCGGCGCCAAGGGAGCCGGTTGGGGTCTCATTCGTCTTGCTCTGCGAGACGCGACGAATCGCATCGTAAATTCACAGAGAGTTGCTTTGCAGGGTGAAGCGCTGAGGGAAACCGCCAGGCGAGCAGCGAAGCGTGCCAGGAGACGCAGTTCGTTACTTGGTCACAGTGGACGGAACCAAGCGATCTTCCCAAAACCGCAATTCCTTTTTGAACGCAACCCTGTCCTGGTCCGTAATCCGCACCACGTCACCCACACCCGCCTTGACCGAAACCACTTTCCGCAGCGTGCCTTCGGACGAGGTCAGATAGAGGTTTTGGTCGTTTGCAGTCTCATTGACGACAAATAGGACAATGTCATTCTTGTTCGCGACGGAAACGTCAAAACCTTGCACGAGGTTCCCCGCGCGAACGATGCTTTGCATGACCGGAAACTCCTCTTCCCTGGAAACGCCCAGCAAAGTGGAAATATGAGGCGGTAACCTTGCATTCGCGCCTTCTCGCAAGGTAGTGTCCGCGGCCAGAGCAAGCCTTCGATGTGCATGGGAACGAGGTGAATGCTGCGCCTGCACGGCAGTCGCAGGCAAGTTGACCACAGGCAGAAATAAAAGGAGCCCCACAAAACGTTTGGCAACCTTCGACATTAGCCCCCCCAAACCGCGAAATTTGCTGCCGCCCAATGAACGCGCTTGAAGTTAGTGCGCGCTGCCTTCCCACACAACATCCTCCATCCAATCTCTCCCGCACGCTCCTCCACCGGTGTTGGATTCGATCATCACCTCGTTGCCATCGGGATCAAGGAGCGGCAAATAGAACCTGCTGATGCGCCGAGTGGAGCAAGGTATGTAGTGGCAGACGAATGATCTGCGGAACCGACCCTTTGAGCGGTTGGGCCCTGAACCATGGATCGTATTCCCGTTAAAGAAGAGAGTGTCGCCGGCGTTCAGTATGCAGGGCACCGCGTGCTTTCCTTCCGGAGTTGGGACCAGATGCGACGTAAACGATAATGTTGGATCCGCCGTTCCAGGGCAAACGATAGGCTCATTTGCCGTGTCGTCGATGAGGTATAGGCCCCCATTCTCGGGGTCCACATCGTCGATGGCTGTCCAGGCCGCGATGCACGTATGTGGTTCGACCATCAGGTAAAAGTTGTCCTGATGCATCGCCTGGCCGCGCGCTCCGGGAGGTTTGAAGTAGAACATGCTCTGAGCCGCCAGGGTATCTTCTCCCATCAGGTCCCGTACGCATCCAAGGACTCCAGGATGAAGGAGCGCTCTGCGCGAGACAGCGTCAAAACGATGTGGATGGTGAATGCGCGGATACTCTTTCAGCGGGTCGCCTCCCGATTGCTGACGCGGCACCGGATCGAAGTGGCCCGGGACAGGGCCACTAGCCGCAATGCGGTCGAAGGTCTGCTTGATTTGATCAACTTCGTTTTTTTGAAACAAGCCGCGCGCAACCACATAGCCGCGGCGGTGAAAGGAGTCTCTCATTGATTCAAGGTCTGCAGCGATCGGTATGTTGGCAGTGGTAGACATCAGGTCTCCCTCCGGGGGAAGCGGCGAGAATGCGCTAACTAAACTAACAAGCTAACACCCAAGGCGGTCGGTTACAAGGTTGGAACAAAGCTCAATGAGCATCGCCCTGCAATTCAATCACGCTGGCACGCCACGTTCCATCCAGGGTGACAGAGATGCCTTCGTTCATCAGTGCACTTCCGGTCATGGTTCCCATATCTTTGCCCTCGCTCGTGATCTTGAACGTGGCGGATGGACTAAGCCCATGCAGTTTGAAGGTCCGCGCAGCGAGGCTTTCATCCAGTCGATAAACCATGACAACGCTCTTGTCCGCGCCCTTTGTAACGTATTGAATCGCCATCCAGCCCTTCGGGTTGTTGTGTGCAGGCGGTTCGGTTAGATGATAGACGTCGGCGTGCGCGATAGTGCTTCGTATTTTCTTGTAGAGAGCCACGTTGTCGGCAGTTTCCTGGACCAGGTTTGGGGGCCAGTCGAAAACCTTGCTCGAAATTCCGAGTTGTCCGTTCATGGGAACGCGCAGCATGAAATCCCACCAATCCTTCGTATCCCCCGGATACATATCGCCGTCGGTAGTGTCTCCGACCATCCAATGATTGCAGACACCCGACGTAAATTCCAGGGTGCATCCGTAGGCCAATTGCAGGGAAGGCTTCGGCCTCACTTCGTCGGAAAGCCACGTTGTGTTGGCATGGGCCATGATTCCAAGATCGAAGCGAAGTCCGCCACTTGCGCAGTTTTCAATGACCAGGTTCGGGAATTCACCACGAATTTCGTCAAGCCATGCGTAGTACTCGATTACCTGCTTGTGCAGAACATCGCCATGACGCGAGGCTGTCGCCGGCGGATCGAATTCATCGCCGATCTCGATGTTGTAGTCGATTTTGAGCCACTGAATCCCATAGTCATGCGCAAGCCGCTCAACGACAGACCGGGCCCAACTTCTGACTTCCGGCTTGGAAAAGTCCAGTTGCATGCGATCGCCCCATTCAATCGGCCGGCCATTGTACTGAAGGCACCAGTCCGGGTGTTCGCGATACATAAGTGACTCCTTGCCGATATTCTCGATCTCAACCCAGATGCCAAACTTCATTCCTAACTGGCGAACATAACTCGCCAATTCCTCAATTCCGTGTGGAAAGGCGATTGGGTCGGCTTTATAGTCACCGAGTTCCGTGCTCCAGTTCTTCTTGTTATACCAACCTGCGTCAAGAACAAAGACTTCCGCGCCAAGTTTTGCAGCCAATGCGGCGCAACGCTTCATCTCCTCGATGTTCATCTTCCCCTGAAATGGATACCAGGAGTTGAACTGGACAAGAAGAGGATCGTTCACTGGATTGTGCGCAAATGCATACTCTCGCTGATAACGGTGCATCTGGTTAGCTGCTTCGTCAATGTCCCCCGCAGTACTCGTAAACGCGACTTCAGGTAATGAGAAGGGCTGCCCGGCCTCGAGCGACAAGGCCCCACCAAAGTCGAATCGCATGCCAAGATCGACATCCAGATCGCCTTCTGTGTAAGGATGCTGTTCGGTCAGAGGACTTCGGCCAAACCCCATCTCCCAGTTACCCGAGTAGGCAAGTTGCGCTAGATATCGTGTTCCCGTGTCTTGATTGTGCAGGCAAAACCAGGGGGAGTAGTTGTTAGTCGCCCGTCCCCGCGTCGAAGCGAACCTCCGTGCACCTGGGCCCAGCACTTCATTGCCTAACTGTCTCTCCTGGCTCCATCCGCCCCATAGATAAGTCAGGTCGTATTCTCCTTGTGGAAGACTCCAACTTAGCGACGGAAGGCGCTGAACGTGCAAGGAGGCCGTGCCTAAGTTTTCGACGACGAGGGCGCGTGTAATCACTCCTGTATCGCCCCATGTCGTGTAATTCAGCCGAATGCGAAGAGGCAGTCGCCGATGCTCGAACACCAGTTGTAACTGGTCCACTCCAGACTTCACACTTATATTCTTCTCGGAAACCAGCTTGAGTTCCGAAGGTGTGATTTCTTCCCCTTCAACCTGGCCATCAATGTCCCGGCGAGTTACAGGTGTGTTTTGAGTGATTCTTGCCGGAGTCCACGCTTGGTGGACAACAGGGCCGAAGTATTCGAAAGTTATGCGGTCCTTTTCCTTGTGCAGGACGTATTCCGCTTTTCCGCTAACAAGGCTCCAGCGATTTTCCGCGTTGCTGTATCTGATCTCGGCGTGAGCCGAAAGAAACGCCAGGCAGGCAATAAACAGCGAAATGGCTGCACGAATCTTGGACATTGTGCCCTCCGCTTTCAAGTAGAGCACCCACTTTAAAACATTCGGTTTAGAGCGCGCAACTATAAGTGCCTGGGCCGGAAACAATACCCGGCTAACGTTTGCAGACGATCTAAGCCAACTTATTCGCAGTACACTTTTAGTAACGAAGGAGTGTCCTTGTCTAGAAAGCCCTTGAGGCTGTTCGTTGTGCCACTGCTGCTGGTTGCGCCCTGGTCGTGGCCGCAGACTGCCCCCAAAACACCGGCTGGCTCTGGCGGAATGGCCACAGGCGGTGCCTTCCATCCGGTGTTTGACTCGTCGAACCGACCCATCACTGCGGGGGGACAGGTCAAGACTGGCCCTACTCTGTTTATGGATCAAGCCGCAAAAGCTGGTCTTGCCGCCTGGCATCATACAGCGGGCACCCCTGAAAAGCGCTTCATTCTGGAAGCAAAAGGCGCCGGTGTTGCGCTTTTGGACTATGACAACGATGGCTGGCTCGATATCTATCTTGTGAACGGCTCAACTTACAAGGCGCTTGACGGCAAAGAGGCGCCACCCCAGGCCGCCCTGTTCCACAACAATCACGATGGGACCTTCACGAACGTGGCCGCGAAGGCGGGTGTAACCAACGATCGGTGGGGCTTCGGCGTGACGGTTGGGGACTTCGACAATGATGGTTGGCCAGACATTTATGTAACTAACTTCGGAAAGAACCGTCTCTATCACAATAATCATGACGGTACCTTTACCGACGTGGCAGAGAAAGCTGGAGTGGCGGTCGGCACATGGTCCACCGGCGCGACTTTTGGAGATTACGATGGCGATGGACGACTGGACCTGTTTGTCGCCGGTTATGTGAAGTACGACGTGAAGGAGCCCCCGGTTTTGGGGTCGAAGAGTGTCAACTACAGTTCTTGTCAATATCGCGGTTCGCCTGTGATGTGCGGCCCACGCGGACTCCAGGGCGAACACGACCATCTCTTTCACAACAACGGAGACGGAACATTTTCCGACGTAAGCGAGACACTGCGTGTGAATGACCCCGACGGGTTCTTCGGACTAGGCGCACTTTTTGTCGATGTGAACAATGACGGCAAACCTGATCTTGTTGTCGCTAACGACTCCGCGCCGAACTATCTTTACATCAACAAGGGGAATGGTACTTTCGACGAACGGGGCTATTTGAATGGGTTTGCATTGAACGCCGATGGACGCGAGGCGGCCAACATGGGGATAGCGGCGGGCGACTATGAGAACAATGGGCACATGTCTCTGGTAAACACAACCTTCTCCGATGACTATGACATCGTATTCCAAAACGACGGCACCGGCTCATTTTCCGATGTCAGCTTTGAGACAGGCATCGCGGCGGCCACAATTCCGTTTGTAGGGTTTGGCGACGGCTTCCTTGATTACGATAACGATGGATGGAAGGATATGCTTATCGTCAACGGCCATGTATATCCTTCTGTCGATCGGCATCCGGAATGGGGCACCAGCTATGCGCAGCGGCCACTTCTTTTTCATAACTTGAAGAACGGGAGGTTTGATCTTGTGCCTGCCGTCGAGGGAACCGGGCTTGCCGAAGTCAAGGTTAGCCGCGGCGCCGCATTTGGAGATATCTTCAACGATGGCAAGATAGACGTAGTCATCAATAACTCGGATGGCGTCCCTTCCCTTCTTCGCAACGTAAGTCCGGATCGCCATCACTGGGTGGAATTGAGGCTCATTGGCGGTCCAAAGAGTCCGCGCGATGCAGTGGGCGCGACGGTCTACCTCACTGCGGGAGGCATCCGCCAGCGGGGAGATGTTCTTAGCGGCGGGAGCTACCTTTCCTCAAACGATATGCGTGTTCACTTTGGTCTGGGCGACGCGAGCGCGATCGACCAGGTTGAGATTCATTGGCCAAGCGGGGTAAGTGAATCGATCAAACTGAAGTTTGTTGACCGTATTTACACCGTTACCGAAGGGACAGGCGTAACTTCTGACCTGTGTGTTGGCCTGCCTTGCCCGGCGGGAAGTAAACAATGAGGCACGCCGGCCTGAGTTGGCGCTTGCAAATTATGCCGCGCAAGCGAGCGTCAATTTGTTCCGGTTTCCTGGCTCGACATTGGTGCACCTTGCAATAGGATTGAAGAACTTATTGGCCTCTCTTTTATTCTGGCTTCAGCATAGGCTTTCTCGTGCTTCTGCTTGAGTTCCTTAAGTCTTGCGATCAACTCCGTTGCCGTTGCTGAGTCGCCCGTCTGCATGTAGGTGCGCGCCAACAAATAATACGGCTGTTCCAAATCTGGGTCGAGCGCAATAGCCTTATTCAATTCGTTGATTGCATCGTCTTTCTTGCCAGCCTTGGCAAGGAGCTTCGCAACGAGGTAATGGTCTTCTCCTTTTGCACCTGGAAGTGCGGCCGCGCGCGCTGCATACAGCATTGCTTTATAGACGTCGTTAGACAGCTCGAACGCAACTGCTGCGTCATGCGCGAAAACACGAGAATCGGGGCTCAAATCGGAAGCCTGTTTGTAGGACAATGCAGCCTTGGCCAACTCGCCCAGTTGAAAATAACAGAAGCCCAGCAAGTTGTGAGACAGGGCAAGTGAAGGGTGTTCCTCTACCGCGCGCAGCAACGTCGGTTCGGCCTGCTTGGGTCCACTTACAGTTACCTGAGCGATTCCGAGAAGTAAGTCCCGTTCGGCGGCCTCAGGACCTTTAGCAGTTACGCCCTGAAGCAAAGTCATGGCTCCTTGAGCGTCGTCTTGTTGGAGGAGTAACTTGCCGAGGGCGATTCCATACGCTGCATTTCCGGGCTCCAACCTCATTGCTTCCCGGAGATGATGTAACCCGATCGGCGATTGCTTCGCCGTCGTTGACTCAATCAGCCCAAGATGGTAGCGCGCACGTCCATTGCGCGGATTCGCGCTAACTGCCCGCTCAAACCACTGCCTGGCTTCCTCGGTCGCGCCGGAGTCTGAATACGCGGCACCAAGCAAGTATGCGGCCTCCCCAGTCTTGTCATACGTCTCGGCTGGTTTCAGCAGGTCGATCGCTTTATGATCCTCTTGTGCTCCGATATAAGCGCGGGCCAGAAGTAGATTCAACTCAATGCCTGGGTTCTCTTGTGCGCGCGCCCGTTCAAGCAATTGGATGGCTTGGCTGAACTGCCCGGCTTCGACCAGCGCCATTCCAACCTTCTCGAGAGTATCAGCGGAAGTAACTTCCCCCATCTTTTCCAATATCGGTTTGGCTTCTTCCAATTGTCCCATACGAAGCAAATCAATCAATAGGTGCTGCTCAACGGTAACGTCGTTAGGCTGTGTTTTGTAAGCGGCCTCCAGATGCTCGATTGCTTCCGGAATTGCATTTTTGCTTTCCAACAGTAAGGCAAGGTTGTACTCCGGCTCCAAAACACCTGGTTGAACTTTGACTACGGCCTGCAAATGCTCAATAGCGCGGTCGTGCTGACCCAATCGAATCAGGCTGAGAGCCAGGTTGTAGTGCGCTGGAAGCGCATCGGGCGCGAGGCGCAGTGCCTGTTCAAAATCCCGCGCGGCTTCGGCATATTGCATTAATTTGTTTTCAGAAATTCCACGCCAGGTAAGGGCATCGGCTGAGCGCGGGTTAGCTTTCACCGCTACGCTAAATTGCAGTTTCGCAGCCGCAATCTCCCCGTTCCGGAAGGACAAGATGCCGCGCTCTATTGCGACTGTAACGGGGTCTGCATTCGCGGCTGGGCTAACTTGAAGCGCACGTCCGTATAATGGCGCCACGAGCAGGCTTGCCGTGAGAAACAACTTTATCTTGACTCCATTTATGGAAGCGAACCTAAGTCGCCCGGTGAAGCACAGCAAGCTTGCCTCCTTCTTCAATGCGAATGAATTGATCGGGGGCTATGTTGTGCAGCCGATCCACGGCCCCACTTGGCCAGCGAATCTCAAGCACATCTATGCTTGTCTTCTCTCCAATCCCAAAGTGGATACGAAGATCGTTTTGCGACAAGTAACTGCCGCCGCTTTGCACCTCATCAATTTGCGATAGCGATCCCGCGACGCATTTCAGCCTGGCGCCGATGGCGCTTCGATTGGACTTTGTGCCCACTAACTTGATATTGATCCAGTGATTCCGGTTCTGTTGAGTAACCTTGATCAGAGAGGGCTTCGAGTTTTGGTTATTCACCAAAACGTCGACACAACCGTCATTGTTGAAGTCGCCAAACGCACATCCACGGCCGGTTGAGGGGGTTGTGATTACGGGACCGGCAAGTTGTGAAACCTCTTCAAACTCGCCATTGCCGCGATTCCGGTATAGCACGCGAGGTTCCCTGTATGTGGTGTCGCTATGGATGCGTTCAAGCTCCGGATATACGTGCCCTGTCACAAGCAGCAGGTCGGCAAATCCGTCGTTGTCCGGATCGAAAAAGCCGCATCCCCAGCACACGAGGTGGGTCTCTTTACCCAACCCCGCGGGACCGGAAACGATGGTGAAGGCGGCGTCCCCATCGTTATGAAACAGGTCTACGTTCTCATCGGAGAAATTGGTTTTGACAATATCCAGCCAGCCATCGTGATCGTAGTCCGCAGCGGCTACACCCATGCCTGCCTGGGTTTTGCCATCTTCACTGAAACTCACACCCCGCAGCATACCTTCTTCACGAAAGGTTCCGTCATGGTTGTTCATGAACAGCAGCGCCGGCGTTGTATCGCTTGCCATATAAATATCGGGCCAACCGTCATTGTCGAAATCGGCCACCAGCACTCCCAACCCATAGAAGCTCTTCTGCTTCAATATTCCCGCCTTCATCGAAACATCCGTGAAGGTGCCGTCTCCGTTATTGTGATAGAGCGTGGCGCTTTCACCTGTAAGCCCGCGTGGACCGCAGTTCACCGGCAGCCCGCGAAACATGCAATAAGGATTGGTGCCTGGATCCAAGGCATCCTGCAAGGTGAAGTTCACGTAGTGGGTAACAAACAAATCGAGCTTTCCATCGCGATCGTAATCCAGAAAGGCACAGCCCGTGCTCCAGCGCGCCGGATTTCCTGCCACCTGGGCCTTGCGTCCAACTTCGGTGAACGTGCCGTTTCCATTGTTGTGATACAACACGTCCTCGCCCCAATAGGTGACGAAGATATCGTCGAAGCCATCGTTGTCGTAATCACCGACGCAAATGCCTTGTCCCCAGCCGGAATGCGTCAGGCCGGCTTTCTCTGTGACGTCAGTAAAGGTGCCATCGCGATTATTATGAAATAGCTTATTGGTGGGGCTTGTTTCCGCGACGGCGCGATCCAGGCTTGAACCATTTACCAGGAAGATATCCAGCCAACCATCGTTATCGTAATCGATGAAAGCTGCTCCAGAACCAGTGGTTTCGAGAATATACTTCTTGCTCTTGTCTCCTCCGCATACGTTAAGAAAATCGAGGCCTGCCTCGTGGGCCACGTCTTGCAGGCTATAACCAAGCGGCGATCCTATTGGTTTTGCTGCTCGCGGCGCTGGGCCAACGTCTCCCTGCGCAAGCCCAAGGATGGAGCCCGCCTGCCAGAGAAGACCCGATCCCACCATGCGAATAAACTCTCGCCGGCTTGAGGGCAACGCATTCGCCGTGCATAAACTAGCCCGGCTTCGACTCGTTCTCACCTTGGCGAAATCTCCTCGGCAGGTGCTTTGGTTGGCTCCCCGGCCGGCTTCCCTTTCAACAGCGCGTTCATCTTGCTTTGGAACTTGTCGGCACTTTCAGATTGCAGGCGGTTGAATGTGGCCATCTCCGCGGTCGCCTCCGGCATCTTCTTTTGTTCTCGATAGGCGCGCATCAACGAATAATGCGCCGCGGCGTCCCCGGGATGAGCGGCGATGATTGCGCGCAATTCAAGCACTGCGGCATCCGTTTCGTGCCGCTCGAGCAATATCTTGGCCAGTCCTACTCTCGCTTCTACCAGATCCGGATCGAGCCGTGCTGCCTCCTGAAAGAGAGGCTTTGCCTGGTCAAGATTGTGCCGATGCATCTCAATATCCGCCATTGCGAGATCGGAAACTGCGGACTTTGGATTGATCTCCTTCTCTTTGCGGAATTCTTCCATCGCCTTTTCGTCAACCTCTTCCGCTCCCTGGTGGAGGTAGAGTTGTCCGATGCGGTAATGCATCTCGGGCAGTTTCGGGTTGTTCTGGAGCGCGAGCGAATATTCGCGTATGGCTTGATCGTAATCGTTCTTGGCTTCGTACACTTCTCCGGCCAGTTGATGAACCCGATAGGAATCCGGGTGTCTTGCCATTAACTCTCCCGCGCTCTCGTTCCATAGGCGCGTGTAGAGTTCGGCGGAGTCGTACAAAACATCCGCGTCACCGGGATATAACTGCTTCAACCGTTGCGCTACATGGAGGGCCGGCAACGGGTCGTCGGCACCGGACGCGCATCCTAACAACGCCAGACCGGTGATGCGCTGCAGTTTCCCCGGAGGCTCGCTCTCAAAGTACCTCGAGAGAATTGGCACGGCCTGTGCGCATCGGCCGAGTTGTGTCTCGCTCAACCCGAGAAAGATCTCCGCGCGTTTTTCGCTGGGATCGTTCTTCAAAGCGCTCTCGAGAGTTTGGATAGCCTCTTCTGCTTTACCTGCCCCGTAGAGTAGTATCCCGAGACCTGTCAAAGCCTGACTGTTCTGTGGATCGAGCTTGAGTATTTCGTTGTACTCGCGTTCCGCTCCCGCCATGTCACCGGAGCGAAGGGCTTGCTCCGCCTTCCGAATATGCTGCTGAAGCGAATTTGCGGGAGAGGTTTGTCCAGGGAGAATACACGATGCTACGAGTACAACTGCCAGGCTCACTACAAGATTTCGACGCGCCCATCTTGTTCGCATGTGCCAACTCCACCCAAGCCATCATTTTAGCGTACACAACGTCGCCGTCACAATCGGAAGCGCCCTTACGCGACGATGCCCCGCCAATATCCGGCGGGGCATCATTCGGTTGATTGAATCGCGCCTAGAACAAATACTTCAGCGCGAACTGTGCAATACGTCCATCACTCGCATTCGTGAGTCTTCCGAACGAAGCGCCGTCGCCGACGCCGGAATCCGGATTGCCAAAGTTCGGGTGGTTGAAGAGGTTGAAGAATTCACTTCTGAACTGGACCTTCCCGGATTCATGAATCGGGAACTCCTTGAACAGAGAGAAATCCATGTTGACCCTGCTGGGACCAGCCAAAATACCTCTCGACGAACTGCCGTATGTTCCGTCGGCTGCTTCTGTAAATGCAGCCGTGTTGAAGTAGGCTGCCACACCGCGATGTGCGACCGAGGTGCTTTGCCCTGGTACTCGGTCAGCGAAGTCGCCACCTATGCCGGTTGCGCCAGTGTCCGTATAGCTGCTGATTGTGTAAGGCGATCCGGTTTGCGCAATGAGAACGCCCTGGTTTTGCCAATCGTTGACGACGCCGGCCAAGATACCGTGGGCGGACTTCAACTTCGGCAGTTGGTAGATGTAGGAGGATGTGAAACGGTTGCGGACATCGCTGTCGCTCGGTCCATAATTCGACCTGAAATTCTGCGGGTCGCGGGGTCCGAGGCCGCCTTCAGCACCGAAGGAAACGATGTCCAGGTATTTCCCGTAGACATAGGATGCCATCAGGCTGAATCCGTGGTCAAAGCGATGATTGATCGTGATATCGAAGGAGTCGTAATTGGACCACCCCAGGTTGGCTTCCTCCTGGGTTTGGCCGAGGCATGGGTTCTTTGCGTTGGTGGTTTGGTTGATTCCGCAGTTTCCGTCAAAGGCAAACAGCCTGCGGTTATTTTCATTGAGTTGGTTCTCGGCGAGGGTCTTTGTATGATCGTACGTCGAGATGGGCGCATAGTTGATATCACGCGACATGAACAGGTGGGTTCCGTGGTTTCCGATATAGGAAGCGGACAACACCCAGTTACGTGCTAACTCCTGGTCGATCGTCAAGTTCCATTGCCCGGCATAGCCTTCATTGAAGTTGGGCGGCAGGACCGTCCCTTCCGCCGACGTGGGCCAGTAGGGTGTGCCATTGATCGTGTAGGACGGACTGAACGCAGCGCGTTGGGCCGCTGTGCGCGGAATGATGAATGGGAAGGGGTTGATGACGCCAGTGCTGGCATTGGCGCTGAAAACTCCGTTTCCAGTCATGGCTCCCTGAGTCGGAATGGTAGCCAATCCTGTAAGTTGGAAGTTTTCGTCAAACGGCTGCGCCGTCGAATAACGGTTCCAGGCAATCAGGCGAGCCTGATCCCAGAAAATGCCGTAGGCTGCGCGAATCGATGTCTTTCCATTGGCAAATGGATCGAAGTTGATGCCAAGACGCGGAGCAAAATTCTTCATGCGGTTGGGAACCATGGAACGGGGGCAGCCAGGATCGCCCGTGCCGTCGGCCTTCAAAGACAGGGGAGGTCCAGGGAAGGTAAATCCCGGAGGCGCCGTGGGATAGAAGGTAGACTGCGTCTTTAACGTCGGGTCGAAGCATATCTGGTCGTTGAGGTTATCCACCGGGGGCAGGAACGGCTCCCACCGGATACCCGCGTCGATGGTCAGATGCCGGTTGACCTTGTAGTTGTCCTGGATGAACGCATCCATCGCGGCATGCCGCAAGTCGCTGCGTACTTCAGTCTGCAGGTTGAAATAGTTGGGCAAACCCATCAAGAGGTCCGCCAGCGCGGTTGTCGAGGATCCATTTCCCCCGAGGCCGGTGTACGTTCCGTTGAAGTTGAAGATGGGATCGGTGTAGTAGTCCTCGATGCGGTTTACTGCCTCTTTGCGGAAGTCACCGCCCAGTGAGATGGAGTGCTTGCCGCGCACGTAGCTGAGGAAGTCGGTGTATTGGAATGTCTGACGGTTTTGAATGAACGTACCATCACCACCGTTGTTGAATCCGCCGCTGACCGACACGTAAAATTCGCTCGGGATTCCCGCGGCTTCTGTCCCGGGCATGCTGCCAAATGTATCCCATCCATCCGAGGCAGTGGTCCCGCGATGGTGCGCAACGCGGGTAAAGCCAACGACCGCGGTGTTAATCAGGCGCGGGGTAAAGGTGTGGTTCCAGTCAAGGACCACATTCTGATTGCGGAAGTACTTGTCATGCGGAAGGTTCATGTTGCCCGCACCATATCCGGTCGACAAGTCTTGATTGAAGAAGTAGCGGCCGAACACAAGGTCCTTGTTCCCGAAGTTGTGGTCGATACGCCCCAGGTATTGATTCTCGTTGAGGCTGTCTTCGTTATCGGCCGAAGGCGCGTGGTACGTGTATCCGCCTGTAGCGTTGTTAGGCAGATAGCTCATTAACGCCTTGACCGCTTTGTAAGAGGTGGGGTCGATCCGGTTCGCCGGAATAAGTCCGTCGGTAGTGAAAGGCTGGTGCGTAATCGGGTCTACAATCGTACCCGTAGGAAACTGCGCGCTCCCGTCGCTGGTCATCGTGGGATTCTCGGCTGCAGTCAGGACTGTGCCGATGGTGACCGTCTCATCCTTGCGTTGCTTTGTTCCTTGCCAGTAACCGAAGAAGAATGTCTTGTTCTTGAAGATGGGTCCACCGGCGTAACCGCCATACTGGTTCAGCTTCAACGCGGGCTTCTGCTGACCGGGTACGTCGAAGCGGTTGTGCGAATCCAGCACAGTGTTGCGGAGAAACTCGAATAAGCCGCCATGGAACTTGTTGGTTCCGGCTTTGGATGCGGCGTTGATCACCCCCCCGGAACTGCGCCCATACTGCGCGGTGAAGTTACTGGTCTGAATATCGAACTCCTGGAGCGCGTCTGGGGCCGGAAACACAGGAGCGACCGACAGATAGGAATCGGTCATATCCACGCCGTCCAGAAGGTAGTAGTTCGAGGCTGGGCGGTTGCCGTTCACAACCACGCCCTCATGCTGGCCCTGTCCGTGCGCTACGCCGTTGTTGTCGTAGGAGACACCCGGCATGATGTATTGCAATTGCAGGGTGTCGCGGCCGTTCAGCGGAAGATCGACGACGCGCTGCTCGTCAATGACCTGGCTTAGGGTCGCATCGACCAAGTCCACGGACTGGCCCGTATCGCCCGAAACCGATACGACCTCTGTGTTCGAGCCGACTTTCATGTGAGCGTTGACCGTAATGTTCTGGTCAACCTGAAGCACAATTCCTTTCTGCTCGTAACCCTCAAAACCCGCAGACTCGGCCTTGATGGTGTAGTTCCCAACTGCCAGAATCGGGAAGGTGAAAGTGCCGGTTTCGTCTGTGACGGCAGCGCGCGATTCTGCCGTACCCTCGTTGATGACAGTGACCTTTGCTCCCGCTATCGGAGCTCCGCTGGGATCGAGCACCGAGCCTACTATCTTCCCCGTCGGTCCAATTGCCCGTGCCGGAAAAGAACAGCATAGTAAGGCGAGGAATGCAACGATGGCCCATGTAGCCTGCTGCGTCAGAAGCCTTTTCATGGTTGTCTCCTAAGAAGTGACCAGGATCTTTGTGATTCTGCATTCGCGTCCCGCATTGAATTCTGTAGGTCGAGACCCCTTGAGATTCAATCGTCGGGAAACGTTTGCTGATATGGTTTTGCGTTCTTCCTGACTGGAATTACACGTGGACGAGCCTGTTTGGTCTTGCTTGTCGAAAAGAAGGGGCCCCTTACCTAACTGGAAAGTTTTTCTAACCCCCCTCCGAGTGAGAATGTTGGAGAGATTGAACTTGCAACTAACGATGGGTCAAGCGAATCACGTGGCGCGATGAAAAGTTCTCCCGGTTCGCGCCCTGGGAAAACGCTTTCGTAGAGAGCGGCCCAGGGTTCGCCACGCTATTCAGGGCACAAATATATAAATGGGCAAAGGAACTGTCAAGGTTTTTCTTATTCAGGTAATCGTTTTCTGCACTGTTGGTTCCTTCTCAGGGCAACTATATGGCTAAGCCATGAAATTCAAGGGCATTCGGGTTGTTTAACCCGAATGCCCTTGTTCCACTCTATGGGACGACGATTTGTGGTGCGCAACATCCCGGGACCGGCCGTGCTTCCTATGCGGTCAAGATGCAAGCCATCATCTTGCGCGGGAAAATCAAGCTGACTCCATCGCCTTCCGATTCTGCCCGTATTCCCAGATCGGCAGGGTAGAGGATCTTCATCTTTGGGTCGACTTTGGGCAGATGAACTTTCTCGTCGCCCTGTAGCCGCCACACCGCTATAAAGTTGCTTCGCGGGGAACGCATTCCCAGGGATATTGGTGAGTCAGTGTCGGTTATGTCCGGCATGCCGAGGGGGTAATAAGGCACGGCCGCGCCGATGTGAGGACGAATCTCATCCTTGTAAATCCGCAGCCCGGTCTTGACTTGTGCCAGGCATTCCGGGCTCAGTTCCGCCAGGTGACCGCTCTGATGAATCCTGAATAACATGGCGTTCACCAGGTTAAAGGCAGCCGCGTCGGGGTCTCCTTTCACAAGCTGGTAGGACCAGATGGCGAGTTGCTCCGGCAACACAGCGGCGGATTCTCCAACTGCAATCGCCGGGTAGAGGCGGTAGTCCTCCTGATCGCTTGAGGATTGCAGTTGCAGGTGCGAGAGCATGGCATACTCCATCCGTCCGCCGCCGCTTCCGCAATTCTCGATCGTCAGCTCCGGGTAGCGGGCCAGCACCTCGTCCAACCAGCTCAGCAGCGCCCGGTTGTGCTCCAGAAGGCCCTGGCCCGGGCTGTCAGCCAAATACTCAGTGCCTTCGAGCCCGTCCACGTTGTAATCCATCTTGATGTATCCGACCTTGTACTCGCCGACCATGCGGTCGATGACGCTGTGGAGATAGGCGCGCACCTCCTTGTTGCGGAGATCGAGCAGGTAGCGGGTATGGTCGATGACCCGCTTGCCATGCCGCTGAAAGAACCATGCGTCTGGCTTGTCTTTCAGGGGAGAGTTAATGCCGATGACTTCCGGCTCCAGCCACAATCCGGGCACCATGCCCTTGGCCCGAATGCGGTCAAGGACCAGTTGGAGGCCGCCGGGCCAACGGGTTTTCGAGGGCTGCCAGGCGCCAACCGACCCCCACCAATTCTCACTCAACTCCGCATACCAGCCGGCATCGATGACAAAATATTCGCAGCCGGCTGCGGCCGCAGCGTCAATCAGCGGCATCTCCTTGGCGGTCGTCGGATCGCCTTCCAGGCAATTCATGTAGTCGTTGAAGATTACCGGCAAGTGCCGCGTGTCCTTGCGCGGACGAAGGCACGCGGTGCGCCGATACTGCGTCAAAGCGTCGATCGCCTCTGCAAAGCCGCCTCGAACGCAGCCTACCGCCGCCGGAACGGTTACATACGAGTCGCCAGGTTTGAGGCTCTTCCAGGCATGGCCGTGCAACTCGTCCGGCCCGCCGATGTAGGCGTACACGGCCTTGTCCTGAGTATTGGCAAGTTCCCAATGCCAAGTGCCGTTGTGCTCAATCTGCCAGAACCAGGTGACGCCAAGCTCTGTGTTTTCGACAACGCCCATGGGCAGATAGCGCTGCGTCGACCAGGTGCCGACGCTGTTGAACGCCGCCGGCGAAACCGTGAAATTGCCATTGTCAATGAAGCCGGCGCGCGAGGGTTTCACCGCCCTCCATTGCGCCTCCGCCTGCCAGGTATTCTGCGCAAAATGAATGAGAAGTTCCTGCTCGAATCGGCGTGGTGGGGCAAGGTTGTAAAGCATGGCCGAACTCAGGTACTCAATGCCGACAGTTTGCCGGCCGGCGTTGGTTACGCGGGAACTCCTGCGGACTACCGGTAGTTCTGCGAAGGTTTCATATACAGATTCGACCTCCAGACCCAGGTCCGGATCGGTTTGATAGATGCTCAGGCGCTTACCCAACGGAGTTGGGACTTCACGTTTACCCTTATAGATCAGCCTCGCGCCGGGAGTTCCCCCCGTGAGTTTGAGACCGTGATGATCGTTCGGATCCTCGCCCGTGCAGTGCAGTGAAGTCTCGATTCCCGAGATTGCCGTCGGCTTCGGAATGTCCCTGGGCGGCTCGACTCCTGCCGGCAGAACGGTCCTCGATCGCAGCCTCTTGTCGAGGAATTCAAACGAAAAAATCACTCCAGGCGCAGCCCACTGAAAGGGTTCGTAAACGGGAGGCGGAAGGACTGGCTGCGAACTCTCGTCATTGTTCCGATTCGCGGAGCGGCCGGCCGCAGCCAGCCCTTCTGGATTCGCCTTCAGGCTTGAGGTCAGTGCGGTAGCAGTCAGCATCCCGGTTGATTGCAGAAAAGTCCGACGGTTCATTTTTGACATTTCATCCCTTCGCTTGATCTATCTTGTATTCGTCTGACTGCAAATCCTACACAGCCTTCTTCCGCTTTCACAATGCAGACAGCGTCCGGGTGGGCACGACCGGTAACAGGAAGGGTGTAGTGATGGCAAGTTACAGCCCGGGGACCGGAGGGCAACCCGGAAACTCAAGCCGATACGTATTGCCCTTATAGCCTAGATACTTGATTCCGATTTTGCTGGTGAAGAACCCGTCCGCGGTGAGGTTGCGCAACAGCGAAAAGAATTCCACCCCCTGGGAAAGCTGGTCGTCCTTTGCTGCATTCTCGCGATAGGCAATAAGATCGAGAATCTCTTTCTGTTGTTGCGGGGTGCAGTCGAGATACGGATTCTTATACCGCTTCGCAGAGGTGGAGTCGAGCCACTTCAACCCGCCGCCTATCTTCGATTGATATTCCGGATTCTCGCTTGTCAGCAGGTCGATGAATTCAGGAGCGCCGGCCTCGATTGCGCCACCGGAGTCGGAGTCGGCGGGGAGGATGGTTTCGCACAGCGACTGGAGCGTCTTGAATTGCTGCGCCGAAAAGAACTTCGGGGAGTATGCTCCTGCGGCATCGGCTTTCTCGGATTGAATGGCGTTATGGAGGTGCTCGGCGGCCTGGAGCGGGATGATCCGCAGCACAGAGCCTACGGCGGCTCCGATGCTGATCGACTTCAATACTGCGCGCCGTGATACTGGATCTGTCGTCATAGGTTGCGCTCTAGAGCTCTCCTTTTTTTGCCTGGTCTATCAGATACTCTGAGGTTCTCCACGACAGCGCCATGATGGACAGCGTGGGATTCTTGTCGGGATTGGTCACGAATGGGGCAGCGTCGGCTACGAAGAGATTCTTGACTTCGTGCGCCTGGCAATTCTTGTTGAGTACCGACGTCTTGCGATCGCTGCCCATGCGGACCGTACCGAGTTCATGGATGACAGCACCGGGCTCGGAGAGCTTGGCGGCATCCTGCGCTGGGTCGCCATTTTGATTAGCTGTTGCTTGCGGGTGGCGGCGCGTGCCGCCAATCACGGTGCCCCCCGCGGCTTCAATAATGGAACGGAAGGTTTTCCGCATATCCTGGGCCATTTTGATCTCGTTTTCGCCCCACTGCCAGTGGAAGCGCAGGACCGGGATGCCCCACCGGTCGACGACTTTGGGGTCGAGGTCGCAGTAACTCTTGTCATTGGGAATCATCTCGCCGCGGCCGCTGAATCCGATGAAGGTTCCATAGGAGTTGCGGCACTTCTGCTTCAGTTCCGCGCCGTAGCCTTCATGCTCCGCACACACGCCGTCGAAGCCGCCCACTCCTGGCATGTCGCGGCCGCCTCCGAACTCGATGTGATAGCCGCGCAGAAAATCGTTCTTCTGTCCGAAGCGCCACCAGGGCATATACATGTGCATGCCGCCCACGCCGTCATGGTTGTGCGGCGGCATCTTCTCAAGCTGCGGGAAGTGTCCGGCCAAGTCGCTGCCGACGGAATCGGTGAGATAACGGCCCACCACGCCGGAGGAATTCGCCAGCCCATTGGGAAAGAGCGGCGAACGCGAGTTGAGAAGGAGGCGGGCCGACTCGCAGGCGCTGGCCGCCACGACAAATGCCTTAGCGTACACCCGCTGCTCGCTTCCAGTGGCCTTGTCAATATAGGAGGCCGATTCCACTTTCCCGGACTTGTCGACCAGCAACTCGCGGGCCATGGCGCCGGCAATCATGGTGAAGCGGCCCGTGGCCGCCGCCGGCGGAATCATCACCTGGCTGGAGCTGAAGTTCGAGGCCGACCTGCATCCCCGGCCGCATTGCGCGCAGTAGTGGCATGCGTCGCGGCCGTTCAGGGGTTGGGTCAGAATCGCCATCCGCGAAGGGATGCAGGTGATTTTCAGATTGTCGCAGGCCTTTTTGATGAGGGTCTCGGTGCAGCGCGGATGCGGAGGCGGGAGGAAGACCCCGTCCGGAGCATTGGGGATGTTTTCTTTCGACCCGAATACCCCGATGAATGACTCGACTTTGTCGTAGTAAGGGGCGAGCTCTTCGTAGGTGATCGGCCAATCGTCGCCCATGCCGTCGGTGGAGTGCGCCTTGAAGTCTGCCGGGCCAAACCGCAGCGAGATCCGCCCGTAGTGGTTTGTCCGGCCGCCCTCAATCCGCGACCGGAACCACCGAAAGGACGTGCCCGGCGCGGTGGTATACGGTTCGCCCTCGATCTCCCAGGCTCCGTTGGGCGCCATGAACTCGGAGTTCATCTGGAGGCGCAACTTGGCGCCGACTCCCGCGCCCCGATGGGCCAACTGGTACGGCCACACATGCTCTTTGAAGTCTTTCTCAGGATTGAGCCGGGGCCCTGCCTCGAGCATCACGATGTTCAATCCGCCCTCGGCGAGCACCCTGGCGGCGGTTCCGCCACCGGCGCCCGATCCGATGATGCAGACGTCGTAGATCTTACGGGTTGGATTCAATTGCAGCATCCATGCACTCCAGCGCGCGCCCGATCGCCAGCCTGCTTCAAGTCAATTGAGAAACTTACCCATGCGTCAGGAAGGGGACCTTCATTTGGATTTTGAGGCACCCGATCAATATAACGTCCGCCTGCCTCCGCGTGCGATCTCTTTTTGTATCTATCGCAAAAGCTTGGCTTCTGGTGTCAGGATCTTCGGTTCAGACATTTCTCCAGGGAATCGCGCATTCTGGACTGTTTTGGTCTGAAAGGACTAGAATTCGGTGCGAGCGAGACCGCGAACCGGAGGTCGGGGCAACCATGTGCTTTGCGCGCCCGCAGGGTCATGGCAGCGGTGATCTGCGGCTGGAGTTAGTGCACTCAGACATAGACTTGTGCGCTTCGCAATGCTCGCCACAAAGCAGCGGCAGTTGAAGCTTCTTCTTGCGCTGTAGACGCGATACTTTCTGATGATTCGTGTGCGTTCGTACTGAGGAATTGACCATGTTTCGGCTTGACGCTGATAAACGAGTGCATTTCTGCGATGGCGTCACGCGTCGTGATTTTCTTCACGCGGGGTCGCTTGGGTTTCTCGGTCTTTCGATGCCTCAATTCCTGCGGCTCAAGGCCATGGCAGCGCCCAAGCCGGAAAAGGACGTGAACTGCATCCAGTTGATGCTTGTGGGCGGGCCCAGCCAACTCGACACATGGGACATGAAGCCGGACGCACCGGCCTCGATACGCGGTCCCTTCAAGCCGATCAAGACCAACGTCTCCGGAATCGAGATCTCGGAGATTTTTCCGCGCATGGCTAAGCACGCCGACAAGTTCGCCCTGGTGCGGAGTGTTTACCACACCGCGGCGGCGGTTCACGATACGGGTTGCCAAATGATGCAGACGGGAAGGCTCTTCCAGGGCGGCCTTGAGTCTCCGAATTATGGGTCGGTGCTTCGGTTTGAAAAAGGGCCGCGCGGAGACATGCCTCCCAATGTTCTGCTCCCGCACATGATTGGGCAGCTTGGCGGCAACCTGCCGCATGGCGATACGGGCGGGTTCCTGGGCAAGGGCTATGATCCGTTCGTATTGAATGCGGACCCTGCCGATCCCAACTTCAAGGTTCCTGACATGCTGCCGCCCGACTACATCTCCGCGGTGCGCGTGGACCGGCGAAGAAGCTGGCGGCAGGAAGTGGATAAGTCCGTTCAATACTTCGAGGCAACGAATCCGGATACGAAGTTGATGGACGCAACGTTCAACCAGGCTTATACCCTGATGACGTCGGCGAAGGCGCGGGAGGCTTTCGAACTTTCGCAGGAGACGGACGAGGTGCGCAAGCGTTATGGCCTGAATCGCTTTGGCCAGGGTTGCCTGCTGGCGCGCCGGCTGGTGGAGCGCG
>ODAK010001719.1_pt1 | contig 23539 bp, 24 predicted proteins | sample 1539591 | NCBI WGS metagenome assembly ODAK01 (sample SAMEA3539303, study PRJEB22396) | soil metagenome | biome: tundra; feature: field; material: soil | place: USA | collected 2010-05 | depth 0.15 m | reverse complement strand
CCCCGAAGGCGAAGATGCCGCCGTCGGAGGCGACGAGCCAGTAGCCCTTGCCGTCGGGGGTGGCGGCCATGCCCACGATGGGCCGGTTGAGGGCGAGGGCACCGGTCGAGCCGTAGAACCCGGCGTCCCCGAAGGCGAAGATGCCGCCGTCGGAGGCGACGAGCCAGTAGCCCTTGCCGTCAGGTGTGGCGACCATGCCCACGAGGGGCGTCGTGAGGTTGTCCAGCGCATTCACGCCGAGGGACGCACCGCCGAATGGCACCACGGAGTCGGGGGACGCCGCCAGATCTGCAATGTGCGGCAACCGCACCGACGCACCCGAGGGGGCGCCGTTCGGGGCCCACGAGATCGTGACCATCGCCGCAATCAGCAACGCGGCCAGAAGGGCCAAACCTCCTGACCGCCATGCTCTGGATATTCTGGCTGACGCGATGATCAGCCACTCTATCCATGCAGGCCACGGGTTGTTTCAAGAAAATATGTGATCACTACGCACGCACGGACGTAATTAAGGTGATGCCCGGTGCACGATCGACCCACGAGACGCCGCCACCGGGATGACACGTAGCGAGAGCGCGGATGCGGTCCGACGCTTCACGACGTTGTACCGGGAGCACCATGCGCGTGTGCGCGACTTCGCGTACCGGCGCGTGGGAGCAGATCTGGCTGAGGACATTGTGGCCGACACCTTCCTGGTGGCATGGCGACGCATTGACGACGTGCCCGACGCCGCCGATCCATGGTTGTACCGAGTCGCGCTGTACGAGATTGCGAATCTCCGCCGGCGCCAAGCCAAGGCGATTCGGCTCCAATCCGCGTTGCGTGAGGGCAACTCTGGTGCAGGCGTCGCACCAAGCTCCAATGACGCGACGGATCTGGTGCGCGCGGTCGCGCACGCGGTCGATTCCCTCACGCCCCGCGAGCAGGAGATCCTCCGACTGGCAGCGTGGGAACGACTCTCTGCCGCCGAAGGAGCGGCGGTTCTCGGATGCTCGGTCTCGGCGTATCGGATGCGGTTACACCGTGCGCGGGCCAATCTGGCCGCACAGTCGGGCGCCAAGGACCGCACGCGCGCGCCCCGCCGCGACGCCCCGGTGGCCCCGTCCGTTCTGGCGAGAGCGATCGCCTTGGGTCACTCGCCGCTCGAAGAAACCGAGCTCCTGCTGTGAGCAGATCCACGGACGCGGCGTTCTCCGCCCTGAGAGAGCTTGATCCGGTTGCACCAACCCCGGGCGCGGTCCCGTGCCGCACATCGGCTGAAGCCAGCGTCGAGATGCAGATAGCGCGGATCCTCGCCTTGCCGGATGGTCAACCTCCGGCGGACACCACCCAGGGCGTACGGATATGGACGGATCTCCCACCTCGCTCCCGCTACGGCACCCTCGGACTCGTCGCCTCGGCGGCCCTTGCCGTCATCGCAACCTTGGCGTGGGTCTCACCTTCGGCGGGAGCACCGCTCCACAAGGCTGACCCGACGTTGGGCCAGGTCCGCATCTCGGTCTCGACTTCCACTTCAGCTCACCCCGGGGCGGATCCGGAACGACCGTCGAGTAAGGGGACGGCGGTCGTTCCGAGGTGATGTCGGTCAGCACCGACCCACCATCGGAGGAAGCCGGTGACGACGCGGTGCCTCACGCGTCACCTCGACCGACCCACCGGCTGCGCGACAGCGTGGTGGTGGTGCTGGTGGCGCTTCTCGCTGCCGTGCTCCTCCGTGTCTTCGTCGTTGAGAGCTACTTCATCCCGTCGACCTCGATGGAGCCCACTCTCCGGGTGGGCGACCGCATCCTCGTCAACAAGCTCAGCTACGACTTTCACGGCGTGCACCGCGGCGACATCGTGGTCTTCTCCCGTCCGCCCGCCGAGAATTGCGGGGGTGCTGTCGTCCCCGATCTGGTGAAGCGAATCATCGGTCTGCCCGGTGAAACGATTTCTCTGTCTGGTAACGGGCATGTGGTGATCGACGGCAAGGTGTTGCACGAGACGTGGCTTCCTGCATCCCAACAAGGAACGACGTATCCAGGACCTTCAGGCACCTCCTACGACCTGGACCACCCGTACAAGATCCCCTCCAATAACTATTTCGTCATGGGCGACAACCGGCGGGACTCATGCGATAGTCGCTACTGGGGGCCGATCTCGAAGTCCCTCATCGTCGGCAAGGTCGACGTCCGGATATGGCCGCTGAGCGCATTCCGCTTCTTCTGACACGACCCGGCCACCTGGATCATCGGTAGGCTCCGGGCGAGCGAGCGACCGAGGAGAATGTGTGAGCCCCGGAGGAGAGGAGGCAGCCATGATCAAGAACCCGCCGGAAGGATTCCCTCGCATCACCCCGTACCTCTTGTACGAAGACGTGGACACTGCCGCCGACTGGCTGATGCGGGTGTTCGGGTTCGAGGAACGGTTCCGCATGAAAGGGCCCGACGGAAAGGCAATGCACGCCGAGTTGGGCCTCGCCGACGGGGTGGTCATGATGGGCAACCCCGGGCCCGATTATCAGAATCCAGCGCATCGAGGTGGCGTCACGCAGCTCGTCCATGTGTACGTCGACGACGTGGACGCGCACTTCCGCGCCGCCGCGGCGGCGGGTGCCTACATCGTGCGGGAGCTCGCGGAACAGTTCTACGGTGATCGGACGTACAACGCCGAGGATCCCGAAGGGCACCAATGGACGTTCTGTCAGCATGTCCGTGACGTGCATCCAGAGGACATGCATCCCTAGGACCAGCGCCGCTGGCGATGGCTACGAGGTGGTCAACCCGCCATCGACCGAGAGCGCGGCGCCCGTCACGCCGCTGGCCTCCGCCTCGCACAGCCACGCGATGAGTGCCGCTGGCTCGGCGGGAACCAAGAGTCGTTCCACCAGTTGTTGGTGCGCGAATTCCTCCGCCGAAGGCAGGTCGTAGATGGCCGCCGAGGCATCGAGGATCGGCGTGCGGGTCGAACCCGGACAGACGGCATTCGCGGTGATGCCGGTGCCGGCCAGATCAGCCGCTAACGACTTGATCAACCCGATGACCGCGTGTTTGGACGCGCTGTAGCCGCTCAGGCGACGCAGACCCAAGAGGCCGGCCGCCGAGGCCACTGCGACCATCCGGCCTTGCCGGGGTGCCGGCGCGTCAAGCAGCACCGGCACAGCGGCCGCGGCCAGGTTGCGCACGCCGTGGACATTCACATCGAATTGCACGTTCCACTGCGCATCGCCGATGTCCCAGAGAGGGACTCCACCGGCCACCACCCCGGCGACTGCGATGGCAGCGTCGAGACCACCGAACACCGTCACGGCCATATCGACTGCTCCCTGCATGTCGGACCGACTTCTCACGTCACCCACCATGGTGTGCACCTGGTCGCCGTGCCGCGCACCGAGCTCCGCCAGGTCCGCCGGTGTGGCCATTGCGTAGTCGAGGCTGGGATCGTCGGCGCACACGTCGACGGCCACGACACGCCACCCCCTGTCGACCAATCGATCGACTGTTGCCGCGCCAATCCCGCGCGCCGCTCCGCTCACGACGGCTATCCGGCTCATGCCCGCTGTCCCGCGTAGGGCAATCGCGCACCGAGGGTTCCGACCAGATCGTCGATCATGGCCGCAAGCAACAGCTCACCCTCGGCTGCGCTCGCTCCCTGCGGATCTCCCAGCACACCGTTGGACGATATCGGTCGAACCCCTTCGGCCCGCAATCGGGGCATGAGTGCTTCGAGCGGATCGGTGCAGCCGGCCTCCGCCAGTTCGATTCGCACAACTCCTGGATCTATGGCCAACATCAGCGACGTCTCCGTCCTCCCGGCGTGGGCGTCGCCGCCCGGGACAGCTGGGGTCCAGATCACCGCCGCCTCACCGTCCACCCGGCACCGCTCGCTGACCAGGGACAGCGCCTCATGGTTTCCCCCATGGGCGGAAATGAGGACGACCCCGGAGAAGGAGGCCCGCGCCGACCGGATCAGTTCCAGCAGGAGGTCGGCCAACACCGCATGATCGACGAGCAAGGTACCGGCGAACCCCGCATGCTCCCCGCTGGCGCCGTAGGACACGGGCGGCGCCACCACGACATCGGTGCGGGCTTGGGACAGACGCCGTCCCAGTTCCACCGCTATGCGCGTATCGGTATCGAGTGGCAGATGCGGCCCGTGCTGTTCGAGCGAGCCGATCGGCACCGCCAACACGCAGACTCGTTGGAGTGCCGCGACTTCCGGCCAGGTCGCGCCGCCGAGCTCCACCGTCGACGCCGCCGGCCCGCGCTAGGCGCGCGCGGGAGTCCGGAAGCGGACCGGGGTGGGCACCGGGATGGGCGCCCCGTGCCGGTCGACCTTGGAGTGCCCGATGGCGGAGCCGGGGAGCGCACCCGCGTCACGGGCCGCCAGCGCCTCTTCGCCGTGGCCGAAGACACATTCGGGGTCGGGCCCGTCGAGGGGGATGCCGGTGAAGAACTTGGCCGCCATGCAACCGCCCTGACAGGCGTCGTAGGACCCGCACGATGCGCACGCTCCCGCGCTGTGAGGCTCGCGCAGCGAGCGGAAGAGGTCCGACTGCCGCCATACCCCGGCGAATCCGCCTTCGTCACGAACATTGCCGGCGAGGAACTCCCTGTCGATGACGAAGGGGCAGGCGTACACGTCTCCAACCGGATCGATCAGGCATACGACCCTTCCGGCGCCACACAGGTTGAGGCCGTCCAGGGGCTGGCCCAGTGCCGAGAGGTGGAAGAAGGAGTCGCCCGTCAGGACGTCGGGACGTTCCAGCAACCAGTGGTACAGCATCCGCTGTTGTTCTGACGTCGGGTGGAGCGCATCCCATGTTTCGACACCGCGACCGGAGGGGCGAAAGCGCGTCAGCCTGAGTTGGGCGCCGTAACTCTCGGCGATCTCGGAGAATTTGTCGAGCTGGGTGACGTTCTCCCGCGTCACGACCACGCTGATCTTGAACTGCCCGAAGTTCGCGGCAGCCAGATTGTCCATGGCCGCTCTTGCCGCGGCGAACGAGCCCTCGCCCCGAACGGCGTCGTTGGTCGATGCCAGGGCCCCGTCGATGCTGATCTGCACATCCACGTAGTCCATGCCGGCCAGGCGGCGGGCCCGCTCGGCCGTCAGTCTGGTCCCATTGGTCGAGAACTTCACCCCGACCTTGTTCTCGACCGCGTACCCCACCAAGTCGAAGAAGTCCGGCCGCAACATCGGTTCGCCCCCACCGATATTGACGTAGAACACCTTCATGGCGGCCAGCTCGTCCACAATGTGCCGCGCTTCGGCCGGTGTCAGCTCCAATGGGTCGCGACGACCCGATGAGCTCAAGCAGTGCACGCACGCCAGATTGCAGGCGTACGTCAGCTCCCAGGTCAGGCAGATGGGGGCTTCCAAACCCTGCGTGAACCGCTGGCGCAGCGGCAGGACCTCTGTGGGCGTATCAACGGACATCAATCACCTCCGAGGCCGCCAAGCGTGCGAGCGCACGACGGTATGCGGTTCGTTCAGATTCGGGAATCAGCGCGTCGATGGCCGATTGTGCGCTGTCGTACCGTTCCAGCGAGGAAACCAATTCGACGAGGGTGCGCGACTTCAAGAACATCAGGCGGCGCGTCCCGAAGTGATACGCCAGGGCTCCGAACGACTCGTCGCGCAAGGCGATCTGGGGATGCACCCGCCACGCCTTCTCAGGATCAAATGCGAGAGCAGTCACGGCGGACCGCTCTTCGGTCACGCTCAATAGACGCCGCACATCCCATCGATCGAGACCTCCTCCACCAGGAGCTCATCGACCTCATCGTCAGCTGGCGTTTCGACATCCTGCACTTCAACGTTTTCAGACAGCACCCTGACCTCCTTCGTGTTGCCACGATCCTATCTCCTGCCGACGTTGCCCCCATTCCTGTCAAGATTGCCCCATGCGCCCTCCCAACTGGGAAAACGGAGAAGGCCCAGTTCCCGTTCGGCCCGCTCCACCGCGCCGAACGACGCCGTTGCCCTCCCACTTCGGGCTCGCCGTGGACCCCGACACGATTGCCCTTGATCGGGGCCGGGTCCTCATGGGCGGGAGTCCCCTGCGACTTCTCCGCCTCACGGGGCGCGCCGGCGCGCTCGTCAGCAGCTGGGAAGCGGGTGCGCCCGTCGGCCACCGCAAGGCCGAACAGGTCCTGGCGCGGCGACTCGTGGCGTCGGGTGTCTTCCTTCCCCGTCCCGGCCCCCCAGGGTTTCGGGCCGAGGACGTCACGGTCGTGATCCCGATCCGGGATCGGCCGGAGCATCTCCAGCGCCTCCTCGCCGCCTTGAAAGGGATGCAGTGCATCGTGGTGGACGACGCCTCGACGGATCCGGGCCGCACGCGAGACATCGTCCATCGCTCAGGGGGCACGCTTGTCGCGTTGACCACCAACTCGGGCCCGGCCGCAGCCCGCAATGCCGGGTTGGCCCAGGTCGGCACGCCCCTCGTCGCCTTCGTCGACTCCGACTGCGTGCCCGCTACGGGCTGGCTCGAACCGCTGCTGGGACACTTCGACGACCCGATCGTCGCAGCGGCGGCGCCGCGGATCGTGCCCCTCTCGCCGTTGCGCGCGACCGCTCTCTCGCGCTATGAGGCGGTCCGGTCGTCGCTGGACCGCGGAGGCGGCGGCGGCCTTGTCCGGCCGTTGAGCCGGGTCCCTTACGTGCCGAGCGCCGCGCTGATGGTACGTCGCGAGGCGGCGGGAGACTCGTTGTTCGATCCCCGTCTCCGCGGCGGAGAGGACGTCGATCTGGTGTGGCGACTGGTCGACGCCGGATGGGACGTCCGCTACGAACCGGAGGCCACCGTGCAGCACGACGGGCCCAGGGGTGTCGGCTCATGGCTGCGCCGCCGAGCCTTCTATGGCACGACGGCGGGGCCCTTGGCCAACCGCCACCCCCGGTCACTGGTTCCCCTACAAACCTCGGCCTGGTCCGCCGGCGTGTGGGCTCTGGCCTGCGCCCGCAGGCCGCTCCTGGCCGGGGGGGCGCTGGCCGCGTCCGTGCTCGTGCTGGCGCGGCGCCTCAACGGATTGGTCGAGGAACCAGTCACCGTGGCCACACGGATTGCCGCCGGCGGCACCCTCAAGTCGGCCCTTCCTGCGCTGCACGGCCTCACCCGGGCGTGGTCCCCCGCCCTGGTGGTCGGCCTGTGCTGGCCCCGCACCCGGCGCGCCGCCGCCTTCGCCCTCGTCGCACCAGCGCTGGGCGATTGGTGCACCGATCGGACCGATCTCGATCCGCTGCGGTACGCCGGGCTCCATGTGGCCGACGACGTCGCATACGGCGCAGGCGTATGGCTGGGCTGCATCAAGGCCCGGACGTTGGGCCCCCTCCTGCCCCGCATCGTGTTCAAGGCCCGGGTCTGGTCCAGCGCCTCTTTGCGGGCACAGCTGAAGGACCCCGGCGGTTCGGTCGCGGCGTCTCCTACTACGGTCTAGACGTATGGCTGCCGTTGTCCTCCAAGGACCTGCCAACTCGGCCCCGGAACGCATCGTTGGACCGTTCGCCACCATGGATGAGGCCAGCGACTGGGCGCGAAACCACCCGCGAGATGGGGGGTACAGCGTGGCGCAGGAACTGACGCACGCCGAAAGTTCCCCTGAGGGCGGAGCAGCCGGAACCGGGACATCATCCGCCCAGGCAGGATGACCACCGGGTCACGCCGCCTAATGTCGCGGGATCACGCTGCTGGTTCGGTCTCCCCGTACGACGGTCCAGCGGTCTCACGAGAGGGTCGACATGAGAAACGAATGGTTCGAGACGGTGCTGGAGGCTCAGCGCCGGGCGAAGCGGCGCCTGCCCAAGTCCGTGTACGCCGCCCTCGTTGCCGGCTCTGAGAAGGGCATCACGGTCGAGGACAACATTGCCGCCTACAGCGAACTGGGCTTCGCTCCCCATGTGGCGGGGTCGCCGGCGACCCGCGACCTCTCCACGACGGTCATGGGTCAGACCATCTCGTTCCCGGTGGTGATCTCCCCCACAGGGGTGCAAGCGGTGCACCCCGATGGTGAGGTGGCCGTCGCCCGCGCCGCTGCCGCCCGGGGGACGGCCATGGGTCTCAGCTCGTTCGCCAGCAAATCGATCGAGGACGTGGTGGCCGCCAATCCCCAGACCTTCTTCCAGGTCTACTGGGTCGGCACACGAGACGAGGTCCTCCAACGAATCGACCGGGCCCGCGCTGCAGGAGCGGTGGGCGTGATCGCAACCTTGGATTGGTCGTTCTCCCACGGACGCGACTGGGGCAGTCCGGTGATCCCCGAAACGCTCAGCCTCAAAGCGATGGCGCGCTTCGCACCGGAGGCGCTGACCCGCCCCCGCTGGTTGTACGACTTCACCAAAACCGGCCAGTTACCCGATCTCACCGCGCCGAACATGGGCAAGAAGGGTGAGACAGGACCCACCTTCTTCGGTGCCTACGGCGCATGGATGCAAACACCGCCGCCCAGTTGGGAGGACGTCGCGTGGCTGCGCCAGCAGTGGGATGGGCCGTTCATGCTCAAAGGCGTCACCCGCGTCGACGACGCCAGGCGTGCGGTCGACGCCGGCGTCAGCGCGATCTCGGTGTCGAATCACGGGGGAAACAATCTTGACGGCACGCCGGCAACCATTCGCGCCCTGCAAGCGATCGCCCAGACCGTGGGCGATGAGGTCGAAGTCCTCCTCGATGGGGGGATCCGTCGCGGCAGCGACGTCGTCAAGGCTCTCGCGCTTGGCGCCAAGGCGGTGATGATCGGTCGGGCGTACTTGTGGGGCTTGGCCGCCAACGGACAAGCCGGAGTTGAGAACGTGCTCGACATCCTTCGCAGTGGGATCGAGTCGACACTTCTCGGCCTCGGGCGCGGGTCCATCCATGACCTGACGGCCGACGACCTGATCATTCCCCCTGGCTTCGCCCGCCACCTCGGCCCGGCCACGTAAAGCCCGGCCACGTAAAGACGGACCTACGAGTCGAATTTCACCACGCCGCGGATGATCGTGCCCGCGGCCTGATCGTCGTACCCCTGCTGCACCTGATCAAGGGTGTATTCCTGAGTGATGATCTCGTCGATCTTGAGCTGACCCGCGTCGTACAGGTTGAGTAGGTTCGGCACCTGCACCCGGGGGCTGGCCGAACCGAACACCGTGCCCAACAAGGCTTGGTTGTACATGGCGAGGTTGAAGAGGTTGAGTTGGACGTCCATCTGGTCGAAGGGGGCGATCGCGGTCACCACGATGCGCGCGTCCTTGGACCCGAGCGCGCACGCCGCGGCGATGAGATCGCCCTTCAGCACGCCGGGAGTCAGGATAACGACGTCCGCATTGCGTCCTTGCGTCAGCTCGGGAAGCATGAACTGGGCGTCGAGGAGCGATGGGGCGGTGTGGGTGGCGCCGATCTCCTTGGCCTTCTCCAGCTTGAAGGGGACTGGGTCCACCGCGATGATCGTGCGCGCGCCGGCGATGCGTGCCCCTTGAATGGCGCCCGACCCGACACCGCCGCACCCGACGACGACCACGGTCTCGCCGGCCTTGACCTTGGCCCGGTCGACCGCCGAGCCGAAGCCCGTCGAGATACCGCAGCTGATGAGCGCAGCCGCTTTCATGTTGGCCTGGGGGTCAATGCGAACCAACGAATTCTCGTGGCACACCATCTCCTCGGCGAAGGTCCCCAATTGGGCCATCCGGTTCAGGTTCTCTGCGCCCAGGTGGTAGCGGTACGTCCCGTCGCTGATCATGGGGCCGGCCAATGTCGCCATGCCCAGGTCGCACAGATTCTGCCGGCCCGATGCGCACCAGTGGCAGGTCCCGCACGACGGGATGAACGACACCGCCACGTGATCGCCCAGCGCGACCTGGGTCACGTTGGTACCGACCTCTGTCACCACACCCGAGCCCTCGTGCCCGCCGACGACGGGAAACATGGAAGGCACACCGATCAACTCGAGCACCTCGGGCGAGGCGCTGATATCGCCCGTCCGCAAGTGCTCGTCGGAGTGGCACATGCCTGAATAGACCATATTGACCCGCACTTCTCGGTTGCCCGGTGGGTCGATGTCGACCTCCTCGGTCTTCCAAGGCTCGTTCAATCCCGAACAGACCACCGCACGTGTCTTCATTGCCAACCCCTCCGACTCGATGTGTCAGGCGTCGCCGAACCGTCAGTATCGTTCGGTCTCCGCCGCCAGACAACCGCGGCGGGCTCCCATTGAGCAGGATCACAAGCCCGGAGATGCGCGCCAGCGGCACTAATGTGCGCGCGTGGCCGTTCCCGCCCGATTCACCGAGGTCGCCGCACGTGTGCGCAACTGGGGTCGATGGGGACCGGAGGACCAGATCGGGACCTTGAATCTTCTCGATGACGCGGCGCGCCTGCGGGGCGTCACGTCCGTGGTGAGCGGGAAGACCTTCGCCCTCGGGCTACCCCTGTCCGAGGCCGAGGGCATTCAGGCCGGCTTCGTCAAAGGCCGGGTGAACCCCTCGCGGACGATGATCCAGGTGAACGAGCCGCTGAGCAGCGACCCGGATTGGGTGTGCGCCAGTGAGGACATTGTGACGTTCGCACTGCAGTGCGCGACCCACTGGGACGCCCTCGCACATTGCAGCTACGGCGGGGTCATCTACAACGGGTTCCCGGCGTCGTCCGTCGACGCCGAAGGCGCGGGGCGATGCGGCATCCATCTGCTGACGACCGTGATCGGGCGCGGCGTCCTGCTCGACGTGGCCCGTGCCCTCTCACAAGACGTCCTCACTCCGGGATACGCCATCACACCTCATGACCTCGATGCCGCCTGCGACCTTGGTGGGTTCGAGGTTGCCCCGGGCGACATCGTGTTGGTACGCACCGGGCAGATGGTGCATCTCGCGACGCCGGGGCGCGATCTCGTCGCCTACACGTGGCCGAACCCGGGGTTGACGATCGAGACAGCACAATGGTTCCACGAACGTGACGTGGCGGCGGTCGCCACCGACACGTTGCCTCTCGAGGTATTCCCGGGCCAGTACGACGATCTGTACCTGCCCGTGCATCTCCTCCACCTGGTCGAGATGGGCATGACACAGGGGCAGAACTGGGTGCTGGACCAACTGGCGGCGGACTGCGCCGCCGACGGCCAATACACGTTCCTCCTCGATGCCACTCCCTTGCCGTTCACGAAAGGCCTCGGGTCGCCCCTCAATCCGGTGGCTCTCAAATAGATCGACGGGACCTCCGGGCCGCCGTCTCCTCAGAACCCCCGGTGGCAGTGCGGATAGCATTGCCAAATGGAGCAGACGCTGGCTCGCCCGCTCACGCGCGCACAACAGGCCCGGCGTCAACGCGTCATCGACGCCGCCATGGCCCTGGGCCTCGACGGCGGCTACGACGCCGTCCAAATGCGCGATGTGGCAGCCCGGGCGGACGTCGCCATGGGAACCGTCTACCGCTACTTCACGAGCAAGGACCACCTCCTGGCCGCCACCCTCGTGTATTGGGTCGAGCAACTCGACGTTCGCATCGGACAACATCCGCCACAAGGAGAGCATCCGGCCGACCGAGTCCTCGATGTACTCGACCGGGCCCTGCGAGCCATGGGGCGCCAACCGCGACTGGTCGCCGCCGTCTTCACGTCGCTGTCGTCGCCGGACCCTGCGGCCGTCGGTTGTCAACAGCAGATCACCGCGCTCATGGAGGGGATCATCGCCCGGGCCATGGGGGAACCGGCCATCGCGGACATGTCCGACCGCGCCCGCATGATCGGGCACGTCTGGTATTCGGCCCTCGTCGGATGGATCAATGGCTGGTCGACGATGGCGCGTGTCTACGACGAGCTCGCTGTCTCGGTGCGTCTCCTACTCCCCGACGAGCTGGCCCGGGCCTAACCGGGCGCCACCAGTCCCGCGCCTTCTCGGCTGCCCGAGGTGGCCGGACGTTCGGAGGTTCGGAGGCTAACGTCCGTCCGATGTCCACAGGCCCAACGACGCGCGGGCTCCCCATCGAGATTTCGGGTCTGACAAAGCACTTCGGATCGGTCCTGGCCGTGGACAATCTCGAATTCGTCGTTGAGCCGGGGCGGGTGACCGGATTCCTGGGGCCCAATGGCTCCGGCAAGACCACCACGTTGCGCATGCTGCTCGGCCTGGTGACACCGAACGCCGGGCGCGCCACCGTAGGGGGACAACTCTACCGAGATCTGCAGAACCCGTCCGGCACCGTAGGTGCCGTACTGGAGGCAACCAGCTTTCACCCGGCGCGCCGGGCCCGCACCCACCTGCGCATGGTTGCCCGGGCCGGAGGTCACGACGAAGGCCGCGCCGACGTGGTGTTGGACCTCGTCGGATTGACGGCGGACGCCAAGCGCAAGATCGGCGGTTTCTCCATGGGCATGCGGCAGCGACTGGAGCTGGCCAGTGCGCTCGTTGGCGATCCCGACGTGCTGATCCTCGACGAGCCGTCCAATGGTCTCGACCCGCAGGGCATCGCCTGGTTGCGAGACCTCATGCGCTTCCTCGCCGGTGAGGGCCGCACCATCCTCGTGTCATCGCACCTCTTGGCCGAAATGGCCCAGACAATCGACAATGCCGTCATCGTCTCGCACGGCAAGCTCCGGGCGCAGGGAACGCTGGAGTCGATCACCTCGGGCATCGCGGAGGCATCGATGCACGCAAGGACTCCTGAAGCAGACCGGCTGTGCGCCGTGCTCACGGAGGCGAAGGTTCGCTTCAGGCGACTGTCTCAGGACTTGGTGGCGATCGACGGCATGACGCCGGAGCAATTGGGACCGCTCCTGGCCACCAACCAGATCATCCTCTACGAACTGACCAATCAGGGTGCCGACCTCGAAGCGATCTTCCTGTCCCTCACTTCGGGGATGGACTTCGGAGAGCTGGCGTCACCGGCATGATCAACGCCCTCCGGTCCGAGCTCCTCAAGATGCGCACCATGCCAGGGGTCTGGGTGTGCTTCGGATTGGCCTTCCCGCTCACCGCCCTCATCACGTGGGCAGTCTTCGCCAGCGCAGGGGGTAGCCCTGGCCACACCTACCTGTTCGTGCACACCCTCAATCAGAAGCGCGAGCTCCTGGGCGCCGGGTACTTCGGCATCACGTTTCTGGCGCCTGTCCTGGGGGTCATCTGCATCACGAGCGAGTACCGCCACAAGACGATGACGTCCACGCTTGTGCTCACTCCCCGCCGGGACCGGGTGCTCGGCGCCAAGATCGTCGTCACGGTGTGGTGGTGCGTGCTGATGGCCATCCTCTCGCTCGTCACGGTTGCGGCTGTCGGGCTGCCCTGGAACGCAGCGTTGGGCGGCGTCACGTCCCAGGTCACCGATCAGCTCGGGGCCGTGGTACCCGGATTGCTCGCCGCCACGGTGTTGCTTGGCCTGTTCGGACTCGGTTTCGGCACCTTGGTGAAGAACCAGGTGGCCGGCATCCTGCTCGTCATCGGCGGGACCTTCATCCTCGAGCCGCTCCTCGTGCTCCTGGCCCGTGGCGTCTTCCACTACGACCTCAATTGGCTTCCTTCGTCGGCCGCCGGAGCGTTGGCCGGCTCGCTCTCCCGCGGCGGTCTCGGCGGCAACCACGATGCGACCTCGCACCTCTTGGCGTGGTGGCAGGGCGGCTTGGCCATGCTCGGCTGGGGTTTGATCCCGCTCTTCCTGGGCTACTTCACGACGGTTCGGCGCGACGTCACCTAACGGGCCGGCGGCCTCCGCCCTTAGCGACACACGCCCTTAGCGACGCAGCACTTAGCGACGCAGCACTTCGCCGGGTCGCGCCGCCAGCCCCTCGTCGCTTGACGCGCCGTCGACCCGGATGGGCACGCCGTTGACGAGGGTGTGGGTGACGCCGATGGGCGCGTCAGCCGTCAGGCGCTCCCCGTTGGCCGGGAAGTCGTAGACGCGGCGCAATGGGCCGGGGGCGATCGTCTCAGGATCAAACACACAGAGGTCGGCCGCCTTGCCGACGGTGACCGTCCCCCGGTCGGCCAACCCGTAGACCTGCGCCGGCTCGCCCGTCAACTTGTGAATGGCCCGCTCGAGTGGCATGACCCCGCGGCCACGCACCCAGTTCCCGAGCAGGTCGGTGGAGAAGCAGGCATCGCACAGCTGGGAGACGTGCGCGCCCGAGTCGGCCAGACCCAGCAAGACATTGTCCCGCGGCAATAGCCAGGCGATGCCCTCATCGTCGTTGTTGGCCAGCACCGACCAAAAGCGCGTCCCGAGGTCGTCGTCGAGCGAGATGTCGAGCACGACGTCGAGCGGGGAGCAGCCCCTCTCCTCGGCCAACGCGACCACCGGCCGGTCGGCCAGTTCGGGGTGGACTCCCGATGAGGCGACCGAGATGTTCGCCCAATTGACGGGAATGGCCCCTCCTGCCCCGGCTGCTTCGGCCAACGCCTTCTCGCGCCACGACGGATCGCGGTAGGCGGCCAGCCGCTCCTCTCTCGACTTCCCCATCAGGGCGGCGAACATCGGGCGCATGTTCAGCGTGAAGGGCTCCAGGAGGTTCATCTGGAAGACCAACGGTCGGCACGAGACCTGTGGCCATACCTCGATGCCGTCAGCCCAGGCGGCGTCGTGGTCGGCCATGACCTTCTCGTGGTACGGGTAGTCCCGGACGGTCAGCAACGCGGTCCAGGTAAAGGGCCGACCGATCTCGCGCTGGAGTTCGAACACTTCGTCGTGCGAGATCACCCCACCGGGAAGCAACGCCACCACACCGCGGGTGCCATGGCGCAACGGCTGGAGGAGGGCGCGCAGTTCTTGGAGATCGGCGACCCGCGAGGGCACCGGTCGGCCGCTGTCGCCGTTGTGCGTGGGTGATGCGCTCGACGCGAACCCAATGGCACCGCCAGCCATGGCTTCGGCCACCACCGACTGCATGCGGGCGATCTCATCGGGTGTGGCGGCGCGCTCGTACGCATCGTCGCCCATGACGTACATCCGAACCGCCGTGTGACCGACATAGCAGGAGAAGTTCAACGCGGTGCCCCGCCGGGCCACGGCGTCGAGATATTGCGGAAACGTCTGGAACTCGTCCCACGGAACGCCGACCGACAACGTGTCGAAGCTCATGTCCTCCACGTGCTGCAGGGTGCGGCCCAACAACGCGACGCCGTCGGGCTGTACCGGCGCGATGGAGAATCCGCAGTTTCCCGCCACCACCGTCGTCACGCCGTGGAACGACGACGGGGTCAATGACGGGTCCCAGAAGACCTGGGCGTCGTAGTGCGTGTGGATGTCGATGAACCCCGGAGTGACAACCTGGCCGGTCGCATCGAGGACACGGGACCCGCTGAGCCCCATCCCTATTTCCGATATCCGGCCGTCGGTGACAGCCACATCGGCCACCTGACCAGGGGACCCCGTCCCGTCGATGACCGTCCCACCCCGAATGACTACGTCAGCGCTCATTGCTCCATCGTCGCAGCCTTGTCGCCTCCGTGCACGCGCGCCGTGGTGGGTGGCCGACATCCGGTGTCGGGTACGGTGGGGTGCCGGAGGCGGATTTCTTTCCCGCGGAGCACGATTTCGGCGCCAGGGACGACGTGTGACCGAGGTATCCACTATGGGATTGGGTTTTCCAAGAGGCAAGACGGTGCCCGAGACGGTGGACAGGTTGCAGATTTCGGGCGCCATCATGGCGCCGTCGGACGGCCTCTCTCCGGTGGAACTGGCCGATGCGGGCCGCCCACCGCTCGGTCTCGGCGTGGTCCGGGATCAGTACGAGCGCAAGGTGCGAAAGACACCGACGATCCGCATGGTGCCGGGTTCGCTCCGCGTCGAGGGACGCCTGCTGCAATTCGCCGTCTCTGACAATGTGCACGCCCACGGGCCCGATGGTCCCGGCTCCCCGCCGATCTGGGCCGTCAATATCCACGGCTACTTCGCCGGAGGCGGCATGTACTGGCGTGAAAGCGCCCGCCTCGCCGAACAGCTTGGCTGGCGGGTCATCAACCCCAGCCTGCCCGGCTTCGGGGGCAGCGATGCGCTGGATTGGCACGACGTGTCAATGGAGATCTTGGCCAACCAGGTCACGGCACTCGCGCACCACATCGGTGCGGGCCCCGTTGTGGTGCTCGGCCATTCCATGGGTGGGGCGGTCGCCGTGCAATTTTCCTACGACCACCCCCGCCTCACACTGGGCGTCATCTATCGCGACGGTGTGAGCACTCCGGCCTGGAAGGCGCGCAACGGCATCGTCTCCACCGTGCTCTCACCCTTCGCACCCAACATCGCCCCCATGGTCGACCTCGTCACCGCGGTGGTCAGCGACCTGCCGGACCTCTTGATCGGCCGGATGTTCTCGACCGTCCGTTCAGTCCTTCCCGACGTGCGACGCAACGTCCGCACGGTCGGCCAGACACTGCCCATCGGCAGCCTGCTCATGTCGATCGATCAACGCACCGAGGTGCGCGCTCTGGTGGCCCGGCAGATCCCGATTCTCAACGAATGGGGTTGCTTCGACCGCATCACGCCCACCGCGGCGGCAACTGAATTCGCTGACGTGGCGCGCGCCCCGGTGCAGTGGGTACCCGGCGGGCACAGCTGGATGCTGGCCCGGCCGCAAGGCCAGTCCGACATACTCCTCCACCTGGCCAGCGGCCAGGAGTTCATGGCCAATGTCGAAGAGCGCTGGCGCCAGTTCACGTCGCGCGATCACACATTGCGCGCCGTGAACTCGTAGCGCACTGCACGTGAGCGGCCGTATGCATATGCCAGTGCCGCGGCACACGGACTCGTGATCGCCCGCCTGCTCGATCCCCTTCTCAACCTCCATGGTTGGGAGGCCTACACGCTCGTCGGTGCGCTGGTCTTCGCCGAAGCGTCCATCTTGATCGGGTTCGTGTTTCCCGGGGAGACCGCCGTGATCCTGGGCGGAGTGGTGGCGTCCCGGGATCACATCAACATTGTGATCCTGATCGTGATCGTCGTCGCCTGCGGCATCGCCGGCGACTCGGTCGGGTACCTGGTCGGGGAGAAGTGGGGACGCCGGCTCCTCCACACGCGGTTGTTGCGGAAGCGGCAGCGGCTCTTGGCTGCGGTGTTCAACCAATTGAACCGCCGCGGCGCCATCGTGGTCTTCTTGTCCCGCTTCACCGCATTCCTACGGGCTGCCGTCCCGGGACTGGCCGGCATCTCGTCGATGCCCTATCGCGTCTTCCTCCCGGCCAATGCGGCCGGTGGCCTGGTCTGGGGCACGGGTTTCTGCCTCCTCGGCTACGTCCTGGGCCACGCCTACACCAAGGTGGAACATGTCTCGAGCATCGCCTCGGACACACTCCTCGGTCTCATCGCCGTGGCCATCGTCGTCCTGGTCATCCGCCGGCGGCGGAGGGAGAAGGCGGTGCTGAGCGGCCAACGTGACCCCAGCTCCGACGAAGGGGGCTGGTGGATCGACGGCGGTTCGTCAGAGGGCGTGGGCCGTCCGTAAGAGCATGGTCATCCGTCGCCTCGAGCACGGACCGATCCCCGCTCAAGACGCCCCTGACGATGCGCGCAAATGCGCCTGCGGCGTCGTGACCTGCCGCATCGGTATCGAGCCATCGCACTGCGCCGGACGGATCGCTCCGGTCCAGGCCGAAGATCCCAAAGCGCGGCTCGTAGGTGCCCCACTCGTAGTTGTCGACCAAGGACCAGTGCAGGTAGGCCGTGACCGGAGCTTCCTCCTCTGTGGCCGCGACCAGCGCGGCGAAGTGCTCCCTGAGAAAGCGCGGACGATCCCAGCCGTCGGCGCGGGCAACGGCCCGGCCGCCCACCACCCTGGTGGCCATGCCGTTCTCCACCACCCATAACGGCAGAGCAGGATGAAGCGCCGCCTCGGTGCGGCACCAGGCACGCAGCCCGTCCGCATGCACCGGCATGTCCCAGAGCGGGCGCCCGGCGGACCAGTCCCGTCCACCCATTTGACGGCGGCGTCCCGGCACCTGCAGTGCGTGACTGGCGATGGGGTCGTACCAGTCCAATCCGATGGCACCGAGCGTGCACGCGTGCGGTGAGGCGTAGACGGCATCGAGGACACGTCGGGGAGCGGGCCGGCGAGCGGCTGATCGGAACCGCGACCACACCGGGCCTCCGCCAGCGCCGCGAGATGTGCCGTACGGGCTCACGGCGGCGTAGAGGCGCCGCAACGCGAACTCCCCGACATGCGGGGGCGGGAGGGCCGCGTCGTGCAGCGCACGCCGCTCGTCGATGTAACGATCGACATCGGAAGCGGGGATTCCGGCCGAGCGCAACAGCAGCAGATCCGTCAGGAGTCGATCGTGCTCGTACAACGACGACGAGCTCGTGGTGGAGGTGACTTGAGCCTCGGGCTGCACGGCGAGAATGGCGTCAGCGGCCAGCACGTGTGCGGTGAGGAGATTGTCGAGCACGCAGAAGGCGTCGGCGAAGGCAGCGCGCCGGCCGGGCGGGTGGGCGCCTTCGATCCACCCCATGAGCATCACGATGTTGGGTTCATTGACCGTCACCCATCGACGGCAATGCGGCGCCAGCGCCGGCACGATGCGGGCCACGTGACGGGCGAAACGATCCGGCGATCCGGGTCGCAACCAGAACTCCTCGCCCAAGAAGGCGGGGTGGGTGAAGTGGTGCAACGTGATCATCGGCTCGAGCCCGCGGGCGGCGCACATCTCGAGGATCTCCACGTAGCGGTCCAGGGCGGCCTCGTCGAACCGCCCCGGCTCGGGTTCCACGCGTGCCCACTCGACCGAGAGGCGGAACGTGGTGCACCCGATGGCCGCCGCCCTGTCGAGCACCTCTTGAGGGTGGGACCAGAACGCACACGCCACGCCCGATCGCTCCACGCGGCCTGAGCGCTCCCAGGAGTACCAGTTGTTGGCCGGCTCCCCGTCGCCGTTGTACCCCCCCTCGATCTGGTAGCCCGCCGTGGCCACGCCGACGGCAAACCCTTCGATGAGGAGGGATCGTCGGGCCGTTGAGGAATCGGCGGTCACAGCAGACAGCTTGGCAGGTCGTCTCGGAGCAGCCGGCCGTGCGCCATCCCCTTTGGCTGGCAATCCCGACCGGGAGCGGGGAGAATCGCCCCCACGCCGGCGTGAGCGCCGATGATGCCGATGAAGGGAGCACGCATGGCAGACGAAGTGGTGCGGGAACGTCGGGGGCACGTCGAGATCCTCACCATCAACCGGCCCGAGGCGCGCAACGCGATAAACGGCGCGGTGAGCCGCGCCATGTCGTCGATCATGGACGAACTGGCCGACGACGCCGACTGCTGGGTGGTGATCCTGACGGGGAGCGGCGACAAGGCATTCAGTGCCGGCATGGACCTCAAGGCCTTTTCCAGCGGAGAGGGCGGGCAGATCATGGGGGCGAGCGGGGGATTCGGCGGCCTGACCGAGCGGGCCTTCGCCAAGCCTCTGATCGCTGCCGTCAATGGGTCCGCGCTGGCCGGGGGGCTCGAGATCATGCTCTCCTGCGACCTCGTCGTGGCCGCGGAGCACGCGATGTTCGGCATACCCGAAGCAAAAAGGGGTCTGATCGCAGGCGCCGGCGGCCTCCTCCGCCTGCCCAAACGACTCCCCCTCGCGGTGGCGTACGAGTTGGCCATGACCGGAGACCCCATCGACGCCGCCCGCGCCTACGCGCTCGGCCTGGTCAACCTGGTCGTCCCCGCTGCGTCGTTGCTCACGGAGGCCCTCGCCCTGGCCGAGCGGATCGCCGCCAACGCCCCGCTCGCCGTCCGCTACTCCAAGAACGTGATGAAGCGCGCCGGGGAGGTGCCGGAGTCAGAAGGGTGGAAGATCAACCAAGATGCGGTGGATGTCGTGTTCAGTTCGGCCGACGCCAGGGAAGGCCCGCTGGCCTTTGCCGAGAAACGAGAGCCGCGCTGGCAGGGCAAGTAGCGTCGCCATGCTTGCCTCTGGCCTCGACACGCTCCGCCTGACCCTCCACGTGCTGTCGGCGTCGATCTGGGTCGGAGGTCAGTTCGTCCTGGCGGGGCTCGTCGGGCCGTCGCGCTCCCTCAGTCCCGAGGCGCCGCGGGCATTGGCTCGGGCTTTCGGCCGGCTGGCCTGGCCCGCCTTCGCCGTACTGGTCGTCACCGGGTTCTGGAATCTCTCGACCTTTCACTGGGCGAGCCAGAGCTTCGCCTGGAAGACGGTCCTGATCGTCAAGGTGGTCGTCGTCGCAGCCGCGGGGCTCGGCGCGTTCTTCCACGGGCGGGCAACCTCGCGCACGGCAATCGCCGTGTGGGGATCAGTGGCCGGCCTGGCCAGCGTGGCGGCACTGGTACTCGGCGTCCTTTTGGCCGGGTGACGCACCGTCGCGTGGACCCTGGTGGTATCGGTGGTGCGGTGAGCCAGGGGGCGGATTGGGTCTAACCTGAAGTGCGGCCCACCGCGACGTGGGTTGAGTGAGGGAGGTCCACATGCTGGCAGAGATTTTCGGAGTCGATGGCGTCATCGTCCTGATCGTTGTCGTTGTGCTCCTCTTCGGCGGGGCCGCCATCCCCAAGCTGGCCCGCAATCTCGGTTCAGCCAAGAACGAGTTCGAAAAGGGTCTCGACGAAGGCAAGAAGGCCTCGTCGAATTCGAATCTTGCCGCAAGCAACGGCACATCCGAGGCGGCCGATTCACCAGCACCAGCACCCGCGCCCTCGCCGGTGGCCGACGACCCGACGTCGCGGAGCTGACCACCCGGGCTCCCGTTCGACAGCCGTGCGCCACGTCTGGGTGTTGAGGGAGGCGTGACCGATGACGTCCTGACCATCGCCGACCGCCTCTGGCGCGGCGAGGTCTCGACCGCCACGCTGCACCCGGTCGACCATGTCGGCGGGTTCGTGGAGATAACAGACGGGGTCGGCTTCACCCCCTCGTTCGCCAATGTCTCGGCCTTCGCTACAGCGGACGGGCTGGTGCTGGTCGATACAGGCAGCCTTCCGTTGGCCTCGGTCGTCCACGACGACATCCGGCGCTGGAGCAGTTCCCGGCTGCACACTGCGGTGTACTCGCACGGGCATATCGACCATGTCTTCGGGGTGCCGGTCTGGGAGCAGGAGGCGGAAGAGCAGGGCTGGGCGGCACCCCAGGTGATCGCCCATCACGCGCTGCCGGCCCGCTTCGACCGGTACATCTTGACTGCGGGCTACAACACGATCATCAACCGCCGCCAGTTCGGCTTCAAGGACCTCAATTGGCCCACCTCGTACCGCTACCCCGACCGCACGTATCACGAGGCAATGGACCTCTCGGTCGGCGGCACCGACTTCGCGCTCAGGCATGAGAAGGGGGAGACGGACGACCACACGATCACCTGGCAGGCAGACGCCCGCGTGCTGTGCTGCGGGGACCTCTTCATCTGGGCCTCTCCCAATGCCGGCAATCCGCAGAAGGTGCAGCGCTACCCGCGCGAATGGGCACAGGCTCTCCGGCGCATGCTCACCCTGGAGGCGGAGTTCCTGCTGCCCGGCCACGGCCTGCCGGTCGTCGGAGCCGACCGCGTGCGCACGGCCCTGACCGACACGGCCGACCTGCTCGATTCGCTGGTCGATCAGACCCTGGCGGTCATGAATGCCGGTGGCCGCCTCGATGACGCCGTCCACACCGTCCGCCCCCCCGCCGAACTCGAGGAACGCCCCTATCTGCGGCCCGTCTACGACGAACCGGAATTCATCGTGCACACCGTCTGGCGCCAGTACGGCGGGTGGTGGGACGGCAACCCGGCCACGTTGAAGCCGGCGAGCGAGCTGGCCCTGGCCGTGGAGCTGGCATCCCTGGCCGGAGGGCCGGGGGTCCTCGCCGACCGGGCGGTGCAGCTGTTGGAGGCGGCGAGCGGAGCAGCCGATGCCCGGGAGGCCGATGCCGCACTCCGGCTCGCCGGCCATCTGGCCGAGAGCGCATGGCTGGCCAGCCCCGGGGACGGCGCGGTCCAGCGGGCCCGACACGACGTCTTCGCCGCGCGAGCCGCCCGATCCACCTCCACCATGGCACGCGGGATCTTCACCTGGGCCGCCAACGAGTCGGGCGGCGATGGCGAGGGGACCGCAGCAGCGCACGCCCACTGAGCGCAATCCACACGTGGCGCAACCCGCTGTGCTGCTACTTCGTCTTTTTCTGCGGGGTTCGATAGTGTCAGCGTCGTGGACTCGTCATTGACCAGCCCTTCGGCGGACGCACCTGAATCGACCCCCCAATTACTGCGCCCACGGCGTCGCTCCCGGCTGCTTGCGGCAGCTGCCGTGGTGGGCGGTGCGCTGGTCCTCGCGGGCTGCAAGCTCCCTACGTTCGGCCAGTACTCGGGGTCCACGACGCAAGGCCGCACCGAGTTCCATCTGTGGCAGCTCTTCTTCATCGCCGGCCTGGTGGTCGGTGGCTTCGTCCTGCTCTTGACCCTGTGGGCCATCTTCAAGTACCGCCGCAAGTCCGAGGACATGCCCAAGCAGACCCAGTACCACACGACGGTGGAGATCATCTACACGGTGGTACCGATCCTCATCGTCATCGGGTTGTTCGTCTTCACCGTGCTGGCCGAGAACAAGGTCGATGCCACCCCACCGCATCCCGGGGCCACCATCACCGTGAATGCCTTCCAATGGGGCTGGGAGTTCGAGTACCCCGGGGGTCCGGGTTCGGGGTGCGCGAACCCCGCGTCCGCCAGTGCAAACCAGAATGACTGCGTCAAGGTGATCGGCCAGACCACCCAGGACCCGACCATGGTGATCCCCACCGGGACCAATGTGGAGATCAATCTCAAGTCACTCGACGTGCTGCACGGCTTCTACGTCCCTGAGTTCAACTTCAGCCGCTACGCCAGTCCCGGCTACACCACGACCTTCGACTTCAACGCACTCCACACGGGGGACTTCCGCGGCCAGTGCACGCAGCTCTGCGGTCTCTACCACTCCCTCATGTTCTTCAACGTGAGGGCGGTCACGCAGGCCCAGTACGCTTCGTGGCTCCATGCGCAACAAGCCGCCGTCAGTGCCAATCCCTCGTCGGTTCCGAAGCTCCCCAGCGGAGTGAGCAGTGGCACGGCGAGCACCAGCTCGCCCAGCAACAACCTTGGAGGTGACCTCTACGGTGACTGACGTCGCTGATGTTCTCGCTCCGCCGGTGCCCGGCACCGGCGTGGAGGAGGCTCCGGACCTGCACCTGCCCACCGCAGGCGGGCATGGTCCCGAGGACGGCCACGCTGCCGGCCACGGGCATGAAGACCACGGTCCGACCGGGATCCTCAAGTGGTTGACGTCCACCGACCACAAGGTGATCGGGCTGAGCTACATGATCACGTCGCTGGTCATGTTCTACTTCGCCGGGATCATGGCCCTGTTCATCCGGCTCCAACTGACGTCGCCCCACTCCTCGTTGCTCACGTTCGGCCAGTACAACGAGCTGTTCACGATGCACGGCAGCCTGATGCTCTACCTCTTCGCCGGTCCGTTCGCCTTTGGAGGCCTGGCCAACTACGTCGTGCCGCTGCAGATCGGCGCGCCCGACATGGCATTCCCCCGGCTCAACGCCCTGAGCTACTGGCTGTACCTGACAGGGTCGATCACCATGCTCATGGGCTTCTTCGTCGCCGGTGGGGCGGCCAGCTTCGGGTGGGTGGGCTACGCCCCGCTGTCCAATGCCACGAGCT
>ODAK010001718.1_pt1 | contig 23542 bp, 19 predicted proteins | sample 1539591 | NCBI WGS metagenome assembly ODAK01 (sample SAMEA3539303, study PRJEB22396) | soil metagenome | biome: tundra; feature: field; material: soil | place: USA | collected 2010-05 | depth 0.15 m | reverse complement strand
GTTTCTCGAAGCGCTGATCGCTTTCGGCCCGGACCGATCGCAGATCTGGACCAACAGTCAGCCGGAATTCCTCGTCGTCCACGACCGCGGCGACACCTGGGCCGACGTGACCGAGGGATCCAAGGCAGCCGGCGCGGTGTGGGAACGGCTGCGCTACGACTGGTCGAATCCGACCGACATCGTCCTCACAACGACGGACAGCAACACGTGGGGGCGGGGCAGCGGCCACCGCTATACCCTGACCGCGACACCCGACGGCGCCACCGCCGTGAAGGCGGTCGTTGTTCGCAATGGCATCAGCCTCAAGGGTCGGATGATCGGTGCCCTGCTAGCGGTCCTCGGGCCGATGTTCATTAGGAAGACCCTGCGTACCGCGCTGCGCGCGATCGAGGCGCGATCCGCGAAGCCGGCCGCCGACTGACGCTTGAGTCGCGGACGTAAACCCACACCTGATGTCGACTTACGTCACCTACTCGGGATCAGGGAGGTCCAACCGCAGACAGACGACGCCACGCATGTCGAGCCACGCCCTGTTCTGGCTGCGCACGAGGCGAAGCAGCACATCGGAACACTGCGGGCAGCGCGCGACCATGCCGGGCGCGTCGGCGTACACCACGACCTCGGCGACTACGCCGGCATGGCCGCACCCCGCACACTCGACGACGGCGATACTCACGTCGACCGCGAACAGTTCGCCGAGCGCGCCCGCCATCGTGTTGCCGTCAAGATGAACGCTCATCAGTGCTCCCTCCACTAGGTCCGAACCGCTCGGTCTTCACGCGCTGCGGATCATGGCCCGCAGCAACGAGCAGATCGGCGATCGTTTCGACGAAGCCCGTCGGGCCACACACGAACACCGCTGGTGCGAGCGCCGCGCTCAAGCCGAACTCCGCAAGGAACGCCGCGTCGATTCGGCCGGGCGGCCACGCGAATCCAGCCGGCGTCGCTCGGGTAAACGCGTAATGCACCTCAAGCATCGGATCAGCCGACCGCAACATCTCGAGTTCCTTGCCGTACAGGACGGATGCGGGATCACGAACCGAGTAGAGGAGCCGAAACGGAGTAGTCGAACCTAGCCGCTGCCGTGTCCGCACCATTGCCATCAACGGCACCACGCCCGAACCGCCGCCGACCAGCAGCGCCGGCGAACCAGCCTCGGGATCCCAGACGAACCACCCACCGATCGGCCCGCGCAACTCGATCTGATCGCCGATCGACAGCACCTCCGACAAATACGGCGACACCTCGCCGTCCGGCAATCGTTCGATGGTGAGCTCCACCAGATCACCGTCGACAGCGGACGCGATCGAGTAGGAGCGCTGCGTCGAGTAACCGTCAGGCGCAGTAAGGCGGACGTCGACGTGCTGGCCTGCGAGGTGCCCTGGCCAGTCTGGGATTTGGAAGACCAACGTGCGGGCGGCCGCCGTCTCGTCGCGCAAAGAGACCAGCGTGCCGACGCGCCAGGTCAGTCTTCCGAGTACCGCTGCTCGAGCCACGGATCTCCGTAATTGTGGTAGCCCAATTGCTCCCAGAACCCGCGTTGCTCGGTTGTACGAAGGTCGATACCGCGCACCCATTTCGCCGACTTCCACAAGTAGAGGTGCGGCACGAGGAGTCGTACAGGACCGCCATGTTCGGGTGTCAGGTCCGATCCGTCATAGGCAAACGCCAACCAGGCGAGCCCGCCGAGCAGATCGCGCAGCGGCAGATTGGTGGTGTAGCCGCCGTATGACAGAACCAGCGCGTACTCCGCATTGGTCTCGATGCCCTCAACCAATACGTCCACCGATACACCGCGCCAGGCGGTACCGAGCTTTGACCATTTCGTGACGCAATGCAGGTCGACGGTCACGTCAACGGCGGGTAGGGCGCGAAATGCCGCCCAGTCCCACGTCCGCTGCTCGCCTGTCTCGGCGATGATGCGGAACTCCCAGGTGTCGGGAGTTGCCCGCGGTGTTGGGCCGGCCGACAACACCGGGAAGTCACGCACCAGATACTGGCCCGGTGGCAACGCTTGGCCGCCCTCATGCCTGCGACCGAAGAAGCCTGGCGACACGATCCCCGGCATGGCGACCTCCCACGGGCATCAAAGACGCCACTTGGGGAATGCTAGTGCTCCAAAGGAGGGCTTCATGCTGGGTCTGCCCGACCACGTGACCGCGTGCTTGTTCGATCTCGACGGCGTGCTGACCGACACCGCCTCGGTTCATGACAAAGCCTGGACCGAGACGTTCGACGCGTTCCTCAAGGCCCGCGCCGCGCGCACAGGCACGCCGTTCGTCCCCTTCGATCCCGACAAGGACTACGACGATTACGTTGACGGCCTGCCCCGGGCTGACGGCGTCCGCACATTCCTGCAGAGTCGCGGCATCGAGCTACCCGAGGGCAAGCCTGACGACAGCCCGAACGCCGAGACCATCAACGGCTTGGGCAACCGCAAGAACGCGGTGCTGCAAAAGCACATCAAGCAGGACGGCGTGAAGGTCTTCGAGGGTTCGCGTCGCTACCTTCACGCCGCGCGGGACGCCGGTTTGCGGCGCATCGTCGTATCGTCAAGCGCCAACACCGCTGCGGTGCTCGAAGTCACCGGGCTCGGCAAGCTCGTCGAAGGCCGAATCGACGGCGTGACGATCGAGACCGACCATTTGAAGGGAAAGCCGGCACCCGACACGTTCCTCGCTGGCGCCCGATGTGCTGGCGTCGAGCCCGGGGCCGCCGCGGTGTTCGAAGACGCACTGGCCGGAGTCGAGGCCGGGCGGTCCGGCAAGTTCGGCTGCGTCGTCGGCGTCAATCGATTCGACGCGGTGCACGGGAAACAGCTGAAGCAGCACGGTGCCGACATCGTCGTCACCGACCTGGCCGAGCTGCTCGGAAACGACGGGAGCACGGCATGATCCAGCACCCGGCCTACCCCGCTGAGCCGTGGCAGCTGCGTGAGACCCGGCTCAACCTCGACGTGATCGCGCAGTCCGAGTCGCTCTTCGCGCTGGCCAACGGGCACATCGGGCTGCGCGGCAACCTTGACGAGGGCGAGCCGTGCGGCATTCCCGGCACCTACCTCAACTCGTTCTTCGAGCAGCGCCCGCTGCCCTACGCCGAGAGCGCGTACGGAAACCCTGAGTCGAGTCAATCGATCGTCAACGTCACCAATGGCAAGCTGATCCGGCTGCTCGTCGACGATGAACCGTTCGACGTGCGCTACGGAAGCCTCGTGTCCCACGAGCGGATACTCGATCTACGGGACGGCACGCTGATCCGAAACGCCGAGTGGATCTCCCCTGCCGGGAAGAAGATTCGACTTCGGTCCACCCGATTGGTGTCGTTCACGCAACGGGCGATCGCCGCAGTCGAGTACGAGGTCGAAGCCGTCGACAACCCGGTCCGTATCGTCGTGCAGTCCGAACTGGTGGCGAACGAAGCGGCGCCCGCACAGAGCGGGGATCCGCGCGAGGCTGCCGCAATGGAGAGCCCGCTTCAGGCTGTCGACCAATCGATCACCGAACAAGGCATGCTCCTGGTGCACCGCACCCGTGCGAGCAAGCTCCTAATGGCTGCGGGGATGTCGAACGTCGTCGACGGGCCTGGCAAGATCGACCTTGAAACCCATTACGCACCAGACTGGGCACGCCTGACAGCCATCAGTGCACTTCAGCCCGGTGAGCGGCTCACGCTTCGCAAGTACGTCGGCTGGGGCTGGTCGAACGTGCGCAGCCAGGAGGCGCTGCGCGACCAGGTCGCCGGTGCGGTCACGATGGCGAGGCTGTCGGGCTTCGATCAACTGCTTGCCGAACAACGCGCCTACCTCGACGAGTTCTGGGACGGCGCGGACGTCGTGGTCGAAGGCGACGATGAGATCCAGCAGGCCGTGCGGTTCGGGTTGTTCCACGTCTTGCAGGCCAGTGCCCGCGGTGAAGGGCGCAACATCGCGGCGAAAGGGCTCACCGGTCCGGGCTACGACGGCCAAACGTTCTGGGACACCGAAATGTTCGTACTGCCAGTGCTCATCTACACGGCCCCTGACGCGGCTGCTCACGCACTGCGGTGGCGCTATTCGACGCTCGACCTGGCCAAACAACGCGCGCAGACACTCGGCGTCAAGGGTGCCGCGTTCCCGTGGCGGACCATCCACGGCGAAGAGTGCTCCGGGTATTGGCCGGCCGGAACTGCGGCGATGCACGTGACCGCTGACATCGGCAACGCCGTCGCCCGCTACACCGAAGTCACCGGGGACCTCTCGGTCGAAGTCGATGGCGGCGTCGAATTGCTCGCGGAAACCGCGCGACTGTGGATGTCGCTTGGCAACTTCGGCCGCGACGGCAAATGGCACGTCGCCGGCGTCACCGGACCAGACGAATACACCGCGCTCGTGGACGACAACGCCTACACGAATCTGGCCGCGGCGCACAACCTCGTCGCGGCGGCCGACGCCGCCGAACGCCATCTCGATCTCTCGGCGCAGTTCGGCGTCACCTCGAGCGAGATCGCGACGTGGCGATCAGCCGCTGCTGCGGTGTGCGTGCCCTATAACGAGCAGCTGCGGATTCATGAACAGAACGCCGGCTTCACCGCGCTTCCCGAATGGGACTTTGAGTCCTGCAAGGGCAAGTACCCGTTGCTCTTGCATGTGCCGTACTTCGAGCTCTACCGGCGGCAGGTCATCAAACAAGCCGATCTCGAACTTGCCATGTGCATGTTCGGCAGTGTCTTTGCCGCCGACGACAAGGCACGCAACGTCGACTACTACGAGCAGCGGACCGTGCGTGACTCGTCGTTGTCGGCAGCTGTGCAGGCCGTGATCTGCGCCGAGGTCGGCCATCAAGAACTCGCGTACGACTACGCGTCCGAAGCCGCGTTCATCGACCTGCACGACATTCACCACAACACTCGCGACGGCCTGCATATGGCCTCATTGGCCGGTTCGTGGCTGGCGTTGGTTGTCGGCTTCGGCGGCGTACGCGACGAGCGCACCGAGCTCCGGTTCACGCCGCGACTACCCGACGCGATCAGGCGGCTGTGCTTCAACCTGAGGTGGCGAGGTTTCAAACTGAAGGTCGATATCAGTCATCAGGAAGCGACGTACTTGCTGCGTGACGGCGTCAACAGCACACTGACCTTCTACCACGAGGGCAGCGAAGTGACTTTGCACGCCGGCGCATCCGTCTCGCGACCGATCACGCCGATCACCCCGTTGCTGGCGCGGCCCAAGCAACCACCAGGTCGCGAGCCGGTGGCCCGGCCAGGCTCGGCTCGGCTGTAGGGATCGGCACCGACGGCGCCCGCGCCGTCATCGCTACGGGTGCGCGGCGGCGGCAGGTCAGCTGACGTCGTCGTTGAGAGCCTTAGCCACGCGGCGGTGTGCTTGCCAGATTTCCTCCGGCAGCCCGCCGAACTGCGCCAGATGCGTCTCGCGGAAGCCCATCTCCTGCCGCCAGCGATCGACGTCCACGCGCAGCAGCTTGTCAAGATCCGCGTCGTCGATGATCAGGCCGTCGAGATCGAGTTCCTGTTTGGTCGGCATGATCCCGACCGGGCTCGACGCTCCGTGCACAAGGCCGTCTTTGAGTCGCATCAACCAGAGCAAAGCTCGTAGGTTGTCGCGATATCCCGGCCACAGAAAGTGCCCGTCCGCCGGGTCGCGTTGGAACCAGTTGACGTGGGCGAAGATCGGTTTCTCCCGGGCCGCGCCGATGATCTCGAGCCAGTGCGCTGCGTACGGTCCTTCCGGGTAGGCCATGAACGGACGCATTGACATGGGGTCGTAGCGCAGTTGGCCGTCGACTCCCTCGGCAGCAAATGTCGCTTCAGCGCCGAGAGTAAGCCCGTCGTAGACACCCTCTGCGACGTCAGTGATCGCGCGGATCAACGGCTCGCGGTCGCGGGTTCGGCCCCCAAAGATGATGGCGTCGATCGGCACGCCGAACGGATCGGCGAAATCGGCAGCCACGTTGGACACGTTGGCCAAGGTCGTGGTGAAGCGGCTGTTGGGATGCGCCCACGGTTGCGCCCTCGCGGGGCCCTCGCGGTCGGCGATCGGGGTTCCGGTCCAGTCGAGCCAACCGTCGATGTCGGCCGGGGAGTCAGGAGTCCGGCCCTCCCACCACACCTCATTGGTCTTCTCGTTGTAGGCGACGTTGGTGAAGATCGCTCCCGTGCCCGCGGCCGTTGCCCCCAGCGCAGTGGGATTGGTCTGCTCGTTGGTGTCCTTGGCGACGCCGAACACGCCGAACTCCGGATTGATCGCGTGGATCCGCCCGTCGTCGGGGTCGACCCATAGCCAGGCGATGTCGTCGCCGTAGAACTCGACGTGGTAGCGGTCACCGAGCGCATCGGGAGCCAACGTCATAGCAAGGTTGGTCTTGCCCGACGCACTGGGGAAGCCACCACAGATGTGATACCTGCGGCCAGTCTGCTTATCGGTGATGCCAAGCAACATGAACTGCTCCGCGAGGAACACACCGGAAGCCCACCCGTCATAGGCGGCCTGTCGCAAGCCATGGGCGATCTTCCCCAGCAACGCGTTGCCGCCATACGACGAGCCGAAGTGCAAGATCGTTCGCTCGTCGGCGAACGTGACGAAGTATCGCTGGTCGTCAGCAGTGCCCTGACCGAGATTCTCCAGGTCGCCGGTCACATGCACGGCGCGCACGAACATGTCGGGGTCGGCCAGGTCGTTGATGTAGGCCGCACCGACGCGGGCCATCCGGATCATGTGCAGCGCGACCGTGCGCGAGTCGGTGAGCTCAACACCTGCCGCGTATGCCTCAAGCGGCGAGCCAGGAGGAGCCATCAGATACGGCACCACGTACATCGTCTTTCCGGCCGAGGCGCCGCTCATCAACTCCTCAAGAATCGGATGCATCTCCTTCGCGTGCCGCCAGTTGTTGTACACCCCCTTGTCAGCCGGGGTGCTGGTCGCCACGATGGTGCGCTCTTCAGAACGCGCGGTGTCCTTGATGTAGCTGCGGGAGTAATAGGCGCCGTCACCGACCGGCCAGATCTCACCAGCGTCAAGCGACTCCTGCAGGAGTCGGGCGTCATCGGAGGCATCAACGACATCCACACGCTCCGCGCCGGTCAGCGCCGCCCAATGCCGAACATAGTCTCGGACGTGGGGGTTCTTCAGGCCCGCACGATCAAGCGCCGCGTCAACGTCACCCATGCGAGCCGCCCAACTCGCGAGTAACCACCCCGACAATGTCTCGAACCTGGGTGCGGAGCGCTACATGAGATGGGTCACAACAGTGCATTTGTTGCGCCTCACAACGTTTACCGATGGCCCGACGCCACGGCCTGCGCCCCATCATCTCCGCACGCAGCTCGCATCATCCCGCAGCTGAACGACTAATCGAGGCGCGGTTCGTCTCGCGGATCGCCGTCGAGGTCGGCATTGGCGTCGCGCGCCTCGGTCTGGTCGTAGACGTAGAGATCGTCGATCTCTTCTTCGTCGCCCTGCTCTGCATCGGTGTCGCGCAGCGAGTCGACTCCGTCGCGATCGCGATCAAGTCGGGGCGCATCCAACGAGATGATCTCATCGTCGCGATCGATCGACTCGTTCTCGGTCATGCATTCAGCTCCGTCTATTCAGCTGCGTGTCGAAGGTGTGGTCCGAGCAGGGTCAGTTCGGGCGCGCCGAGCCGATCGCCCGAGGTGTTCGCTTGATGCCAGTGCGGGTACAGCAGCGGCATCGCGCTGACCTCATCGAGCTTGCGCAGCTGGTCGGCAGACAACATGAGATCGGCAGACTTGAGGTTATCGGCGAGTTGCTCCTCGGTGCGCGCGCCGAGGATCACCGAGCTAACACCGGCGCGTCCGATGAGCCAGGCAATCGAGACCTGCGCGGCGGAGACGCCGTGGGCGTCGGCGATCTCCACCAACGCGTCGACGGTGTCGTACAGTTTGTCCTCGTCGTAGACCGGCGGCTCCGACCAGTCACCGAGGTGCCTGCTACCTGCGGGCGCCTCCACGCCGCGGCGGTATTTGCCCGACAGCAGGCCACCGGCAAGGGGGCTCCAGACCAAAATTCCAAGGCCCTGATCCAGACTGACCGGGACCAGCTCGTACTCGGCATCGCGCGCCTGCAGCGTGTAATGGATCTGCTGGCTGACGAAACGTGAGATGCCACGCCGCTCGGAGATCCCGAGCGCCTTCATCAACTGCCAGCCTGCGTAGTTCGACGCGCCGATGTAGCGCACCTTTCCGGCTGAGACCAGGTCATCCAGCGCTTGGAGCGTCTCCTCCAGTGGCGTCTGGCCGTCCCATTCGTGCACCTGATACAGGTCGATGTAGTCGGTTCCGAGGCGCCGCAGGCTGGCTTCGCAGCCTTGAATGATGTGGTGCCTAGACAGGCCTGCGTCGTTGGGTCCCGGCCCCATCGGCATTCGAACCTTGGTTGCCAGCAGCACGTCCTCGCGAGCCACCGGCAGTGCCTTCGCCACGATCTCCTCCGACAGGCCCGACGAGTAGACGTCAGCCGTGTCGATGAGATTCACGCCGGCGTCCAGCGCCATGGTGATCTGGCGACGCGCACCGTCGACGTCGATCGTGCCGATGGCCGCCGCCCAGCCGGTACCGCCGAACCCCATCGTCCCGAGGGTGAGTACCGATACCCGCAGACCTGAGTTGCCAAGTTGTCTGTAGTGCATATACGTATTCTTGCCCCGCGACCAAGAGGGCAACACCGAGGGGACCCCCATGACCGATCGGCGCACGAATTGGGCGGGAAATGTCGCCTTTGGCGCGGCGAAGCTGCACCACCCGATGTCGATCGACGAGGTACAGCGGATCGTCGCGGGCAGTGAGCGGGTACGGGCTCTTGGCAGCGGACACTCGTTCAACCCGATCGCCGACACGGTCGGTGACCAGATCTCCCTCGCCGGCATGCCGCCGTTGTTGCACATCGACCCGGACCGCTCGACGGTAACGGTCGGGGGCGGCGTCCGGTATGGAGAGCTTGCACCGCAGCTGCATCGGGCCGGCTACGCGCTGCACAACCTCGGCTCGCTACCGCATATCTGCATCGCCGGAGCAACCGCAACCGGCACCCACGGCTCCGGCGCGGCCAACGGCAACCTCGCCACCGCCGTCCGTGCTCTCGAACTGGTCACTGCGGGCGGCGATGTCGTCACCCTCGACGTGGGCGACGACGACTTCGCCGGCGCGGTAGTGGCGCTCGGAATGCTCGGCATCGTGACCTCCGTGACACTCGCGATCGAACCAACCTTCGCCGTGGCGCAATACGTGTACGACGACCTCTCGTTAGCGCAGTTCACGGCGCACCTAGACGCGACAATGTCGGCCGCCTACAGCGTGAGCGTGTTCACCGACTGGCGCGGCCCGGTGATGAATCAGGTCTGGATGAAACACCGCATCGACGCTTCGACCCCGTGGCAGGTCGCCCCCGGTGCGCGGTGGCTGGACGCATCCGCGGCCGACGGGCCGCGGCATCCGGTACCCGGCGTCGACCCCGCCGCCTGCACCGAGCAGGACGGCGTCCCGGGGCCGTGGCAGGAGCGGCTTCCGCACTTCCGGCTCGACTTCACGCCGAGCAGCGGCGACGAGTTGCAGTCGGAGTACTTCGTCACTCGCGACACGGCGGTCGCTGCACTTACAGCGATCAGCAGCATCGCGCACCTGATCTCGCCCGTTCTGCAAATCTGCGAGCTACGCACGATCGCGGCCGATGAGTTGTGGCTGAGCCCCGCCTACGGTCGCGCCAGCTTCGCAATCCACTTCACCTGGATCAGCGACATCGCCGCGGTGGCGCCTGCGCTCATTGCCATCGAAGAACAGCTAGCACCGTTTGCCGCTCGACCGCACTGGGGCAAAGTGTTCGAGATGAACCCCGACATCGTGCGCGGCAGGTACGAGCGGATGCCGGACTTCATCGCACTAGTCGGGCGCTTCGATCCGACTGGCAAGTTTCGCAACGCGTTCGTCGACCCGTTCGTCCCCACAGCGAACTGGTAAGCAGCCTGAGCTAGCGAACGGCGCGGACCAGCCTGCCTCTGGTGCTCATGTCAAACGGCGGCGGAAGGGGCCGCCCGAACGCGGCGCTCGCTTCCGCCATCGTCTGCACCGTCGCCCGCCAGCCACAGCCGGCCAACCACTCGATGGGATCGGCAGTAGACGCCGGATGCCACAACGGGTGCGCGAGGTTGTCCGTCCGGGTACCGAGGGTGGCGCCAAGAACACTGCCTACATCGGACGCCGCGAAGAGCTGCCTCAGCAGCTGCGTCCGCTCCTCGTGGTTAAGGTAGACCAGTAGCCCTTCGGCCACCCATACCGTCGGTTGCGACGGCGCCCACCCGGTCTCAGTAAGGAGTTCGAGCCAGTCGTCGGTTACCAGGTCGGCAACGACCACCCGGCGCCGGCAATTGCTCATGAGCTCAAGCTCGTCGAGCAGTTGCTGTTTGAACGAGATCACCTCGGCATGGTCGATCTCAAAGACCGTGAGCTCTCGCGGCAATGCGAGCCGGAACGCGCGCGCGTCGAGCCCGGCACCGACGATGACGACCTGCCGAACGCCGTCCGCGACGGCTCTTTCTACGAGCTCGTCGAGGAACCGAGTGCGAACAGCCACCCAGCGCACAAGTCCGCGCGACAGTGCCGGCGCTGCAACCGCCTCGGCGGCCGCCGAGCTGAGCACGCGCTGCGCTAGCTCGTCATGAAACCACGCGTCGATCCTGGAGCTCTCGGTGGCGCGGCACGCTGCAACCGCCAATGCAGTCGAGCCGAGCACGGACAGCGGCTGATCAGGCGGCACCAGACGATGCTACGTGCGCCGACTCCTGGGCTCGAAGCAACAGCTCAAGAGCCTCGGGTCGCATCGGCCGCGCAAGCAGGTAACCCTGGGCCCTGTCGCAGCCAAGTTCGGTCAGCAGCGCGAGCTGGCCGAGCGTCTCGATCCCCTCGGCGACCACAATCATGTTCAGGACATGCGCCATCGCGGCGACCGCAGCCACGATCTGCCGTTCGCGGTCGTTGGTCTCGACACGGTCGACGAAACTGCGATCGATCTTCAAGACGTCGACCGGGAACTGTCTCAAGTGCGCGAGTGACGAGTACCCCGTACCGAAATCGTCCAACGCGATATGGACGCCGAGTGCCGCGATTGCTTCGAGCGTTTCCCGTGCCTCGGCGGTCTCTTCGATCAACGCTGTCTCGGTGATCTCCAGGCATAATTGACCTGGCGCTAAACCGTTGCGCTCCAACGCAACCTTCACGACCGAGACGAAGTCGGCGTTACGCAGCTGCCGCCCGGAGACGTTCACGGCCATGCTCCACGGCTCGTGCCGGTGGCGTGGGAACAGGGACGCCCACTCGACCAGCTGCCGGCAGGCTTCGTCCAACACCCACGTACCGATGGGCACGATGAGGCCCCTGGTCTCGGCGAGCCCGATGAACTCCGCGGGAGGTATCGTGCCGCGCTCCGGGTGATCCCAGCGGATCAGTGCCTCCATCCCCACGATGGACTGGTCACGCAGCGAAATAACGGGTTGGTATTCGAGACGGAATTGGCCCCGCTCGAGTGCCTTCACGAGTTCCCACCCGACCGCATTCTTCGCGACGGCCCGATCGCGAAGACCCGCGTCGAAGAACTGGTAATGGTCGCGGCCGCGTTCCTTCGCTTGGTACATCGCGGCGTCCGCGTCTCGGACGAGGTTCTCGCAACCGGCGTACGGATCGCCGGTGACGACCACCCCGACGCTCGCAGTGACGTTCAACTCGATGCCGTCATTGAAGAACGGCTCGCCGATGCCACGTACCACCCGGTCAGCGACGACGCGCACGTCCTCGTCTGTGCTCAACTTTTCGCAGAGCAGCACGAACTCGTCACCGCCGAATCGCGCGACGGTGTCGAGTCGACGCGCAATCGCCGTGAGCCGCTCACCCACCTCGACCAAGAGCCGGTCACCCGTCTCATGGCCGTGTGTGTCGTTGATGACCTTGAAGTGATCGAGATCGATGAAGAGCAGCGCGACCCTTCCGGGCTGGCGCTCCATCCGAAGCAAGGCCTGGGTCAGTCGGTCCACCAGCAGAACCCTGTTGGCGAGGCCGGTCAGCGGATCGTGCACAGCCTGGTGGGCCAGCTTGCTCTGCGCATGCCTGAGTTCGGTGACCTCGCGCGTCGACGCAACGACACCAACCGGTGTCCCGTGCTGGGACTCCCGTTGAGGAGCGAGATGAGACGCAAACCAGCGCAGATCTCGGCCGCTTCCGACCGAGAATTCGACGGGGCAGCCCTCGCCGGTGGCCAGCACGCTCCTCAACCCGGACTCCCAGACCGCGAGGAATGCCTCGTCGCGACCAAGCTCACGATCAGTCTGACCGAGGGAGTTGCCGCTCGGGTCATCGGCCAGCCGCATGGCCGCCGCGTTCAGGTACTGGTAGCACAGGTTGGCGTCGTAGAGGACGATCGCGTCCGTCGAGGTGTCGAGCACCGTGCGTAGCTGCGCCTCGACACGGCTGAGATCCGCGTGCGCGAGGGCGAGGGCGTCTGCCGTCCGCACCGCGTCCTGCTCCGCATTCACGGTGCGCGAGATGTCGCGAGACATACCGAACGTGCCGATGATGTCGCCATCGAGATCGCGTAGGGGTCGCTTGGTTGAGGTCACCCAGGTGTCGCCACGATCGGGCCAAGTTTCGCGCTCTTCCTTGCCCAACATCGAGATACCAGTGGCAATCACTCGCTGCTCGTCCGCGTAGGCGGCTGAGGCGTGCTCGGCGGTGAAGACGTCGAAATCGGTGAGCCCGAGAAGCTCCTCGGGCTCGCGGCGGTGCACCGTGGCGAGGGCGCGGCTCACGGCGATGAATCTGCTCTGCAGGTCCTTGAAGTAGATCGCCTCGGCCGCGTGGTCGAGCATGTTGCGAAACATGATCCGCTCGAGCTCGTCACCCACCGGGTACGGGCGCTCAGGAACCGGGACCTCGGTCACCCTGCCGCACCTCTCGTCATGTCATCCCCAGAGACCTTTCGTCCCCATCGGCCGCGGCGACGAAGATCGTAGGCAAACTGGTCGCGCCGGGACGAGCACCTGGTCAGCCCGACGCTCAGACGTTGCTTCCCGCCGGCGCTGGCGGCACGACCGTGTTCAGCACGGTGCGTGCCTCGTCCGCGTGCCCGCCCCGCGCGACGATGTCGTATCGGGTCGCTGTGAGGGTCCGTTTCGACGCGAAATCGCGGCGACCGCCGGTCGCCGCGTGGCCGACGAACCCGAACACGGCACCCCAGACGGCACCGATGAGCAATCCGCCAACGATAAGGCCGAGCCACACCGGGCCGGTGGTGAACAGGCCGACAAGCAGACCGATGAACAGGCCGAACCAAGCGCCACTAGCAGCGCCCGCCGCGGCTGCACTCTGCTTGGTGAGGCGCCCCGTGACGCGCTCGACGAGTCGAAGGTCCGACCCGATGATGTCGATGTTCTCGACCGGGAAGCCGGAGTCGGACAGCCGGTCGACGGCTTCCTGAGCCTCTTCGTAGGTGCCGAAACTGGCGACCGTGTTCCAGGCCGCGTGGATCGGGTCGAGCCGGATCGGATCTCCGAACGTCATCGTGGTCTCCAGGATCGGGCAGCATCGCGAGGGGATTCCTACCGCGGTGCTTCATCCAACGGTATTCCCCCGTCCAACGCTCGCGAGCCGCACAGCGTTCGCGGCCCGACGCACCGCGTCGATGGATGCCTCCACGTCGTCGTCATTGGTCGACCAGTTGCTGACCGAAACCCGAAGCACGTCACGCCCGCGCCACCGCGAGCCCGACATCCACGCCGTCCCGTCTGCAAGCAGTTGGGCCGTAACCGCCCGGGTGCGCTCGTCGTCCTCGAAAGCGACGCAGACCTGCGTGAACACCACGTCGTTGAGCACCCGCGCGCCGTCGATCGTCTCGATCCCGTCGGCGATGGCTCGCGCGTGCCGTACCAGCCCATCGACCAGATCCGCGACACCGTCTCGGCCGAGCGACCGCAACGCCGCCCACACCGGGATGCCACGAGCGCGCCGCGACAACTCCGGCACCTTCTCGTACGGATCGCCCGGCCCGCCGTTCGCGGGCACCAAGTAGCTTGCCTGGACGCCGAGTGCTGCACGCAGTACCGCCGGCTGAGCGACGATCACGATGCCGCAGTCATACGGCACGTTGAGGGTCTTGTGGGCGTCCGTAGCCCACGAGTCGGCGTCCGCAAGACCTGGGACGAGCCGCCGCAGGGTCGGGGTTGCCGCTGCCCACAGCCCGAATGCACCGTCGACGTGAACCCAGGGCCGTCGGCCTGGCTCGCCGTGTCCGTGTCCGTGGGCGAGCGCGACCGCCTCGGAGATGGGATCGAACGCGCCGGAATGCACGTTGCCGGCCTGCAGGCAGACGATCGTCGGGCCGCTCCCCTCGTCGAGCGCCACCGCAAGTGCATCGATGCGGATCCGACCCTGATCGTCGGCGGCGACCGGAGTCGGTGCACCGAGGCCGAGGTAACGCAGCGCCAGATCAACGGTGTCGTGCCGCTCCGCACCAACGAGCACGCGGATCGGCGGGGCGCCATTCACACCCTTCGCGTTGACGTCCCAGCCCACCTGTGCGAGCACCTGCTGTCGGGCTGCCGCCAGGCCGGAGAAGTTCGCCATCGTCGCGCCAGTCACGAAGCCGACGTCGGCGCCCGCGGGAAGGCCGAGCAGCTCGAGAATCCAGCTGGCCGCCGCCTCCTCCGCGGCCGCCCCGGCCGGCGTCGCATATCGCATGCCGGTGTTCTGGTCCCAAGCGCTGGTGAGCCAGTCGGCTGCGAGCGCCGCCGGCAGCGTGCCGCCGATCACCCATCCGAAGAACCGGCCGCTTGGCATCGCCATCAGACCAGGCTCGGCGAGCGCGGCGAGCAGGTCGACGACCTCCGCGGGGTCGGTCGGACCGTCGGGCAACGGACCGGCGAACGACGGCGCGATCTCGTCCGCGGACAGGCGCGGTGGGACGGCGCGGTCCGGCAGCGAGTCGAGCCACGCCTTCGCGTGGACGACCGCACGATCAAGCGCAGCGTCGTAGGTATCAGGTCGAGCGCTCACAGTTCGATCACCATGGCTCAATCATGGTTCGCTCGGAGTCGGCCGTCGACACCCTTTTTCCACCGAGCCGCACGCCGCTGGTCCGTGAGCTCGCAGAGGCAGCGGCACGACGGGCCCCAAACGCATGTGACGGGGGCATGGATACGGCTCGCGTAACGATGTCGGAACGGATCCGGTCTAACCTGCTGCCCATCGATGGACTGCTGGAGACCGAGGGGAGCTGCCGGTGAGCAGGCCTGCCCGACGTCTGATGTCGCCGTCGGCTGCGACCGTCCTGGGCGTGATCGCGGCGGCGTTCGCCGTGGCTGCTCTCGTCATCTCGGTGGCCGACCACAAGGCTTCCAACGCCGGGCTCGTGTTGATTCCGACCACGATGTTCGCCGCGGTGGGCGTGGTGGTCGCGCGCCGCCAACCGGCGAACCCCATCGGATGGCTGCTGATCCTCGTGGCGCTGCTGGAGAACACGTTCGTTTTCTCGGCGGCGTATGTGGTGTTCAATCACTGGCTCGGCCACGGCGTGGGCGCGCTTCCCCGTGCCGCCCTGTGGTTCGAGAACTCCTTCTGGGACCTCGGATTGATCATCGGGCTACCTTCCCTGCTGCTGTTCCCCAACGGCTCGATCCCGAGTCCGCGCTGGCGGACGACGTTGCGGATCTACGTGTTCGCAGCCGTGCTGGTGGTGGCCTCGCAGTGCTTCACCGCTGCGCTCCTGGTGGACTTGAAGGGTTTGCAGGTCGACGCGAACGGAACCCCGATCGGCACCCCGTCGAGCTCTGGCTTCGTCACCTTCCTCGGGTCCGGGCTGGCGGTGATGGTGCTGGTTCCGTTGTTGGCGTCGTGGGTGGTACGGCAGGTCACCGCGTTCCGGCGATCGTCCGGGATTTTGCGCCAACAACTCAAATGGTCCACCTTTGGCGCGCTGGTCCTGGTGATCAGCCTCGCCGTGGAGGTCCCGCTCAGCGACCTCGGGACGTCAACAGTGGTCAACGTGTTAAACGACGTCTCCACCGCGATGTTCGGCGCATTCCCGCTGGGGATGGGCCTCGGCATCCTCAGATACCGGCTCTACGACATCGATCGCCTGATCAGCCGCACCCTGTCCTACACGGTCGTGACCGGTTTACTCATCGGCGTGTATGTAGGGATCGTGGTGCTCACGACCAATGTTTTGTCGTTCTCCTCACCGGTCGCGGTCACCGCGTCAACACTGGCTGCCGCCGCTCTATTCAACCCGCTTCGCAAGGGATCGCAGCGCATCGTGGATCGGCGGTTCAACCGCGCCGGATACGACGCCGAGGCGACTGTCGCGGCATTCTCCGCCCGGTTACGCGACGCGGTTGATCTCGAGACGGTACGTCTCGACCTGCTCGCCGTCGTCAGTCACGCCGTCGAGCCCGCCCACGCCTCGATCTGGATCAGCCCTGCTCGCGCAACGCGCGCAAGCTCTCCTTGATCGATCCCATCGTCGCGAGGACCGCAGTTGGCTCGTAGCCGCAGTGCGCCATGCAGTTGTTGCACCGCTCGTCCCGGCCGCGACCGTACTTGCTCCAGTCGGTGGTCTCGATGAGTTCCTTGTACGTCTTCACGTAGCCATCGGCCATCAGGTAGCACGGGCGCTGCCAGCCCAGCAACGAGTACGAGGGAATCCCCCATGCGGTGCACTCGAAATCGACCTTGCCCTCGAGGAAGTCGAGGAATAGCGGCGAGTGGTTGAGGCGCCAGCGCTTGCGGTTACCGCCCGCGAACGCCTTCGAGAACAACTCGCGGGTCTCGGTCACGCCGAGGAAGTGGTCCTGGTCGGGCGCCTTCTCGTACGCGTACGCCGGCGAGATCATCATCTGGTCGACCTTGACCTCGTCGTTGAGGAAGTTGAGCACGTCGATGATGTTCTGTGGTGTGTCGGTGTTGAAGAACGTCGAGTTCGTCGTGACCCGAAAGCCCTTGTCCTTCAAGAACTTGATCGCCTCGACCGCTTCCTCGAACACGCCTTCCTTCGCGACGGATTCGTCGTGACGTTCCTGAAGACCGTCGATGTGGATCGTGAAAGCGAAGTACGGCGACGGCTTGAAGTTGAACTTGTCCCAACGCTTGCGGACGAGTTCGGCGTTGGTGCATAGGTAGACATACTTCTTGCGCTTGACGAGTTCGTTGACCATCACGTCGATCTGCGGGTGCATCAGCGGCTCACCGCCGGCGAGCGACACCATCGGCGCACCGGATTCCTCGATCGCCGCGACCGCGCGCTCGACCGGCATCCGCTGCCGCAACAGGTCGTGCGGCTGCTGGATCTTGCCGCAGCCGTTGCACTTGAGGTTGCAAGCGAATAGCGGCTCGAGTTCGACGATGAGAGGGTACTTGTCCCGTCGGTGCAGCTTCTGGGAGAACAAGTACCAGCCGATGCGAACGCCTTGGCGCATGGGAATAGCCATCAGCCGGCGACCCCTTTCGGTAGTGAAAACGTGACGTCTTCATCCGCAACGGCACGCTCAATGACGCTAACAGGGCCGAGCGCGCGGAGCGTTTCGATGACCTCGTCAACGAGATGTGGTGGAGCCGACGCTCCGGCCGTGATGCCAATCGTCGACGCGCCATCAAGCCATTCGGGCAAGATGTCGGTCGCATCGTCAACGAGGTGTGCGGGCACTCCGCAGCGCTGCGCGACTTCGACCAACCGCACGGAATTCGAGGAGTTCGCCGATCCGAGCACCATCATGACGTCGGACTCGGCGGCGATCGCACGCACCGCCTGCTGCCGGTTCGTGGTCGCGTAGCAGATGTCGTCGGTCGCGGACGACTCAATCGACGGGAAGCGCTTGCGCAACACGTCGACGGTGTCCATCGCGTCGTCGACCGCGAGCGTGGTCTGCATGAGGAACGACACGTGCTCGGGGTCTTCGGCGCTGACCCGCTCCGCGTCCGCGATGCTCTCTACGAGCCTGATCGTGCCGGGGGCCTCGCCCATCGTGCCCTCGACCTCGTCGTGACCCGCATGACCGATCAGCAGCACGGTGTCGCCGCGCGCGGCGAAGCGGCGGCCTTCGCTGTGGACCTTGGCGACCAAGGGGCAGGTGGCGTCGATGACGTTGAGCCCGCGTCGCGCAGCCTCAGCCCGGACGGCGGGTGCGGCGCCGTGCGCGGAGAACACCACCGTCGTACCGTCGGGTACTTGGTCGAGTTCCTCGACGAACACTGCTCCCTGCCGCTGGAGGTCGGCGACCACGTGCGCGTTGTGCACGATCTGGCGGCGCACGTAAACAGGTCTCGGGTAGCGCTGCAAGGCAAGCTCGACGATGTCGATTGCGCGTTCGACGCCGGCGCAGAACGACCTCGGTGCGGCGAGCAGCACACGTCGTGGGCCGACAAGGTCGGCCCAAAGCCGTAGCGCGGGACCCATCTTGTGCAGCGTCAGCAGCGCCCGCGCGCCCGCGGTCGCTGTGTTCAGGCTCGTCATCGGGCGATAAGCCGTGTCGACGATGACTCGAACGACAGCAGTCGGGACGCCGGGTGCTGCCCGCACGATCGCCGCTGACTCCATGTCGACCGCGATCGCGCCCGTGGCCGCGAGCCGAGCGCGGGCGGCAGCCCCGCGCACGATGTGGTCACAGCTGAGCATCGGGCCGGTCCGGACGCGCAACCCCAGGCGGCGCAGTTCCGCTACGAGAGGCGCCGCGGCGCGCTGCACGATCCGACCACGCTCGTCGCGCACTTCGGTAGCCACGACCACGTCGCCAGGGCGCAGCGTCGGGTCAAGGCCGCCCGCAACGCCCGCGACGACGACCGCCTTCGGCGAAAGCTCCGCTAGGCGCGGAAGCCACGCGTTCACCCGCTCCGGCCCCATGCCGCAGCGGGCCACGGTCGCACCGGGCACCCGGCCGGCCAACGCGGCGTACTCGGTGCGCAGCGCCGTGACGATGAGCAGGTCATTCACGGCGACCCGGCCATCTGCGCGGTCAGGTAGCGGCCGAGCGCGCTGAGCGGGAACACCACGCGGTACATCTCGTAGTTGATGTAGAAGTCGCCGGGAAAGCCGGTGCCGGTGTAGAGGTCCTCGTCCCAGCCGCCGTCGCTTCGCTGGGTACGCACCAGCCAGTCGACACCGCGAGTAACGGCGTCGTTGTCGGGGTCGACGGCGAGCAGGCCGAGCAGCGCCCACGCCGTTTGCGACGGGGTCGATTCGCCCTTGCCTCGCCACTCTTCGTCGGTGTAGGAGCGCAGATCCTCGCCCCACCCGCCGTCCGAGTTCTGGTGCTTTTCCAGCCAGTGCACGGCGCGCCGCACCGGTATCGAGTCGCGATCTGCCCCTACGGCCGCCAGCGCGGGGAGCACGGCGCCGGTTCCGTAGACGTAGTTCGCGCCCCATCGGCCGAACCACGAACCGTCTTCCTCCTGCGCATCAAGAAGCCACCGAACGCCGCGTCGCGCGGCTTCTGTCTGCGCCATTCCGCTATGACCGAGCATCTCGACGACGTGCGCGGTGACATCAGCGGACGGCGGGTCGATCACCGCACCGAAGTCGCAGAACGGCACCTTCTCGACCAGCCGGCGGGTGTTGTCGGCGTCGAATGCGCCCCACCCGCCATCGCGTGACTGCATGCCGACGGCCCATCGGGTACCGCGCTGCACTGCCGCCGCAACGTCGGGCCGCAAGACTGGACCGGTGCGACGAAGCGCGAGCACCACCTCGGCGGTGTCGTCGATGTCGGGGTAGGCATCGTTGGCAAACTCGAACGCCCAGCCGGCGGCATCGAGGTCGGGCCGCTTAACGGCCCAATCGCCCTTGACCTGGACCTCTTCGGCGAGCAGCCAGTCGACGGCCGCACGCACCGCAGGGTCATCGACGTCGGCACCCGCGTCGAAGAGCGCGATGAGCGCGAGACAGGTGTCCCACACCGGTGATTGGCAGGCCTCGAGCCGCCTGATGACGCCCTCGGGTGACTCTTCGCGAATGAGAAAGCCGTCGAGGCCTTTGATCGCCGCGACCAACGCAGGGTCCTCGAGGGAGCGGCCCGTTAGGTGCAACGCCAGGATGGAGTACACCCACGGTGGCTGGATGCCGCCCCATCCGCCGTCGGCTTCCTGCCGCTGCAGCACCCAATCTGTGGCGTGCTGGAATGCCATCGCTCGGCCCGGCTTGATTGGCGACCGGTCATAGAGCTTGAGGGCCTTGTCGAGCACCGTGAAAGCAGTCGCGACCGGTCCGGTCTTGGACGGCGCGGGCCGCACGCCGGAGCGTAGCTCGGCGACCGTGAACGGCAGCGGACGAACCGGCCGAAGCGTTGCCACAACGGTGATCGCGACCACGGTCTGCCGGGCCCAGCAGCCCCAGTCGTACACATTCAGGGGGAACCACCTCGGGAGCAGCACGAGCTCAGGCGGCATCGACGGAAGATCGTCCCACGACCATTCGCCGAACAGCGCCAACCAGATCCGGGTGAATACCCGGCTCGCCTCGATGCCGCCGCCGGCGAGGATGAAGGCGCGGGCGGCCGCCATGTGCGGCTCGTCGACGCGGTCGCCTGCCAAGCGCAGCGCGGCGTAGGCCTCGATCGTGGTGGAGACATCGCCAGGACCGCGCTCGAAGTTGGCCCAGGTGCCGTCGGCGCGCTGCTGGGAACGGATCCAGCGCGCAGCCTCGGCGGTCTCGTCGGGCTTCAAGATGCCGAGGAACTGCCGCAGCAGCAGGTCTTCGGCATCCATTGTGACGTTGGTGCGCAGCTCGCCTTTCCACCAGCCGGCGGCATCCTGCCGGCCCACCAAGTGGGCTTGCGCGCGCTTCACCGCCAAACCGACCGCGTCGGTTAGGTCGGTATACGTCTGCGCGGTCACGAGGTCCGTCCTCCTCGACTAACGATCACGTTCGACGACATACCGAGCCAGCGCCGCCAGGTCGGAAGTTGTTCCCGTCGGGGCGGACAAATTCTCGAGGTAACCAAGCGCCAGCGCGAGCCTGCGGTCGGCCTCGTGTGCTGCCCACTCCAGGCCGCCCGCTTCGTCGATGAGTTTCGTCGCGTGAGTGACGTCGTCGTCGGCGGTGAGCGGGCCGCTGGCGAGCATCCGAGCCAGCTGCTCGGATGCCGCCGTCCCGGAAGTCAGTGCGGCAACGATGGGCGCACTCCGCTTGCCCGCTCGGACGTCGGACGACGACGACTTGCCGGTCGTAGCGGCATCACCGGTGATGCCGAGAATGTCGTCGACCAGCTGGAAGGCCATCCCGAGCTCGTGACCGTAGGCGGCGAGGGCGTCGACGACGCCCGCGTCAGCGCCAGCCGCCAGAGCCCCAATCGACGACGAACACGCCAGCAGCGCGGCGGTCTTGCCGGCCTCCATCGCGAGTACCTCATCGAGGTCGACGTCGCGCCCGCTGCCCAGATGCCGGGTGCCCAGATCGAGATCCGCGGACTGCCCGTCGATGAGCCCCTCCACCGCTGCAAGCAGGCTCGGCAGCGCGCGGTGTCCCGCGGCACCATCGCGAACAAGGACGTCGATTGCCGCGGTCAGCATGGCATTGCCGGCCAGGATGGCTTGCCCCTCGCCGAATACCACCCACGCGGTCGGCCGGTGCCGGCGCTCGACGTCGCGATCCATGATGTCGTCGTGGAGCAACGAGAAGTTGTGCACCAGCTCAACCGCGACCGCTGCGGGGACCCCGTCGGCAGCAGTGCCGCCGCCTGCTTGCGCTGACAGCACGGCAAGCGTTGGCCTGATCGCCTTCCCGCCTACGCCGTCGCCCGGGAGCGGTTGTCCGTCGGCGTCGAGCCAGCCCAGGTGATACCCGGCGATCCTGCGCATCTGCTCGCCCTGGAGGCGGTCGATGGCAGCGCGGAGAGCGGGGACGACGAGGACTCTGGCTTGAGAAAGGACGGCGGGTGGCTCGACACCGTCAAGGGCGGCTTGCTCACCCTTGTCGGTAGCGCGAAGCTCATCCATGTCGTCGGCCCGCCGTAGGGTCTAGAACGGGTAAGTACGTACTAAGTAAACAGTTGCGTCCAACCGCTGTATATCAGATGGTGCCGTTGAACGGCCGATTCATTGTGCTCCCAAAGATCGGTTACGGTGCCTACTGAGACCCGAATGTGCGAGGAGGTGGGCTCACCGATGGGTTCGGGTGAACCAGCCGACCAGCCGTTCGATCTTCGCGACGTGCTCGCCCGGCGCGGGGACGAGCGTTACGACCTGCACCGCCAGTATCTGAATCCGCAACTGCCGCGGATGCTGCACGCCATCGGCTTCGACAAGGTCTACGCCAGGGCGCAGGGCGCCTACCTCTACGACGCCGATGGCGCGCAATACCTCGACATGCTCGCCGGCTTCGGGGTGTTCGCCCTCGGGCGCCACCACCCTGTCGTTCGGCAGGCGATCCACGACGTCGTCGACGCGGATCTCGCGGACCTGACCCAGTTCGACGCCCCGCCGTTGGCCGGGCCACTCGCGGAGGCGCTGCTCGCCAAGGTGCCGCATCTCGACCGGGTCTACTTCGGCAACAGCGGCACCGAGGCCGTCGAGGCCGCCCTGAAGTTCGCTCGCTACGCGACCGGCCGCCGCCGCATCATCTACTGCGAGCACGCCTTCCACGGCCTGACGGCGGGTTCGCTATCGGTCAACGGATCGAATGCGTTCCGCAAAGGTTTCGGGCCGATGCTTCCCGACACGGCGATTCCCTTCGGCGACCTTCGAGCGCTCGAGCGCGAACTCCGCCGTGGCGACGTGGCCGGCTTCATCATCGAACCGATCCAGGGGAAAGGCGTCGCAGTCTCACCGCCGGGTTTCCTGCCCGCCGCGCAGGAACTGCTCCGCAGTCACAAGGCGCTCCTGATCGCCGACGAGGTGCAATGCGGGGTCGGCCGCACCGGCGACTTCTTCGCGTTCCAACACGAGGGCGTCGAACCCGACCTGGTCGCCGCAGCTAAAGCACTGTCGGGTGGCTATATCCCGGTTGGCGCCACGATCGGTCGCGAGTGGATCTTCGCCAAGGTCTACTCGTCGATGGACCGCGTCCTGGTCCACGACTCCACGTTCGGCTCGAACTCGCAGGCCATGGCAGCAGGCCTGGCCACCTTGCATGTTCTCGAGAACGAGCACGTCGTCGACAATGCGCGCAAGATCGGCGAGCTCCTGCAGTCGCGGCTCGCCGAGCTCGTCGATCGCTACGAACTCCTGCACGAGGTCCGCGGCCGGGGTCTCATGATCGGGATCGAGTTCGGCCGCCCGACGTCGTGGAAGCTGCGCGGCTCGTGGACCGCGCTCCAGGCCGCCCGGAAGGGCCTCTTCGCACAGACCATCGTGCACGCCTTGTTCCACCAGCATCGGATCCTCACCCAGGTCTCCGGCGATCACCTCGAAGTGATCAAGCTGATCCCGCCGCTGATCATCGGCGAGCGCGAGGTCGACCTGTTCGTCGACGCGTTCATCGATGTGATGGACGAGGCACACCGTGGATCCGGCCTCGTGTGGGATTTCGGCAAGACCCTGGGCAAGCAGGCCCGCGCCCAGTAGCGCG
>ODAK010001716.1_pt1 | contig 23556 bp, 27 predicted proteins | sample 1539591 | NCBI WGS metagenome assembly ODAK01 (sample SAMEA3539303, study PRJEB22396) | soil metagenome | biome: tundra; feature: field; material: soil | place: USA | collected 2010-05 | depth 0.15 m | reverse complement strand
GGTCTCTCCCTTTGTCTGGCCCAAGTCTTTCACCACGGCATGTTGAGCATGTCAGGAGCCGCTTCGGACTCGTCAGGTTCCTCGGCAACCCCGGGGCCACAGCCCGCCCGGGCCGGCCGGGCCGCTGACGCGCTCACGGCACGATCCGGTGCTGGGACATCGCGGCGGCTTCCGCTTTGCGAGGCTCATGTGTTAGCGAGGTGGTCCATGGCCGCGGCGTGGGCGCGGGCTCTTGCTTCGCGTTGAAGGAGGGCCGATGTTGTACCAGAGCTTCCCGGGTGGGTGCCGGGTTCAGCAGCCGGGGGGCGAAATCGTCGGCCGGTTCAGCTTCTCCTTGGCTTTCAGGACGCGCCCGGCGGCGGCTTGGATGCGGGCGCGCTGCGCGGGGTCGGTGAGCATCGCCGCCTCCAGTGCCTTGACCGAATCGGGCAGGCTGGGGGGTTCGAGCTGGATGTCGTCGCCGGCGTTCAGGGCAAGGAGCGCGACCTGGCCAGGCGATCCCGCGGCGCGGGCGGGTTCCATCCACAGTGAGTCGGTGATGATCAGACCCGAGTAGCCCAACTGGCCTCGGAGCAGGTCGCGGACCAGCGTGGGGGAGAACGTGGCCGCCTTGCCGCTCGGATCCAGGGCCGGCAAGGCGAGGTGGCCGACCATGATGCCGGCTGCGATCGGCGCGCTCTGGGCGAAGGGAACTCGGTCGTGGGTGCGCCAGGTGAGCGCGCTCTCATAGATGACAGCGAGCTGGGCGTGGCTGTCAGTGCTGGTGCTGCCATGCCCGGGCCAGTGCTTGAGTGTGGCCAGGACGCCAGCGTCCTGCAGACCGGTCACGGCAGCCTGGACATCGGTCGCGTCAAGGAGGGGGTCTGGACCGAAGCTGCGGTCGCCGATGACGCCGGTGCTGGTGGTGACGACGTCCGCGTCTGGGGCGAAGTCCTGGTTGACGCCGAGGGCACGCAGCTGCCGGCCGAGTCCGAAGTAGCTGCAGGCCAGTGCCGCAGGGCTTGTCCCGGCCAGGTCCCTCTGGGCGGGGCGGGGCGTGACGCCGTTGGTGATGCGCTGGACGCGACCGCCTTCTTGGTCGGTGGCGATGAGCAGCGGCATCCCGGTATCGGCCAGCGCGGCGTGCTGCAGCCCCGCGGTCAGGGCCGTGATCTGGGTCGGACCGTCGACGTTTCCGGTGGACAGAGCCGGCCGCTGCTCGTCAAGGTTGTTGTGGTCGATCAGGATGACGCCGCCGGGGTGCCAGCGGCTGACTACCTCGGCTGGGGTGGCAACGCCGTACAAAGCGATGTTGGCGGCGCGCTGAGCGGGCGTCGCATTGTGGGCGCCGGAGCCGTAGACATAGACCATGAACAGCGCCCCCACAGTCTGGGCGTCGGACAGGCCCCCAGGGTTCGGCGCAGGAGTACCGGTGGTGGCAGCAGTGGCATGCGGGATGTGAGCGGCGCTGGTGGAAGTCGGCGTGCCTGCGGGTCTGGCGCCGGTGCTGGTATGTGTGGCGGTGCCGCTCTGGCAGGCGGAAGTCAGCGCCACGAGCAGGGCCCCGACCCCGCCGCGGCGGGTTTCAGCATGGGGCGGGGCCGCCCGGGTGTGGGCTGGCTGTGTCGATCAGCCAGCTAGCGCCGTCGGGGATCAGGGTGTAGGTCATGCTCCAGTTGCTGCACGTTTGCCCAGTGCCGCCGGTGGCCGGGTCTTGGACGCTGGTGAAGGCGACCTCTGCGCTGTCCTGGGTGCCAGTGTGCGTGACGGCGCTGACGCTGAGGGTGACGATGTCGCTGGAGGCCTCCCCTTGGCTGAATGCGTCGAGGGAGGACAGGGTCTGCGCATGCGGGCTGAGAAGTGCATAGGTGCTGGTGTAGTTACTGGTGTTGATCCCGCTGGCATAGGTGGCGAACATTTCGGCGATGCTGGGGCCGTCCAGGCTGCCGGATTGGTCGTTGATGCTGATACTCACGCCGGAAGGGCCAACAGGGGCGTCGCACCCCGAGCCTGCGGGCAGGGGAGCGGGCGCCTCGCGCCAGCCTTGCAGCTGGGTGGCAGCGGTCTGTGCGGGAATGGCGTAAGCGATTCCGTTAGCCGTGGTGTTTCCTGCGTCGACTAGCCCAACGACTGTCCCGTCGACAGACAACAGAGGGCCACCAGAGCCGACTTCGGGCTGGCTGGAGTCGAGGGCGAACACGTGCCCGGTCAGGCCGGCTTGGGTCTGGACCAGGGCGAGGTCTGCATGGGTGTCGATGCCTATGACGGTACCCGTGGTGGGTGATCCCGTTCTGCCGGATCACAATGCTCACGGCTCCCTCGACAACGTGAGCGACGGTGGCCACCAGGTTCGGGGCCAGGAGGAACCCGCTGCCGACGCCGCCGCCGTTGCACGCGGTGGTCTCGATGCGCACGACGCCGTCGGAGACCTGGCGGTAGAGCGCCGGGAAGGTCTGGGTAGTGCCGCCGCCGGTTGTGGGGTCGGCATTGGTTGTCGTGGGGGTGGTGGTCCGCTCGTGGTTGCGGCGGCAACCGGCGAGGTGTTCGGGTGCGGTTGGCCATGTCCGGTGCTGTGCCTCGCGAGGGTGGCGGCGCCGCCGAAGATGGCCAGGCTCAGAGCGATACCGGCCACCAGGAGCGCTTTGCGCCCGAGCTCATGGTGTTCGCCTGCGCAACGCTGGCCGGCTGCCGCTGATCCGGTCCGTGAGCGCGGACAGGCGCGAACACTGTCCCCTGAGGTTGGGTTGTCGTCGGAAGCGAGGTGCCGCACTCGGCGCAGAAACGCGCCTGTGTCTGCGATCGTGCACCGCATTTAGGACAGAACTGCATGCTTCCTTCTTGCCCGTCAGGCAGGGGACCTGTGCCGGCCGGCGGTAGGCCAGAACGGTTGGTGGGGAACCCCGCGCATTCGTCCGTTCGTGCTGCCTCGTCGGAGGAAACCTACGGTCGTCGCCGACCGGCGTCCAGGCGATGGGCAAGATCGATCCTGTCGAGGCGTCCGTGCAGCCTCTGCAATGGGACGCATACGCGCCCGCAGTCGGGGCCATGAACGATCCGGCCCTGGGACTACCTCTGACTCGACCTGGACAACTGGGTTGCCGCGTGGTGGTGTGCGATCCCCAGATCGCACCGGGTTCAACCTCGGCCTTTCGCTCGGGGCCCTGCCGTCATTCTCTCTTTGGCATTGAAATCATCATCACCTAGTGACGATGCTCTAGCTGCGGCCGTCTTGGAAGACGATCTCTACCACGCGCATCCTTGGTCCGCCATGCACCAACCCGATGGTGACTCGGATCGCGAGTCAACTCGTGGTGTTACAGACTGGCTACACTCTGGGCACATGTGTCACATGCCTCTTGCCCCTCCAGCGTCTCTGGTCGCCGTCATTGGGTCTGATGCCTTGGGATCGGGTATCGCGCTGATCGCTACAAACGGTGGCTCTGACCTGGTCGCCGTGCAGCGGAGCCAGTTCGGTGCTCCGTTCCCTGGCGGTCGAAGTGGAGTGAGCACGTCGCGGGGCGACCGGGTGGAGTCATGACGGATCTGAGCCACGTCGAACGAATGTGGGCGGACGACGAGGCTTCGCGAGCGCTCGGGATGGAGCTCCTTGACCTAGGGCTTGACCACGCGCGCATACGGATGAGGGTCAGTCCAGCGATGGTCAATGGGCACGCGATCGCCCACGGGGGACTTCTGTTCACCCTGGCCGACTCGGCTTTCTCACTGGCGTGTAACTCCCGCGGCCGGCTCACCGTGGCCGCGGGTGCTGACATCACCTTCGTGGCCGTCGCCCGACTCGGTGACGTCCTAGTGGCCGACGCAACCCAGCGAAGGGCATACGGACGCAGTGGCCTCACCGACGTCACACTCACCCGTGAGTCCGATGGGGCCGTGATTGCTGAGTTCCGGGGCCGGTCCCGGTCTTTGGCGAGCAGGGAGGGGTAGCTGCAACTGTCCGGATCGAGCCCTGCCCGACCTGTATGTGGACGCCAAGAGGTAGTCGGTGGACGAGCGTCACCCGGCTGGAGGAGGCTCCGCTTGGGTTAAAGGACCTCGAGCTCGCCTTTGGCCCCTTCGACACGCCCTAATCTGTGCCACAGCCTCTGGCGCAACTGGGTGAGCTGCCGTGCGGCCATCCGCCGAATGACGGGCCCGCGCAGGCCAGCAACGCCGCTCAGCGTCTCTGGTCCAAAACCTGACTGCTACAACCACCACGGCGGTCTTGCTCGAACGACGCAGGGGCTGACTCGGTGGGTATCCCAATGACGGGGTTGCCCACCGCGGTGACGGGCTTCGTCCAAGAGTGACAGCGATGCGTCGTTGTGGCGATCGGTTCCATCGGTCTTCTTCTGCCGAGGTCGACGACCCTCACACGCGCCCGTGGCGGCTCCCGCTTGTCGCCGCTGGGGAAGCGGCGGTCTGTACCCTTTCAGGCATCTGTAGTCGATGATGCGTTGGACATTCGGAGGAGACCATGAGCGACAGTATCTGGCCAACGATTCATGCCGAGCGTCGTGCTCTGGCCGATGACCTTGTCGGCCTCACCGCGGCGCAGTGGGCTTCCCAGTCGTTGTGCAGCGAGTGGAACGTTCATCAGGTGCTCGCGCATCTGCTGTCGGCAGCCAAGATGACACCCGTGAAGTTCTTCACACGCTTCTCTGCGGCCAGGTTCAATTTTGATCGCTTCGCAGCTCGGCAGGTGGCGATCGAGGGTGCAGGCGGGCCGACCGCGACGTTGGCAGCCTTCCGGGCTGCGGAGTCGCGAGAGACCGCGCCACCTGGGCCGAAAGAGACCTGGCTGGGGGAGGCCTTTGTGCACGGTGAGGATATCCGCCGGCCACTGGGCATCACTCACGTGTATCCGTTGCCGGAAGTAGGCCGTGCACTCGCGCTCTATGCCAGGAGCAACGCGATCATCGGCGGCAAGACACGGGTGGCCGGGTTGACTCTGAAGGCCACGGACACGGAGCTCTCCCTCGGCTCTGGGCCACTGGTCGAGGGTCCGGCCATCTCGTTGCTCCTCGTTGCCTCTGGGCGAAAGTCGGCCTTAGACGAACTATCCGGGCCGGGTGTCGAGCTGCTGCGAAGCCGCTCCTAGCTTCGGTGCGCCGGTCGTGCGTAGCACTAGCGACCGAGGCTCTGAAGGGTCCAGGCCAGTGGGTTCGGAGGCTCCGGCCGGCCGGATGGGCGTCGTTCGTTCGGGGATTGGCTGCCGGGCGATGGCGCGTCGAACATCCGGCGCGGCGCGGTAGATAAAGGTCGACCGGTGAGAGAGTCTCGTTATGGACGGGCGTCACCTTGACGAGTTGCGCGGTCTCCAGGCTGAAGAATTGGCCGTTCACCTGACTGCGCACTCGGGTCTGCCCGGGCCCCGGGGCAATCTCGAACTTGCCGACGCATTTGCCGCTATCGCTGACCGTGCAACGATTCTCCGCTTCGCTGCCCTCGATGACGAGTATCTTCGGTTCTGCGGCACGGAAGCGATAGGTCGTCTCATCGTCGAGGAGCCTGACGACACGTCGCCTACCGAGCTGCTACGTCGAAGAGCAGCCGACGATTTGTGGCGGGTGCGTGAGGGTGCGGCGCGAGCTCTACAGATGGTCGGCGATGCTGACCGTGCACGTTTGCGGGCGATCGTGGCCGAGTGGGTCGGCGACCCGAACGCCTATGTGCGCCGCGCTGCCGTGGCGGCGATCTGTGAACCGCGGCTGCTGACGGACCCGCTCACCCGCACTGCTGCCCTCCAAGCGTGCCACAGAGCTTCCGAGTCGATCACGAGGCTTCCCGCGACTGAACGCAAAACCCCGGGCGTGCGGAGTCTGCGTCAGTCACTAGGCTATTGCTGGAGCGTCGCGGTCGTCGCGGGCTCGGATGAGGGAATGCCCGCCTTCGAAAGACTGCGGACCGCCAACGATCCCGACATCCGTTGGATCGTCGCGTCAAACCTCAAGAAATCCCGGCTTCGGCGCCATCTGGAGTGGTAAGCGCATCGGGACAGGGCGTGGCCAGCGGTGACAATGTGTCTCAGGCTTGCAACATGGCCCGCGACAACGAGGTCGTTTCGCCAGGTCTGGTGCGGTGAGGTTGGGCTCCCTCAGGGAGCGCCTCCCAAGCAGAGACGGATTACGCGCCGGGCGACCTACCAACGGGGGCTTGATTGCTTCATGCTGACGAACGTGTGTCACGGTAGGCGCGAAGGGCCGCGCCGACTTGAGCAGCCAGGGCGGCGGCCACCTGGCGCTCGTCCTGGGAAGGTCGAGCGTATGGGTGAGCCATGAGCAGGAATCGCCCCATGAACTGCCCTGCGCTCCCGAGCACCAGTTCGGTCTCCATGTCGGCAGGTAGCCCATTCCTGTCGACGTCCTAGATCTGGTTGCGCCATCGCAGGCTCCCGTCACATTCCAGGCGTGGGTAATCCAGGCCTGTGCCGTAGTCGAACCGGCACCTGGCTAACCTCATCAGCTGCCCGATCTGGGCGCTCACTGCCTTGATGAGCGCGGAGGGGGAGGAGCTGCCATCGGCAACGACCTTGGCCGATGCTTGCACTCCTTCTAAGTAGCCCAGGGTTTTGCTCGCCATGCCCTGGTGTTTCCTTCCGCGGTGGGCGATCTTGGCGACCGCGACGCCCACACCAAGAAGGAGCAAGGTCGTCTGGACATCAGCGGCGGAGGCGATGGTGAACTGTTGGAAAGGCACAGTCAGGAAGAAGTCGAACACCAGCCCGGTCACCACTGCGGCTAGCAGACCGGCCAGCCGATCGCCGGCTGAGGTGACCGCCATCACCACGAGGACCAGGAGCAGTGCGGCTCGTGTTGGGTACCCGGCCTCGGATGGGGAGCAGGATCAGGCAGGCGACCAGCGGCGCTGCGAGCCCTGACGCCAGCAACCGGTAGTGCCTGTCGAGCCCACCTAACAAACCCACCTCATCGTTGTCCGCCACAGAGTCGACGCGCCGAAAGGGCCATCCCCATAAGGCAACGAACGAATGCCGTTAAGAGTGCGTCAAAGCCAACTGCAGTGCCGGCCCACTCAGCCCATAGGTCGGTCCGAGCTGGTTTGTGGTGCCCCAGGTCTGATGGGTTCACCGCGCACTGGGGGCTTGTCCCGCTCATTCTCAGTGGGTCTGTTCACCCAGCGCCGAGAGTCGCGCAGCACCCTGGCTTCGCCTGCGGGCCGATGAACGACCGTCGATCGCTCACGTGCCCCGCGCCAGCGCCCGTTCCCTGTCCCAGGACTATCACGTCGAGTTGAGGCCGCTCGAGTACCCCAGTGGTGCGGTTTCGTCGCTTCTGGGGAGCGTGGGTCGTTCGGAGCAAGCCGGTTCGCGACCGGCATCACCCTTGGTCAGGGGCAGCGCGCTTTCGCAGCTGGTGCCAGCGTTCGACGACGCCGGGGACCTCGGTGTCGAGGTAGTCGAAGAAGCTTTCCATGTCCTGCAGGCGGGCCCCGGCCGGCGTATCAGGTCCGCCGGTGGCCTGGATACCTTGACTTGCCACGTCGGCAAGCTTGCGGTAGGCGGGTTGCTTGGCCCCGCTGGCTGCGTACCACGTGTCGTTGGGCAGGCGGTATACGTCTCGGCGTGCGCCTGGCACGGCCTCTCGCTCGGCCAGACCCGTATGGATCAGGTACCTGACTGCGTTGGAGACGGCCGCCGGGCTGACCTGTAGTCCGGCGGCCAGATCGGCCGCGGTCAGTCCTGGTTCCTCGGTGGCCATCAGCAGCATCAGGACCCTGGCCGGCATCCGGGCGAAACCCATGTCGGCCAGGGTCGCTGCGGCCTGCTCTACGAATCGCGCCACGGCTTGCTCGTCGCGCAGCCGGGTGCGCCGGGAGTCTGCGGAGCTACGCGCCTGCCGAGTCAATGTGATCGCCTTCACCTCTGTCAGTTACTTCACAACATCATGAAGCAACTGTAGCGTGTTCGCCATGACGAATGTTGTGGAGATGACCGGCGTAGTCAAGCGTTTTGGGAGTGTCACCGCCCTGGACGGGCTAGATCTCACGGTGAGCGCGGGCGAGGTTCATGGCTTCCTGGGCCCGAACGGTGCGGGCAAGTCGACGACACTTCGGCTGCTGCTGGGAATGTTGCGCTCCGACGGTGGCTCCACCCGGGTGCTGGAGATGGATCCTTGGCGCAACGTGGCAACGCTGCATCGCCGGTTGGCGTATGTCCCCGGCGATGTGGCGCTGTGGCCGAACCTGACCGGCGGTGAGGTGATTGACCTGCTCGGCCGACTTCAGGGTGGGCAGGACCAGGCCCGGAGGGACGTTCTGCTGAAGATGTTCGATCTGGACCCGACCAAGAAGGCTCGAACCTACTCCAAGGGAAATCGGCAGAAGGTAGCCCTGATCGCCGCCTTGGCCACCGACGCCGAGGTGTTCCTTCTGGACGAGCCCACCAGCGGTCTGGATCCGCTGATGGAGGACTCGTTTCGTGGGTGCGTTCGTGAAATGCGCGACCAGGGGCGCACCGTGCTGCTGAGCAGCCACATCCTCAGCGAGGCGGAGGCGCTGTCTGACCGGGTCAGCATCATCCGCGCCGGCAAGGTGGTGGAGACCGGTCGGCTCGAGCAGCTGCGGCACCTCACCCGGACTTCGATCACCGCCGACGTCGCTGCCGTGCCGCAGGGCTTGGCGCTACTGTCCGGGGTCCACGACGTGGTCGTGGCCGGCCAACGGGTCAGCGCCCAGGTCGAACCGTCTGGTCTGGCCCCGCTGATGCAGGCGCTGACCGCCGCCGGCCTGCACGCGCTGACCAGTCAGCCCCCGACTCTGGAGGACCTCTTCTTGCGGCACTATGGGTCTTCGACAGACGGTGAGCCCACGGGTGCGGTCGCCTCCAGCCCGCGGCGGTCCGACGATGCGTGAGACTCTGGCCGGAACCAACGCCCTGGTCCGGCTAGGACTTCGCCGGGACCGCTGGCTGCTGCCAGTGTGGATCCTCGCGTTCGCCGTCATGGCTGGCTCCAGCGCGTCGGCGGGAGCAGGTCTGTTCCCCGATCAGGCCAGCCGCATCGATGCGGCCAATACCATCAACGGCACAGCCTCCATGGTGGCGCTGTTCGGGCGGGTCTATGACCCGTCGTCGCTTGGTGCCCTGTCGATGATCAAGTACACCGCGTTCATGACAGCTGTGCTCGCCGTGCTCATGGTCTTTGTCACTATCCGGCACACTCGTGCCGACGAGGAGAGCGGGCAGCTGGAGCTGCTCAGCGGCGGGCGGTTGGGGCGCGACGCTCCGCTCGCGGCCGCCCTCGTGATCAGCTTCGGCGCCAGCGTGGTCCTGGGACTGGCCAGCGGGGCAGCTCTGGCAGCCACCGGGCTGCCGGCTGCTGGTTCGCTCGCGTTCGGACTCGGCTGGGCTGCCACCGGGATGGCATTCAGTGCCGTGGCCGGGGTGGGCGCCCAGCTGACCACCAGCGCCCGCGCCGCCACCGGGCTGGGCGTGATCGTCATCGCGATTACGTACGCCCTGCGCGCGGTGGGCGACCTCGCTCAGCCGGGCCCGTCAGCGCTGTCATGGTTGTCCCCGATCGGCTGGAACCAGCAGGTCCGAGCTTTTGCCGGGGACCACTGGTGGGTGCTGGCTCTGCCGCTGGCGCTGTGCCTCGCCTTGGTACCGGTAACCTTCGTCCTGCGAGCCCGCCGAGACCTCGGCGCAGGCCTGCGTGAAGAGCGTCCCGGCCCGGCGCACGGGGCCTTGCATGGGGTCTGGGACCTGGCTGTACGTCTGCAGGTCCGCATGCTCGCTGCCTGGGCGGTCGCCGTTGTGGTGTTTGGCGTTGTCATCGGGTCGCTTGCGAGCAACGTCACCCAATTCCTGACCTCACCGAATTCGCAGGACCTGATCAAGAAGCTCGGTGGTGCCCAAGCCCTGACCGATGCCTTCATGGCCGCCGAGATCGCCATCATGGGGATACTCGCGGCCGCCTACGGCCTTTCCGCGGCCAACCACCTACGCAGCGAAGAGGTCGCAGGTCACACGGAAGCCCTCTTGGGCACCGCGACGACCCGCGTCCGCTGGGCTACCAGTCACTACTGCGCGGCGCTGGGCGGGGTGGCCCTGCTGATGCTGCTGACAGGGCTGTCGGTTGGTGCCGGTGCGGCGCTCGCCCTGCACGACAGCACTCAGGTCGGCCGCGCCACTCTGGCCTCCTTGGCTCAGATCCCCGCCGCCTGGGTGATCGCCAGCACGGTGCTGGTCGTCTTCGGCTGGGCCCCCCGCCTTACCGCGGCGGTCTGGGGACTGCTGGTTGTGTTCATCGCGCTGGGTGAGTTCGGGGTGTTGTGGAACGCTCCGCAGTGGCTGATGGACCTGTCTCCGTTCCAGCACTCTCCGCTGCTGCCCGTCGGCTCCAGCGGTGTCGTCTCGCTGGTCGCCCTTACCGCCGCCGCTGCGGTACTGGCGGCTCTTGGCTACCTTGGATGGCGCCGCCGCGACCTTACGGCGTGATCCCGCTCACGACGGTTGGCGACTACGTGAGAGACCCGGCCAGCCATCCGCGGGCGCTGATGGCGGCTTTTGACTCGGCTCGCCAGCGGGGTCGGGCCAGCGACCTCCTGGTAGAACCCGCCTCGTTCTCGATCCGTGTCACCGGTCATGCCCTATCGCCACCGCCGCGGCGTTTGGCTCGGATGCTCGCGGGCGATCCTGAACGGCACCACGGACTCGGTCGAGGGTGTCCAACTCGACGCGTCGCTTAGCGTTTCTGTTTCGGGACCGGGGCCGCGTGACCACAGGCAGGGCGCTCAGAGGTCGGCGAGGACGGTGTCGAGACGTTCGTAGCCCTGGGTGACGCCCTTGGCCATGCCGCTGGCGATCATTCCGTCCCGCGCCTCTTGGCTGGGGTAGGTGCTGTGGATGGCGAGGCGGGTGCGTGCGTTGCCCAGGTCCTGGAAGCGGAGGGTCTCGATGCTGACGACATCCGGGAAGCCCTCGAACTCGAACGTCTGGACGACGAACTCGTTCAGACGTGCGACGTGGAAGACGCCGTTGAAGGTGAACTCCTCGCCCTTCTCGTTGACGTGGACGTAGCGGTAGCCGCCCCCGGTCCGCATGTCCCAGCGCTCGATCTTCATGTCGTAGCCGTACGGGCCAAGCCACCGCGCGACAAGCTCGGGTTCGCAGTGAGCTCGGTAGACGGCTTCGACCGGGGCGTCGACGTCGCGCACGATCTCGATGAACGGCACGCCCTCTGGCGCGGTGATGGTGACAGGGTTGGTGCTCATCTTTCTTCCTCTCTCATGGTGTCGAGTACGGCGTCTAAACGCCGGAACTGCTGTTCGTGGATCAGTCGATAGGTGTCGATCCAGGCGGTGAGTGATTCGAGCGTCTGCGGGTTCAGGTGCACCGGTCGGCGCTGCGCGTCCCGCGTGCGTGTGACCAGCCCGGCCAGCTCGAGGACCTGGATGTGCTTCGAGACGGCCTGTTTGGTGATCGCAAACGGTTCTGCGAGCTCATTGACGGTGGCCGATCCCCGGCTGAGCCGAGCGATCATTCGCCGTCGTACCGGGTCGGCCAGGGCCATGAAGGCCCGATCGAGCCTGTCGTCTACGTCTGGCCCGTCGTTCATTATTCAATCTACTCCTTGATCAATCGATAGGCTGAATACAACGGTAGGGTGCACCGCACAACTACGTCAAGACCCGATTCCGTGCTGACGCCATGAAGTCGGCGCTCGAGCGGCGACTACCGAACTGTCCACCGGGCCTCGCACAGGAAGCAGAACCAGGGCTGGATCGCGAATTCGCGGTGATAGGCCACGACCAGCAACGTCGCTGACGTCGTGGCGCTGAGCCTTCGTGGAGCGGACGCACGGAAGCTCCCGCGGTAGAATCGAACCGTGCGCGGCGACCGAGTCGAGATCGTCATAGACGCGGGCGACAAGGTCCGCATATACGACGTGGCCGCGACTCGAAACGGTCGTCGGGTGGAGATCAACACCGGTCGAGGCATCGTTGAGGTCACCGAGGTGACGCGCAGCGGCACGCCTGTCCGCACCGCTCGGTTCATGGCGAACCGCATACTCGCGCTCGTGGAATACCCTGCGGCGGATGCAGTCGTCGGTCAGGAGGTCATTGACCCGCCCTTGAACAGTCAGTCGAGCTGATCACTTCGGCAATCCAGCGACGTCGCGGGGCACAGAACCGCAGTTGAATGCCGCTGAAGGCTTGGACTCGGTGCGGGGCGGAGTTCTTGGCAGCACGGCTTTCACGGCGCTTGGCTGAGCTCGATGAGGTGCCCGTCAGGGTCGCGGAAGAAGCACCGGATCTCAGGCCCGTTGTCGATTGGCGGGGTCAGGAAGACCGCCCCGCGACTCGACAGTGTCGCGTAGGTCTGCCCGCAGTCCGCGACACGGAAGGTCATCGCGTGGCTGATTCGGTCGCCTTCTGGGGGGCGAAGGTTAGTGCTGGCTTGTCCGGTGTCGGTTCGCCTCCGGTGACCAGAAGGAGCCAGGTTCCGGCGACTGACATGACCACACTGGTGCCGCCGTACTCGGGTAGGACCTTGGCTCCAAGCACATCGCGGTAGAGGTCCCGGCTGCGGTCTGCGTCGGCGACCACGAGGATGTGGGTCAGTTCGCTGTCGGCGGCAAACGGCTCGCTCATCGAAGGTGCCCTTGTGTGGAGTTGCTACCGACGCTGCGAAGTGCCGATCGTTCGGCGTGTTCACCCGCCCTGCTCATCGCACGACGCGCCACGATATCAACCAACGCTGTGGCAGCCTCAGAAGACATACCGTGAGAGTTGGGTCGTGTCCCGGCGCCGTCGGGCGACGTGATGCTGTCGTATCTTCGCGGTCGGTCTAGTGTCTGGTTTGTCGATCCGGGTGTGGACGGTCACCCCGGTAGTGGATGGTGCCAACTGTCTTACGGCGGGAATTACGGCTGGCGGGTTTGGGGTCATAGTTGGCCAAGGAATCACTCGGACGGAGCTCAGGGCATGTTTGACGGACTCGGCAAGATCGGCGTCTGGCGTTCGGCGGCTCAGCTGTCACCCCGACTGGCGGTGACTCTGGAGCGACTGGGCTACGGGGCCATCTGGATTGGCGGATCACCCAGCGGCGACCTCCGCCTCGCCGAACAACTCCTGGACGCGACCACCACCCTCACGGTGGCAACCGGGATAGTCAACATCTGGAAGGATGAAGCTGTACCGGTGGCGGCGTCCTACCACCGCGTCGAAGCCCGGCACCCAGGCCGCTTCCTGCTCGGCATCGGCGTCGGCCATCCTGAAGCGACCGGGGCACGCTACGTGAAACCCTACGAGGCGTTGGCGCAGTACCTCGACGAGCTCGACTCAGCGCAGGTCCCGATCGGGCGTCGAGTGCTGGCCGCTCTTGGGCCCAAGATGCTTACCCTGGCGGCCGAGCGTGCCGCCGGCGCCCACCCCTACCTGACCACCCCTGAGCACACCCGCAGGGCCAGGGAGATTATGGGTTCTGGAGTTCTCTTGGCCCCTGAGCAGAAGGTAGTCCTGGATGCCGACTCGGTCAGAGCACTGTCGATCGGGCGCCCCATCGCGAAGCCGTACCTGGGCCTGGTCAACTACACAAGCAACCTGCGCTCACTGGGTTACACCGACGCCGATCTAGCCGGTGGCGGAAGCAACCGACTCATCGACGCGCTGGTCGTTCACGGTGATGCCGACACGGTTGCTGCCGGTGTCACCGAGCATCTGAATGCTGGTGCTGACCACGTCGCTGTCCAGTTGCTCACCTCTGTCGGGGCTGATCCTGTCGCCGGATTCACCACGCTGGCCGATGCCTTGTTCGGCTGAGTTACCGCGGGCCATCGCCGGCCACAGGATTCGAGGCGAGCCGGACGGCGGCGCTACCAGCCCCCTAGGTCGCCAACACAGGACCTACCCCGACACCCGGCGCACCGCTTTCGCGACTTGGACGATCTCGCGGGCCTCTTGCTTGAGCACCGCGTGCTGCTCCCTGCTGTGGTTTTCGACGTTGGCCGGGGCGATAGGTCCCACCGCGTTCTTCGATGTCGACATCGACAGGGCGGTGGTGCTGCTGCGCGCTGGATGGGATCGGCACTGGCGACCGGGCGCTCCAGCGATCGCGCCCTCGACACGTCACCGAGGCGGGCGCGAAGAATGCTGGTCCAGCGAGGGGCCGCACTGGTCGGGATCGACTCGGCCAAGATTCACGACACCAAAGGACTCCGACCCGCTCACACCGTCCTATGGGCGGCCCGAATCCCATCGTGGAACGCCTCACTGGCTTGGGTGGCTACCGAAGTCCAGTGTCCTGTTTGCCGCCGTCCCCGGCCGTACGCGGACTGGTCGTCTTCCCAGTGCGGCCTTTCGCGACCCTGCCCCGATGGGCTCTTTCGTCCACGGTGGGAACAGGGTTGCGGACCCTGTGGTCAATTTTTCATGCGGTGATCGCCACGGACGAGTCTCGGCTGGCCCTGGCGCGGCACCAGCGTCGGGCCGCCCTATCTTGCGGTACGCTGCGCCGAAGCCGCTCTTCGGATAGCCTCCGCGACTAGCACAGGCCACCCCCATCGGCGCTACCTCAGACGCGTATGCCGCTCGCAAGCCGCCAAGCCCGCTTTGGATGACCTACTCGATGTAGAGGGATGGGCCACGTTTTTCGATCGTGCCGCGTTTTAGCGGAATCACCCAGGTGAGCATTTTGAAGCTCGCACTGAGGCCGGGGATCTTGGCGAAGACCCCCTGGGGGCCGCGGACCATCCGCCCTGTGCCGACGTCGTACTTTGACCCGTGCCAGGGGCACACGAGGCAGCCGTCTTCGTCAATGCTGCCGCTTGCGAGGTCGGCGCGCAGGTGGCGGCACTTGCGACCGACAGCGAAGTAGTTCCCGTTGTTTCCGACGGCATACTCGTCGACTCCTGTGACGGTGCCTTCGGGGACGCTCGCGGCGGGGACGGAATGACTCATGAGGGCTCCTTCGTAACGGAAGTTCCGACTGTGGCAATCATGACCCGGCCCGGTGACGTGGTCCGGATGTCGCAACTTGAATCTAACGTGAGCCGAGTGAAGACTTCGCGTTGTCCACCAAGACCCAGTCTGCGGCCTGGATGCGGAAGAGGTTACGCCCGTTCGTTGCCGGCCGTCCGCGCGCCGAGCCGTTTGGCTTCCGAGGGCGGATCCGCCCAAGGTCCATTTCACATAGGCGACGCCTAGTAGACCTCGGGGTCATCCTGGCCACCCGGCTCGACCCCCTGAGCTAGCCGCGGCACCCGCGCCGAGCTGGCCGCGGCACCCGCGCCGAGCTGGCCGAGCGCCGCTGGTTCAGCTCCGTCGCCGAGGCGCGGTTCACCGCCGCTGGAAGACTTTCTCGGCGGCCACGACGGTCCCGACCAGCTGGTCGACCGGCCCAGCACTTCCGGGGCTGGCCGAAGCTGTCCCATCGACGAAGTTTGGTCTGTCGGGTGCCCGTGAGCCTGACCATTCAGGCTCACGGGGTCTTCGGCCCAGTCATGTGCAAATGCCGGGGCCTTGCCCCATCGGGCAGCGACAATCAGAGGGTGCGCCACCATGTTGTGCCCGAAGCTGGCCACGTCGATTATCGTCGCGCCCTTCGCCCGGGCGAGCTGCTCAGCCGGGAGGATGCTGTTGACAACAACGCAACCCCGCCTTCCATCGTCGACCGCGATGTACCAAGCCCAGCAAAGCTGTACGTCACGACCAGTTGGCCTGTGCCTGAAAAGGAACCAACCTGCTCTCAACCCCGAGGTGCCTGCCGTCGCTGATACGGTGACGCCCGCAGCAACAACTCATATCGAGATGAGATATCGCCCATGATCAGTCACGGCGGACGCCTCCTTGCAGTAGGACTCATGATGACAGCGGCAGGGATACCTCTGCTCGCCGTCGCAGAGCCAGCACAGGCAGACTCATCGGTTTGTGGGGCCATCGCCGCCGGGCGTGTTCAGGGGCTGGGGTCGCGGCCGGCCCATGTCACGATGACGTTGGCGCCGTCGTACGGGTCCACAAGCGTCACGATCACCGAATGCGCCAGAACCAGCACTGGCGCCTACTCGCAGTCATGGCAATCGGCTGGTCGCACCGGCTACCAGGGATTCGCAGCAGCCGGCACGAAGCGCGAAGGTGACGGGAAGACGCCGACGGGAGTGTTCACCTTCGGGACTGCCTTCGGAAGAAGCAACCCAGGCTCCGCCAACGGATACATCACACTGCAACCCAGATCCTGTTGGGGGTCAACTGTCGGCACAGCCAACTACAACCGTTACTTCACAGGCGTTTGCGGGCCAGCCGACGAATCCATGTACAAATACATCAGCACGGCCTACCAGCAAGGCCTGCTCATCAACTACAACACGCAGCCGATCCGATCGGGTTACGGATCCGCCATCTTCTTTCACGTCTCCACCGGCGGCACCACGGCTGGATGCATCTCCACGGATTACAACACTGTTGTCAACACCATCCGCGCCACACGGCCTGGAGATGTCATCGTTGAGGGAGTCAGCTCAGCCGTGATCGCGGGTACCCCAGGGGTCCCAAACTTCGCCAACGGCTCCTTCGTGCGTGCCTCTGACAACGGACGTGTCTATCGAATCGTGGGCGGCGCCCCGTTGTGGCTGAGTTCATGCGTCCAGGGATGCACTGGGCTGACGAACACGACTCAGTCGGTAATTGACCGACTGCCGGCTGTGCCGACCAACGGGACGTTCCTTCGGGCAGCCGAGACAGGTCGTGTCTATCGGATTGTCGGAGGTGCGCCGCTCTGGCTGAGCTCGTGCGTCCAGGGATGCACTGGGTTGGTCAATGTCGACCAGTGGACAGTTGACAAGCTGGATCATCTGCGTGCCTACCCTGTCGGCGGCACCTTTCTTCGAGCAGCCGAGACGGGTCGCGTCTATCGGGTTGCCGGCGGTGCGCCGCTCTGGCTCAGATCATGTGTCGACGGATGCACTGGGTTGGTCAACGTCGACCAGTGGACAGTTGACAAGCTGGACCACCTGCGTGCCTACCCTGCCGACGGCACATTACTTCACGCGGCCGAGACAGGCCGTGTCTACCAGGTCGCTGGCGGTTCCCCTACCTGGCTTAGGCAGTGCCCAGTTCAGGGCTGCGTCGCAATGGTCAACGTCAACCAGTGGACCATCGACACCAGGGATCACCTCCGCCCTTAGCCGATTCTTGGGATTATCATCGGGACCGCAAAGGCAACGGCGTCGAATCGACGTCGTGTACGCCGCCGCAGCCTCTTCACGTGTCGCCACAAGATCCTGAATGAGCTCGATCATGCAGGGACCGGCGACGGGGAATCCAGGGGTTACCTCCCACGGGCCATCTGAATATCATCGGATGGCCGAAGACCTCTACGCGCGTGGATCCTTCCTAGGTTGACGGATCCACAGGACCCATCACAAGCAATAGCGATGACCACCCGTGAGAGTGCCCCGATCGGATCGCCGTGCTGGGCCGATCTGTGGATGTCCGACATCGAAGGCAGCCGCAAGTTCTACAGCGAACTCTTTGGGTGGCGGCCCAGGAGCTCAGCCCGGACTTCGGTGGATACTCCATGTTCACCCGCAACGGCGTTCCCACCGCCGGTGGGATGGGTGACATGGAAGACATGCCAGCCAACAACACGTGGGAGATCTACCTGGCCACCGACGACATTGTCAAGACTGTTGAGGCGGCCGAGACCAGTGGAGCTCAGCCGCTTGCTCCCGCCATGTCGCTTGCGGACCTCGGCCTTCAGACGACGCTCATCGACCCCACGGCGCCCACCATGGCATCTGGCAACCAGGGACCCTTCCCGGGGTTTACCGTGCTAGACGAGCACGGCGCCCCGAGCTGGTTCGAGTTGCACACGCGACCACGCGGCCGCTGTTGCCTTCTGTCGCATCGTTTACCGCTGGGACACGAGGACTGTGGGCGACAGCGACCTGTTCTGTTACACGACTATGCGGGATCCTGAGGGCGACGGCGACTTGGCGGGGATCATGGATGCCGGGGCTTTCCTGCCCGAGGCAATGCCGGCCCGCTGGTCGATCTACTGGGACGTCGAAGATGCTGACGCTTCCGTGGCTAAGGTGAGGGCGCTCGGTGGCTCGGTCGTGTTGGACGCGAAGGACACACCCTTGGGGCGGTTGGCCACGGTCCTGGACCCGGCTGGCGCCGAGTTTAAGCTACCCACCACCAACGGGTAGTCATGCAGCCGAGTGATCGGCTAGACCGAGCAAGCCAACCATGAACCTGGCCAGCAGGATCCGACCGGGCATGGGACCTCGCAGACTTTCTCGCGGCGATTTGGTGCTTAGCGCGTCACGAGGTGCTGGTGTACACCTGCAGGAAGGCGCCCCCACCCAGTTGTCCATCGGAGCGGGAGCCTAGGCCTGGTTCAAACAGATCACGAGGCGAGCTCGGCGGCTGCTTGGTGCTTCGAGACTGCCGGGGTGCTGATCAACGCCTCGCAGTCCGCGATGGTTGAGGCCAGGAGTTCGATCAGACGCTGTTCGACATCGGGCGCGCAGGCCAGTGCCATGCCCTCCACGGCGATGTTCACGATGTGCGGTGCGACCTGCTTGCGGAAGGTCCGTAGCGATACCCGTTGCCTGCTCGAGAAGGAACGGGCCCACGCTTTGGCGTCGGGGACCTGGTCAAGGACCTGGCGACTCTGCAGGCTTAAGGAGTCCGGGTCGCGGCCGTCAACCCCGGCGAGAACCCGCTCACATCTGAGGATGGCGGTGGCCAGCACGCGCTGCCGCGGCTCAGCGGCAATTGGCAGGGCTACCGCCGCGGAGCGCAGAGCGATTGCCACGTCCATGCGGAGGTCGTCACTGGTCAGGCCAATGACCGACGGGATCATGGGGATGAGCTGGGGGCGCAACTGATCGGTCACGCAGTCATTGACGAGCCGGGCCATTTCGGCGAGCAGCGGGTGGGTGCAGACTGGGTGATCGCTCCAGCGCTCGCCCGCGAGGAACGAGGCCATCTCCATGAAACAGGCGCCTCGTCGCAGATTGCGGTGTTTGCCGCGCGACAGTACCGGCATCAGGTCCGGTGCGGTGACCGTGGGCGTCATGATGTCCTCCCGAACATCCGGGACGTTGATTCTTCATAGTCTGCACCGCAATCGCGGTTCTCGCCACCGATCACAGGGACTTATCAGTTCGCTCCGTGTAGCTTGCGTCGTTGCGCCACTGGAAGGGCTGTCTGGGTCCCTGTGATTGCGCGCTGCTGGTCGAGGTTCGGGCGAATCCGATTAGCGATCCTCGACGAGTCAGGCCGCCTCTACTGTGCGATGAGGGGCTCCAGCCCTTGCGAAGTCCGGGACGGATTGAAGGTGACCACAGTGCTTCTCGGCCAAGCCTCGCTGGTTCGACGGGTCCACCGACCGTTCATTCGTCGAGATCCTGACCGGGCCGTCGCATCACGGGCTTCGCAGCCCGGGTACACCGGGGTCCATGAGAACTCAGTGCCGTCTCTTGGAATGCACCGAGAAGACTGACGGGTCCTGGCCGTTTACCGCCGTCGCTGGTGTGTCGATCCGTTCTGTTGTCGGTTAGCACTGTAGTGGGCGAAGGCGGTGAGCTAGATCACTGATACGGGGCTCACTGTCATGTCACATGCAGCAATGGTGCTGGGCTGTCGGATCGAGGTGGTCTGGTTGGGCGGGTAGACCTGCACTTGGGCTGTCTTCCAACTGGTTGAGCATCCGGTGCCGGCGATGGATCCGTCGACGGTGCGGACGATGAACTGGGCCCGTTGTCCCGGCTTGAGCTGCGCCACGCGGTAGGGGGTCCCATCTCGGGTGGCGGGATGCTGGATGACTGAGCCGTTGGCGAACAGCAACGAAAAGCCGGGGTACCCGATCATCGAGCAGGTGCTTGGACCGTGATTCAGCAGGTAATAAGTGACGTAGGTGCTTCCAGCGGCTGCCCCGACGGGGCCTTGCGTGAGCGTCAGGTGTTGCGTTAGGCAGGTCGTGACCCTGGCGTTCGCGCTAGTCGTGGATGCTGGGGAGGAGGTCGCCTGTTTTGAGGCGGTAGGAGCCAGGGCGCTGGACGATGCTGGAGCCTGGGTGCTGGGCGATGCAGTCGAGGTCTGGACCTTGGATGAACTCGACGAGGTGGGGCTAGATGTCGAGGAGCACCCTGTCAGGAATGATGTGGTGATCATTATCAGCCCGGCTACCATCGGAATTGAGTTCTTCATTTCGCCTACCAATCGTCAACGTTGGGAGCACTACACCACGATGACACACCAGACCCCTGAACCGGGGAACGTTACGCAGGGTCTGGGTCGGCACAGATGGAAGGTGAGCGGAACGCCTCCTCCTGCAGCGCTCACCGGGCTGGCCGGCCGCCGGTGGACGGTGCCTGTCCGGCCCGTGAATGGGTGAAGGCTTGGCGACTGTGAACGAGGAGTTCTCGCAGTGCAGGACTCGAGGTTCGGGTCCACACGAGGGCCAGCACGGCGGGCGTCTCGATGTCGAGAGCGAGGGCTTTCAATCGGCCGACATGGTTGGCGACCATGGACTCGGTGAGGATAGCGATGCCGAGCCCGCGGATCGCGAGGTCTGCCACGGCCCCTGGAGCGCTGGCTTGTAGCGCGATATCCGGTTGTTGGCCTGCACTCTTGCATGCTTGGTCGAAGACGGTCCGGATCCCGGTTCCTTTGGGTAGGCACACGACTGGGTAGGCGCAGATGTCGGCCAGCGTAACCCTCCGCCATGGGGCTAGAGGGTGCGCTAGTGGTACGGCGGCCACGAGTTGTTCGCTGATGATTGGCATCGCCTCCAGCCCCTCGGGCGGGGCACCGCAGGCTCCAATAAGGGCCAGGTCGGTTGCGCCGGTGCGCACCCCTTCGATGAGTCGGTCGGAACTGTCCTCGTAGAGGTTGATATCAATGCCGGGGTGGGTGAGGTGGAATGCGGCAAGCGCATCGAACAGGGGGGTGATGGTGCACCCGTTGATCATCCCAACGGCAAGTCGACCTCGGACCAGTCCGGTCACCTCGTCTACTGCCTGCCGCACGGCGTCGACAGACGATACGGCGGTTCGGGCGTGCTCGAGCGCCGCTGCCCCGGCCTTGGTCAGGGTGGATGTACGGCCTGATCGGTCTATCAGAGGTGTACCTAGTTCGCGCTCGAGTTCGCGGATCTGCGCGCTGACCCCTGACTGGCTGATATGGACGCGTTCGGCGGCGCGGGTGAAGTTCGCTTCCTCGGCCACCGCGATGAAGTACTCCAACTGCCTCAGTTCCATAGTCACAGATTCTAGCTGCTAGAAGAACGATCTGTTGGACTTCTGGCCGCATGCCGTTGAGACTGGAGCCTGTTCACGCTCAGCTCTCCTGAAAGGACCCCCTGTGTCGGACATCGAGAAGGCCCTGAAACCGGAAGACCTCACACGCTTGTTTGTCGAGCGCTCCAATGCCGGTGACGCAAGGGGGGTGGCCGATCTCTACGAAGAGCAGGCCGTTATTGCCTACCCGCCCGGCACTCAGACAGTGGGCCGAGACGCCATCTGCGAGTTGTGGGAGAAAGTGCTGGCGAACGCGCCACATTTCGAACAGGAGCCACCGCTGCCGACGCTGATAAGCGGCGACATCGCGCTCACTTCCACTCCGCCGAAGGATGGCGCGGGCGCCCGCGCGCAGGTGGCCCGCAGGCAACCGGACGGCACCTGGCTTCGCCTGCTCGACCAACCCGAATTCGTACCTGTAGCCCGCTGAGGAGCACGCGACTCCGGACCCGGTCCAAGGGAAGGTGGGACGGATTCGCAACCAGGCGACGGGGGCCCGATGGTAGTCGGGCCGAGGTTGCAGCTCGTCACATCACCGGGTGGCTTCCCGTCATGAGAGGCACCACAGATACGAGCTTCCCGATACTTCAGCGGCGCCGAGGCTTGATCTCTTCGCCAGCCACTCAGCTGTACCCATCGGCTCGGTGACACGTCCCGTCGCCAGGGGAGAACCGGCCCTGAGCGCGTCGTCCAAGCACCCAGCCTCTCATGACGCCAGTGGACTGTCTGATCAAGGGAGCCACAGTGGCGCACGTCCCGCAGGGCGAAGACTTATCGACGGCTAGTGAGGCGGGCTACGTCGGCGGCACCCACACGCCGACCATCGGCCGGCCGTGCTGACGCGCGGTCTCGGGCCAGCTGATGGACTTGGTTAGGCGGGGGTGGCGCCGCGAGAGCTGGTCGGATGGGCCACGTCGCGACCACGACGACGGCAATGACCCGAGGGATGAGTGACGTCTTAACAATCCCACCCATTGCGAAGCCACCGGCGATGAGAGCGGCGGCTAGTACACCCAGAGCGAACGTGCCCGCGATCCGGAGGTGAGCGCTTCGTCAAATCACCGCCGAGGACGAACTGGCAGATATCCGCACAGCGACCGATCCGGGGCCATCGGCAGATCAGTTGGACCCTCTCAGGCTTGTGGGGCAGTCGTACGGCCCGGCAGGGCTTCTTCTTGCCCAGTCTGGGGAGGGCGTGTCCGCTCTCGGGCTGGCACGCCTCGGTGGGGTCCGCACCGAGTGCGTAGGGTGTTCGCCGTGGACCCTAACCCCGCGCCGCCGCGCATCGCCTACCAGGGCGAGCCTGGCGCCAACTCCCACATCGCCTGTGAGCAGGCTCGACCCAGCCACGCGCCCCTGGCCTGCGCAACTTTCGAGGACACGTTCGGCGCGGTCAGCGACTCCACGGCCGAGCTCGCCATGATTCCCATCGAGAACTCGACAGCGGGGCGTGTCGCCGACATCCACGCCCTGTTACCCGCCTCTGGGCTGCACATCGTCGGGGAGCACTTTCTGCCTATCCACTTTGGACTCCTCGGCGTTGAGGGAGCGCGGATCGAGGGCCTGCGCTCGGTGCGAAGCCACATCCACGCCCTGAGCCAGTGCCGCAACATCATCCGTGAGCTAGGCCTGAGGACCATCGTGTCCGGCGATACGGCCGGCTCGGCCCGTGAGGTCGCGGAGGCGGGCGACCCGACTCAAGGGTCATTGGCGCCGGCTCTAGCCGCGAAGATCTACGGCCTCGAAGTGCTCGCGACTGACGTCGAGGACGAGCCGCACAACGCCACGCGCTTCATCGTTCTGGCCCGTGAGGAACGTCGACCGCCACCGGGGCCGCACGTCGTCACGAGCTTCGTCTTCAGGGTCCGCAACCTTCCTGCGGCGCTCTACAAGGCGCTTGGCGGGTTCGCCACCAACGCGGTGAACATGACCAAGCTCGAGTCCTACATGGTGGGCGGGGCGTTCACCGCGACCCAGTTCTACGCTGAGGTCGACGGCCACCCCGATGACCCGGGGCTGGCTCGTGCCCTAGAGGAGCTGGCCTTCTTCTCTCGCGAGCTTCTTGTGCTTGGCGTCTATCCGGCGTCACCGTTCCGGGTCGAGAGCGACCGTTTCAGCTGATACCTGTTGACGATGACTGCTAGGACCGGCGGTTGGGCGCGTGATCCGACACGAGAACTGACCGGACAGGCTTGCTCCGCACGTGATCCTGCTGAACGTGAACAGCGGTGATGGCTGTCAGTGCGTATATATATATATGTGTGTCGGTTGGAAGCCCGGCCGGCAGTCTGTTGTCAAAGCCAAACCTAGCGGG
>ODAK010001715.1_pt1 | contig 23581 bp, 24 predicted proteins | sample 1539591 | NCBI WGS metagenome assembly ODAK01 (sample SAMEA3539303, study PRJEB22396) | soil metagenome | biome: tundra; feature: field; material: soil | place: USA | collected 2010-05 | depth 0.15 m | reverse complement strand
GAGCCGGTAGGTGGTGCGCTCACTGATGTCGGGGCGCGAGGATCGCGAGTGCGGCTTCATGTAGCCGTCCGTTGCTGCACACGATGCTTGGCGCGTCCGGGCTTGGTGTCCCGTCTACGCCGGTGACGCGGCCACCTGCTTCCTCGACGATCACGACGAGGGCAGCGACGTCCCAGATCGAGACCTCGGGTTCGGTTGCGACGTCGACGGCACCCTCGGCGACCAGCAGATGCGACCAGAAATCCCCGTACGCACGAGTACGCCAAACCGACGCCGCGAGTTGCTGAAAGCCGCTCGCTCGGAAGCCCCAGTCGGAGAGGTCGGAGTAGGACAGCGACGCGTCGGTCAGGGAGCCCACGGCGGAGACCTGATTGCGTCGTGGATCTGCACCTGCGCGCGACGTCCAACTGCCGAGACCCCGCGCAGCCCACCACCGATGGCCGAGGGCGGGTGCACTCACGACCCCGACCAATACCTGCGGCCCGTCCATCAATGCGATCAGGGTCGCCCAGACCGGCACTCCTCTGACGAAATTCTTCGTCGCATCGATCGGGTCGACCACCCATCGCCGTCCCGTCGTCGGTGAGTCGGCGCCGAACTCCTCGCCGACAATCCCGTCGCCGGGTCGAAGTTCTGCAAGCTTGGTGCGAATCGCCGTCTCGACGGCGCGGTCGGCATCGCTTACGGGGGTGAGATCCGGCTTGGTCTCCACCCGTAGGTCGGTGGCCCGAAAGCGGGCGGTGCTGATCTCGTCGGCGATATCGGCGAGGTGCAATGCAAGGGACAGGTCTTCGGTGGGTGGGACCGCGAGGGCGTCGTGTGGCGTAGATCTGGGCGCGTCGGGCATGGTCGGCACGCTATACGGTCGATCCATGCGCTGGACTGTTCACGGTGAGCGGACGGTCTACGACAGTGAGTGGGTCCGGCTGGCTTTGGTCGACGTCGAGATCCCGGGCGAGGGCGGCCGACGGTTCGAGCACCATGTCCTCCGGATGCCGCAGCCGGCGAGCGGTGTGGTCGTCCACGAAGCCGAGCGCGGCGTGCTGCTGCTGTGGCGGCATCGCTTCGTGACCGACACGTGGGGCTGGGAGATTCCCGCAGGTCGTGCCGAAGCCGGCGAGACTCCACGGCAAGCGGCCGCTCGCGAGGTGCTGGAAGAAACAGGTTGGCGGCCCAAGCGGTTGCGGGAGCTCGCCACCTACCACCCCAACAATGGCATAAGCGACATGACGTTCCACCTCTTCATGGCCGCTGGCGCGACCTTGGTTGGCCCGCCGACTGATGCCAGCGAGTCGGAGCGCATCGAGTGGGTGCCGCTCCCAATCGTGCGCGACCTCGTCCGTGGCGGTGAGGTGCGCGACGGGCTGAGCCTGACCGCTCTGTCGATGGCGTTGCTCTTCGAATTGCCCGAGCAGGAAGAAGATTCTCTGGTGACTGCCGACGATACGACGCCTGACGCGGCCAGCGTGCTGGCGCTGCTCGTCGCCGGCGATCGGCTCCCGGTAGTCGCAGCGCTCGTCCTCGGGGCACAAACGATCGGCGACATTTCGGCGCGCGCGCAGTTGCCTGCACGCGACGTCCTGCGAGTGCTGACGAGGCTGGAGTCCGCCGGGCTCGCATCCGGCGACGGTGCGCATTGGACGTTGCACGTCGATGTTCTTCGGGAAGTGGTGACCTGGCACCGCTGGTCGCCCGTGCAGCACGCGGCGTCCGACGAGATCGCGGATGAACCACCTGCGCACGCTGCCGTGCTTCGCGCGTTCTTCCGTGACGGACGCCTCGTCCGCGTCCCAGCTCAACGCACGAAACGGCTGGTGGTGCTCGACAAGCTCGCGCGTGACTTCGAGCCGGGCGTTCGCTATCCCGAAGTCGAGGTCAACCACAAGTTGCTCGCTTATCACCCGGACTACGCCGCCCTGCGCCGATACCTCGTCGAGGAGGACTTCCTCGCGCGGGAGAACGGCGTCTACTGGCGAGCTGGCGGCAGTGTTGAGCTCTGAGCTTTCGTCAGTCCGGATCAGGTTTATCGCGGACGGCGAGGAGCCGCCGCAATGAGTCGAGGCGGGCCGGTTCGGCGTGGCCGGCAGCAACCCAGTCGTCGAGCGCGCACCTAGCTACTTCGTCGCCGTCCTGGTCGGTGAGCAGCGTGTTTTCGTCGGGGGCAACGTGTTGGCAACCGCGCGGGCACTCGGCAGTCCCCGGTGCGAGATCAGGGAATGCGGCCACCACCCGATCGACGTCGACGTGGGCGAGTCCGAACGAGCGGATGCCGGGGGTGTCGATCACGCGACCACCCCCCGGCAGGTCAAGGACGACGGTCGATGTCGAGACGTGCCGACCACGCCCCGTCACTGCATTGACATCACCCGTCGCGCGGTCGGCGCCCGGGACAAGTGCGTTGATCAGCGTCGACTTGCCGACGCCGGAACTCCCGGCGAGCACAGTCACGCGGTTGCGCAGGACCGCTCGTAACTCCTCGCTCGGTTGGCCGCTGCGCGTGACGACGATGCGCAGTGCAAGGAGCGCGTACGCCTCGATCAGCGCGGTGGCATCGGCGAGGTCAGCCTTGGTGAGCACGAGCAAAGGCTCGAGGCCGCCGTCAAACGCCGCGACCAGATAACGGTCGATGAGTCGGGGCTGCGGCTCCGGGTTCGCGACCGCGGACACGATCGCGAGCTGTTCGGCGTTGGCGACGATAATGCGTTCGAGCGGATCGCCGTCGTCGGCGCTGCGGCGCAGCACCGACGTTCGCGGCTCGATGCGGATCAGCCGGGCCAGCGTGTCGGTGGCACCTGAGACATCGCCGACCAACCCCACGTGGTCGCCGACGACGACCGACTTGCGGCCAAGCTCACGAGCTCGAACCGCCGTGACCTCGCGGTCGTCGACTTCGCAGGTGAACCGGCCACGATCGACGGCGAGTACGTACGCCGGCGTGGCCTCATCATGCGCTGGACGCAATCGGCTGCGTGGCCGCGAGCTACGGCCAGGCCGGACGCGGACGTCGTCCTCATCGAGATCGCGCGTCCGCCTGCTCATACGAGTAGTGACTCCCACAGGTCGACGAATGTCGGCATCGTTTTTGCTGTGGTCGCAATGTTCTCGATCAACACACCAGGTACGACGAGACCCAGGACCGCCGCGGCCGTGGCGAGACGATGGTCGTCGTAGGTGCCGAAAACCCCGCCACGTAAGGGTTTTGGCTTGATGATGAGGCCGTCGTCGGTTTCGGTGGCATCGCCGCCCAAGCCGTTGATCTCCTTCGCCAGCGCCGCCAGCCGGTCGGTTTCGTGCCCGCGTATATGGCCGATGCCGCGCAACGTCGACGGCCCATCGGCGAGGCACGCGAGCGCGGCGATGGTCGGTGAGAGCTCCGAGTTCTCACGCAGGTCGACGTCGACACCGTGGATGGCCGAGCTACCCTGCAGGGTCAGTCCAGCGTCGTCGACGGACACCGTAGCGCCCATATCGGTGAGCAGCCGACGAAGCGCATCGCCTGGCTGCGTGGTCTGCCGTGGCCAGCCCGGGATGTGAATAGTGCCAGCGGTCATCATCGCCGCGGCGAGAAACGGTCCCGCGTTCGACAGGTCGGGTTCGATGTCGACGCTGCCACCGCGGATGGTCCCGGGTGTGACCCGCCACGTGCCGTATTCGGGCGTGTCGACGGTGATACCCCGCTCGCGCAACATCGAGACCGTCATCGCGATGTGCGGCTCCGACGGCAGTGCCGCGCCACGGTGGCGCAGCACGATCTCGTGGTCGGCCCTAGGCGCGATCAGTAGTAACGCCGAGATGAACTGGCTCGACGTCGAGGAGTCGATGACGACATCGCCACCACGCACCGATCCACGGCCGCTGATGATCAGGGGGAGGGCACCCCGCCCGTCGTCGTCGACAGTGACGCCGAGCTGCCGCAGGCCGTCAATGAGCGGCCGCAGCGGCCTCTCACGCGCGCGGGGATCGCCGTCGAAGCGGACGCTTCCGGTGGCCAGTGACGCGAGTGCAACCGCGAACCGGGCCACAGTTCCGGCGAGGCCGCAGTCGATGTCGGCCGGACCGCGCAGTGGCGCGGGCAGCACAGTCCAGTTGTGGCCGGCGTCGTCGATGACGACACCGAGCGCGCGCAGCGCGGCCGCCATCAGATCGGTGTCACGTGAGCGCAGTGCGCCGCGCACGACCGATGGTGAGTCGGCGAGCGCAGCGAGGGGCAGCGCACGATTGGTCTGCGACTTCGAGCCCGGCAGCACCACGGTCGCGTTGACCGGTCGCGTAGCCGTCGGCGCAGGCCACCAGGCATGCGCGGGCGGCGGCTTTGCTTGTTGGCCGGCGCGTTCGCCGGCGGGCTGGCTCCCACCGTGTTGACTCACACAGAGAAGGTACCTGGGGTGGCATCCTGCTGGGATGTGCGGACGCTATGCCACAGCCCGGGATCCGGCCGACTTGATTGAGGAGTTCGGCGTCGATCGCGCCGTGTTGGAGGAGCGATTCTCTGAGGCCGGGATGCCTGAGGACGGCTCGCCCGAGCAAGGATTGCCGCCGAACTACAACGTGGCACCGACCGATGAGGTCTATGCCGTGGTCGAGCGTCTCAATAAGCAGCAGCCGAGCGCCCCACCGCAACGCCAGCTGCGCGTCGTCCGTTGGGGTCTGGTGCCGTCGTGGGCGAAGGATCGCAAGATCGCGAGCAAGCTCATCAACGCAAGAGTCGAAACGTTGACCGAGAAGCCCGCCTTTCGGAAGGCATTCGCGGTGCGTCGCTGCTTGTTGCCCGCCGACGGCTACTACGAGTGGTACACCGACGATGCGAGTGATGCTGCAGCGGACAAGCCGGGCGGGAAGCGGCCCAAGCAGCCCTACTTCATTCGCGGTCGCGGCGGCGGGGTGCTGCCGATGGCGGGCCTCTACGAATTCTGGCGCGACCCAAATGCCGAGCCGGACGCCGATCCGTGGCTGTGGTCGGCGGCCCTGATCACGACCGAGGCAACCGATGACGTGGGGCGCATCCACGACCGGATGCCCATGTTGATCGAGCCGCAGAACTGGGCGCGCTGGCTGGATCCCCGCGAAGGCGATACCAGTGCGCTCGGGCAATTGCTGGTTCCGGCGGCGGCCGGGCGGCTGGAGGCGTATCCGGTCTCGACAGAGGTGAACGACGTGAGAAACGACGGCCCGCAGCTGATCGAGCCGATATCGTTCGGTCACGATGCGGTGAAGGCACCATCCGATGGGTAGAGGCAGCAGATCGGACCTAACCGATCAGCGGACGATTGCACAATCGCACGATTACACACTGAGGGGACGTCGATGGCTTCCACAGTGCCGTCACAGTCGCAGACTCGAGCGCGGCTTGAAGAGATGGTGGCCGAGCTCGACCGATCGGTTGCTACCCTGCGCGTCGAGCCGCCGGACCCCGACGATGGCGGTACGCCAGGGGATGCCGACGCAGGGGGCGACCTGGCCGACAACGCGCGTTCGGCCGCGGTCGTCGAGGCCGCCGAGGGACAGCGGGCACACGTTCAAGAAGCCTTGCGGCGTCTCGACGCCGGTGAATACGGGCGCTGCGTCGACTGCGGCGCAGAGTTGTCGGCGGCGCGCCTCGAAGCCAAGCCTGAAGCTGCGCGGTGCGTGACGTGCCAGGAAAAGGCCGAGAGCGCCCGCTGACTCACCTTCCGACCGAGGTCGGAACGACAATTCGGGTGCCGACCGCGGTCGGCATAGCTGAGGCCGAATTGGCGCGTCCGGTGGCTGCCCCAACAGGCTTGTTAGTGCTGGGGCACGGCGCGGGCGGCAGCATCGACGCCCCGGATCTGCGCGCGGTGACGGCCGCGGCACTCGATGCCGGAATCGCAGTGGGCAGGGTGCGGCAGCCCTACCTGGTCGCCGGCCGTCGCGCACCCGCGCCTGCGACCCAGCTCGACATCGCGTGGACCGCGGTGGTCGAGCACCTTCGCGCGGTGCTGGGCGCGCAATGGCCCGGGTTGCGCGTGTTGGTCGGTGGCCGCAGCAGCGGCGCTCGGGTGGCCTGCCGGACGTCGGGCGCGACCGGCGCGGTCGGCGTCCTCGCGCTGGCCTTTCCGCTGCACCCGCCGGGACATCCGGAGAAGTCCCGAGCCCCCGAGCTCGAGGTTGGCGTCCCGCTGCTGGTCCTGCAAGGAGCGCGGGATCCGTTCGGAGAGCCGGACCAATTCCCGACGACGGTGGCGGTCCATGAAGTGAGCGGCGCCGATCACCGGCTAGCGGGCCCTGCGCTGGCGGCAGCGGTGAGCTTCGCGGTCAGCTGGCTCTCCGCGACGCTCGCCAGCTGAGGCTGCGGGTCACGCGCAGGGAATCGAGCCGCGCGGGGCCGCGTTGTGACTTGTCGACGTTCGATCATTCAGAGCCGAAGGGTGGCGCAGGTGCATACGGCGCACGAACTCACGACTCGCGACAACTCGCCGCTGCACTGGCCGGCATGGCCGGCCCGCACGAGCGGACCGGTAGTGTCGATGAGCGACCCCGCAGGGTCGGCACGCGAGCAGCTGATCGGTACAGCACAGGGAGCGCGGTCTTTGGCCACCGTCGAGGAATCGACCGACGAGCGCAGCGCGCGCTTCGAGCAGAGCGCGATGCCCTACCTCGACCAGCTCTATTCGGCCGCGCTGCGGATGACGCGCAACCCCGCCGATGCGGAAGATCTCGTCCAGGAAACGTTCGCGAAGGCGTTCGCCGCGTTCCATCAGTTCGAAGAGGGCACCAACCTCAAGGCGTGGCTGTACCGCATCTTGACGAACACCTTTATCAACAGTTACCGCAAGAAGCAGCGCGAGCCCAAGCAGACCGGCGGCGACGAACTCGAAGACTGGCAGCTTGCCCGGTCGGCCGAGCACACGTCGTCTGGATTGAGGTCGGCAGAGACCGAGGCCCTCGATCATCTGCCCGACTCCGATGTGAAAGAGGCGCTGCAGGCTCTTCCCGAAGAGTTCCGGGTCGCGGTCTACTTGGCGGACGTCGAGGGCTTCGCCTACAAGGAGATCGCCGACATCATGGGCACACCCATTGGCACGGTGATGTCGCGATTGCACCGCGGGCGGCGAGCGTTGCGGGCATCCTTGGAGGACTACGCCCGCGAGCGCGGTGTCGTGCGCGGTCCCATTGAGGCCGTGGGTGCGGTCGGCGCAGCCGGTGCCGTTGAAGGCGGCGAGGAACGGTGAGTTGCGGCAAGCACCACGAGACCCCGTGTACGGAGGTCCTCGATCAGGTCTACATCTACCTCGACGGCGAGATCGATGCGGCGCAGTGCGAGAAGATCCGCGGCCATCTCGAGGAGTGCGGGCCGTGCCTTCGGCAGTACGACCTCGACCAAGCAGTGAAAGCCCTGGTCGCCCGCAGCTGCGGTTGCGACCACGCCTCGGAGGAATTGCGCAGCAAGGTTCTCGCGCGCATCCGACAAGTGCAGACCGAGATTAGCCAGCAAGCCGGCGGTTGAGCGCGTCGAGCACGGCCCGCGCGACGGCGTCCGCTTCGTCGCTTCGCACTAAGGCTGATCCGGTCAACACGAGTTCGCCGATGCCTGGGACGGCGACCTGAACCACGCACGCGGCCATCCGGCGGTTGCCCATCATCGACACGGTGACGAATTCCACCTCTGCCGGCAGTCCGAGTAGCTCGCTGACGGCGTCGAGCGTGGCTCGCGCGATCAGCGTGTGCCGATGGCTCATCGTTGACGGTCCGATCGAGCGACCGTCGTATGACGCATCGCCAGTGCGAACGACGACCGACGCATCGGCCTCCGAGCCCGCGGTCCGGATGGTGATTGCTGCGATGACGGGGCGCGGCAATGTGTCGATCGCTGGTGCGGTGTCGGGCATCCGAATGATGGTGTGCAAGTTGTCGTCGGCCTGAACGCCGTCGATGTCGTCGTCGAATTGCACGACACTCACGATGCGATGGTCGATATCGATGTCGTAGCCCGCCATGGCGAGCGACTGGACGTCGCGGACAACCTGCTTGGCGCCTTTGCTGCGACTGGCGACGATGTGAATTTCCGTCGGGACGGCGTCGGGCCCGGTCACCACACTGGCAGCCCGGATGCCTGGTACTTGCCGCAGGGCTTCCTCGAGCTCAGGCAGTAGGCGCAGAGTGGGCATGGTCGCCGCGATCCCTTCCGTGTGAAGAAGCGTTTTGGGGGGAGGGGACGTCGAACGGTAGGCCTGGATCCATGGGTGCAGCAGTGGCGCGCAACGCTTCGCGGACAGCCTGTTGAATCTCTTTCGCCGAGCGCCGGCGCGTCGAGGGATCGGGAATGGTGATGACGCGCGACTGTCTTGGGGCTTCGTCGGGCGCTGCCGGGGCCGCTGCCGCTTCGGGCACGACGACGGTGTCAGCGGCGGGGGCAGCCACAGTCGACGGCGCGGGGGCGGGCGTGATGGTTTGGGCTCGCTGCCACGACGCAGCGGACTCGTCAGTGTCGATCGCGGCTGCCGTGTCGGCATGGGTTCGAGTTGCCAGCACAACAGGCAGCACGCTGCCGGCGTACCCCTCGACCTCGCGCACCGACGTGCGTTGCCACCAGCGCAGCGCGCGCGCGGTCGCGACATCCAGCCGGTTCGCGGCGAGCGCTGCCGTCACCTCGGCGTCGAAGCGGGCACTTGCATAATCGGTCCGGACGCCGAGCAGTGCCGCGACGAGTGCGGTGTAACGATGCAGAGCGGCCGGATCGGCAGCGGGCGCAGGAGTAGTGGGCAGGGCAGCGCCCGCCGCCGCGTCAGCCGAGGGACCGGTCAGGTCGCCCATGGCAGCTAGCCCCAATCGTCACATCCGTCACACACCGGACCCCGAGTGTAGGCGCGGCGACGGCTTCGTGGGAGTCCCTGGGACGTCGCCATGTAGGTGAACAGTTGGTGGCGGGGTTGGTGGTGGGCTGCTGGCGTGGGATAGGCGGTCATCACCTCGCGAACTCAGAATGACCTCACCAGAGCGGCATTAAACGGATGAATAGGGTGATGGTTGGTATTTCACCGTCATCCGTCTCGTAGTGCGCCCTCATCCTTGTCGTACGAGCTCTAGTCCTTTGTGACTGGCCTGCAAGGAGTGTCCCGAAACCCGTGTGGCTGCAGTGTCTGCAGGGTCTTGACTTGCCCCGATCTTCACCGATTCACTCCTTATGCGGACGCTCCTTTCGCCGCTCGAATTTCGGTTCGAGTCGGGTGCAAGAGTCGCCGTTTGCGCCCCGGGGAGCCCCCAATTTCCCGGGTCGCAAAACAACTGCAGAGCGAACGGGACTTGGGTGTATTTCACCAGTTTCTACTCCTTGAGCGGAGCGTATCTCGCGTAGGCCTTAGCGGCGCCTATGACGTGATTCGTAGGAGCTGAGATCCATGCAGAAGATCACCGCCGTTGTCGAAAAATTCTTCCTCGGCGCTAGTACCAAGTGGACGTAACACAAGTACACGCAAAGCACGGTTGACCCCGAGTCCCGCTTCGCTCTGTGCTTCCTGCTCTTCCCCCCGGTTTCGCCATTCCCCGGCACGCCCCTGGCAGGAGACACCATGCGAGACATGCCGCGCACTGCGCAGGCATACGTCTATGCGGTCGTGTGCGCCGGGCTTGCGGTGATCATCGCCGCGAGCGCCTCGGGTCGAGTGAACTGGGCGGCGGTCGCGGTTCTGGGTGCGTTGTACTGGCTCGCTGATTCGCGCGAGATCATCACCAGGACTGGGGCGCTCGGTGTTTCTGCGAGTTCCCCAGTCGCGCTCGCATCTCTCCTACTGCTCGGATCATGGGGCGGCGCCCTCGTCTGTGCTACGAGCGCCCTCGCCTACGCCCGGCACGCGGCATGGTTCAAGCACATTTTCAACGGTGCGCAGGCGGCGCTGAGCGCGGCCCTCGCCGGCGGCATTTACCACTTCGTGCCAGGCGCGGCGAAGGACGGCTTTGTCCACGCGAGTTTCCCGGCTGTCCTGCCGGCGGTCGCGGTCGCCGGGCTCTCGTACTTCGTGCTCAACAACCTGTTCGTGGCGGTGGTTGTTCGCCTGACCACAGACACGTCGATGCGGGCGGTGTGGTGGAACGGCGTCGCCGAGATGGCGATCCCGAGCCTGGGCTACGGCTCGATCGGGCTCATCATGGCCGTGCTGTGGGTCGGCGGAGTTGGGCCGGTCGCCGCGCTGCTCGTGCTCGCGCCGCTGGTCATCGCGCGTTGGGCCTTCGAGCAATACAGCCAGCAGCACGCGGCCTATGACGCCACCGTCAGATCGCTCATTCAGGCCGTTGAGACGAAGGACTACTACACCCGCGGTCACAGCGAGCGGGTCGCGGCGGCGTCCGTCATGATCGCCCAGCAACTCGGCATGCGTGAGGATCGCCTCGAGATGCTGCGCTACGCCGGCATGCTCCACGACGTCGGCAAGCTCGGCGTCCCGACCAAGCTCTTGCAAAAGACCGGACCGCTGGACGACGACGAGTTCGCGTCGATCAAGCTGCACCCAACGCGTGGTTTTGAGATGGTCAACGGGATTTCGTTCCTCGACGAAGCGACGCTCGGTATCCGGCATCACCACGAGCGGGTCGACGGCCGCGGCTACCCGGACGGACTCGCGGGCGAGGAGATACCGGAGTTCGCGCGCTTGATCGCGGTCGCCGATGCGTTCGATTCCATGACGTCGACCCGTTCGTATCGCGGTGCCCGCTCGGTCGACGCCGCGATCCGCGAGCTTCGACGTTGGGCCGGTACCCAGTTCGATGCCGGAATGGTCGACGCGCTCGTTGTCGCGGTCGGCATCAGTGGCTGGCAGGCCAGCGTCGATGCGACCGACGATGTCGTTGATCCCGCGCTGCTCGTCTTCCGCGACCATGACGATCCGTCGAGCGACATTGCCGCTGGGTTCGCGTTCGAGACCTTCGGCATGCGCGACGAGCAACAGGTCTCTTGACGTGAGGGCACGCACGGAACTTGACGGTGCACGCGCGATGCGCGAAGGCGACGGCTCGGAACTCGCGGGTCGGATCTTCGTAGCCATCGTGTGCATAGGTGCCGCGAGCGCCGCGGTGGCGACGGGGATCCATGGCGTGATTCGTCCCAACGTGGCGATCGCGTTCGCCGTTCTGATCGCGATCGGCGAGCTCCTGAATGTCAGGCTGCCGGGCGATCGGCCAGCAGCACCGATTGCCTCCGCCGGTGCCCTCGGATACGCGATGTTGTTTGACGTGGGTGGCCGACCTGTCGCCCAGGCCACCGCACAGGTGATTGCGGTAGCAGCGGCCGGTTGCCTCGTGGGGTCTTTGGGGCGAGTCGTTGCTGGCCGCCGTCCGCGCCTGACGGCGGTCGCCCGACGCGTCGTACTGGCCGCGATCACGGCGGCAGCGTTCCGCCTCGCCGCACCGCAGCGGCTGACGATAGTGCGTTTCGCCGACTTCAAGTCCCAACTGCGTTGGGTCGCATTCCTGATGGTCGCCATCGTCGCGTTAGCGACTGTGCTCGACTTTGTGATCGCTGCGTTCGTGCGCTCCCAAGACCGAGCCGCAGCCTTCGGCTGGACGTTGCGCGACGAGATCAGTGCAACGGCCGCGCTGGCGGTCGCGGTCGGGGCGACCGGTGTTCTCACCGCGCTTGCCACGCCGTCCATGCAGCTCTATGCATTGCCGGTCTTCTGCATCCCGCTGTTGCTGACCCAGTTCGCGTTCCGGCGGTACGCGGCGATCCGCACGACCTACCGCCAGACGATCCGTTCGCTGTCGCGGGTCACAGAGGTCGGCGGCTACGTCGAGGAAGGTCACTCGCACCGGGTCAGTCAGCTCTCAATCACGATCGGCCGCGAACTCGGTCTCACCGAGAATGACCTGCTCGAGCTGGAGTACGCAGCGCTCCTGCATGACATCGGCCAGCTATCGCTGATCGATCCGATCCCTGGCGGGTCGACCCTCGTCGTGGCACCAGTAGAGCGTCGCCGGGTTGCCGAGCTGGGTGCCGACGTCATCAAGACCACCGGAGTGCTCGACCGGGTGGCCGACATCGTCGCGCGCCAAGCCGACCCCTACCGGCGTCATCGCGAGTCGCCAGACCACACCCTGCCGATCGAGAGCCGCATCATCAAGGCCGCCAGCGCTTATGACGACCTGGTCGGCGCCAACGCGACCGCGGATGCAAACGCCGATGCGCTGGAGCGGCTGCGCCTCGGTATGGCGTACGAGTACGACCCGCAGGTCGTCGAGACCCTGACGAAGGTGGTTGCCCGCCGCATCGAGCACGCCGCCGCCCACCACGCCGAGCGATCCCGCCAAATCCTGGCCTGAAACTTCGTGTGAGTTCCCCTGTCCGGCGCAGGCACGTTGACCGGTAGGTTCTGGAGGCGATCGTCGCCGCTCGTGCCCTGTCGTGTCCGGTGACATTAGTCGCCGCTGTCTTCGGTGACATTTGTCGCCGCTGTCTCCGTGAAGGGAACCGCACGTGACCGCTTCGTCTGCCTACGGGTCGTCAAGCAGCTTCGCCCTTCGCCGCCCGGTGCTGGCGGACCGGTTGCCCAAGAGCATGGTCCGCGATGTCGCGCTGGTCGTCGGCGTCGCCGCCTTCATGTCGTTGGTAGCCCAGATTTCGTTCAAGCTGCCCAACAATCCGGTGCCGGTCACTGGCCAGACGTTCGGGGTGTTGCTATCCGCGGCCGCCGTGGGTCCGCTTCGCGGACTGGCCGGGCAGTTGCTGTACATCGCGATCGGCTGGGCCGGTCTGCCGGTCTTCGCCGACCACACTCACGGGTGGGCCGTGCTGAGCGGCGCTTCCGGCGGCTACTTCGTCGGCTTCCTGCTCGCCGCATTGCTGGTCGGGTGGCACGCCCGGCACGGCGTCGACCGCCGGGTCGACACGCTCGCCGGCTCGTTCCTCCTGGCGACGGCGCTCATCTACGTTCCCGGCGTGTGGTGGCTGGCGCACGTCTACCACTGGTCGTACACCAAGGCGATCTCGACGGGCGTAGCACCGTTCATCCTGGGCGACCTGCTGAAGGCGCTGGCTGCGGGAGCGTTGCTGCCGGCCGCGTGGAAGCTGGTCGGCGACCGCTCGCGGCGATGACCTCCCCATGGACATTTGACTCGGTTCTGGTCGCGAACCGGGGTGAGATTGCCCGGCGGGTGATTCGGACCGTCCAGCGGCTCGGCCTCAAGGCAGTCGCCGTCTATTCGGAGGCCGACGCCAGCCTGCCGTTCGTCACAGAGGCGGACGAAGGCGTGTTGCTCGGGGCGGCTGCGCCAGCACAGAGCTACCTCGACGTGGCCAAGGTGCTTGAGGCGGCCGAGCAGTCGGGCGCCCAGGCGATCCACCCCGGCTACGGGTTCTTGTCAGAAAACGCCCACTTCGCCCGCGCGGTTGCCGACGCAGGGCTGGTGTGGATCGGGCCGTCGCCCCAGGCGATCGTGGCGATGGGCGACAAGGTCGCCGCGCGCAACCTGGTCGGCGATGCCGGCGTGCCGGTTGCGCCGGGTACCCGCGAGCCCGTTGCCGACGTCCAAGCCGCGCTCGTCGCCGCGCGAAGCGTTGGCTACCCGCTGATGGTCAAGGCGGCGGGCGGCGGCGGCGGCATCGGCATGAGCGTTGCTCGTGACGAGGAGGAGTTGGCGACTGCCTTCGCTACCGCGCAGTCGCGCGCCGAGCGGTTCTTTGGAAACCCCTCGATCCTGCTCGAGCGGTACGTGACAAGCGCACGGCACGTCGAAGTGCAGATCCTCGGCCTGTCGGGCGGCCGGGTCGTGGCGTTGGGTGAACGCGACTGCTCGGTGCAGCGCCGCCATCAGAAGGTTGCCGAGGAGACACCCTGCCCGGTTCTGACGCCGCCGCTACGCGCGCGCATGATCGAGGCCGCCGTGCGCGCCGGCGAGGCCGTGGGTTACCGCGGCGCCGGCACCGTGGAGTTCTTGCTCGATCCGGCGAGCCTTGCGTCTGGGGGCGAGTTCTACTTCCTTGAGATGAACGCGCGGTTGCAAGTCGAGCACCCGATCACGGAGCTGGTGACCGGCATCGACCTCGTCGAGCAGCAACTGCTCGCGGCGTCCGACCTGCCCGCCACCTTCGACCCGGACGCCGTGGTGCCCAGCGGCCACGCCATCGAACTGCGGGTCTACGCCGAGGACCCGAAGCGATTCCTGCCGAGCCCGGGAACGATCAGCCATTGGGTCGAGCCGGCCGGGCCCGGCGTCCGCGTTGATGCTGGCTACGCGCAGGGCGACACCGTGACCCCGTACTACGACCCGCTGCTGGCCAAGCTCTGCGTGCACGGGCCAGACCGGCCGGCCGCGCTCGAGTTGGCCAGGGCGGCCGTCGCGTCCTTCGAGATTGAAGGGCTGAAGACCAACCTGCCGTTCTTCACCGAGTTACTGGCCAACGAGGAGTTCATCGCCGGCGTCTACGACACCGGCTTGATCGACCGGATGCGGGCGCCAAAGCCTGGGGTATCCACCTAGGTCTGCAGTGGTCTACCTAGCCCAGCTAGCATCCGAGCACTACTGCGCAGGAGAGGAGCCACCCGGTGGCTGAGGAAGTCCGCGCCGAGATGGTCGCGAACGTCTGGAAGATCGTGGTGGCCGAGGGAGACCGGGTCGAGGACGGCGACACCATCGCGATCCTCGAGTCGATGAAGATGGAGATCCCGGTTATCGCCGAGGCCGCAGGCACCGTCAGCCTGAAGGTGGCCGAGGGCGATGTGGTCCAGGAAGGCGACTTGATCGCGGTTATCGGGTGATCTTTAGCGATTCAGGCATCGGCATGGTCAAGAGAGCTTCCTGAACGGTCGAAGCAATCACCGTGACCGGTAACGTGACGATCGAGCCGTTCTTGCGAGCCCTCGTCGAATCAGGCGGCTCCGACCTGCACTGCAAGGTCGGCTCTCCGCCCCGCGTGCGCATCAACGGTTCGCTCCGGAAGCTCCAGACGCGCGATCTCACCGCCGCGGACACCGAGGGCATGGTCGCCGAAGTCATGCGCAAGGACCTCGTCGAGCTGTTTGCCCGCACGAATGAGGCCGACTTCGCCTTCTCGCTGTCCGGCGTCGGCCGTTTCCGGGTGAACGCGTTCCGATCCAGAGGCTCGGCAGGTCTGGTCTTCCGGCGGGTCAGCGTCGGTGCGATTCCGCTGGAAGAGCTTGGGCTCCCGTCGATCCTGGCCTCACTCGCCCTCGAACCGCGCGGTCTCGTGCTGGTGACCGGCCCGACCGGCGTCGGCAAGTCGACGACGCTCGCAGGCATGATCGATCACATCAACAACAACCGCGAAGTGCACATCGTCACGGTCGAGGACCCGATCGAGGTCCTGCACTTCGACAAGCTGGGCATGATCAACCAGCGCGAGGTTCGCGTCGACACCGAAGACTTCTCCACAGCGCTGCGTGCTGCTATGCGGCAAGACCCCGACGTGATCCTCGTCGGTGAGATGCGCGACCAGGAAACGGTCAAAGCCGCGCTCGCGGCATCGGAGACCGGACACTTCGTCATGTCGACCCTCCACACCACCGACGCGCAGGAGACGGTCAACCGCATCATCGACTTCTTCCCGCCGCACGAGCAAAAGCAGGTGCGACTCTCCCTTGCAAGTGCACTGCGCGGCATCGTGTGCCAGCGGCTAGTTCCTCGGGCGGACGGCGAGGGGCGCTGCGTCACGATGGAGATCTGCATCAACACCGGCCGAATCGCAGAAGCCATCGCAGACCCTGACAAGACCTCGCTCATGAACGATCTCATCGCCGAAGGCGCCTACTACGGCATGCAGACGTTCGACCAGCACCTCGTCGCCCTGATCCGCGACGGGGCCGTCACTCTCGAAGCTGCGATGAGCGCGTCGACGAACCCGCACGACCTAACAGTTGAACTGCGCCGCTTAGGCCTGGTCGCGTAGGGGTTCAGCTCGTCGGACGTTGCAGGTGAGCGACGAACTTGTAGCGGTCGCCGCGGTAGAGCGATCGTACGTACTCGATCGGTTGGCCGGCCGCGTCGCGGCTGTGGCGGCTCAGTAGGAGCAACGGCAACCCGACGTCGGTGCCAAGAAGATGTGCCTCGCGGGGCGGGGCGGGGACCGTCTCAATGGTTTCCTCGGCATCAAGCAACTCGACGCCATACTCGTGCGCCAGTACCGCGTACAACGACGTCGAGCGGGCGAGCAGCCGCCGAAGGCCCGGGTACCGCTGACCCGCGAGGTGGGTGGTCTCAATCGCCATGGGCTCGCCATTGGCGAGTCGAAGCCGCTCGATGCGAAGGACGCGAGCGCTCCGCTTGATCGCGAGCCGTTCGGCGAGGATCTCGTCCGCCAGGACGTAGCCAATCTCCAGGAGCGTCGATGTCGGTTCGAGGCCCTGCGCTCGCATGTCCTCGGTGTAGCTCGTGAGGCGCAGTTCCTGCGCGACCTTCGGCTTGGCAACGAAGGTTCCCTTGCCTTGAATCCGCTCCAGTCGGCCTTCGACCACAAGCTCCTGGAGGGCCTGCCGAACGGTCGTCCGCGACGTCCCGAAGTCGACGCTGAGGGTCCGCTCCGGTGGCACCGGGCTCCCTGGGGGCAGCGTGCGCGTCATGTCGAGCAGATGCTGTTTGAGCAGGTAATACTTCGGCACCCGCGGCTCGCCGTTCGGTGATTCGTCGAGGGTTTGTGGTCTTGCGGGCACGTTGGCCTCAACCTCGCAGTGGTAGACCGGTCCGGGGGGATCCGGCGGGAGTGCCGACCGGCTAGGCGCACGCCGATTCCGGGATGAGAGTACGAGACGGTCGGCATCGCACCAAGCAGGCGCCGCCTCACGTCTCGCTGGCCAACATAGCCAACTTTTCAGGTAGAGGTCTAGACCATCTGGCCTGGTTGGCACTCGCGCAACGCACTCCGGTGGTCGCTTCATTACGGTTGCGAAACGACCTGCCCCGCCGTGGTGCGAACACCTTGACAGTACAAGTGGTCTATGCCAACTTACGGAATGGTCTACACCAATCGCTGGCGCGAGAGCGCCGGTCAACCGTGATTTCGAGGAGGATGCACGTGAAGGCTCGTGGAACGAGTTCACCTTCGCCTACGTGATCATCCAGGACAACAGCAAGGAGACGGCGACAGTCTGGCTGGCATCGTTCATCACGCAGGAGCAGGTCGACTGGGGTGGGCTGATGGCTGGCGCGACTACGTTGTCGATCCCGATCGTCAGCCTGTTCCTCTTGGTCCAGCGACATTTCGCGACCGGGCTCACCGCCGGTGCGATTAAGGCCTGACGGGAGAAGACGGTGTCAGGACTACCGGTGCTCGGCGTCGATGCTGGAGGCTCCGCGACCCGGGCTGTCCTGGTGGAGGACGCTCAGATCCTGTCCCGCTTTGAAGAGCCTCCTCTGAACGTGTTGTTGCACGCCGACGCCTTCGAGCGGCTGGCTGCCTTGATCACGGCTTCGGGAGCGGCGGCTGCCGGCCTCGGGCTTGCGGGCCTTCGCGGCCGGGACCACGCCGCTGAGATGGGCCGAAGACTTGGAGACGCGACTGGCGTCGACGTCGTTGTTGTCGATGACACCGAGGCCGCGCTGGCTGGCGCCTTCGGATTCGAACCCGGCATCGTCGTCATCGCAGGCACCGGCTCGAACGCCTTTGGCCGGGGCGGCGATGGCCGGACTGCGCGGGCCGGCGGTTACGGGTTCCTGCTCGGCGACGAAGGAGGCGCGTATTGGTACGGCAGTCAGGCATTGCGCGCCGCGCTGCGCTCCCACGATGGCAGTGGCCCCCAAAGCGCAGCGCTAGAGGCCGCAGTTAACGACGAGTACGGGCTCGACTTCGACGCGATCGTGCGGCTCGTCTACAGCGATCCCGCGGATCGTCAGCTGTTGGCACGGCTTGCTCGCACGGTCATGGCGTTGGACGACGACCCAGTCATGACGGGGATCCTCGATGCCGGTTGCGACTACCTCGTCGCCCTAGCGACCCTCCTGCGCAGGAAGCTGGGCACGGGGTCACTCGGAGGCGAGCCGCCGGTGGCGATGCACGGCGGGGTCTTCCGCAGTAGTTATGTACGCTCGCGGTTTGCCTCGGCTACCGGAGCGGAGGCTGCGGCCCGCCCACCTGAGTTCGGCGCCGTCGACCTGGCACTTCGGCACCATCGGCAGCAGTCGGATCACGGCACAGCGAGGAGTTTCTGATGGGTGGTGCGAAGCGATGACGGACGCGCCGGTGCCGCACGTCGACGCCGCGCCCGGCCGGCTGATGGCGCGCGAGATCGCCGAACAGCCGGCGATGTTCGACCGCATCCTCGCGCACGGGCGCGCCGACATCGGCGCGGTGGCGGCGGACGTTGCTGCTGCTGAAATCAGATTCGTGGTGCTGGCGGCGCGCGGCACGAGCGATCACGCAGCCCTGTATGCGAAGTATCTCGTCGAGATACTTCTTGGCCTGCCGGCCGGGCTTGCTTCACCGTCGACCATGACGACCTACGGTGCGCGGCCTGACCTGCGCGACGTCCTCTTCGTTGCCGTCAGCCAGTCGGGAGGGTCACCCGACCTGGTCGAGTCGCTCACGACGGCTGGCGAATGTGGAGCCCTGACGCTCGCCGTCACGAATGCACCGGCCTCCGCACTGGCCACCGCGGCGCGGTTGCACATAGATGTTCTTGCCGGTCCGGAAGAGGCTGTCGCTGCCACGAAGAGTTACACCGCCGAACTGCTGTCCCTCTATTTGCTCATCGATGCACTGCGTGGCGGCGACGGGTCGCACGCGCGCAGCATCGTCGACGCGGCCCAAGTCCTCGTGAGTGACACCGAACAGGTAGCTGCGGTGGCGCGACGATTCGAGGGCGTCGAGCGGCTAGTCGTCACGGGTCGCGGCTACTCGTACCCGACCGCGCGCGAGGCGGCCCTGAAGCTCATGGAGACGAGTTACATGTCGGCCCAGGCATTTTCCGGCGCCGACTTGTTACACGGGCCCATGGCGATGCTGCAGCGCGACAGCGCCGTTATTGCGATTGCGGCCGACGGCGTCGGCGGGACGGCGATGCAACCCGTCCTCGATCGGCTTGCCGAGCTCGAGACATCCCTCGCAATCGTCGGTTCGGGTTTGCGTGATTCCTCATCGCAAAAGGCAGCGTTGCGGTTGCCTGTCGGGTTGCCCGAAGAGCTGTCTCCCTTGGCCGAGATCATTCCGCTGCAAATGCTCGCGCACGAGCTTGCGGTCGTCCGCGGCTTCGATCCCGATGCTCCGCGTGGCCTCCGTAAGATCACGAAAACCTGGTAGCCCTCGCGGCGAAACGGCAGCTCTCGCCGCAACTCGGGAGCTATCCCAGCGACAGCTATCCCAGCGACTCTGTGGCTACCGCGGCGGCCGCACGCACGTCCGCGTCGTAGACCTGCGCCCCGTCGACCCAGGTGAGCCCTGGCTGCAAATCGTCGTTCCACCACACCAGGTCGGCGTGCGCACCGGGTGCCAGCCGACCCAAGTCAGGTCGGTGCACAGCATTTGCGGGCACGGTCGTCGCGGCGGTGAGCACTTCGGCGATGTCGCGACCGAAGCCGACCAGGTTGCGGACGGCCTGGTCAAGGAAGGTCGCCGCGCCCGCAACTGTCCCGTCGAGATTGCGAGCCAGTGGCACTCCGGTCGCGATCGCGATCTGCTGGCCGCCGAGCTCGTAGATGCCGGGCGGCATGCCAGCGGGCGCGACCGCGTCCGTCACGAGCGCCACCCGCCCCGGCGCGGCGTTCAGCGTGACAGCGCAGGCTTGGGGTGACACGTGCTCGAAGTCGGCGATGAGTCCGATGGTCATGGCTTGCTCGTACAGCGCCTGGCCTGAGACGCCGGGTTCGCGGTGGTCGAAGCCACGTTGCGCATTGAAGATGTGCGTCACCATTCGGGCACCCGCGAGTACCGCCTCGTGGACCTGCGCGCCCGTGGCGTCGGAGTGCCCGACCGACACCACGATGCCCGCGGCGGCGAGCCTTCGGATTGCCGCAAGGGCGCCGGGAAGCTCGGGGGCCAGGGTGAGCATGGTGATCTGCGCGGTTGCTATGGGATCCGCCAGCAAGGCATCGAGGTTGGCCGCATCCGGCTCGACCATGAACCGCACGTCGTGCACGCCGCGGCGCCGATGCGACAGGAACGGGCCCTCGACGTGGACGCCTAGAGCATGCGCTCCACCCGCTTCCTCAAGGCGAGGCTGCACCGCCGCGAAGCGGAGCAACCCGGCCACCAGGGCCGGGATCGGATTCGTGATGTACGTCGGCTGGAACGCGGTCACGCCAACGCTTGGCAGCGCTCGCGCAACCATCTCCCACTCGTCGTCCGTCGCGCGTACGAAGTCGACGCCGAGGCAACCGTTGATCTGGAGGTCGATGAGGCCGGGGGAGAGAATTCCGCTGTCGAGCGCCACATGGTCGATGGATGCCGGCGGCCGACCTTCGATGACGTCGACGATCCGTGCACCGTCGACGATGACGGCTCCTGGCCCGATCAGAGCCCCCTCGACCAGCAGTCGCGGGGCGGAGATGATGGCCACCTGGATCCTTTCACTGCGGAGAACCCGCGGTGGCGAGTCTGGCGTCGTCGATTGCTCTCGATTCTGGACTAGACCAATCCGTGTGTCTAGCGTTACCGCAAAATTGGTCCAGACCAATGTTTCTCACCGATGCTTCTCAGGGAGGTGCCGCCAGCGTGCTGCCTGTCGAGGGTGACCGTGCAATGTTCGACGCCCTGAGCACCGAAGCGACCCGGCCCGAACTGACGGAGCTCGACCTTTGGACCACGATCGACAGCGTCCGGGTCTTCGCCGAGGACCAGCGCAGCGTCGCCGCCGCAGTGCGTGATGCGGCCGCCTCGATCGCGGTCGCCATCGACGCGATCGCGAACCGGATGAGGGCAGGCGGCCGGCTCATCTACGTCGGGGCCGGCACAGGAGGCCGGATGGCCGCGGTCGACGCCGCGGAGATCGGGCCCTCGTACGGCCTGCACGGTCGGGTGATCGCCGTGCTCGCCGGCGGCGTCGAGGGGTTCAGTGAGGGCCGTGAGTACTACGAGGACATCGCAGGCGCGGGCGCGGCCGAGGTCGGGGTCCTCGAGCCAACGGCGGACGACGTGGTGTTCGGCGTGAGCGCCAGCGGCTGCACGCCCTACGTGCTCGGGGGCATCCCCGCAGGTCGCGCCGCGGGTTCACTCACTATCGGCTTTGCGTGCACGGTGGGTTCGGAGCTGGGTGCCGTGAGCGACCTGGCCATCGAGGTCCCGACCGGCGCCGAAATTGTTGCCGGGTCGACCCGGCTGAAGGCGGGCAGCGCCCAGAAGTGCGTGCTCAACGCGATCTCGACCTTGGTGATGGTCCGATTGGGCCGTACGTACGGGAACTTGATGATCGACGTCGTCGCCGACAACGCCAAACTGCGGCGCCGGGCGCTGCGCGTCGTCGTCCAGGCAACTGGGGTCGACGACGCTCGCGCCGCCGCTGTCCTGGACGAGGCGGGAGGCCGTGCGAAGGTTGCGGTCGTTGCATTGCTGGCCGGAGTCTCCACAAAACGGGCAGAAGACGCCGTGCGGGCCGCAGCCGGTCAGGTCAGATACGCCGTTAGTCTTGCCGACGCGCGGGACTAATGACACCCTCCGTTAAGGATGTTCTAACCCGCAGGTACCATCGCGCGCAGGAGTGCGATCGGTTGCAGTTCTGCAATACGAATATGTATCGCCACATCTTCGAGGAGCCCCACTGATGGCAGAGGTCGAATACCGCCATGCGACCCGGATCTATCCGGGTACATCCGTTGCAGCCGTCTCCGGTCTCGATCTGGACATCCACGACGGCGAGTTCATGGTGCTCGTCGGGCCGTCGGGCTCCGGGAAATCGACCGCGCTGCGCATGCTTGCCGGCCTTGAGGCGGTGGATGAGGGCCAGATCATGATCGGCGACCGCGACGTCACCGACGTCCAGCCGAAGGACCGGGACATCGCGATGGTGTTCCAGAACTACGCGCTGTATCCGCACATGACCGTGGCCGAGAACATCGGATTCCACCTCAAGATCAAGAAGCGGCCGAAGGCGGAGATCAAGCAGCGGGTGCTCGAAGCCGCCAAGCTGCTCGACCTTGAGCCCTATCTCGACCGCAAGCCCGCCCGTCTCTCCGGTGGTCAGCGGCAGCGAGTCGCGATGGGCCGCGCGATTGTGCGGCAGCCGCAGGTGTTCCTCATGGACGAGCCGCTGTCGAACCTCGACGCCAAGCTTCGCGTAGCCACCCGCACCCAGATCGCGTCGCTCCAGCGGCGCCTGGGCGTCACCACCGTCTACGTCACGCACGACCAGGTCGAGGCCATGACCATGGGCGACCGGGTCGCGGTCCTGAAGGACGGTCTGCTCCAGCAATGCGACACGCCGCGCAACCTGTTCGACAGCCCGGTCAACGTGTTCGTGGCGGGCTTCATGGGCAGCCCGGCGATGAACCTCATCGACCTGCCGGTAACCGAAGCCGGTTTGACGCTCTCGCACACCGTGATGCCGCTGACGCCGGCGCAGCGCGCGGCACTGACGGGCGGTGTGGTCACGATCGGCGTCCGCCCCGAGGGCTGGGACATTGTGTCTCCGGCCGAAGGGCTGCAGGCCACTGTCGAGGTCGTCGAAGAACTCGGGTCCGACTCGTACTCCTACGTCACCCCGCAGATAGAGGGCGGCAAGACGATCGTGGTGCGAGCCGCCGACGCGGCGAGGGTGCCGTCTAAGGGCGACATCATCGGGCTGCGGCCGAAGACCGAGTCACTTCACCTGTTCGACACCACAAGCGGCCTTCGGCTGCCAGACTAAGTCGCCTCCGGCTCCGCGACTAGATCCCGCTTCCTCGGCCAGGCGCACCGGTCGTCTCGCTGTGCCCGATCTGGTCGACCTCGTCCGGCAGTACACAACGCTGGCGGACGCGGACCTTGACTGGCTCCACCTGCTTGTCGGCGAATGGCAGCTCCTCGCGGATCTGTCGTTCGCCGATTTGCTGCTCTGGGTTCGCACCACCGACCCGCCAGGCTTCATCGCCGCCGCCCAGATCAGGCCTGTGACGGCGCAAACGGCGTACGTCGAGGACAAGGTCGGCCAGCGGATCGCGGACGGCAAGCGCATCCTGGTCGACCGCGCGTGGCGTGAGGGCCGCATCTGCCGCGAGGGTGATCCGGAATGGGGCGAGGGGATTCCGGTCCGCGAGGAGACGATCCCGGTTCGACGTGGCGACCGGGTCATCGCCGTCGTCGCCCGGCACACCAACCTGGCGACCGCACGAACGCCGAGCCGGCTCGAGCTGACCTATCTCGCCAGCGCCGCCGACCTCGCTCGGATGGTGGCCGAGGGCCGCTTCCCCTTTCCTGGCGGCCAGGTCGATTCGGACAGCTCGCCTCGTGCCGGTGACGGTTTGCTTCGCCTGGACGCCGACGGGCTGGTGACGTACGCGAGCCCGAACGCGGTTTCGGCCTATCGGCGCCTCGGGTTGACGGGCGACGTCGTCGGCATCGATCTTGGTGAGACGACCGCGACGTTGGCGCCCCCGGTCGGCCTCGTCGATGAGCCCATCGGCTGGCTCGTCAGCGGTCCGTCCGGCCGCGAATCAGACGTCGAGGTCGAAGCACGCGGCGTCGTCCTGCGGCTGCGGACAATTCCGCTGCTGCCCG
>ODAK010001714.1_pt1 | contig 23582 bp, 21 predicted proteins | sample 1539591 | NCBI WGS metagenome assembly ODAK01 (sample SAMEA3539303, study PRJEB22396) | soil metagenome | biome: tundra; feature: field; material: soil | place: USA | collected 2010-05 | depth 0.15 m | reverse complement strand
GCGCCGCGATGCGGCTCAAGGCGGGGCGCCCGCTCGTGATCTGAGCGCGGCGAAAGCCGGGCGTCAGTACGCGTTCTTGTGGGTGAAGCCCCACTTGACCGTGAGCCACAGGATCTTTACGTCGAGGCCGACCGACCAGTTCTCGATGTAATAAAGGTCGTACTCGATGCGTTTGGAGAGGCTCGTGTTGCCGCGCCAGCCGTGGACCTGCGCCCAGCCCGTGATGCCCGCGCGCACGCGGTGGCGCAGCATGTATTGCGGGAACTTCTCCTTGAACGTGCTGACGAACTCCGGGCGCTCGGGACGCGGCCCCACGAGCGACATCTCGCCCTTGAACACGTTGATGAGCTGCGGCAGCTCGTCGAGCGAAGTCTGGCGCAGGAATGCGCCCACGAGCGTGCGGCGCGGGTCGTTCTCCTCGGTCCAGCGCGCCCCGTCGTCCTCGGCGTCGACACGCATCGAGCGGAACTTGAGCATGCGGAAAAGCCGCCCGTCGAGGCCCATGCGCTCCTGCGCGTAAAAGATCGGCCCGCGGTCCTCGAGCCAGATCGCGAGCGCGAGGATGGGGAAAAGAACGGCGAGCGCGACGAGGCCGAGCGCCGAGAGCGCGACGTCCATCGTGCGCTTCACGAGCGAATTCCAGCCCTCGAGCGGCATCTGCGTCAGGTTGATGACGGGCAGCCCGTCGAAATCCTCGACGCCGGCCTTAAACGTGACGTACTGGAAAAGGTCGGGCACGACCTTGAGGTCGACCATCTCGTTGCCGACCTCCTTGAGGATCGTGAGCATCGTGCGGTACGCCTCGACGGGCAGCGCCAGGAACACCGTATCGACCCCGTGCGCGCCAATGAGCGCCGTGACTTCCGAGGTCGTCCCGAGGACGGCGAGGCCACGGTAGGCCTCGACGCGCTTGAGCGGGTCGTCGTCGGCGAAGCCCACGGGCTTCAGGCCCGTCGCCGGGTGGTCGAGCAGTTTGTCGGCCAGCGCGCGGCCCGCGTGCCCCGCGCCCACGATGAGCGTCCGCCGCACGCCGGCGCCCGTGGACCACATCGTCTCGAGGTACTTGCGGATGCCGAAGCGCACGAGCGACACGAAGAAGACGTCGAGAAACAGGAACAGGACGAGGAGCTGCCGGCTCGTGTACGTGAACCCGCGCCAGAAGGAGAGGAGGCCCACGAGGAGGATCGTCCCGAGAGACGCCGCCACGATCACCGCGAGCACTTCGTCGATCGTCGAGCGGTCGCGCCGGATCTGGTACAGCCGGTGGAAGTAGAAGACGACCGGCCAGATGGCGACGAGGATCGGGATGAACGCGACGTAGTTCTCGAAGGGCTGCGCGCCCTTCGGCGTCGGCCACACCGACTCGAACCGGATGAGCCACGCCGCGCCCAGCGCGAGCACAGTCGCGAGAACGTCGGCGGCCACGAGCAGGGCCTGGAGGCGGCGGGTCTGGCGGCGGATCACACGGACTCCGGACGGTGGATTCTAGCGTCCCGCGCGGTTCCGTGGCGCCCGGCCCGCGCCGTCTCGAGGGCGGCGCGGAAGCAAGTCCGAAAGACGTCCCGCGAGAAGCGGGCGGCGTTGCGGGGCAGAGCCGCGGAGTCGAGCGTGAGGCCGCGGAGGCGGCCGAGCGCGGCGAGGAGGCCCGCGGCGCCCGGTTCGGTGTAAAGGACGCCGGTCTCGCCGTCGTGCACCGTCTCGGTCGCCCCCCCGAGAGAGAGCGCGATGACCGGCGCCCCGCAAGCCTGCGCCTCCAGCGGCACGATGCCGAAATCCTCCTCACCCGGCATCAGCACGGCCTCCGAGGCGCGGTACAGGTCGCGCAACATCTCGTCGTTGGGAGTGTCGAGGAATCGGACCGTCTCACCGGCCCGCACCGCGAGGCGGGGGCGCTCCGGCCCGAACCCCGCGATCGTGAGGGGCAGCCGGCGGGCGTTCGCGGCGTCGATGGCGTCGTCCAGGCGCTTGTACGGTGCGAGCGCCGACACGACGAGGAAGCCGCTCCGGGGCGTCCCGGGAGGCGGCGGCGTGTAGAACTCCGTGTCCACGGGTGGAAACACGACGGCCGCCTCGCGTCCCCACACCCGGGCGATACGGCCTTTCACGTTTTCCGAATTCGCGAGAAAGGCGTCCACGCGGGGCACGGTCGCCCGGTCCCATGCGCGAAGCGGGGCCCGTGCGAGGCGCGCGGCCGCCCGGATCGCCGCGGAGCGGTTTCGGAAGTAGTCGTCGAACTGGTCGTGCAGGTATCGCACGGGCGTGTGGCAGTAGCACAGGTGGAAGGCGCCCGGCGCCCTTTTCGCGCTCTTGGCGACGCAGTGGGAGGACGAGATCACGAGGTCGAACTCGGAGAGATCCCACGTTTCGGCGGCCATGAAAAAGAGGGGGAGCAGTTTGCGGTAGTCCGCGTAGGGCGAGACGAGCTTCTGGAGGAACGTCGTTCGGATTTCCGCGGCCTCGATCTCGGGAGGCTGCGAGCCCGGAAAATGGAAGAGCGTGAAGACCGGCGCGCTCGGAAACATCCGGACCAGCTCCAGCAGCACCTTTTCGCCGCCGCGCGTGCCCGTCAGCCAGTCGTGAACGAGGGCGACCCTCACGAATCATGCCTCAGTTCTTCAGAAGGAGATTTTTCTTTGAATGGGTAAAGAACGCTGTCGTAGATCCGCGCCGTTCGTTCTGCGACGCGAGACCACGTGAATTCCGCCGCACGCTCCCGTCCCCTCTTTCTCAGCAAATTTCTCTTCTCTTCATCTCCGAGCAGTGCGCCCAGAGCCGCCGCGATCGACGCGGCGTCGTCGGGATCGAAGAAAACCGCCGCGTCGCCCGCGGCCTCGCGGAGAGCGGGGAGGTCCGAGCACGCGACGGGCGTGCCCGCCGCCTGCGCCTCGATCACCGGGAGGCCGAAGCCTTCAGCGAAGGACGGTTGGACGAGCACACGGGCGCCCGCGACGAGGGCGGGCACGTCCTCGTCGGGCACCCAGCCGATGGCTTTCGTGCCGTCGGGCAGTGTCTGCCCGGGCTTGACGCCCGCGAGGACGAGCGACAGCGCGGGATGCGCCGCGTGCACGTGCGGCCACGCGCGGAGCAGCCCGTCGAGGTTTTTGTGCGGCTTGTCGTTGCCAAGAAAAAGAACATAAGGAAAAGATTCCTTGAAAGGGGAAGAGGGAGAAGGCGCCGCCGCCGCCCGGCGCGAGCCGCCTTTCTTTTCTTCACCTTCGAAGAACTCCTTTCTTACCCCGTACGAGATCACGACGACCTTGCCGGATTGCGCGGGTCCGAAAGCAAGAATCTCTTTCTTCGTCTCTTCGGACCCCGCAATCACGCGAGCCGACAGGCGGAGCGCGCGCCCGATCATCCACCGCGCATATGCGCGTTTCGCTGACGTCGCGTGCTCGGGCCTCGTGAGGTGCATGAGGTCGTGGATCGTGACGACCGTCGCGCGCGGCGGGAAGAGCGGCACCACGTAATGCGGGGCATGGAAGAGATCCGGTGCGATCGCGGAGATCGCCCGCCGGACGGCTACGAGCTCGCCGAATGAATAGTGCGCAGCCGCGCAGGCCGTCGTCGTCACCCCTGCGGGAAAGAGCGCCTCGTCGCCCGGAAGAACGAGCGCCTGGAGTTGGAAGCGGTCCAGGCCCGCGAGGCCGCCGAGAAGACCCCGGACGTACGTGCCGATCCCGAAGTCGCGCGCCTTGCGCGCATCGACGAGGACGACCTTCTTTCGCTCCGTCATGAGAGTGCCTCTTCGAAAAGCGTGCGCGTCCTCGTCGCCGCGGCCGCCCAAGTGAAGCTCTGCGCGCGCCGGGGCCCCTCCGCCGCCGCGCGGCGCCGGAAATCCGCGTCATCGTGCGCCCGTTCCAGCGCCGCGGCGATATCGGGAACGCTCGCGGGGTCGGGCAGGAGGCCGGCGTCGCCCATCACCTCCGGCAGCGCCGACGCCGACGAGCCCACGACGGGCGTGCCCTGAGCCATCGCCTCGAGGGGCGGGAGGCCGAAGCCCTCGTAAAGGCTCGGATACGCGAAGACGCGCGCGCTTGCGAGCCAGCGCGCCCGCTCGCCGGGGCCGAGATAGCCGACGCGCGCGACGCGCGCGGCGTGGCGCGAACGCGCGACGCGTTCCCTGAACCCTTCCATCCCCCACCCGTCTCCACCCGCGAGCACGAGGTCAGGAAAGTCCGGGCGACGATCCCAGATCGACTCCATCGCGGCGACGAGCCGCGCGACGTTCTTGCGCGGCTCGAGCGTGCCCACGTAGAGGACATACGGCCTCCCGCCGTGCGGTGCCGGGTCGAGCACCGCGGGAGCCTCGGGCTCGACGCCGTTGTGCACGACGACCGTCTTCGGTGCGGCATCGGGGAACGCGGCGACGAGGTCGCGGCGCGTCGCGTCGGACACCGCCACGATGCGCCGTGCGCGGCGGACGGTGGCGCCAATGAACGGATTGAAACCGAGGCGATTCTTCGGCGAGTGCCATTCGGGGAACAGAAGCGGCGTGAGGTCGTGCACGGTCGCGACGCCCGGCAGCGAAGAGAGGAGAGGCAGGATGCCGAGGCTCCCGAAGAAAGCGTCGGCGCCGGCGCGGCGGGCGGCGCGCGCGGCGGCGGTCTGCAGCCAAACCGTTCCGGGCAGCGCGGGAGAGGCCGCCGCCTCCACGCGCCCGGCGAGGCGCGCCGGCACATGGACCTTCCGCGGCGAGAGCAGGATGAACGAGTCCGAAGGCGTCTGGTCGAGCCATGCGGAAAGCAGCCCTTCGAGATAACGGCCGACGCCAGTCGGACGCTCCTCGAACGGGCGCGCATCGACGGCGAGGCGCATGCTTCCATGTTATATTCCGCGGCTCCTCTTCGTGGAGGAGGAGCCTTTTCCCATGGACCTGAACCTCGAAGCGGCTTTCGACCAGCCGGTTGATCTTTCTCATCAGTTCGACTTTCCGGCCAGAAGCCTGGAGCGTCCCGAGCTCGTGTCGCTCTCGCCCGTGACGTTCACGGGTCGTCTCGAGCGCCAGGGGCCCGGCTTCGTCCTGAACGGCCGAGTCGTCTTCGACGGCGTCACGGCGTGCGCGCGCTGCCTCGCCCACGTCTCGTTCCGCCGCGCGAGCGAGGCGTTCTGGGTCTTCGCGCCGGCGCACGAGAAGCCGCACGAGGGCAAGCCCGCCCCGAAGGCGGACCGGACCGAGAGGCGCTCGAAGGGAGAGGAAGACCCGGACGACGGCCTCGAGCTCGCGCCGGAGGACCTCGACGTCCTGTACTACGACGACCTCGTCGTCCCCTTCGACCCTCTCGTCGAGGAGCAGGTGCAGCTCGAGCTTCCCTTGAAGGCCCTCTGCCGGGACGACTGCCGCGGGCTCTGTCCGATGTGCGGCGCCGACCGGAACCTCGCGCCGTGCGTGTGCAAGCCTCCCGCGGACGAGCGCTGGAAATCGCTTCGAACGCTTCTCGAGCCCGGGAACTGAATCAACACTTTTCGTCATCGCCGCCGCGCGTCGGACCGTCACAGGAGACCGCCATGCCGAATCCAAAGCACCGCCACAGCAAGACGCGCCGCGACCTGCGCCGCGCCCACGATTTTCTGAAGCCCAAGCAGACCTCGAACTGCCCGAATTGCGGCACTGAGAAGCTGCCGCACCGGGTGTGCCCGTCCTGCGGTCACTACAAGGGCCGGGAAGTCATGAGCGGAGCCGAGAAGGCCTGACTTGACGATCGCCGTCGACGCCATGGGGGGCGACTACGCCCCTCGCGTCAACGTGGAGGGTGCGGTCGCGGCGGCCGTGGATTTCGGTCTCGACACGCTCCTCGTCGGCCGGCGGCGGGAGATCGAGTCCGAGCTCCGCAAGGCCGCCTACAACGGGAGCCGTGTGGGCGTCGTCGATGCGGACGAGGTCGTCCTCTTCGACGAGCCCTCGATCACCCCCATTAGAAAGAAGCGCCGCGCGTCCATCCGGATCGCGGCCGAATGCGTGCGAGACGGGCGCGCGAACGGCATGTTCACGGCGGGGCACACGGGCGCCGCGATGGTCGTCGCGAAGATGATCATGGGCGTCGTCGAGGGGATCGACCGGCCAGCCCTCGCGACGGTGCTGCCGGGACTCGACCGCAAGCGCGTCCTCCTCGACGTCGGGGCGAACGTGAACTGCCGCCCGGAGCACTACCGCGAGTTCGCCATCATGGGCCACTTCTATGCCCAGGAGGTCCTCGGCATCGAGAAGCCGAAGATCGGCCTGATGTCCGTGGGCGAGGAAGAGGGCAAAGGAACGGACACCGTGAAGGAGGTTTTCAGCCTCCTGAAAGAGTCAGGGCTGCGTTTCATCGGGAACGTCGAAGGCCGCGACGTCTACGCGGGCGACGTGGACGTCATCGTGACGGACGGGTTCACGGGCAACGTCATCCTCAAGGTCTCCGAGAGCCTCGCGCACCTCGTCGAGGAGGCCCTCAAGCAGGAGATCTCGCGAAGCCTCCAGGCCTCGATGGGCTTTCTTCTCTCCAAGGACGCCTTCCGGTCGTTCAAGAAGCGCCTCGACTACAGCGAGTACGGCGGCGCACCGCTGCTCGGCGTGAACGGGGCGTGTCTGATCGGGCATGGACGCTCGAACGCGAAGGCGGTCCGCAACGCGATCCGCGCCGCGGACGAGTTCGTGCGGCGTGGAATTCCCGAAAAAATTCGCGAGCAGGCCCTTCTGTTCGCGCCGCCATCGCTCTCCCGGTAACATTCCGGCCTCACCCCCGCACGGAGGAACGATGTTTCACGCCACGATCGCCGGCACGGGCCGGGCCATTCCGGACCGGATCTTGACGAACGCGGACCTCGCGAAGATGGTCGAGACGTCCGATGAATGGATCACGTCCCGCACGGGCATTCGTGAGCGCCGTGTGGCCAGCGAGGGAGACGTGCTTTCGGACTTCTGCGTGCGCGCGGCCCGTCCCGCGCTCGCCGACGCCGGCGTCACGGCTGCCGATCTCGACACGGTCATCCTGTCGACCTGCACGCCCGATCACTTGATCCCGGGCGCCGCCCCGGTCGTGCAGCACAAGCTGGGCGCGAAGAAGGCCGCCGCGTTCGACCTGAACGCCGCCTGCTCGGGCTGGCTCTACGGGCTTCACGTGGCGGATGGGCTCATCCAGTCGGGCAAGGCGAAAAACATCCTCCTCATCGGCGCCGAGTTCCTGACCCGATTCGTGGACTACACCGACCGCAATACGTGCATCCTCTTCGGGGACGGCGCGGGCGCGACCGTCCTCAAGGCGACGAAGGCCGACCACGGCGTTCTCTCGACGTCGATCCACTCGGACGGAGAGGGCGCCCCCTTCATCTCGATGCCCGGCGGCGGGTCCACTTACCCGCCGAATCGTCCCGAGACGCTCGAGAAGAAGCTTCCGTTCATCCAGATGAAGGGTGGCGAGACGTTCAAGTTCGCGATCCGATCGATGGTGGAGGTCAGCAAGGTGGTCCTCGCGGAGAGCGGTTTCACGACCTCCGATGTGAGCTGGCTCCTCCCGCATCAGGCGAACGAGCGGATCATCACGGGTGTCGGCGAGCGCCTGCAGATTCCGCCCGAGCGCTGCATGAACAACATCGGGCGCTACGGGAACACGAGCGCGGCGTCGATTCCGATCGCGCTCGACGAGTACGCGCGCGACGGCCAACTGAAGCGCGGAGACCTCATTCTCATCACGGCGTTCGGCGGCGGCCTCACGTGGGGTGCCGCGCTCGTCCGCTGGTGAGCCGGTGAGCCTCGCGTTCCTTTTTCCGGGCCAGGGCTCGCAATTCGCAGGCATGGGACGGGATCTCGTGGAGGCCTTTCCGGAGGCCCGCCACGTCTACGAGCGGGCGGACGCGGCGCTCGCGCCGCTGGGCCTGTCCGTCTCGAAGGCCTCCTTCGAAGGCAGCGACGACGACCTCAAGCAGACCGCGGTCACGCAGCCCGCGATCCTCACGCACGCGGTGGCCGTGCTCGAAGTCCTGAAGGCGAAGGGCCTCGCGCCGTCGGTTGCGGCCGGCCACTCGCTCGGCGAGTACGCCGCGCTCGTCGCCGCCGGTGCGCTCACGCTCGAGGATGCGGTCGTCCTCGTCCGGCGCCGTGGTCTCTTCATGCAGGAGGCGATCCCGCAGGGGCAGGGCGCCATGTCGGCGGTCATCGGTCTCGCTCCCGAGGCCGTCGCCGAGGCGTGCGCAGAAGCCGCTGCGGCAACCGGCGAAATCTGCTCGGCCGCGAACTTCAACTCGCCGGAGCAGACCGTCATCGCGGGGAGCGCCGCCGGCGTCGCGAAGGCGGCAGAGGTTTTGAGGGCGAAGGGCGCGAAGCGCGTCCTCCCGCTCCCGGTATCCGCCCCGTTCCACTGCGCGCTCATGAAGCCCGCCGAGGAAAGGCTCGCGCCGTTCCTCGCGGTGGCGGCGTTCCGCCCGCTCGTGATCCCGGTCGTCACGAACGTGGACGCCCGCGAGACCACCGACCCCGAAGTGGCGCGCGACTCGCTTCGGCGCCAGATCTGCTCGCCCGTGCGCTGGGTCGAGTCCGTGCAGCGCCTCGCGGGCCTCGCCCCGTCGGCGGTCGAGGCCGGGCCGGGGACGGTCCTGGCGGGCCTCGCGAAACGCATCGCGAAGGACTGGCCCGTGAAGACCACCTCGACGGCCGCGGCGCTCCTGACGTTCGCCTGACGGAGAAAGGAAGGTCAGATGGCTCTCTCGTTCTCTCTCGAGGGGAAAGTCGCACTCGTCACCGGCGGCTCGCAAGGCATCGGGGAGTCGATCGCGAACGCGCTCGGCGCGGCGGGCGCGCACGTCGTCGTCGCCGCCCGCAGCGAAGACAAGGCCGCTGCCGTCGCGCAGGCGATCACTTCGTCGGGCGGCCGGGCCGAGGCCCTGCGCCTCGACGTCACCGTCCCCGCGTCCGTCTCGGCGGCCTTCAAGGCGATCGTGGAGAAGCACGGGAAGCTCGACATCCTCGTGAACAACGCCGGCATCACCGACGACGGCCTCATCCTCAGGATGTCGAAGGAGTCGTGGGACAAGGTCCTCGCGACCGACCTGACGGGCGTCTTCCTCTGCGCGCAGGAAGCCGCGAAGGTCATGCTGAAAAAGCGTGTCCCGGGCCGCATCGTGAACATCACGTCCGTCGTGGGGCTCATGGGTAACCCGGGCCAGACGAACTATGCCGCGGCCAAGGCCGGCGTCATCGGGTTCACGAAGGCCCTCGCCCGCGAGATCGGCTCGCGGGGAATCACCGTGAATGCCGTCGCGCCGGGCTACATCGAGACGTCCATGACGGATGCGCTGAGCGAGGACCAGAGGAAGGCGCTCGTCGGCCAGATCGTCCTCGGGCGGCTCGGAACGGCCGCTGACGTGGCGGGCGCCGTCGTCTATCTGGCGTCCGACGCGGCCGCCTACGTGACGGGGACCTGTCTCAACGTGAGCGGCGGGCTCTACATCGGAAGCTCGTAATTCAGGGTGGACCCGGACTGCCGAGGCAGGACGATGGGGGAGCGGATCTTGAGAATTGTTCTCATGTCGTGTTCCCTTTAGGTATACCCTCCCCCTGCGGGGGTTTCCCCATGTCAGCATTCAGCGAAGAGCAGCGGAAAGAACTCGAGGGGTGTGTCAACACGGCGAACCAACTCGCCACGCGCTCCGCAAACGTATATACGACCAGGACGGTGGCAGACGCGATCGTGGCCGAACGCGAGCGACTCGCGCACATCGTCGAAACCTGCGAGCCCATCACCGACCTCGCTGGGGACCATCCGGCCGGAGTCCAAGACGAGATTCCCGATCTCGAGGCGACGCTGCGGGCGTTAGGGCGGGCCATACGCATCGGACACCACGAGATCCTCTTGTCGTAGCGGAAGTCGGGGAGGCGCCTCAAATTCTTGGGCGGTCAGCGGGGGGTGCGGACCGAGAGAGTAGAAGAACGTCTTCATAGAGCCCTGAGAATCGTCCTCTTTCCCCATCGGATAGACTGCGCACGCTTGAAATCGGGTCCCGGCAGCCCTCAGAATGCCGGTCTCTCACGAGACGAAGACTTTCGGAGGATCGCGATGGCGAATTCGGTGGAAGAAAAGGTCAAGGGCATCATCGTGGAACAGCTCGGCGTCCAGGCGGACGAGGTGAAGCCCGAAGCCTCTTTCGTGGACGACCTCGGCGCGGACTCCCTCGACACCGTCGAGCTGGTCATGGCTTTCGAGGAGGCGTTCGGCATCGAGATCCCGGACGAGGACGCCGAGAAGATCCAGAAGGTCAAGGACGCGGTTTCCTACATCGAGTCGCACGCGAAGCCCGCCTGATTCGGGGCTGCCTCGACGCGTGTCCGCGAATCCAGCTCCCCTCCTCGACGGCCGCGGCCGGCGGCGCGTGGCCGTCACGGGCGTCGGCCTCGTATCCCCGGTCGGCCTCACGGCGAAGGAGAACTGGACCAGCTTGACGGCGGGCGTCTCCGGCATCGGGATGATCACCCGCTTCGACGCCACGGATTACGCGTGCCGCATCGCCGGCGAGGTGAAGGGGTTCGACCCGGGAGCGTTCCTCGAGAAGAAGGAGATCAAGAAGTTCGACACGTTCATCCACTTCGCCGTCGCGGCGGCGAAGGAGGCGATGACCGATTCGGGCCTCGTCGTCACGCCCGAGAACGCCGAGCGCGTGGGCGTATGCATCGGCTCGGGAATCGGCGGGCTGCCGCTCATCGAGGAGACGCACAAGATCGTCCTCGAGAAGGGTCCCCGGCGGATCAGCCCGTTTTTCATCCCGGGTCTCATCGTGAACATGTGCTCGGGCCTCGTCTCGATCCAGACAGGCGCGAAAGGCCCGAATTCGGCCACGGCCACGGCCTGCGCGACGTCGGCCCATGCGATCGGCGACGCGGCGAACGTCATCCGCCGCGGGGACGCCGACGCGATGATCGCGGGCGGTTCGGAGGCCGTCATCACGACGCTCGCGGTGGGCGGTTTCTCGGCAATGCGCGCCCTCTCGACGCGTAACGACGATCCGAAGGGCGCGTCGCGGCCGTGGGACAAGGACCGCGACGGCTTCGTCCTCAGCGAGGGGGCGGGCATCCTCGTGCTCGAGGACCTGGCCCTCGCGAAGGCGCGCGGCGCTTCGATCTACGCGGAGCTCGCGGGCTACGGCATGTCCGGCGACGCGTACCACATCTCGGCGCCTTCCGAGGACGGCGACGGCCCGTTTCGCGTCATGCGCAACACGCTTCTCGACGCGAACGTGAACCCGGACGAGGTCGTCTACGTCAACGCGCACGGCACGTCCACGCCGCACGGCGACCGCATCGAGTCGATCGCCATCAAGCGGGTCTTCGGCGACCACGCCCGGAAGCTCGCCGTTTCGTCCACGAAGTCCATGACGGGGCATCTTTTGGGCGCGGCGGGGGGCCTCGAGGCCGGCATCCTGGCGCTCGCCATGCGCCACGGCGTGGTCCCGCCCACGATCAATTACGCGACTCCAGACCCCGAGTGCGACCTCGATTACACGCCGAACACGGCACGTGAAAAGAAGCTCCCCATCGCCCTGTCGAACTCCTTCGGGTTCGGCGGAACGAACGCCAGCCTCCTGATGCGGGCGGTCTGACGGGGGCGGGCAACGGTGCCCCTGCTAACATGAGAACGCCAAACGGAGGGCAACGAGATTCGACGCGTCACCGTCATCGCGGCCGCCGTCGCGATGCTCGCGATCTTCGGGGCCGGGTTCGTCGTTCTCCGCGCGCGGAGGCCTTTTCTCGCGCGGTTCCGTTCCGACGTCGACGGGCTCGTGTCGCCCGAGAGGATCGGCGAGACGCTCGAAACTCTCGCGAAAAGCCCGCATAGGGCGGGCACGCCCGCGAACGCCGCGGTCGCGGACGAGATCGCGCGCCGGCTCGGGAGTGCGGGCCTGAAGACATGGAGCGACGTGCACGAGGTCGAGCTGTGGGAGCCCGTGACTCTCTCGCTCGCGCTCACGAAACCCGCTCCGCGCGCGTTCGACCTCTACGAGCGCGCCCTCGCCGAGGATCCGGCGACGGCCGTCGCGAAGGACGAGCTGCCCTTTCTCGCGTACGCGCCGGATGCCGATCTCGAGGCCCCGGTCGTGTACGCGGGCTTCGGCGGGCCCGAGAACTTCGAGGCGCTGCGCAAGGCGGGCGTCGACGTGCGCGGCAAGATCGCGCTCGTCAAGGCGCAGGGCGTCTGCCGCGGGATGAAGTCGCTCGCGGCCGAGCGCGCGGGTGTCGCGGGGCTCCTCATCTACGTCGAGCCGCGCGACCAGGGCATCGTCAAGCCGGCTTATCCCCTGGGCCCGTCGACGAACCGGTGGGCCGTCTCACGCGGCTCGCTCCTCAAGTACTTCCTCCGGCCGGGCGATCCGGGACGCGCGAAGGCGATGGGCGTCGACACGCTGCCGAAGATTCCGGCGCTTGCGATCTCAGGCGACGTCGCCGAGGCGCTGCTTCGCGAAATGGCGGGCCCGGCGTCTCCGCCGGACTGGAAAGGTCTTCTCGATGCGCCCTACACGCTCGGTCCGGGGCCGGCGCGCGTACGGATGACGGTGCGAGGGAAGCGGGTACGCGCCTCGCTCCGCAACGTCCTCGCGACTATTCCCGGCGCCGACCCGCTGGCCTCGCCCGTGGTCGTCGGCAACCATTCCGATGCCTGGGTTTACGGAGCGGTCGATCCCTCGTCTGGCACGGCGGCCGTGCTCGAGACGGCGTCCGCTCTCGCGCGCCTCGGCGAGCGCGGCTGGAAGCCCTCGCGCCCCATCATGTTCACGTTCTTCGACGGCGAAGAGCCCGGGATGCTCGGCTCCTCGTGGTGGCTCGAGGAGCGCCTCGCGAGCGGGGACGTTCCCGCCCTCGCCTTCGTCAACGTGGATTCGGCCGTCCGCGCGAACGATCTCTACGTGAGCGCGACGCCCGGCCTCCGAGGACCCCTCGCCGAGGTGTTGGAGCTCGTACGCGACCCGGCCTCCGGCAGGACGCTCGAGGAAACCTCCGGCGAGCCCGATCTGCCGGGCTTCTCCAGCGACGCGGCGCCGTTCCTCGGCTTCTCCGCGACACCCGTCGCCGAGCTGGGCTTCGGCCGCTGGTACGGGAGCTACCACACGCTCTACGACACCGTTACCTGGATGAAGCGCTTCGGCGATCCAGGCTTCGTGCGATCCGCGACGCTCAGCCGGATCCTCGCCCTTTACGTGGGCATGCTCGCCACACCGCGGTTTTTCCCGCTGCGCTTCGGCGAGCTCGCCGATTTCGCAAGCCGCCAGATCCGTGAGATCCAGGCGCGTCATCCCTCGTCGATCGGATGGGTGCCGCAGATCGCGGGGCCGCTCGTGAGCCAGATCGAGCTCTTCGAAGCGGAGGCGCGCGCGTGGGATGCCCGTGTGCGTGCCGCGAAAGGCCCGGGAAAAGACGCGGGCCAGTTCGATCGGCTTCTCTCGGTCGCGCTCGGCGCATTCGCCGCGCCGGGCGCCGCGTTTGGACGTGGGTGCCGCCTCTGGGGACCTTCGCCCGAGACAGGCTGCGGCGCCGCTGCGCTCCCGGCGCTCGAAGAGGCCGTCGGCCGGAACGACCGCGCGGCCGCCGCGAAGGAGGTTGGGCGCCTCGCCGCCGCGTTCGCCCGCGCGCGCAACCAGCTCGTCCTGGCGAATCGCGTCGCCGAGGGCACCCGGCGTCCCCCGCGGCCAACGCCCGGAATCTCGCGGCCGCGGTGACGCGCCGCCCGAGCGCTGCCGTCGCTCTCACCCTCGTCGCGCTCGCGGCCTGCGGAGGCCGCGATCCGCTGGCGCGGCGCGCGACGCGCCTCGAGACCCTCGTGGACCCCGCCCGGATGAAGAGAAACGTGGAGATCCTCGCGCGCGTCCCGCACCGTGCGGGAAGCCCCGCTCAGCGCGCCGCCGTCGAGAAAGCCGCTGAATTCCTCCGCGCCGCAGGTCTCGAGGCGGTGATCTCGGAACACACCGTGGGAATTCCCGAGTCCGTCGAGGCCTCGCTCGCGGTCGAAGGGCCTGCCGGCCGCGCGTTCGATCTCAGCGAGCGAATGCTCGCGGGCGATCCTTACTCGGCGGCGGCGCCGGCCGAGCTGCCGTTCTTCGCGTGGGCCCCCGATGGCGACGTCTCCGCGCGCGTCGTTTACGCGAACCACGGAGCTCGAGAAGACTACGACGTCCTGCGCCGGGCCGGCGTCGCCGTGAAGGGCGCGGTGGTCCTCGCGCGGGCTCAGGGTGTCTGCCGCGCCATGAAGTCGCTCCTCGCGGAGGAGGCAGGCGCTGCGGCCCTCCTTCTTTACCCGGAGCGCCGCGATCTCGGGATCGTCAAGCCGGACTTTCCAGCCGGGCCGTACCTCAACCCGTGGACCGTGCAGCGCGGCTCGATGCTGCGCTATTTCCTGCGCCCGGGCGATCCCGACTGCGCGGCGGGCCGCGCCCTCCCGCGGCTTCGTCCGGCACTGCCCGCGCTGCCCGTGTCGGAGAGCGTCGCCAAGGATCTGCTCCGACGCGTGGAAGGACCGCCCGCGCCCGAGGCATGGACCGGATGGCTCGAGGTCCCATATCGCCTCGGCGCGACTCGGGAGACCGTGCGGCTGCACACGCGTTCGCGCATCGAGGGGCGCGTGCTCCGCAACGTCACCGCGGTGCTCGCGGGGCGCCGGCGCGAGGCCGCCGTCGTCGTGGTCGGCGCGCACACCGACGCCTGGGTGAACGGCGCCGTGGACCCCATTTCGGGCGTCGCCGCCGTTCTCGAGACGGCAGCGGCCCTCTCGGCCCTCGCGCGCGACGGCTGGAAGCCCGAACGCGACATCGTTTTCACGCTCTTCGACGGCGAGGAGTACGGCATGCTCGGCTCGACGCTCTGGGTCGAGGAGCGCCTGGCCACGCGCGCGCCGCCGATGGCGGCGTTCCTCTTCGTCGACTCTACCGTGCGCGCCCTCGATTTCATGGCAGACGTCTCGCCGGGTCTGAGGGAATCGCTCGACGAAGTCCTCGGGCACGTCGCCGATCCGGTTTCGGGCCACGTCCTTCTGTCGCTGCGCGGGGTGCCGCAGCTGCCCGGCTTCAGCGGCGACACGTCGCCCTTCCTCGGCCTCGGCGGCGTCCCGTCGGTCGAGCTCGGGTTCGGGCGGCGCACGTATCCGCAATACCACTCGGCATACGACGATCCGTACCTGCTCGGCCGGATCCTCGATCCCGGCTATCGCGTCAGCGCGACCCTCGCGCGCATCCTCGCGCTCTTCACGTCGGTGCTCGCCGAGTCGCCCGAGCCGCCCTGGCGCTTTTCCGAAGTCGCCTCGTTCCTGGACGACGAGCTCTCGAAGCTCGCGAAGGATCCAGCCTCCAACCGCCTCGTGCGCCGGAGCGAGCTCTTCTCGGCAGCCCTGAGGCTGCGCCTCGCAGCCCGGGAGTGGGAGTCGCTCGACGCGGCGCGCCGCCGCTTGGGCGCGGAGAAGGCCGAACCCCTTCTTCTCGACGCCATGGCCGCGTTTCACGACGCGGCCGCGCCCGAGTTCGCGCGCCGCAATCTTCTCCTCGGGCCGTCCGCCGAGACCGGCTGCGGCACGGAGACACTGCCCGGCCTTCGGCGCGCGCTGCACGGCGACGGCTCGGTTGAGGCCGAGACCGCGCGGCTGCTGCACGCTCTCGCGACGGCCGCCCCGAAGCTGCGCGAGGCCGTTCGAATCGCGGCGGCAAGCTGACGCGGAGCGTCAGCGGAAGTCGTGGCTGGGAAGGTCGGGCAGCGCCGGAAGCGGCCAGAACCGCTCAGCCCTCACCGAGACGTTTCCGCCTTCCTTCTGGAGCTTTCCCTCCACGACGAGGCCTCCCGAGCCCACGATGACCGAGCGGTGCTCCCGGAAGAGGTCGGGCCGCACGATGGCCTGCACGATGCCGCTTTCGTCCTCGAGCGACAGGAAGACGAAACCCTTCGCGGTGCCCGGCCTCTGCCTCACGATGACGGCGCCCGCGGTTTTTACGCGTTCGCCCTCGGGCACGTTCCGTAGCTCCATCGCCGACAGGATCGACCGCGCCGCGAGCGCCGGGCGCAGATGTTCGAGGAGATGCGGCCCCGCCGTGAGGTCCGTCGCGCGGTAGTCGGCGGTCGTCTCTTCGATCGCGGACATTTCGGGGAGAGGAGAATTTTGCGAGGAGGAAGAAAGAGGAAGAGATTCATAGAGCGTCCCGAGCGGGCGGGAAACTTCCGCCACCTGCCACAGCGCCTCGCGGCGGGAAAGGCCGAGCGACGCAAGCGCCCCGGAGTAGGCGAGCAAAGTCATCTCGTCGGGACGCAGCCGGCAGCGGCGCGAAAAGTCCGCCACGTCCCGGAATGGCCTCCCGCGCATTCTTTCGGCTTCGATGGCTTCTCCGCTCGTCTGCTTAAGCCCCTTGATGAAGCGCATGCCGAGACGCATGGCGAGAGAAGATTTCTTAGAAGGTGAAGAAGGGAGACGCTGGGGTACCTCTCGACGCACGCGCGTGCTGTCTGAGCGAAGCGAGTTCACGCGCGAAGGAGAGGGGTACCCCAGCGGCGATCCTTCCTGAGGTACCCCGGCGTCTCGCGCCCCATTAACTTTCGAAGAAATCTCTTCCTCTCTCTCCACCCTGCAATCCCATCCCGAGAAATTCACGTCTATGCGCAACACCTCCGTCCCCTTGCGCTGGATGTCCTTCACGATCGTGGCGGGGTGGTAGAAGCCCATCGGCCACGCGTTCAGGAGGCACGCCGTGAACGCCGCCGGGTGATGCGCCTTCAGCCACGCGCTCGCGTACGCGATGAGCGCGAAGCTGGCCGCGTGCGACTCGGGGAAGCCGTAGAGCGCGAAGGACGTGATGGACTTGACGATCTGGTCCTGCGCGGGCCCCGTGATGCCGTTTTTCGCCATGCCCGAGCGCAGCCGCTCTTCGATCGCGCCCATGCGCTCCTCGGAGCGCTTGAAGCCCATCGCGCGGCGCAGCTCTTCCGCTTCGCCGCCCGTGAAGCCCGCGGCCACCATCGCGATCCTGAGGAGCTGCTCCTGGAAAAGCGGCACGCCGAGCGTGCGCTTCAGGATCGGCTCGAGGCACGGGTGCGGATACTCGACCGGCGCCTTGCCCTGCCGCCGGTCGAAGAACGGGTGCACCATCCCGCCCACGATCGGCCCCGGCCGGATGATCGCGACCTGCACGACGATGTCGTAGAAGACCTTCGGCGCGTGGCGCGGCAGCGAAGCCATCTGCGCGCGGCTCTCGACCTGGAAGAGGCCGATCGTGTCCGCGGCGTTCAGCATTTCGTACACCTTCGGGTCTCCCGCCGGGAGATGCGCGAGATCCACGTCCACGCCCTCGTGCGCCTTGATCACGGGCAGCATCTTCTCGATCGCGCCGAGCATCCCGAGGCCGAGCAGGTCCACCTTCACGATGCCGAGGTCCGCGCAGTCGTCCTTGTCCCACTGGATGACGACGCGCCCTTCCATGGCCGCGGGCTCGAGCGGCACGACCTCCGACAGCCGGCCCATCGCCACGACCATCCCGCCCGAGTGCTGTCCGAGGTGGCGCGGCAGGCTCTGGACGCGCATGAAGAGCTTCCCGAAGTGCGCGACGCGCGGGTGCGCGGGGTCGAAACCGGAGGCCGCCATCTCCACCGCGAGGTCGGCCGCGCCGTCGCGGTACTCGCCGAAGCTCCACTTCCCGAGGTGCTTCGCGATCGTGTCCACCTGCTCCGGCGAGAAGCCCAGGGCCTTCGCCATCTCGCGCGCGGCCGAACGGTCGCGGTACGTGATGACGTTCGCCGTCATCGCGGCGCCGTCGGCGCCGTACGTCCTGTAGACGTGCTGGATCACCTTCTCGCGCGGGTCGCCCGAGGACAGGTCGAGGTCGATGTCGGGCCACTCCCCACGCTCCTCCGAGAGGAAGCGCTCGAAGAGAAGCTCCATCTTGACGGGATCCACCGCCGTGATCGAGAGCGCGTAGCACACGGCGCTGTTCGCGGCCGAGCCGCGCCCCTGCACGAGGATGTGCTCGCGCTTGCAGAAGTTCACGATGTCCCAGACGATGAGGAAGTAGCCCGCGAGGTCCAGCTTCGCGATGAGGTCGAGCTCCCGCTGGATCTGCGCCTGCGCCTTGCCCGTGAGCGGCCGGAAGCGCGCCCGCGCGCCTTCCCACGTGATGTGCCTGAGGAAGGACGACGGCGTCTCGCCCGGCGGCAGCGGGTACGCGGGGAAGCGGTAGCCGAGGTCCGCGAGCGTGAAGGAAAGGCGCCCCGCGAGCTCGGCGCTCTTTTCGAGGACGCCCGGCAGATCCGCGAAGAGAACCTCCATGTCGGCGGCGGACTTCAGGTGGCGCTCGCGCCCTGCGTGCAGCTTCGTGCCGGCCGCGTCGAGGTGCGTGTGGTGGCGGATGCACGTGAGCGCGTCGAAGAGGTCCTTGTCCTTCCGCTCTGCGTAGCGCGCGCCGTTCGTCGCGAGGACCGGCAGGCGCTGCGCGTGTCCCAGATCGAGGAGCGCGCGGTTCAGGTGCTCTTCCTCGCGCAGGAAGTGGCGCTGCAGCTCCACGTGCACGCGCCCGGGGAAGAGCGCCGTGAGGCGGTCCAGCTCGCGCCGCGCCGCGTCGAAGCCTCCCGCGTCGCGCGACGTCAGCGCGCGCGTCACGACGCTCTCCTCACCGCCCGTCAGAACGTGCAGCCCTTCCGCGTGCGCGGCGACTTCCTCCCAGGTCGCGGCCGCCTGCCCCTTCGGCTTCCCCGCGGCGGCGGCGGTGAGGAGCAGGCAGAGGTTCTTGTAGCCCCTCTGGTTCTCGACGAGCAGAGTCAGGCGGGGAGGAGAAATTCCTGCCGGGAGGGGAGGGGGGACGAGTCCGAGGGGACCAGAAAGATTCTCTGGGAATGGTGAAGAGGTCGATGCGCCGCTCCTGCCCTCTCCCTCTTTACCTTTCAAAGAAATATTTCTTGATCGATTCCCGGCGAGCGCGGGATGCCTTTGGAGAACAATTTCCGCTCCGACCAGCGCCTTCACCCCCGCCGCCTTCGCAGCCTTCCAGAAGCGCGGGGCGCCGGAGACGCCGTTCGTGTCCACGAGCGCCATCGCGGGGAGGTCGAGCGCCGCTCCGCGCTCGACGAGATCTTCCGGCAACGACGACCCGTTCAGGAACGAGAACGCCGAGGCGGCACGCAGCTCGGCATACGGCCTCGCGTGCTTTGCGGGAACGGGCGGGCGCTCGAAGGCGCGCAGGCGCGCTTTCTCCTTGCGCGCGCCCGGCGAGGAATGCAGGCCGCATCCGCTGTAAGGGCCGATGAAGTCGCGGGTCGGAGGCCCTTCCGCCATGGGGTGGCGAGTTTAGGCGTAAATAAGACGTAAGTCGAGACAGCGCTATTTCGGCCCGGGCGCGCGCTCGACCGCGGTGAGGCGGAGGGCGAGGTCCGAGGCAGCCCAGAAGCCGAGGCCGCACTCCACGAGGCCCGTCTCGCGGAACTTCCGCCGATACCACGCTGCGCGGCGCATCTTGAAGCCCACGAGGTCGCCCTCGATGCCCGTTTCGAGGTCGTCGTCGGCCGAGAGGAAGTCGAGATACGCGACGCCGGCCACGAGCTCCGGCAGCACCTCGAGGCCCAGCACGACTTCGGACGTGCGCATGTAGTGGAGCGCGTCCGAGCACACGACGAGGTCGAACGGGTCGTCGAAGCGCAGCTCGGAGAGCTGGCCCCACGAGCCCTGCCGCACGTTGCGCGAGCGGCCGAAGCGCCGCACGGCATAGTCGCTCGTGTCGAGGCCCAGGTAGCGCAGCTTCGGGCGCAGCGCGCGAAGCAGCGGAAACCACGCGCCCTCGCCGCAGCCCACGTCGAGGACCGAGGCGACCCGCCGGCCGAGGACATGCTCCGCGACGCCCACGGCCATCGCCGCCTTCCGCGCCACCTCCGCGCGCCGCACGAGGCGTTTCTGCGGGTCGCGATACCACTTCCGGAAGTACGCCTCGTCGTAGAGCTTTCCCGGTGCCGGGTCCTTTTTCACGCCTTGACCATGACGAGGATCATCTTGAACGGTGTCGTGGCGCGCAGCGCGTGGGGCTCGTTCGCGGGCAGGCGCAGAATCTCCCCGGCCGAGACGAGGTGTTGCGTGCCGGAGATCGTCACCTCGGCGGTCCCTTCGACCCCGAGCACGAGCGCGTCGAAGGGCGCGCTGTGCTCGCTGAGCGCCTCGCCCGTGTCGAACGCGAAGGCCGTCACCGTGCCGCCCGCGGCTTTCACGAGCGTGCGGCTCACGACGGCGCCGGCCTGCGGCACGACGAGGCTCGATTGCGGGACCGGAGACGGCGAGAGAGGCGGCGTGGACATGGGCTCTCCTTGCCTTTCAACGATAGCGTCCCGCGGACGCGCGGGAAACTGCTTCCTACGGGGACGACGAAAGCTCGAGGTCCCTCAGGCGCGGCCCGACGAGCGTCCCGATGCGCGCGCCGGTGTCGAAAAGGACGAGTCCGAAGAGGGCGAGGCCGAGAATGAGGGCGACGACGGCCCAGCGATGTCGGGTCTCGAGACGCTCGAGCGAGGGCGCGAAGGCGATGAGCCCGAAGATGCAGGCCACGACGACTACGGCATCCACGCTCGCGCGCTGCCAGTAGCTCCCGCCGAGATGGAGCCACATTCCGAACTCGTCGAAGGTCAGCGCCATCGCGATGCCGTACGCGAGAGCCGTGAATCGCGCGGGCCTTCCGGTCGGCTGCGCGAAGAGCAGATACGCCGCGACCGCGGCCAGCAGGAAGATTCCGTAGTTCAGATGGTGCACGTGCGTCCCGTGGAGAAAGAAGTACATGTTCGGGACGCGCTGCGACATGACGAGAAACACCATCGTCCGCGATGCGATGAAAGTCAGGACAAAGGCGAGGAGGGCCCGGCGCGCGAGCCGGGTGCTCTCGGCTTCCGGGGGCGGCGGGGTGTCCACGCGGGGAAGGATAGCGGTCCAGACCTAGTCGTACACGCCGTCGGCGAACCACTCGCCGCCCGCCTCGTCGTGGAAGATGCGGTAGAGGCCGCCGGCCGAAAGCTCCACGTCCCAGTACGCGCGGAAGGCGGGCGCCTCCTGCCACCAGCCCTCCTCGAGGCGCCACGGCCCCGAGGCCACGCGCACGGTGCCGGCCACGTCCAGCGCCGGCCGCCCGCCGCCGCCGTCCGCGGAAGCGGGCTCGAGCGCGCGCAGCGAGGTGGGCCGCTCGCCCTCGAGAAGCACCTCGAGCGGCACGGGTGGCCGTAGCACGCGCACCGAGAGAAGCCCGCGGCCGGTCTTCGGCGTCTTTCGTACGGCAGGAGGAGGCGGCGGCGCGAATGGCACGAGGGCAAAGCGCTCGGGGCGGTGGCCGTCCACTGCGCGCGGCGCGCCGACGCGCCCGGGTCCCAGCAGAGCGAAAAGCTTCGCGAGCGCGGTCGCGAGCCGGTCGGGCGAGATCTCGGCCGGTCCGAACAGCGTGAGCTGCCCCTTCCGCGGCGCGTCGGGCTGCACCGTGAGGGAGAAGCCCGTCACGGCGGCGCCCGGCGGCCGGCCCTCGAGGCCGAGGCGCACGAGGGTGAGCAGCGTCTTCACGTCGCGCGTGGGCGCGGGCAGGTCCAGGCTGCGCGTGTCGCAGCCCTCGGGCTCGAGCGTCAGGGAGATGTCCAGCCGCGCGCAGCCCACGGCCTCCGCCTCGAGGCGCCGCGCGAGCCGTTCGAGCGCGCTCTCGGCCAGAGCGAGAAAGGGCTCGAGCGTGACGAGCGGCCACTCCAGCTCCATGCCCTCGGTGAAGCCCGGCGGCGGCCGGCGCGGCACGAGGGGGCGCGGGTCGCGCCCGCGCGCGATCTCGTGCAGTGCGTGCCCGCGCGCGCCGAGCCGGCTCGCGACGTCGGCCGCGGGCAGCTTCGCGAGGTCGCCCACCGAGGCGAGGCCCCAGCGCGCGAGCGTCTCGACGATCTCGGCATCGGGATCCAGCTTCGCGAGCGGCAGCGGTGCGAGGAACGCGGCTTCGCCGCCCGCGGGTACGACAACGGGAGAGTCCGGCAGCGTCGCGGCCACGCGCGCGGCGAGCTTGCTCGACGCGAGTCCGCAGCGCGCGGGCAGCGACTCGCGCTTCGCGGCGGCGATCAGGGCGTAGCCGAGGTCGCGCTCGTCGGGGAAGAGGCGTTCGAGGCCGTCCGCGTCGAGATACACGACGCCGTCGCCCGCGTCCTCCACGCGCGGCGACACCGTGCCGGCCACGTCGAGCAAAGCCTCCTGCGCGGCGCGCTCGCTCTCGGCATCGCGCGCGCGGGTGAGGAGGTCGGGCAGAAGCGCCCGCGCCTGCGGCAGCGTGAAGCCCGGGCGGATGCCGGCCTTGCGCGCCTTGCGCGTGGCCGCGACCACGTGCGCGGCCGTCCCGTTCCCCTCGCACAGGATGACCGCCTCGTCCCGCAGCGCAGGCTCGCTGCGCAGCCGCGCGGCGAGGGGGAACAGCGGCACCACGAGACACGCGAGGCGGGGAGCCACCTCAGCGCCCGAATGCCGAAAACGCGCCGGCGTTTTCTGTCTCTTTTTCTTCCCTTTCTAAGCAAATCTTTCTTTCTTTTCTTTCTTCCTTGCCCGCCTGAATCGCATCCAGCAGGGAAAGATTCAGCAGACTCGTTTTTTCTTTATTCATATTCGCGTCCCGCGTCTTCTCGAGCACGAGGCGCGAGGACAGGCCGTCGAGGAGCGACACGCTCTGCCGTGAACGGTCCCAGCCCGCGCGCGCCGCATCCGCCGCGAGCACGACGCGCGCCGCAGTGCCCGTGACGCGGTAAGGCGCGAGGACGAGGAGCGCCGCGTCGTGAAAGCGCGCGCGCCGCGCGAGGCGCAGCCAGACGGCGTCGTCGAAACGCCGCCTGAAGATGCGTGAGAGCCCGAGGTCGAGGACGACGAGCGCGAAGCCCGTCGCCAGGACGGTCTCGGCCGCGGCGAGCGCGGGTTTCAGCCCGCGCGGGCGCAGCCACAGCACCCGCGAAAGCTCGGCGCCGGCGGCGGCCGCGCCCTGCGGGTCGAAGTGGTCGCCGGGATCGACGAGCGCGGCGGCTTCGCCCGTCTGCGTCGTCGCGGCGAGCGCGGAGAGCGCCACCGAGAAGCGGCCCGAGGACGCGTGCCCCGACATCTCCACGAGCGCGCCGCGGGGTAGCCCGCCTCCCAGCAGTCGGTCCAGCCCCTCGATTCGCGTGGGCAGGAACCCTGGCGCGAACCGTCCGCGCGAAAGTCCGGCGGCGGTAGTCAGCCGGGCGGCGATGTCTCGGGGTAAGTCAGGCAGGGGGAGCGGGGCAGGAAGAGACAGCGCCGGCACGCGGCAAACGTAGGTCCATCTAAAGCGTAAGTCAAGCGTAAGTTTTTACGATCGCCGCGGACAGAGCGCGGGCGCGCCCGAGCTGGACGCCTTCAGTGCTGATAGGTGCCGATGAGCTCGGCCTGCGCGAGCACATGCGTCTTGATGCTTGCTTCGAAACGCTCCTTCGTCGGAGGCGGAGGGCTGACAGACGCGACGTCCAGCGCGTAGACGCGATGAGAATAACGATGAGTTCCCGAGGGAGGACAGGGGCCGCGGTAGCCGATCGAGCCGAAATCGTTTGAGCCCTCGACGGCCCCGAGAGGCAGAGTGCCGGATTTGATGCCTTCGGCAAGCGAGGCCGTGGA
>ODAK010001712.1_pt1 | contig 23584 bp, 23 predicted proteins | sample 1539591 | NCBI WGS metagenome assembly ODAK01 (sample SAMEA3539303, study PRJEB22396) | soil metagenome | biome: tundra; feature: field; material: soil | place: USA | collected 2010-05 | depth 0.15 m | reverse complement strand
CCCAGTAGGCGGCGGTGAGGAGTTTCCGTCTCAACGGAAGATTATAACGAGGGGCGGCGCGGTTGCGCGCGTTGCGCGCCGGGCCGGGCGCAAGGAACGTTCTGCGTAATGGTGGCGCAACCACAGTGGATGAACCTGGTCCGGCCGATGTCGAACGTACCCTAGATTGAGCTGCGGCTCGCGGGACAACTTACAAAAGTTAGCATTGATGCCGGCAAGAAACTCATCGCAGCGTGTGTGCTGAAAGGTCCTGCCAATAGGGACGCGCAGGCCCAAAATCCGCAAGTTCGGGGCCACGAATGCCATCTTGAAGGAGTTGCTCGATTTGGTGAACTGCGGTTGCATGCATGTGGTAATCGAGAGCACCGGAGAATATTCGAGACATTGGAGACCTGACGTAGTGGATGACGCCGGAGCCATCGACGGTTACGACGCCTCGGCCAAGGGAATTCTCTCAGATGCCGTGCGGTCTGAAAGAGAACGATTCAAGTCCCTTGAGCCGTCACACGCCTCGACCGAACTTGGGAAGACCCTCCAAGGGCGCCTCGCCGGTTCAGGGCATCACGTGGATACCCTTGTAGAGGTGGCGGCTGAGGAACGTCTGCTGAAAGAGGAGGACGACGATGACGATCGCAAGCCCAACTGAGAATCCCGTTGAAAACAAATTAGGACCAGCCAAAGCTCTTCCGCACACCGGGAAGGCGGCGGGGCGAACGCGTTGGGGGAATAGGTTGAGACAGCGCGCTGAGCGGGCGGCTTTGGCCTGTGCCGGCGCGATGGCCACCGGCAATTGCCTGCTGCCTGGGCGCGCTTCCCCGTGACTAGAAGTTCACAAGAGCAACCATTGACTTGGCTTACCGCCGGTTTTATACTCGTCAACTGAGGGATCTCGGAGGACAACATGAGAAACAAGCTTATACTGACCGCTGCCTTGCTGTTTTGCGCGGGCGCCTACGCTCAGACGAACAGCTACACCGTGTCGAATATCGTGACAAATTCGCAGGATCCGCGCCTGGTGAATCCGTGGGGCCTATCCCGTCCGGCAAGCGCAAAGCCGAAGGAGAACGAGTGGTGGACGGCGGACCAAGTGACCGGTCTTTCGACTTTGTACTACGCCAATGGCACCATCGTCGGCTTAGCGGTAACCGTTCCTCCGGCCATCGGTACCGGAGCGGGCAGTCCGACTGGAACCGCTTCCAACCCAACTAACAATAATTTTGCGTTCGCGACTCTGGACGGACTCATCTCGAATTGGAATCCGGCAACCACGCCCGGCACGCCGGGCAAGGCATGTGCAAAGTGCCATGTGACTACCGCAACCATCATGGTGAATAACTCCGCGTCGGGCGCGTCCTATCAAGGTCTGACCATCGCCAAGAACGCCACTAGCGGCGCAGAGACTTACTACGCGGCCAATGCCAATGGCGGTGTGGAGGCTTATGATGCGACGTCGTTCAGTCCGGTAACACTGCCGGCAGGGGCCTTCACGGATCCAAAAGTACCCAAGACCTATTCGCCCGCCGGTATTCAGGCCATCGGGCCGAGAATCTACGTGACATACAATGCAACCGCCGGCGGCGGGACTGGTTACGTGGATGCTTACAATACCAACGGCAAGCTTCTGTTGCGATTGGCGCAGGGATGGTTCAATCAGCCGTGGGGAGTAGCGATGGCGCCCGTCAGTTTTGGCGCGTTCAGCAGCATGATTCTGGTGGGGAACACCGGCAGCGGCTGGATCGGGGCGTACAGTCCTTCGACCGGAGCGTTCCAAGGTTTCCTGGAGAGCGGCGGATCGGATATTACCCTGCCCGGACTCTGGGGACTTGAGTTTGGCAACGGCAGCACGGAATCCGGACCGGCCAACGTGCTGTATTTCAATGCCGGCGGAGCCAATCTAACCACGGGCGTATTCGGCGCGATCGCGGCGAACTGATAGTGGGGCAGGCCCTCGGCCTGCGGCGGCCTCTCAGGCCGCCCCTATCCGTGCAGCTTGCGGAAATTCGCCAGACAGCGCTCGGCGGTTTCCAATGCGGGATAATCGCTGCCTTCCTGCTCCACCAGGTAAAACTCCAGGCCGCCGGTCTTCTCGGCGGCCTCGAAGAGTTTCTTCCAGGGCGCCACGCCATCGCCGAGCAAAACCTTGTAGCCCTTGTCCTTGGACCAGTCTTTGCAGTGCATGGAACGGATACGGCCGGGATTGCCCTGCACCCAGGCCACCGGGTCGGACCCGGCTTCGATGCAGGTGCCCACATCCAGTTGCAGCATGACGTCTTTGGTGGTGTTAGCGGCCAGCACTTCCATCGGACGTTGGCCATCTATCGGCGTAAACTCCAACTGGTGGTTGTGATATCCGGCGCGCAACCCGGCCGGTTTCATCTTTTCGGCGCCTTGATTGAGTCGCTCGGCAACCGCCTTCCAGCCGTCCGGAGTCTTCGGGTTTCCGGCACTGGCCCACACGATGAACTGGCTGCCGATAATGCCGTTCAGTTCGATGGCGTGCGCGATTCCATCGGGTGTGAACGATTCCGGGCCGTTATGCGTCGACAAGCAGCGGATGCCGGCGTCGTCCATCATTTTGCGTACTTGCCTGGCGTAGTCGGGGGTCCATGCGTAATACGGCGAGAAGAATTCCACGCAGTCATAGCCCATCTTGGCCACGGCGCGCACCGTGCCCATGAGGTCCTGCTTGAGTTCGTCGCGCACGGAGAACAGCTCCAGGCCGACGGGAAGGCCCTTGCCCCGCGCGAAGGCGGACGCAATGGGGGCAGCCGCGGTTAAGGCGAAGAACGCGCGGCGGGAGAGAGAATGGAGTGGCATAATCGGAAAAGCAAACGATATCACATACCATGCTCAGCAAACTGGTTCACACGAACCCTCACGCCGCTCCAACCATCTTGCGCCTGGCACTGGGAGCGGTGTTTTTCGCGCACGGAGCGCAGAAGATGCTGGGCTGGTGGGGAGGGCGCGGCTTCTCCGCGACCATGAGCGGCTTCGAGCACACCGGCATTCCGGCGGTGTTCGCATTTCTGGTCGTCGCCGCCGAGTTCTTCGGCGGGATCGGCCTGATCGTGGGCCTGCTCGGCCGCGTGGCGGCGTTCGGCATCGCTTGCGTGATGGTGGTGGCGATCGCCAAGGTACACGCCGTGAATGGCTTCTTCATGAACTGGGGCGGCCGGCAGAAGGGCGAAGGCTTCGAGTTTCACGTACTGGTGCTGGCGATGACGGCGGCGATCATGATCGCGGGATCGGGCGCGTGGTCGGTGGACCGGATGCTGAGCAGGTCCGCTCCAGCGGCGCGGCGGTAAGAGGCGATGCCATGATTCGAGGTCTGGCCCTTGCCGTAGGATTTCTCGCCGTGGGCTGCCACGCCCGTGCCGAAAAAAAGATCACGGTCAAGATCGCGCATGCGCCGAGCCTGGCCGGGGCGCTCGCCGGCAGGCTCGTGACTCCCGGCCAACTCACCGGCGATTGCGCCAAGGAATTTGGCGACCTGGTCTTCCAGGACATGCGCGCGCATGGAGTGGCGATGGCCGGCGGCGCGGATTCCGCCGCGGCCGCAGCGCCGGCCATCGTGCTGTCGATCAAAGTCTCCCGATGCGAAGCGCGTCCGCAGCCGGCCATGCTTGGCGAGGGCTTGCCCGCGATGCACATCGCCCGCACGGAAGGGTGGTTCCTCGCGCAGGTAAGCGCCGTGGATGCGGCGAGCGGCCAGGAACTCGCGGCGGTGGCGGTGCGCGGCCATGCGCAGAAGGAGAATCAAAGCCAGACCAGCGCTGCGGAGTGGCCGGCGCCATCCGAACTGAAATCCATGGCGGTGCGCCAGGGACTGGCGGAGGCGCAACGGCTCTACGCGACGTGGATCGAGAGCCGGGAGATCCCGTTCATGGACAGCAAGGAGTGCCATCTCAAACAGGCATTCGACGTGGCGAAGGCGGGCGACTACGAGGCGCTGGTGAAGCTGTCGCGCGCCAACGCGGAGTCGTGTGGGACGGGATCGAAGGCGGCGATGGAGGCCTGGTACAACCTGGGTGTGGCATGTTTGCTGGTGCGCCAGTATGACGAGGCGGTCTCCGCGTTCGAAAAAGCTTCGGAACTCAGCGGCGGCAAGTTGGTGGCCGGCCTGATGGAAGAATGCCGGAGGGAGTCCGCGGCGCTGAAGGCGCGGCAGCCAAAGGCGGCGCCGGCCGAGAAAGGCGCGTCCGTGCAGACGGGCATCGTGCTGACCAACGACTTCATCGTCAAGTTGATCGATGGCAACATTGCGGAGGAGGAAGTGCTGAAGATGATCGCGAATCAGCCGGGGCGCTTCTCGCTGGAGCCCGGCGATCTGGCGAAGCTCAAGGCCACGGGCGTGCCGGATTCGATAATAACCGCGATGCGCAATAAGAAGTGATGGATAATGGATCGGGCACGGGAGCGCGTCGCGCCGCACGAGGCGCTCGACCTCGGCGGAAAGCCGGAAATTGGTGGAACGGAGGCGCGCCAATGCCTGATCAAAATCGATGAGGCCGGCGACATACGCATGCACGCCGAGGGTACCCGTCACGTGGAGCTTACGACGCTCGGCTTCCGTACGGCCGGCCAGTTCATCGATAAGCAACTCGTCGGCGTTCATAGCTTCTGCCAAACTCAGCGCGGCCTGATCGCGGGGCTGTTCCTGGGGTTTTCAGCGCAATTCATCCATCCCCTGCTGGGCGGCATCGTTGGGGTGGGGCTGGCAGCTTTGCCGGTGACCTGCTTGGTGGTGGCCTGGGGCCTCGTCGATCACGCACCCTGGGCCCGCACGTACGCCATCATCGTGAGTGCGATCTGGCTGTTGGATTTCCCGTTAGGCACCGTGCTGAGCATTTACACTCTGTGGGTGCTGTTGCCTGAAAGCTCCGAAAGCGAGTACCGCCAACTGGCCATGCAATAATCGAAGAAGATGTCCGAGTCGCTGCTGGGCATGGAACTGACCGAGATTCGGGAAGCTCTGGGGCCCGGCCATCCGCAGTTCCGCGCCAAACAAATCTACACCGCTTTGTACCGGCAGAGAGTCGCCGACCTGGTGCAGGTTTCCACGCTGCCCGCCGCGCTGCGGCAGGAGTTGGGCGGTGCGCGTCGCGTGGGCCTGCCGGAGATCGCGCAGCGCTATCAGTCGGTGGACGGCACGCGGCGGTACCTGCTGCGCCTGGAAGACGGCCGCACGGTGGAGACCGTGCTGATGCCGGAGGACGAGCGCGACACCGTCTGCATTTCGAGCCAGGTGGGTTGCCCGGTGGACTGCAAGTTCTGCATGACCGCGCTGATGGGGCTGGAGCGCAACCTCACCGCGGGCGAGATCGTGGGACAGGTGCTGCTGGTGGCCCGCGACAACGGGCTGTTGGAGGAGCGCACGCGGCTCAACATCGTGATGATGGGGCAGGGCGAGCCGCTGCTGAATCTGGCGAACGTGGTAAAAGCCACGCGCCTGCTGACGGATCCGGAAGGTGTAGGAATTCCGCCGCGGCGGATCACGGTTTCGACCGCCGGCATCATCCCGAAAATCGAAGAATTGGGACGCGAGCCGGTGCGCCCCAGGCTGTCGATATCGTTGAACGCTTCCACCGAAGAGATGCGGCAGCAGTTGATGCCCATCACGCGGAAGTATCATCTGCTGGACTTGTTGGCGGCGTGCAAGGCCTATCCGCTGCGTCCTTGGGAGAAGCTCACGTTCGAGTATGTGCTGCTCAAGGACGTGAACGATACCGACGCCGACGCGCGGCGCGTGGTGAGGCTGCTGGCCAACCTGAATGCCAAGGTCAACCTGATCGCGCTGAATCCGGGTCCGGGCATTCCGTTCGAGACGCCCGATCCCGAGCGGGTCGCCAGCTTCCAGGCCATCGTGCGGCGGTCGATGGGGTGCTTCATCCGCAAGCCGCGCGGCCTGGATATCTACGCCGCGTGCGGGCAGTTGAAGCGGAATGAAGCGCCGCCCAGGCCGCTATAAATGCGAACCACCAAAACCGTATCCATTTCCATGTCGCCGGCCGACCTGAAAGTCGCCGAGCGCCTAGCCCGAACCACCAACCGCAGCCTCAGCGGCGTGCTCCGTGAAGGCCTTAAACGTATGGCCTCCGAGCAATACTGGCAGCAGGTTCACACCATTGCCCGGCCCAAGGCCGAAGCCCTCGGCATCACCGAGGACGATGTGACCCGCCTGGTTGGCGAATACCGCGTGGAGAAGCGCGCCAAGATCGGCAAGATCGGCAAGAAAAAGACCAAGTGACCAGAATCGTAGTGGACTCCAACGTCTACATTTCCGCGTCTTTGGCGGAGTGCCCCAAAAGGTCTTTGATCTCATCGAAAGCCAGGACGCGTTGGGCCTCCACATCTCACGACCGATCAATGGACGAGGTGGCCGAAGTGCTGGCCAGGAAGTTTGACTGGACCGCCGCCGAACTGGTGGGTTTCCTGCCACCCTTGTGGCAGCGATGTAGTGTGCCCAGGCCGCCGAGGCCCGCTTCATCGTCACTGGCGATGACGACCTGACTGCGCATAAAGTTTTTTGGCGCAGTCGAAATCATCACGCCGCGAGCCTTCGTCGATGCCCACGGAAAACTCCGCCGATGAACGGCGCGCACATTGTTACGGTTTCAGAAGCCGGCCTTCGAACAGAATCACGCCGCTGGTGGTATCGCGGATGAAGAACGCGAAAGGGTGGTCAGCGCGAAAGACGGTCTGTGGTTGCGGCCTCATCGCCAACATCCGAAGCTTTACGCCGGTGGCCGCCGCCGCTTCGGTGCCTTCTTCCGACACCTCCACGAAAGCCTTGTGCACCACATCGCCGAGAAACAGGTCGCGGCTTCCGTCGATGCCGGAGAAATCGGCCGTACTCCCGAAAGCGTCTGCCATGCCCATGCGCGACAGCATGTCCCGCAACGAGAACGCCGATTCCGCGCGGAATTTCGGAATGGCGGTCTCGACTTTGCGGCTCGTCAGAGCGCCGAACCATGCGGAGAGCATATCGGGCTTGATGGACCGTTCCAACTCCGCCAGACCGTCGTTCGCTTTAGGCAGCAGTATGTCGAACGCCACGGGCGTGCCTTGGTATGCCATCTCCAGAATTTGGGCGGCGGGCGTTTCGCCATACAGGAAATCGGCCTTCTGGTGCATGAACTTCGCATCCACCGTGCGGCCTCCGCCAAGCTGGAAGGGCTCCGCGCGCGTGTCCTTGGGATCGAAGGGCGAGCGCCATTTGCCATAGAAGTAGATGGCGCTGGTCAGGACCAGGCGGGTGGCGGCATCGATCGAACGAGGCCCGAACAACTCCGGAATCCTGCCGTTGGTGTGCTGCGCGGTCCAGGAATTGATCTCCTGGCGGGCTTGCTCCGGATTGGCGTGGAAATCGAGCGAGGTGAGCGCTGCTTGGTAGAGCTTGCCGATGGTCTGCTCAAATTCGGTTTCGAGCGGGAAGCCTTGCTGTAGCCAGAGGCCATTGGCGATGGCGAGTTGGTTGCCGCCCAGGTTCGCCTGTTTGGTGAGTTCCGCCGCCAGCGATGCGACGGCGGCGTGGTAGCCGGGGCCGGGCTCAAGTTGGTCGAGCGTGGCGGCCATGCCGGCGGCGGTCTGCCCGCGCGCGCCATCGAGCAGCATGGAGAGCGCTGTCGAGATGCTGAAGGGCGAGAGGATCAGGTTGCCCCTGTCTTGGGCGAGGTTTTGGGCGAGTTGCCGGTAAGCTGCGGCCGCAAACCGATTCATGCCCGGAGTTACGTCGCTGGAGGCGAGCAGTGCGCCCGCCAGGAGAAACGGGATTGCGAGGATAAGGTGGTGTGTCATGGACGTGCCTCACCTTCATCATGCCGCAAACGGTGGGCGCCTTTCAGCCGAGGGAACAAGCCGGAGGAGATTCTCGTATTCTCGGCATGAAGTTCATGGCCAGCTCGCGCTTTCTCACGATCTACTCGGGGGTTTTGACGGCGGTCTTCGCTGTCACTATTCTTGGCGGCTTCGCCGGCCCCGCCAAGAAGTCGACTTTCGAGGAGATTTATGTTCAACGCATCAACATTGTGGAACCGGACGGCACTCTGCGCATGGTTCTGTCCGGCAAATCAAGGGCGCCAGGCCTGATCGTCAAGGGCAAGGAGTATCCGCGCGAAGACCGCAAGACGGCAGGGGTGCTGTTCTTCGATGACGAAGGTACGGAAGACGGCGGCCTGATCTTCGGGGGGATGAAGGACAAGAATGGAAAAGTCGAGAGTTGGGGCCACCTGAGCTTCGATCGGTACAATCAAGACCAGGTGTTCTCCATCGACGCGGGTGAAGAGGATGGCCATCGGAGGTCTGGCATTGCCATTTGGGATAGAGGAGACTACCCGATTACGGATGCTCTCGAAGCGTTATTACGCATCCAAAAGCTTCCTCAGGCGCAGCAGGAAGCCGAGTGGAACAAGTTTGCGGCTTCACATCCCGGCGACACACAGCGAGCTTACCTGGGACGGGTGGGGGACCGCTCAGTTGGCCTACGATTGATGGATCAAGATGGCCACGATCGCCTGCGCCTACGGGTCAATCCGGACGGATCGCCGGTAATGCAGTTCTTGGATGCGAGCGGGAAGGTGACGACCGAGTTTCCGCCGGCCACGGCCGCTCATTAGCCCGGCCGCCAGTGTCCGCAAGACTTGTGATGCATCGTGGGGCAGGACTCCAGTCCTGCGGCCGACGTCCACGTCGGCCTGTTCGGACCCGGACATGGCTGATTTCCTTGCGGGAAGAGCGGGTCCTGGAGGTCCCGCGCAGACCTGGAGGTCTGCCCCACTGAGAGCGTGCGCCACATTCAGCGCGCCGGAACCCACTCGACCGCGCCATCTATCGTTTTTGGGAGCTGCGGCACAACCGCGATTCCCGCGGGGATCCAAGCGCAGAACGCGCCCTGCTCATCGTGACAAGCGTCTACAGGGTTGGCCTCCACACGCCGGGTCAGCGCCTCCACAGCATCCATGTCCTTGGCGGCCGCCACCGCCATGTCGTGATCCGCCTGGCTCACGCGCACTAAGTAGATGAGCCGCACGTGCCTGACGCCGCGAGGCAACTGAAACAAGTGTGCCACCGGTTGCGGCTGCGGAGTGGTGCGGCCGTCTCTGGTGGTTTCCGCCGACACGAACTCCACTCCATTCCGCGCCTTTACCGCATAGTAGGCCACCTCGTAGCCCAGAAAGTCGTCTCCAACGGAAAGGGTGACGGTGCCGCCGCTGACGGTTTGACCTGTGGGCTTGAGACGATAGCCGCCGGATTTGAGTATTGGGGTTACGACGCGCAGGCGCCATCCAGGTTCTAGGTCGATGTAGCTGGGGCCGATGGGCTGGACCGCGGACGCCGGGGCGCGCGCGTTGCGGGCGGCACACCCGGTCAGCACGGATGCCAACGCCAAGCAAAGCGTTAGCGCACGGCGGGGGTGGATCACTGTCAGCTCGTGCCTCTAACTGGATGCGCCGTCAAAGCCGCCGGCTGTTGGCGCACGAGCCTCATCGCGCCTCTCCCGCTAATGGACGACAATCGACCCGGCGGCCGGGTTCCAGGGTGGCCCGCCGGATTGGAAGTGCCCGACCACCGCCAGGGACCGCGCGTTAATAACCGCTCCTGGCGCGCCCGCCACGTAAATGAGCTTACCGTCAGGCGTCACGGCAATCGACTGTCCACCGGTCGCGTTGATACCCGAGATGAAGCCGGTGACAGCCAGGGTGGACGTGTCGATCACTGCCACACCCGGAACACCATTCTGAGCCGTGACCGCGTAAGCTTTGGACCCATCTGGGGAAAATGCGATGCAAGATGCGCCGATCGGAATCGCCCCGGTCACTTTGTTTGTGGCGGCATCGACGACATCAATTGAATTGGGAGGGGCAGAGCCATTCGCTGCGGTGACGTACACCACACCCGCCATTGGGCTAACCGCAAGAGCCGGGCCGCTCGTACCCGAGATTACTCCCGCAATTTTTTGGGTCACTGTGTTGATGACCACCGTAGGACCACACACCGTCGCGTAGAGTCGATTGCCTACCGGACCAGCGATGGCGGCGGCGAGCTGTGCGTGAGCATTTTCACATGCCGGAAGCGTAATGGTGTTCTCCACAACTCCGGTGGACGCGTTGACGATCATGAGAGCGTTTGGTTCATACGTGAGGACGTAGAGGGTTTCGCCGTCGGGGCTGACCGCGGCAGCGTAAACAGACTTGCCATTCTCGGGGAACGTTGCAGTCACTTGGCCCGTGGCCGTCGAGGTGGCCCACAACCCGCTGTTCGCGCTTGTCGCGTACGCCGAGTACAAGGTATTGCCGTCCGGTGATAGCGCCAGCCACCGCGGCGGCCACCCGATATTGAACAACTTTGAAATCCTGGTATACCCCTCCTCAAGAGCTTCCACGGCGGAGCCGCCCGGGAAGAGGAGGTAGATCTCTTGCCCGTCTGACGATAGCACCGCGCCCCATATGTCCAATCCGGCTAGCACGGAGGTGACGCTCCCAGTCGTGGCGTTCACCACGTCCAAGTTGTTCCCTTCCCAGACGTAGGCACCGCTGCCTTCCCAACCAATGGAGATGATACCCCCTGCCGGTACGCCTTGAACGGTTTGACTTATTGTCCCGGTTGCAGTATCGATGAAATAAAGTTCGTCGTTCTGACCACAATAACCCAGTACAGCCAGCGTGGCGCCGTTGCCCGACAACGCCATCGCCATGGATCCTCCGTAGAAATAGCAGGTTGGGGGCGGCACAATCGTTGCCGCCAATGTCATCTGCGCAAGATCGATTTCGAAGATAGCCTGCCCGACAGCGTATTCATCGTCAAGCAGGTAACCATGCCGGCTGTCCGGCGCGACGACGACTGACCAGGGTGTGTAGTTCGGGGCAGCATAGCTCGCTCCCACCTGCAAGGAGGCTACATCGATGGCCGTCAACGCGCCCGACGGAACCGGATCTGCCTGATCGCGGAGGACGGTATACGGGGCGGCGCAACAGTAAGGGAAGTTGTCGTAGTGGACGACGTAGACTGCGGCGCCGTTCGGGGCGGCGGCGATCTGGAACACCTGGTCGGAACCCATCGAAATAACGGCCAGATCCAGCCCCGACGCCACGTCGAGCACCTCGACATTGCCGCCTTCGCAAGTGGCGCCGTCGATGGAGGACGAGCAGGTGCTCACGTAGATCTGGGACTGGTTGGGGGACACGGCCAGGGGGTACGGAAACCAGATCGGGTTTTTGGTCTGGTAAACACGGAGCGTTTTTCCGGTCGCAACATCGATTGCAAACACTTGATTCTTTGCTGTGGAGTTTGAGTCTATGGAGTAGAAAGTTCTTCCATCCGCTGACAGTACGAGGGTGTCGGCGGCAACCCGGAGAGGGATGAGGCCCACGGGCTTAAATGTCATGGCGCTGATGGGAACAACGGTTGAGTACGGGAACGTTGAATAAATCGTGGAATTGGCCGCGGGCGCCTGGGGCAGAACCATCAGCCCGGCGCAGAGGATCAACAAAATGCGAAACATATCTCCGCCTCCGTAATGTAAGTTACAGCACGGGGCGACGATTGTCAATCAAGCTGACTCGGGAAGCGGGGAAGCGGAGCGACGCGATGCGGTTGCGAGATTCCAGCGCCAAACGTACCGTTCGTGCGCCGCCTACCTGAGCACCAGCGCCGGGCTGTTCGCGTTGTAACCAACCAAGCGGGGTCCATCGCCGGTGACGACATAAACCAAGGTCTCGTCCAAAGCCCCACTCGCGCATTCCAAGCGGTAACGAAGCTGCACGCTCGTGCCGGACGTGTTGGCGTTGGTGAAAAAGCTTATGGCCCCGACCGGCGTCTTGCAGTCTCCCATTTTTTTTGCGTATGGCGGTGAAGAATTTCGCCGAATCAGACCGATTGAGGGAGGTTCGGAAGGCTGGGGCTGCATTGTCATAGATGGCGTCGTATTGCCCCGCGGCGAGGCGCTGGTGAAAAACCGCCGCCTCGCGCTCGGCGGCCGGCGCGATCTGCCTGGACTCCACGAAAAACAATCCGCACGCCCCCATAATCAGGAGCGGCGACAAAACCGTCAGCCAGAAGCGCTATGAACGGTCGCGCCACCACTGCTGTAATCGCGGCTGGAACCGCTCACCGTCGCCGAGGAGGGATTCCATAAGACGGAGGATCTCATGCCATAGCGGCCAGCGCGATGGCGCCCAATACGCCTGCATCGCCGCCCAAGGCGGGCGGCACGATGTAATCGGCTATCCGCTCCAGAATTTCAGGCGCCTGGATGTAGCCGTTCAGCAGCGCCAGCACCTGGGCGCGAATGCGGGGGAACAGGTGCGCTTGCCGCATCACGCCGCCGCCCAGAATAATTCGTTGGGGCGAGAGGGTACAGATCCAGGTGGCCAGGCCCAAGGCGATGTAGTGAGCCTCTAGGTCCCAGGCGGGATGCTCGGGCGGGAGCGTCTCGCCGCGTTGGCCCCAGCGGGCTTCGAGCGCAGGTCCGGAGACCAAGCCCTCCAGGCAATCACGGTGGAAGGGGCAACCGCCGGGAAATGGATCGGCGCGCAGGTCGTGCGGCACGCGGATGTGCCCCATCTCGGGGTGGACGAGACCGTGCAGCAGGCGGCCGTTGGCCATGCCGCCGCCTCCCACCCCGGTGCCGATCGTGAGGTAAATAAAGGTATCCAGGCCTTGCGCGGCGCCCCAGCGGGCCTCGCCCAGCGCCGCGGCGTTGACGTCCGTGTCGAAGGCCACCGGCAAGCCCGTGGCCCGGCGCACGGCGCCCAACAGGTCGGTATCGCGCCACCCGTTCTTGGGGGTCGAGGTGATATAGCCGAATTTGGGGGACGTGGGATCCAGATCCACGGGGCCGAACGATCCGATGCCGATGGACTGCAGCGGGTGCGGCTGCGCCTGGAAGAATTCCAGCGCGCGGGCTATGGTCTCAGCGGGCGTGGTGGCCGGAAACTCGGTGCGCGCGAGCAGTTTGCCGCTTTCGGCGCCGGTGGCGCAGACGAACTTGGTGCCGCCACACTCCATTCCTCCGTAGATGGGCATCAGCTTTGTTATAGCGCGAAGCATGTTTCCTGAGAGCAAACCGCGTCCGCGGGCACATTTTCAGTTAAGGAGATCCCATTATGCATAAAAGTCGTGGCGCCGCAGTTCTGCTCTGCCTTGCTCTGGGGGTGGGGTACGCCGCTACCAAAGCCGTACCGCCCGCGCGGGCGCTGACCGCCCCCGTGACGCGTCCGAAGCAGGCCACCATCCCGAAACAGGCGACCATGCCGGACGCCCAACTTGAAAAGGGTATTCGCGCGCGCTTCGCCGCGTCGAAGATTTCAACGCACCATTTTCAGGTTCACGTCCAGGGTGGAGTCGCCACGATCGAAGGGCAGACCGATGTGCTGCAACATAAAGGCACGGCGACCCGGCTTGCCAAGAGTTCCGGTGCTATCAAAGTGGTGAACCACATCGCGGTGAGCCAGGCGGCTAAGGACAAGGCAGCCAAGAATCTGGCGTCGGGCCGGCGGCGCGCGCAGGTCAAGCGCAGCGAGACTGCCGCACGTTCGGCGAAGCGGTCCAGCTAGGGGGCGAGCTTCGCTCGCCTTCACAGGCTGAAGCCTGGGCCACCCAGGGCCACCGCGATGCCCGCCAGGCCGAGAAACGTGCCGAAGGGCAATTCGTAGGTGGCTGGGTCCTTGTGGGTGAACCGGATGTAGGCGTAGCCGATCAGCGATCCGGCCAGGGATCCGGCAATCAGCATAAGCAATGCTCCGTGCAAGCCCAGAAACGCGCCGACCATGGCCACCAGCTTCACATCGCCCAGGCCCAACCCTTCGCGGTGGCGCAGTTTGAAGTAGAGCCAGCCGCCGAACCACAGGAACAATCCGGGCACGATGGCCCCGAGCACGGCCTCCCCGAGCGAAGCCCAGTGCGGGTTGTCGCGCACGCCAGCGAACCACAGCAGCACTTGGGCGATGTCGTCGTTGACCGGCACGAACCAGGCCAGCACCAGCCCGGCCGCCATCCCGCCCAGGGTGAATTCATCGGGCAGGATGCGCGCCTCCAGGTCCGAGAACGTCAACCCCACCAACAACGCGCTCAAGAGGCAGAACTTCACGGCCGCCAGAGACGGCCCGAGCCGCCAGACGAAGACGAAGAACAGCGCACCCGTCAGCAGCTCGACGACCGGATACCGTACGGAAATGGCCGCCTTGCAATGCCGGCAGCGGCCGCCGAGCAACGCGTAGCTGAGCAGCGGGACGTTGTCGTACCAGGCAATCGGATGGCTGCAAGCAGGGCAGTAGGAGCGGGGCCGCACCACCGAAAGATCCTGCGGCAGGCGGTAGACGCATACGTTGAGGAAGCTGCCGATCAGCAGGCCGAACAGCAACGCCAGGCAGGCTTCTAGCAAGAGAGCACCTGCCGGTAAAGGTGGATAGTGTTGTGGATCATTTGGTCGAGTGAGAATTTCTCCGCTACGGTTTGGCGTGCGCGCGCCGCCAGACTGCGGGCCAGCGGGCGATCCGACAGCAACTCCCGGATGGCGGCGGCGATGGGCTCCGGTTCGTTTTCCGCCAGCCAGCCGTTCTCCCGGTGACGCACGATCTCCGGGATCCCTCCGACGTTACTGGCGATGACCGGCACTCCCGCCGCCATGGCCATCAGGATCGCCGATCCCAGGCCTTCGGAATGCGTCAGATACAGAAACAGCGCTGCGCCCGCGAGGTCGGATTCCAGATCGCGTGAAAGAAGCAGATCCACACCGGCGCGGCGTGTGGCTTCCCGAGCTAGCGCCGTTCCTTTGCGCGGATCGCCGCTGGCCGGCGCCACCACTGTTTCGCCAAGCCTTTCAGCATGCACGGCAGGTTCACCGAGCGGCACGCCGTCGTAAACCACCGATATCTTGTTTTCCGGCACTCCGCCGTCCAGCATGACGCCCTTGACGAATTGTGACACGGCGGCGTAGCGGCTGGCATGGCGGTACTTCCAGCGCGACCGGATGGGAAAGGCGACGCGGCGCGAAACCACCAGCGGGGCGCCGGCTAATGCGGCGGCCAGCGTGTGCGCGCGGGCATCGTGCGCGTGAACCAGGTCCGACTGGCGCGAAAGCCGGTACAGGCCCCATAGCCCGAGCGGCCGCACATCCAAGCCGAGCGCGCGCGCTTTGTCCCAAAGAGGCGAACCCCGCGGGGAGAGTAGTGTGCAGTCGACGTTTTCCCGGCGCAGGCCTTCCATCAGGTGGAGTACCTGCCACTGGCCGCCGCGCATTTCGCGGCCGGAATCGAGGTGTAGGATATGCATCGTCTCCTGCGGAGCGGGGCTAAAGCCCAATGCCGCTTAGTCTTCCCAAATGGGCCACGCTGGGTTTCGTGGGGCAGGACTCCAGTCCTGCGGCCGACGTCCACGTCGGCCCGCCTGTGCCCGGATACCGCTGATTCGGTCGCACGAAGAGCGGGTCCTGGAGGACCCGCGCAGACCTGGAGGTCTGCCCCACAACTGCTGCGGCATTCACCCGCCCCCCAATTTCATGGCTGGCCCTAACTGCTCATGTTGCGCGCCTTGGCGTACTTCAGAAACGTATACAGCGCCGCCATGTAGGCGATGGTCAGCCCTTCGACGCCGTCCAAAAATCCGCCCTGCACGAAGTAGGTTTTCAGGAAAGTCCAGGTGGGGTCGAGGATCAGGTGTCTCCAGCCCAGGGGCGTCTTGCGCAACACCAGCTCTTCGGCCGCCAGCGTGGTGTAGCGATCCATGGTCCGCAGATGTTCGGAAAGCGAGTCGCAAGTGAAATGCAGCAGATTCGATTCCAGGTGCCCCAAGCGCCCGCGCACCTGCACGCTTTCGTGCACGAAGTCGCCGACCCACTTGGCTTTCTGGCGGTTGTACAGCCGGACCTTGCGGTCGGGATACCAGCCGCTGTGCAGAATCCAACGGCCCAGATACTGTGCCATGCGCGGCATGGTGTAGGCGTCGAATTTCGGACCGTTCTTCTTGAGGTTCCAGATTTCCCCTTCGAGCGCTTCGCTGAGGGCCTCGTCGGCGTCGAGCGACAGAATCCAGTCGTGGGTGGCTTGCTCGGCCGCCCAGTTCTTTTGGCCCGCATAGCCGCGCCACGGGCTTTCCAGCACGCGCGCCCCCAGCTTTTCGGCGAGCTCCATGGTGCGGTCGGCGGAACCGCTATCCAGCACCAGGATCTCGTCGCAGCAACGCAGGCTCTCGATGGCGCGGACAATATGAAGTTCTTCGTTCAGCGTGATGATCGTGGCGGTGATCTTCATGGCGGGCGGTCAGGGGGCGCCCTCCAGCACGGGAGCCACCGTGAAGCAGAGCAGGAAAACGATCAGGGCCACCAGGGCCAGCCACTTCCGGCCGGTGGCGATGCCGGATGGGTCCACGATCACCGGGTGGCGCCGCGCCAGAAAGAACAACGCCACGGCCCACAGCCACCACGGCCACCAGCGGAAGCCCAGTGGAATGAGCGCGGCAATGAAGATCTTGGAAAGCAGCTTGTGCCTATCGCCGGCCAGCGCGTAAAGGATGTGGCCGCCATCGAGCTGGCCGATGGGCAGCAGGTTCAGCGCCGTAGCCAGGATCCCGATCCAGGCCGCGCGCGCCACCGGATGCAGGTAGATATCCGCGGCGGGCACTCCCGGAAAGATGACCTTCTGCAAGATCCAGAGCAGTCCCGGAGTTCCGAAATGGATATCGCCCTGATGCGCGATGCCGGGAATCACCTTGGAGAATGCCACCCCGACCGCCAGCGCGGGCATGAGGAATACGAAGCCGGCCAGAGGGCCCGCCACGCCGATATCGAAAAGCACGCGCTTGGAATATATCGCCGAGCGGATGCGGATAAATGCGCCAAAAGTTCCCATCAGGGTGGGCGCCGGCAGGAAGTAGGGCAGGCTGGCATCCACGCCATAGTAGAGGCAAGCCAGGTAATGCCCGGACTCGTGGGCCAGCAGGATGGTCAGCAGGGTCAGGGAGAAGGGCAGGCCCTGCCAGATGAGTCCGGGGTGGCTCCAGACGTTGACGAAGGCGTACAGATAGTGCTCGACATCAAACGGCAGATTGCGGTTGAAATCCGCTTGCAGGCTGGATCCCACCAGGGTAGTCGAGAGCAGCGTCATCAGGAACAGCAGCGCGTGCAGCCAGTAGCGTTCGTGTAGACGGGGCAACGCGCGCGGGAACCCGCGGCCATTTCCGTTCTCCGCGTAGGCGGGGTAAGTGGCCGCCGAATAATCCTGAGGGGACACAAATTCAATTATTTGCCCGCGCCCTACTGCAGCGTCTGCAGCTCTTTGCCGGGCTTGAAGCGCACCGCTTTGCCGGGGGGAATCGACACTTCGGCTCCGGTGCGCGGATTGCGTCCGATGCCGGTCTTGCGCGGCTTGACGTTGAAGACTCCAAAGCCGCGCAGTTCGATGCGATCTCCCTGTTCCAAGGCTCTCTTCATGGATTCGAAGACTGTCTCGACGGCCATCTCGGCCTTGGTCTTGGTAATGCCGGTTTTGTTCACAACTTCGTTAATGATATCCAGCTTGATCAAAATGGGCCTCCCGGAGATCGCAGGAGCGCATTCCCCGCTTAGTGTTCAACCACATGATAGGATTAGATTTATCCGAATGTCAAGCTGGCGGCAAGGATTCTGCCGCAGAATCGGTCCAGCGTGAAGTGTGGCGCACGCTTCAGCGTGCCGCTGCCGGCTTCAGCCGGCAGTTCTGCGGCGGGCGCGTCGCTCTGGGACGTCCACGGCGAACTGAAGTTCGCCGCTGCACGCTAAAGCGTGCGCCACCGCGCGGCTTGATCGGTCCTTGAAGAACGCGGTAGAGTAGCTCAGTGTTGGATGTCGTGACCATCGCCGCCGCCGGTAAGAAGCCGGGTCTTCGCGATCACAAGAAGAAGGAGACCCGCCGGCTCATCCTGAAGTGCGCCAACGCGCTGTTTCACGAAAGGGGCTACGCCGCTACCACGCTGGAGGACATCGCGGATCGAGCCGCCGTTCACAAGCAGACGGTTCTGCGCTACTTCGGGTCGAAGGAGGGAATCGCGCTTGCCTTCCGGCAGATTGCCCTGCAGAAATTCAGAACAGGACTTTGGGACCCGGCCAGAACCATTCCCGTGTTGGAATATTGGCGCACCTTCGTCGAAGCCTCCGCCCGGGAGGTCACCGAACGGGGTGACATGATGCGCTATACCAAGCTGGTGGAGTCCGAACCGGGCCTGATGGCGGCCTCGCTCGCCATTCACATGCAGTACGAAGAGATCCTGGCCGCCGAACTGAGCCGGGAAGCTGGATTAGACCCGGCCACGGACCTTGAGTCCAGATTTCTGGCTGCCTTCCTGGTCGCCGGCAACTTCAGCATCGCACGGCATCTCCTGAATCGCGGTGAGGTTCGGAACTATGTCCGCACCGCGCTGCATGTCGTTGATTTTGCAATTCAGAGGTTTCCGCGGCCTGTACCATGCCCAGGCAAAATTGTTACCGGGTAACATTTTTCTTGACAGATCCTCCAGACCGGATGTATATCTGATTAAGCACATTGCACTTTGGAGGGTCCATGTTTCGACTTTGCCTGACGTGCCTACTCGTTTTGACGGCGGTCGGCGCGCTGCTGGCCCAAGCGCCCACTGGAACAATTGCAGGGACGGTGACCGACCAATCGGGCGCGGTTGTTCCCAATGCCAAAATAACCATCGTCAACAAAGACACCGGTTCCACGCGTGAGATGCTGGCCGGTACCGATGGAACCTTTAGCGCCGCGGCCTTGCCGGCCGGCAACTACGACGTGCGCGCCGAGGCTGCCGGATTTCGCCAGTTAGTTCAGCCGGCCATTGTCGAGACCGGTACGACCACCACGGCTAACCTGTCGATGCTGGTCGGCGCCACCAAGGATGTCGTGACAGTGGAAGCGTTGGCAGCCAACATCAACTACGATTCGAACACCATCGAGGGAGTGGTGACACGCCAGCAGATCGACGACCTGCCGCTGAACGGACGCAGTTTCCTGAACCTGGCCCAACTGGAACCGGGGATCCAGGTCACCCCGGCAAATCCTGCCCAGTTTAACGCCCAATTCAGCGTCTCCGTGTTGGGCGGTCCGGCTTCGCGCACTGCCATCACCGTGGACGGCGGCAATGTCCGCAACCCTGTGGAAGGCGGCTCCGGAACGAACTTCTCGCAGGAGGTGGTCCAGGAATTTCAGCTTTCGAGCACGAACTTCGACCTTTCCACGGGCATTACCGCGTTTGGCGCGGTGAATGTGGTGACGCGCTCCGGCGGCAACGATTTCCACGGCGCCGGCTACTTTTATTTCCGCGACCATAACACCGCCGCTTATCCCAGCCTGGATCGCAATCCTTTCGTTGCGAACCCTTTCTTCGCCCGGCGGCAAGGCGGCTTTCGGCTGGGCGGACCGATCCGGAAAGACAGGCTTTTCTTTTTCTTCAACTTTGAAAACACCAACCAGAGCGGCGTTTACGTCGTGCAGCCCGACCTCCCCTCTCTCTCGGCGCTCGGAACTATCGCCCCGGCTCCTTTTCACGGCCAGACACTGAGCGCGAAGTTCGACTACCAGGTCAACGCCAAAAACACCTTATTCGTGCGGTACTCGCACGACGGCAACAACAACAGCGGACCCTTCGGAATCGCGGTGCCTCCTTCCAACTTCGTCGCGAACAAGAACTGGTCGGACCAGAGCCTGTTAGGCTTGACGAGCGTTCTCACTCCCTCGGTTGTCAACGATCTTCGCTTCTCGTACTGGTATTGGCAGAATCGGAATATTCCCGCTCCCTGTGGAGGGTGCCTCGGTAGCGGCGGCCCCGAGGTCTTCGTGGTCGGTTCGAATAACTTCGTTCTAGGGAACAATTTCAATTCGCCACAAGGCCGGGACTTGCGCCGCTACCCCCTGTCGGATAACGTGAGCTGGGTGGTTGGCAGCCACCGCATCAAGTTCGGCGGTGAATACGAGTTCGATCGCGGCACCGGATACTGGGGATTTTTTGACCCGGCCAGAGTCTATCTTCTAACGCCGGAAACGTTGAATGCCATCGGTATCCCTCCGGCCCTCTTTGGTTTGCCCTCCAGCGGCCCGCTCTCCGCCGCCCAGATCATGAGCCTGCCCGTGGCCGCGTTTGTCCTGGGTATCGGGGACCGGGCGCAGCCGTCCTACAATCTCCCGAATGCCAGAGGCAACACACGGCTCCATTTCTACGCTCAGGATGCCTGGAAGATCACTCCTCAATTCACTCTGAACTACGGATTGGGGTGGGAGTACGAAACCAATGTCTTGAACTACGATCTTGCCAGGCCGGCCCTGCTGTCGCCGCTTCTGGGCGGCAATCTGAATCCCCCGGAACACCAGCCCAGGAACTTCGAACCAGCCTTGGGCTTCGCCTGGTCTCCCGGGAAGAGTGCCAAGACCGTGGTCCGCGGTGGAGCCGGCCTCTTCTATGACACGCAAGAGGGCTGGTGGCGGCTCGGAGAGCGCGCCGTACTGGGATCGTCCGGCCGGCAATTCATCGGCAACGGCGATGTGATCAATCCGTTTCCTGGCATCCCCGGCTTGGCCCAAGGCGCTCCTTTCAACAATTTCTTGATTCCTTATGGCGACTTCCTGCAATTGCTGCCGAGCCTGATTGCCGAGGAAAACGCCGTATTCCCGGGTACCGGAACGTCGCCACAGATCGACGTTTCGAAGCAGGCGAACGCGCTCGGTGCCATCTATCCGCACGACTTCCCTACCACCCAGGCTCAGCACTTTAACATCGGGATCCAGCATCAGTTGAGCAACGATCTCGTGATCCAGGCGGATTTCGTCGATCGGCACACCATTCACGCCACGCCGGGCGGCTTCTTCGGCGCCAGCGTCGACTTTAACCGTTTCTATTCCGTCGGTGGGCCGGTGATTCCGGCTTGCCAAACCGCGGCCCAGATTAACAGTCCCACCGCCCAGTGCTCCAATGGCCCCATCGACTTCTGGTGGCCCGGTGCCACGGCGAGCTACCGGGCTTTGCTGATGAAACTGGAAAAACGGTTCTCCAGGCGCTACCAGTTCACCGCATCCTACGCTTACCAGCACAGCTACAGCATCAACGACATTACCCAAAACCTGAACAACTACAACTCCACGTATGGACCCGATCAACCGAAACATGTTTTGAACATCTCGGGCATCGTGGAGCTTCCTTGGGGATTCCAATTCTCGCTGCTCTCCGCATTCATCAGCCGGCCGCCCGTCGAGCCCGTCATCGACGGTGTGGACATCACCGGCACGAACACGCAATCCACTGCGTACACGCCGCTTCCCGGTGAACAATACGATGGCTGGCTGAGTCAGAGCCAACTGCAGAACCTGGTGAACCACTACAACTCGCAATATGCCGGGAAGCCCACGCCGGCAGGCGCCGCGGGCATCTCACCGGGGCAGACATTCCCCACCGTTACTCTGCCGTCGCATTACAGCCTGGGCAACGATTTCACTTCGCAGGACATTCGCCTGACCAAGACCTTCCGGTTAAAGGAACGGTACGAGTTCCGCATCATCGCCGAAGCGTTTAATATTCTTAACTTCGGCAACCTGACCGGCGATAGCTTCAATCTGGCCAGCCCGGGATCGTTTGGCCTGCCGACGCAGCGCGTCAGTTCGACATTCGGATCGGGCGGACCGCGGGCGTTCCAGTTCGCCGGCCGCTTCCAGTTTTGACGTGGCGCACGCTTCAGCGTGCTGTGGCGAGCTTCAGCTCGCCATCTTCGGATGACGGCCAGACCGTGGGCTAAAGCCCACAGCGGCACGCTGAAGCGTGCGCCACCTAAACCTAAATGGACAAGGATCTTCATATGAATCAACCAACACAGCTTGGGCGGCGCGATCTGCTCCGCCTTGGAATCGGCCTCGCCTCCGCTGGAGTGCTCGGCGCCGACGTGCCCATACCGGTGGTCACGAAAGTCGTCAAAACCACGAACGGCGACGTGCAGGGCCTGGTGAAGGATGGCGTTCAGGTCTTGAAGGGAATTCGCTACGGCGCGGCGCCGGTGGGCCCGTTGCGTTTCATGCCGCCGCAGAGGCCCAAGCCATGGAAAGGTGTTGCAGACGCCACGGAGTTTGGCGCCCCCGCCATCCAAATGGCGCCGCCAATCTCCGCCTCGCCAGCCACCGATTTCGGACGGCAGCTCGCCACCATCTACACCACACCGGCGGAGATCAAGATCCAGAATGAGGATTGCCTGTTCCTCAACGTGTGGACACCGGGTCTCGGCGGCGGAACGCGGCGTCCCGTGATGGTGTGGCTGCACGGCGGCGGCTTCGCCTACGGCTCCGGCGCCTGGCCGATCTACGACGGCGCTAATCTCGCAAAGAAAGGCGACGTGGTGGTAGTCACCGTCAATCATCGGTTGAACGTGTTCGGCTATCTCTACCTCGGCCAGCTTGGCAACGACGCTTACGCGAAATCCGGGAACGCCGGCATGCTCGACCTGGTGGCCGCCCTGGAGTGGGTGCGCGACAACATTGAAGCCTTCGGCGGCGATCCCGGCAATGTCACGATCATGGGCGAATCGGGAGGCGGCGCCAAGGTCAGCACCCTGCTTGCCATGCCTGGGGCCAAAGGATTGTTTCATCGGGCGGTCATACAAAGCGGGCCGGGACTGCGCGGCGTGCCCACCGATGCCGCCACCCGCACGGCCAAGGGACTGCTCGATGAGCTTCAGGTGAGCGCGGCCGATACAATAGCGCTGCAGAGCATTCCCGCCGAGGACATCCTGGCTGCCGCCTTCGCCGCCGCCGCGAAAGCCGGAGGCGGCCCCATGGGCGGCATGATGCGCCTGGCGCCCGTGGTGGATGGGGTGGTTTTGCCGTCCGATCCGTTTACTCCGGCAGCTCCGGCCATCTCAGCCAGCGTCCCGATCTTGATCGGATCCAACAAGGATGAGATGACGCTGTTCACCGCCGCGGAGCCCTGGTTCGCCACGCTAACGGACACCCAGCTCATGGAGCGTGCCAAGCTTGCAGGCCCCAAAGGCGAGGCGCTAGTCGCAGCCTTCCGCAAGCTTTATCCCGATTACTCGCCCACCTATCTGCTCAACCAGGTGATGACCGCAACCTCAATGTTTGCCGGATCCGTCACGCTCGCCGAGCGCAAGGCCGCGCAGAAGGCCGCGCCGGTTTATATGTACTACCTGATCTGGGAGACACCGGTAGCCAATAATCTGTTCAAGTCGCCGCACACGCTCGACATCCCGCTGATGTTCGACAACGTGGACAAAGCGCGCGTACTGGTCGGCCCCGGCCCGCAGCCGGAGGCGCTTGCCAGGCAGATGAGCGACGCTTGGCTGGCCTTTGCACGCGCTGGCAATCCGAACGCGGCAAGCATTCCGGAGTGGCCGCCCTACACAGCGGAACGGCGTGCCACGATGCTGTTTGACGTCAAGAGCCGCGTGGCCGACGATCCCAACGCAGAGATCCGGAAGATACTGCAGAGCTGACCTATTGGCCGCCCTGTAGCGCACGCTTTAGCTTTAGCGTGCAGCGGCGAACTTCAGTTCGCCGAACTGCCGGCTGAAGCCGGCAGCGGCACGCTAAAGCGTGCGCCACGCGCCAGGGGGCACTTGACATTC
>ODAK010001711.1_pt1 | contig 23587 bp, 23 predicted proteins | sample 1539591 | NCBI WGS metagenome assembly ODAK01 (sample SAMEA3539303, study PRJEB22396) | soil metagenome | biome: tundra; feature: field; material: soil | place: USA | collected 2010-05 | depth 0.15 m | reverse complement strand
AGATGGATGCGATCAACATCATTCGGGCCGAATTCCATGCGGAATGGAATTATACGATCAAGCCAAACAATCGCTCAGATAGAGCGGTTGATTCCTGACGGGTCCTTAGTCTTCAGGCCGAACAGCACGCGTCGGCGAATTGTTTCAGGCGATGCCGGTCACGACCCACAACGGATCGCCTCGCGGCGGGGTCGAGACCCGGTGAGCGACATCGGTGAACCCGGCCTCCCGCATGTAGGCTCCGACCAGGCGCTGCTGATCCAGCCCAGAGAATGCCTGCCAGATCGCAACCGCTTTGGTGGGAAAGCATCGATTGGAGAACGACACCACGAACGGCGCGCCGGGTCGCAGCACGCGGCCAACCTCCCGAAACACATCGACCGGCCGCTGCAGGTACTGCACCGAAACGCACAAACAGGCTCCGTCAAACAGCTTGTCATCGAGCGGAAGTGTCGGCTCGATGTTCAGGTCCTGAACGAACCATCGCGAAAGGCGCGGATTCGCCGCGAGTTCCTCCTCGTTCATGCCGTGTCCGACGACCGGCGCGTAGGTGACGTCCTCCGGTAAATGGCTCACCCAACTGCTCATCAGATCCAGTAGCGCGCCGCCGGCTGGCAGCGTTTCACGATAGACCCGCGTCACGGCGGCGATCGCCCCGTCATCGATGTGTGTGACAAACCGCGGGAACGCGTAGAAATCCGCGTCCGGTGATGGATCGGCTTTCTCAAACGCCCCCGCGGGCAATCCCGGCAACTGGTCCATGGCCCAGGATATTGGGACATCCGGCTGTAATGACAAAATCAGCCAGGCCCTGGATCTGCCGCGGCGATCACATCTTATGTCGCGCGCACGTAATTCCGGCAAACGAGGCGCAACCGGTGGGTGATCTGGTCTCGCACCTTTTGCGGCATCGGCGTCGACCCACTCGCCCGCTTCCATGCCGCGGAATCAACGACCTCCGGCGCCTCGAGATGATACAGCGCGATATATTTCGTGCCGCTCGCGCCGGTCCGGAAACGACGCGCGCACAGTACACCGGGGACGCCGGCGAGGGCGGGAACGTGCTCCTTGTCGTACCACGCGTTGAACGCGGTCTCGACATCAGGACCAGGGGTCATGCCGACCAGCAGCAAGCCGCCGGCACGCGCGGGCGCGGCCGCATCGCCCGGCAGGATCTGCTCGCCTTCATAACGCAACAGGCGCTCTACCTTCGCGGTCACTCGTTTCGACCACGGCGACAGATTCTCGCCGCCGATCGCGCGGTAGCCTGGACCCCGCAGCACCTCAAGGTTGTCAAGGTCGTAGGTCGCGACCGACTGTCTCGGGTTCTCCGCGCCGATCCAGCGCTGAAGCGTCAGAAAGCCCGGCACGTTTCGGCGCTCGGGGATGTGTTCGGTATCGTACCAATCGTTGAACTCGTCGGCGGCGACGTTGGAAAAATCCATTGCCGCGATCAGCACACCTTTCGACATGACCGTTCCTCCTTATTTGGCGATCGGCGGATTTCGATGGCAGCGAACCCGCGCCAGCGCATCCTACCCCGTCACGTGCCGGCCCGCGCTCCCTGCTTCCGGTGCGGAGCCGATCTTGCCCAGATAAACGCGCGATGGCTACCCACGGGGAATCGTGGGCGTCTTTGATCTGGATCAAAGACGCCCACCACCGCCGCGCGAACACTTACGCTCACTGTGCCGCGGCATCCGGGCGGTCGGTTAACCGCGCGGCCAATCCGGTGAAGGAGGATATCCATGGACGTCAATCAAGGCGCCGTGACAGTCGACCGCCTGCGAGAAGAAATTCAAGGGGTGCGTTACCGTGACGCCACGACCACGTTCTGCCGCCTGGTGACCGAGGAGGCTCGGCCCCTCAAGGACATGATCAAGGCGGCGATCGCCTCGGCGGCCCCCTACGTCCAGGTCCCGTCGCACCTCATGCGCCTGCCGACCGGCGAGATGCGCGGCGTGAACTACGACCACACCATTCTGGGCTGGCGCGGCGCGATCTCGCTGATGGGTGAACTCGGTGGCTCCCGCGGCATTCTCCCGAACGTTCAGGCGATGTAGTACGTGCCGCAAGGCCTCAATGTGTGGGAGCAGGTGATCTGCGAATTCCCCGGCCACTACGCGCGCGACGGCGAGCAGTGCGGCCGGAAGTTCCCTGGACCCGACGAGCACGTCAATCGTTTCGACGGGCCGGCCTGGAACGTGCCGAAGATCTATTTCGCCGACCACGATCCGATCGAGGGCGGGTCGGTGGAGGGCCGCCTGGTTCGCATGAACTGGGCCATCGCCGAGGGCGACAAGGCCGAGGCGTACGGACTTTTCCTCGGACTGGCACGGGACCCGGCCAATCGCCAGCGTCTGAAGGACGCCATCCTGTTCGCCGGTATCACCGACCTGCAGGACACGATCATCAATCGGGGCGGCTATCAGAACATCGGCCACAAGGCGCTGCGGGCGCGAGCACTGATCGACATCGCCGATTACCTCGGGTGGGACAACGCCCATGAGTTGTTTTACACGGTGGTGCCGGATCTGGCCTGCTCCCCGCGCCTTTACGGTCTGTGGACGGAAATCAGCAATATCTGCCGGATGGAGTTTCCCGAACACGCCTCGATCCCAAAACGTTCGGACAAACCGCTGACCGAACGCGAACTCGACATCCTGACCGAGGCGATCGTCTGGGGCGGACCGTTCGACGTCAACGCCGCGATCATGGGCTTCTTCAAACGCGGTGCCGGCATCCTGGATGTCGGCGACGCCGTGATCGCCTGCTTCCAGCGCTATTTGATCGATGTGCTGGAGCATCCGAATGCATTTCTCCACCCGACCCATGCGCTGGACTACATGAATGTCGTCCAGTCCTGGACCAGGCATCATGACAACCCGCATCAGGTGAAAGCCGTGTTCATGGGCGCGCGCTTCATGAACGACACGATCCGCTCGAACGCCAACTTCCCACGCGACCCGACCTTCACCCTCGAACCCCGGCAAAACCATCGCGTCTGGGCTGACGGCATCGCGATCGGTCGTCTCTTGCCCGTTCTGAAGGAGCACGTGCTGGCGCAGGACGCGCCCCGTTCGTGCGCACTGGTCGACTCGTATCTGGAACGCACCAATGAGCGGCACGATCTGCTCGACACGATCACCTACGCCGCGTGCCACTGGCAGAACGATCCACATGTGATGCGCAACTGCGCCTCCTCGCTGGAGGAGTTCCGGCACAACCGCACATCCCGGCGCGACGACATCGTGCGTGGGTTCGTCAAGCATCAGGCACGCTACGTCAAGCGGGCGCCCACCCACGACTGCTACCAAGTGTACGTCGATTACTTCAAACCCGCCAACGCCTGAGGAAACATCATGAGCAACGAACAGGCGACCTTGATCGAATCCTGGCGGGTTCGCAACGCCGCGGCCACGACCCTCGCGCTCACCGAGGAGCAAATGCGCCGCGCCGTCCGTGACGCGAGCATCGAGGAACTTGTCACGCTGATCGAAACATTCGCACCGGCCCGCTCGGCCGGGCCCGAATGGACGCGGACCTTCGAGCCGTTGGTGGAGCGTCTGTGGACCTGGCGCGACGACGAGACGATCGCCACGCTCGCGGAGGTGTTCCGGTCGCGGGGTATGCCCTGGATGGCGGTGACGAACGCGCTGGCGCCGGAGCGAGGCGTGTTGACACGCACGACCTTGCGCCAACCCGCGTCGGCGCGGCTTCCGGCCTTCACGCTCGTCTGACGTCAGGCGGCCGCGCGGCAGCGCGTGCGATTGGCGAGGTCCTCCAGCGCCTCGATCAGAGCTTCGTCGGCTTCTGACCCGGCGATCGCCGTCCTTGGCGCGGTGACCCCATTCGCGAAGGCTGGCTGGCTCAGCAGCGTCGAGACGGCCGCGTGTCGAGACGGCCGCGTAGCGCCGCGACCGATTTCGAGAGAACGTGAGACACCGCTTTTGCTGATCACGCCGTCGCTGCGTAGGGTGCTGCCGGAGGGTGGCCGTAACGGAAAGCGGAACATCCGGCATCTCAATGGCGAACGGTCGTCCGCCGCGGCGAGGGTTGCAACGTCGCGTCGCGATTAAGAGGGGGCTGAGACGATATGCGGACTTATGACTACATCGTTGTCGGTGCCGGTTCCGCCGGCGCGGTCGTCGCGAACCGGCTGTCGGCGGATGCTCGCGACAAGGTGCTGCTTTTGGAAGCCGGCCCGGCCAGCCACCCGTGGGCCCGTATCCCGATCGGTTACGCCAAATTACTGAACAACCCCGCTGCCAACTGGCTCTACACGTCGGAGCCGGAGGCCAACACGAACGGCCGCCAGCTGCCGGTCCCGCGTGGCCGGTTGCTCGGCGGCTCCAGTTCGCTCAATGGCATGGCGTTCGTGCGCGGCCAGGCTCAGGATTTCGATACGTGGGCGCAAATGGGCAACCAGGGTTGGAGCTACGCGGACGTCCTGCCGATGTTCAAACGCATGGAAAGTTACGCGGGTGGCGATGACGAGTTTCGCGGCCGGGAGGGGCCGCTGCGGGTCACCAACCCCGAGCCGCGCGACCCGCTCTATGCCGCGCTGATCAAGGCGGCGGGCGAGGTCGGGATCGCGCACAACCCCGATTACAACGGCGCCAGTCAGGATGGGATCGCCATGAGCCAGGCGACGATCGCATCCGGCCGCCGGATGAGCACGGCCCGTTGTTATCTGGAACCGATCCGCGAACGCCGGAACCTGCATATCGAGACCGGCGCGTTGACCGAAGCTGTCGTGCTTGAAGGCAAGCGCTGCACGGGCGTGCGCTATTCCATTGGTGGCAACGCGTTTGAGGCGCGTGCCACGCGGGAAGTCGTCATGAGCGCCGGAACGATCAACTCCCCGCAGTTGCTGGAGTTGTCCGGCATCGGCCAACCCGAGCGCCTGCGCGATCTGGGGATTGAAGTGCGCCATGCCCTGCCGGGCGTTGGTGAGAACCTGCGCGATCATTACGCACCGAGGACGAGGTGGGCGATTGGTGCGAAAGGCATCACATTCAACGACCGAGGTCGTGGTCTTGGTCTGGTGTGGCAGGCGCTGCGCTATGCGACGTCGGGGCGCGGGATGCTCGGCATGGTGGCGGCGCCGATCCGCGCATTTGTTCGCTCCCGCGAAGGTCTCAGTGCGCCGGACGTACTTCTGGGCTGGGTGCCGATGCTGACCGAGCCAGGTCCGAAAGGCCCGAAGATCTCCCGCCAGTCCGGCGTGACCTGCTACGCGCATCCGATGCGTCCGGAGAGCAAGGGGCATATCCACATCGTCTCCGCCGATCCGCGCAAGGCACCCGCGATCAACTTCAATTTTCTGTCGTCCCCGATCGATGCCGAGATCACCGCGCGCGCGGTCCGCATTGCCCGCTCCGTGATGACCGCGCCGGCGATGGCTCCCATGCGCGTGTCGGAGATCGCACCCGGCGTGGCCCGGAACACCGACGACGAAATCCTGGAGTGGGTCAAACAGGCGGCGGAAACCACCTACCATCCCGTGGGGACGTGCAAAATGGGCTCGGACGCGATGGCGGTCGTCGACGCCCAGCTTCGCGTGCATGGGATTGAAGGGTTGCGGGTGGCCGATGCCTCGATCATGCCGACGCTGACGTCGGGCAACACCAACGCGCCGTCGATCATGATCGGTGAAAAGGCGGCGGACATGGTGCTGCGAGGGAGAGATTGTTGAAATCCCGTTACGGCCTGGAAATCCGTGCCGCGACCGGTGCCGAGGCGCCAGGCCTATGTGAACTGCTGAGTGCCTCTGGGCACGAAATCGCGCCGCGCATTCTGGCGGAGCGCCTGGACGCGATCCGTCAGGCACCGGGCGCGGCATTGATCGCGGTGGAGTGGGGACCTCCGAGCGGCCTGGTCATTCTGCACTGGTATCGGACATTGGAGGCCGATCAGCCGACCGCGCAGATCACGACGCTGCTCGTTGGTGCGGCTGAACGGCGACGGGGCATTGGCCGATTGCTGGTCAAGGCGGCGGCTCAGGCGGGGCGGGTCGCCGGCTGTGGCGCGCTGGAGTTATTGACCAGGCCAGACGATCAGGGCCTGCACCAGTTCTGCCGCGCCACCGGTTTCACCGAGGCTGGTCCATGCTTCGTACGACCGCTGCGCAAGAAGGCGTAGCGGGCTTGTTATAAGTCCAGTACCAGTCTGCTGCTCAAGGCGCCAGAGCAGCAGATCATCATGGTTCGGTTGCTGGCACGCTCTTTCGCCGACAGCACCGAGTCGCGATGGTCGGGAATGCCTTCCAGGATTTTCGTTTCACAGGTGCCACAGACACCTTCAAGGCAGGAGTGACCGGCATCGACACCCGCCGCCAGCAGGGCATCGAGGATCGTTGACTGCTCCGGAACAAACACGGTGCGGTTCGACCGCGCGAGGACGACCTCAAACCCGCCGCCGATCTCAATCGGTGCTTTCGCGGTGAAATATTCGACGTGGATATGTTCCGCTGGTAGCCCTGACGTGACGCTTTCGAATGAGGCCAGCATCGGCGTCGGCCCGCAGCAGTAAAATTGCGCATCCGGCGGTGCGGCGCGGACGATCGCATCGACATCGATCAGCATGCCGGCGTTTTCGTCGTCGAAATGGGTGTGAAGATGCACCTCCCTGTCCAGCGCGATCAGTTCTTCGAGAAACGCCGCCTTGCGGCGTGAGCGCGCGGCATAGAACAAATCCCACGTTCGGCCGAGTTCAATCAGCCGCCGCACCATGCACAAAATCGGCGTGATCCCGATGCCGCCAGCGATGAGGACGAAATGCTCCCCATCTTCCGCCAGCGCGAAGTTGTTGCGCGGCGGCGTGATTGTCAGAACATCCCCGACGCGGATCGCTTCATGAATGAAGCGAGAACCCCCGCGTGTCGCGGGATCTTTTTGCACCGCGACGAGATAGCGATGCCGCTCATTTTGATCATTCGCCAGCGAGTAGCTGCGTCGGATTCCGTTTGACAGCAGCAGGTCGATATGCGCACCGGCGGTGAACGCGGGCAAAGCCGTGGCATCGGCGGATCTCAGGTCCAGCGAAATCACATCGTCAGCTTCGTAAGTGACGGACTTCACGAAAACCCTGATCGTTTCCGCTTGTTCGTTCATGAGACCCGCCGCGGCTACGTTCCCTGACTGTTGAGAACGAAGTCCATCTCGACCTGAGCACCGCGCGTCAGCCAGGTCGCCCCAACCAGGCTGCGCGCGGGCAGCCTGTCCGCCCGAAAGAAGCCGTTGTACGCCGCATTCATTCGCTCCAACAGGCGCGGCGCCTCCACCAAATACACCCGCACCGCGACGACATTGTCTCGGGTCAATCCCGCGGCCCGCAGGATCGTTTCGAGATTAGACAGAATCTTCCTGGTCTGCGCCTCGACGCCCTCGGGCAACGGAGTGCGGTCGTTCTCCAGATCGACCGGACCCAGGGCGGAGGTGATCGCCCAACCGTTCACCAGGACGATATCGCTGGCGACCCTGGCGCGGGCGGACTTATCGTTGATCGTGATCGTGTTCATCATACGATCAGCCGGCGAGATTGTTGACAAGCAATTGGCGGATCCGGTCCGCCGCCGCCGTTTCCCGTTCCAAAGGCGGCAGCGCATCCGTATCGATGACTACCTGAGCCGCTCGGCGCCCGAAATCCGCCAACGTCCGCATATCCGTGATATTCGACTGACTGGGCAATGTCAGCACGACCTCGTGGTTGTAGGTCCGCACCGGTGCGTCGCGGTACAGTCTCGGCAGATCGGGCACCTCGCCAATCCGCACGGCTTCGATCGCCCGGCCGAGCATGCGCCGGAACATCACGATGCCACGGTCGGTAGTCCCCAGATGTTCCGACTTATGATTGGCGATCGAACCCTGACTGACCAGCGCATCGTAATCGCCCGGCTCCATTTGCCGCTCTTCATAGGGCCGATCAGCCGTCTGGCCAATGAAGCCCATCCGGTCAACGCCCAGTTCGGATGGGTCGGCCCGGCGCCATACATCGGTTCTTTCGCTATAGTGCGTGAGACCGGTGTAATAGGAATTATGATCATCGACCGGAACGACCCAGCGGGTCAGGCCGCATGAGATGTTCACGCACTCCTTGCTGGCATCATTATTGCCGCTCGCGAACTGCGCCACGTTGGGCAAGATGATGTCGCTGGCACGGATATAAACTTTGTCCTTAACGTGCCTCGTAGCCATCGACAGGAACCCAAGCGGCGTTTCCACGAAATCCAGTGCTGGCAGCACTTTGAAGGCCGCCGAAAACTGTTCGCCACTGACGATCGCATGAAGATACGCATTATGAATCGGATCGCATGCGTTCTCCACGATTTGTAGCCAATTGCAGGGGATCGTCATCTTGATCGGGTGCAGCGCGTTGTCGTCAGGATGTGAAAATGTGTCATAAAGCGGGAACTCCGGCATCAATTCCGGCGGTCCCATGTAAGCGAAGATCAGACCATGGGCTTCCCGCACCGGATAGGCGCCCTGGCCGAAATTGGTGGGGATACGACTGGTTTGCGGTTCCGCGCCGACACTCAGGATCCGTCCATTCGTATCGAATTGCCAGCCGTGATAGCAGCACATGATGCCGCGGTCCTGGGGAATGCCGAACTCCAGCGAGGCGCCGCGGTGAATGCAATGCTTGTGCAACAGACCAATGGTGCCGCTCCGGTCGCGGAAGATCACCAGATCTTCCCCGAGGATACGAATGGCCTTCGGCAGATCCTTGACCTCGGAGGCCAGCACGATCGGATGCCAGTAACGGCGCAAATACTCGCCGCCCGCGGTTCCAGGCCCGACCTGGGTCAAGGGGTTCGGCTCGATCGCCGCTGGCCGATGATGATAGCCACTGTAAAATCCGTCGCCTGGCGTTTGCGCGCTCATCGAAATGTCCCCCTTTATAATTTCGCTACGCCGGCCCGCGCGCAGTCCTCATCTTCCTGCGCCGTACCGCCGCCGACGCCACAGGCACCATCGACCACGCCACCGCGGATAACCGGCACGGCGCCCTGCCCCATGATCATGTGACCGCCCTCGGCGGCGGCGATTCCGGCGGGCGTCGGGTGATGGGCCCGCTCCGACAGTTCCCCACTGGGGCGGCCAAACGCGGCCGAGGCAACGGCTTTGCCCTGGCTGCCATAGGCGCTGGCCCAGATCGCGTTGTTCATGCGCTGAAACGCCACCGGCCGGCCGCCGGCGTCGCAAACCGCGATGCTGACCCGAATGTTGAGTTCGCGCGCCTTCGCCATCGCGCCTTCGATGATGCGATTGGCCTCTTCCAGCGTCAAAGCCATTGTTGGTTCCTCCACCTGGGACAAGCTTACGTTGCTTCGGCGTGACTGGCTACGTCTTCCCGATAAAGATGGCACGCAACCAGGTGACCAGGCGCGATCTCCTGTAGCGCGGGTTCGTCCCGCGAGCAGTGGGCCATCACGAATGGGCAACGTGTATGAAACCGGCAACCGCCCGGGGGATTGAGTGGCGAGGGCACCTCGCCGGTGAGTTCGATCTCCTCCTCCGCGCGATCGGGATGCGGTGGCAGCACGGCCGAGAACAATGCCTTGGTGTAAGGATGCCGCACCGTTTCGAATAACGTCCGCGTCGGCCCGCTCTCGACGATCTTGCCGAGGTACATGACGATGGTCTGGTCCGCCATGTGACGCACTGTCGCGAGGTCGTGCGCCACCAGCAGATAGGCGACGTTGTCTCGGGCCTGGATGTCCTTCAGCAGGTTCATCATCTGCGCGCGAATGGAAACATCCAACGCCGAGACCGGCTCATCCAGCACGATCAATCGCGGTTCCGAGGCAAGCGCGCCCGCCAGCGCGATGCGCTGACGCTGTCCACCGCTGAATTCGTGCGGATACTGTCCGGCCTGCTCGCCGCGCAGTCCGACCTGGACCAGCAAATCCCGCACGCGTTCGTCGATCTTCGCGCGCGTTCCCCACCGGTTGACGATCAGCGATTCGGCGATGGTGCGTCCGACCGTCATGCGCGGGTTAAGCGACGCCCATGGGTCCTGAAACACGGCCTGCACCTGGGTGCGGAATTCACGCAACGCCGCCCCTCGCAGTCCGCGGATCGATTTGCCTCGCAGCAGAACCTGGCCGTCGGTTGGTTCCTCGAGATTGAGCACAAGCCGCGACGTGGTGGTCTTCCCGCAACCGGACTCCCCGACCAGACCAAGCGTTTGCCCAGATTCGATGGAGAAGGAGATGTCATCCACCGCCTTAACGTGGCCCAGGGTTTTCGCGAGCAACACGCCCTTGGTGAAGGGGTAGTATTTGCGCAGCCGTTCGACCCGCAACAAGGGCTCACCGGTCATGCCAGCCGCCAGCAGTCCGCGGTGTGGCCGGGCCCGGCCAGGAACGAGTCAGGATAGGTGTCCAGGCAGCGCTCGTCCGCGTGTGGGCAGCGCGGCGCGAACCGGCAGCCGACGGGCAGATCCATCAACGATGGAGGCTGACCCTCGATCGTGTAAAGACGCTCCACCGTTCCGGTCATCTTCGGCACGGAGGCGATCAACGCCTGTGTGTACGGATGCGACGGATGCTCAAACACCTCCCGCACCGGCCCGCACTCCACGATGCGTCCGGCGTACATCACCGCGACCCGATCGCACATGCGGGCGACGACACCGAAGTCGTGCGTGATGAACAGAATCGCCATCCCGGTTTCCCGCTGCAACCGCTTCAGCAATTTGAGGTATTGCAGTTGGATGGTGACATCGAGCGCGGTGGTCGGTTCATCGGCGATCAGCATCTCGGGATGGCCGCTCATCGCGATGGCGCCGACGACACGTTGCTTCATGCCGCCGCTCAACTGATGCGGGTACTGGCCAATCCGTTGTTCCGGCGCAGCGATGTCGACGTGACGCAACGCCGCCACCGCCTCTCGCATCACGTCGCTTCGGTTCCCGCCGGTGCGACGGACGATCGCCTCGCGCAACTGATCGCCGATGGTGAACACCGGGTTGAGCGAGGTTTGCGGATCCTGCAGGATCATCGAGATCGTCTGGCCCCGAATGTCCCGCATTTCCCGCGGCGATTTGGTCAGCAGATCCGCACCATTCAGCAGCACCTGCCCGCTTACCGTACGCGCCCCTCCCCTTGGCAACAGACGCATCACGGACAGCGCGGTCATGCTTTTGCCGCAGCCGGACTCGCCGACCAGGCCCAGTACTTCACCGCGGCGCACCGAGAAGCTGACGCCATCGACCGCCTTCACGACGCCGCGGCGCAGAAAGAAATGCGTGTGCAGGTCGCGGACTTCCAGGACAGTCTCGTCGCTCATAGTTGGCGCAACCGCGGATCCATCCGGTCGCGCAACCAGTCGCCGAACAGGTTCACCGACAGCACCAGGAGTGTAATCGCGATGCCCGGAATGATCGACACCCACCAGGCGTCGGCGATCCGTCCGCGCCCCTCGGAGATCATCAGCCCCCAGGTCGGTGTTGGCGGCGGAATGCCAGCGCCCAGAAAACTGAGCGAGGCCTCGGCGATGACGACGACTCCGATGTTGAGGGTGACCAGCACCATGAACGTGTTCAACACGTTCGGCAGAATATGTGTCAACATGATCCGCGGCGACGAGCAACCCCGCACCTGGGCGAGCGCCACGAAATCGCGTTGCTTCAGCGCCAGCACTTCGCCGCGGATGACCCGCGCGAAACTGGCCCAAAGCAGCAGACTGATGGCAATGATGAGCGTGGACAGTCCCTGCCCCATCGTCACCGCCAGCAACAGCGCGAACAGGATGGCGGGAAACGTGAAAGCCGCGTCCACCAACCGCATCAGCAGATTGTCCACCGCGCCGCCGAGATATCCGGCCACGATCCCGATGACGAGGCCGGCACCGCCTCCGGCTGTCAACGCCAGCACCGCGACGATCAGGCTGACGCGGGCCCCGTAAATCAGCCGGCTGAGGATATCGCGTCCGAACGCGTCGGTGCCGAGGAGGTATTTCGTGCTGCCGCCATCGAGCCAAAACGGCGGCAGCAGCTTGTCCGGCAATGTCTGATCGATCGGCGACCACGGGGCGAGCAACGGCGCGAACACCGCCATGACGATCATGGTGGAGATGATGCAAATGGGGATCCAGGGCGCTCGGCGCATGACCGAATTCCTCACGCCAGCCGAATGCGTGGGTCGACGTAGGCATAGAGGATGTCGACCGCCAGGTTGATGCTCAGGATCAGCATCGATTTGAGAATGATCACAGCTTGCAACAAAGGAAAATCCCGATAGATCACCGCTTCATAGGTCAGGCGGCCGATGCCAGGCCACGCGAAGACGGTTTCCGTGATGATCGCGCCAGTGATCAGATTGCCAACGAAAACACCCCAAAGCGTGAGCACGGGGATCAACGCGTTGCGCAGGCAATGCTTCCAGATCACCACGAATTCGCTCAGGCCCTTGATGCGAGCGAGTTTGACATATTCGCTGTCCATGACTTCCAGCATGCTGGAGCGCACGAGGCGCATGAAGCCGGCGATCAGGAACGCGCCGAGGGTGATGACCGGCAGCACATAATGTTCCGGCCCGCCCATGCGGCCGGAGGGCAGCCAGCCGAGTTGCACGCTGAAAACAAAAATCAGCAGAATGCCCAGAAAGAAACCGGGGATCGCGATGCCGAGTACCGCGAAGATGCCGGCGATGCGGTCGATCATATTGCCGCGATTGAGTGAGGCCAACACACCAAGCGGAATGCCAACGCCCATCGCGAGCAATATCGCCCATGGGATCAGCGCCAAGGTGTTGGGAAGGCGGGAGAAGAACGCGTCGACCGCCGGTTCGCGCATGCGGATGGAGTCGCCAAGGTCGCCGTGCAGCGCCTTGCCAACGAAGATAAAGAACTGCTGATACAGCGGGCCGTCCAGGCCGAGCGCCTTGATCATCGCGACGCGATCTTCGGCGGTCGCATCCTCAGGCAGCATCAGGTCCACCGGATTACCGGTGAGCCGGCCGAGAAAGAACACGATCATCGCGACCATGCAGAGCAGGACGACGCCCTGTAGCAATCGATGCACGATATAGCGGGTCATTCCGGTGCTATTGCTTCCAGGGTTTTTCCTCGGGGCGCGGTATGCGCTCGAACACATCGCCCAGTTCGTGACGTCCTGGGATGGCGGCGAATTGCCCGACCTGATGGGAATTGATCGCGTAATAGCCCATGCCTTCGATGATCGGTACCGCGACCCAGGTATCAGACACGGTTTGCACCAGGCGGTCGGTCAGCAATGTGCGTTTCGCCGGATCGCGTTCCGAGAGCAGTTCACGATAAGTCGAGTCGAACGCCTGACAGTACGTGTCACAGTTCGTCTTGTCGCCGAGCAAATGCTGCTCGCTGTCGGAGGCGAAAGATCCTTCATAGCGCCATGGCATGTCCGGCCGTCCGACGGTGCGATACATTGAAACACCGCCCACCAGGTGCGCCTGATCGCCGCGGATCAATGGCGCGAATGAACCCCACTCGTAATTTTTAAGTTTCACCCGCACGCCGATTTTGGTCCACATGTCGGCGATCGCGGTGCCGATATCGACCATGAACTGGGTGCCAGGCAGTGCGGTGTTGGCGAAGTTCAATTCAAACCCGTTCGGGTAGCCCGCCTCGGCCAGAAGCTGTTTCGCCCGCGCGGGATCGTAACGGTACGCCTTATCCGCCCATTGCTTCCATTTAGGGGCATCAAAATAATCCGTGTAACCAAAGGCCGCGAACGGATACGGCAGACTGGCCTTGCCGTTCATGATATGGTCAATGATCTGCTGGCGGTCGATCGCCAGCGACAGCGCCTCTCGCACCCGCGGGTCGGCGACCGGGCTGGCCTTGAATTCGGGCCGGTAAACGCCCCAGAACTGGTACAGCGCCTGCATCGTTCCGGGAACGGACAGCACTTCCAATCCACCGCGGGAGGCACTCATCATCGTTTCCGGCCCAATCGAGGCGATCGCCGCCTCGCCGGTGCGCACCATCGCCACGCGCGTGCTTTCTTCCGGCACCAGAAGGATTTGCAGGTTTTTAAAGTGTGGCGTGCCACGCCAGTGCGGCCACGCCACCGCCTCATACTCGATCCGGTCACCCGGCACGCTGCGTACGAAACGCCACGGACCGCTACCTATCGGTTTGCGGCGGAACTCCTCCTCGCCAACCTTTTCGATGTAGTCCTTCGGCATGATCGCGCCTTCGGTCGCCACGGCGCGGCTGAGCGAGGCCGGCAGACCAATCTGCGGGGTGACCGTGTTCACCCGAAATGTGAGGTCATCGACGACGTCCATGCTCGTGATCGTCCGCCGCAGCGTCGCCGCCGCGGATGCCAGCGAGTTGGGCGCCATCTGACGTTGCAGACTGAACTTCGCGTCACGTGCCGTCAGCGGATCGCCGTTGTGAAATTTTTGGCCGGGCCGCAAATAGAATGTCCAGCTCAGCCCATCCTCCGACAACTCCCACCGCTCGGCCACTCCTGGGCCGGTGCCGCCTTTGTCGAGATCGAATCCGACCAGCGAATCATACATCGGCGCCTGATAAATCGCATTCCCCGGACGCGCTTCAAGAATCGGATCCATGGTCTGGCCGCTGAGCGACTCCACGGCGAATATCAGCGTGCTCTTCTGGGTCTGGGCTGCGACAGGATTCAACGCCGCGATCGTGAGCGCCATCGCGATGGCCCACAATAGCAGAACATGCCGCCTTCCCATGCTTCTCTCCCGTAGGTTTTGTCGATTGACGGAGCTTAGGCGATTCCTCGCCGGACTAAAACCTGTCACTCGCACTTCTTTGGCGAGACCGTCATGATGAGGTCGTCCCCATGAAGCCCGGAGTCCCAATGAGCGCGGATCGAATAACCATCATGGTCGATGATTCACAGACGGTCTCCGGACTGCTACGGGTCCCGAGCCATCCTTCCGCTTGTTATGTCATGGCGCATGGAGCCGGCGCCGGTATGACGCACCCGTTCATGGCGGCTGTCATTGATGGATTGTATGAACGCGGCGTCGCCACATTGCGGTATCAGTTCCCCTACATGGAACACGGATCGAGGCGGCCGGACCGGCCACCTCTGGCACACGCCACCGTGCGAGCGGCGGTCGCGACCGCCAATCGGCTGACCCCGGCAATCCCGCTCTTCGCCGGAGGCAAATCCTTCGGCGCGCGGATGACGTCACAGGCACAGGCCGAAGCGCCAATGGCGCGTGTCTCCGGTCTGGTATTCCTTGGCTTCCCGCTCCATCCCGCGGGCAAGCCGTCCGAAGACCGCGCACGGCATTTGTCTGACGTACGGGTGCCGATGCTGTTTCTGCAAGGCGATCGCGATGCCCTGGCGGACCTGAAAATTCTCGCGGGTGTTCTGGATCGGCTCTCCGCTGACGTGACATTGCACGTGATCGAGCATGCCGACCATTCGTTTCATGTTCCCATGCGGTCAGGAACCACGGACAAGCGGGTGTTGGAAGATCTGCTCGACACGCTGGCCGGCTGGATCACGAGCCGAAAATAGGTGCCGCTTTTCTTCGCCAGGCGTGACGCTATGCTCAACCCAACACCCCGTGGGAGACTTTGCCATGCCTCGCCTGAACTTCGGCGCTTTCCTCGCGCCGCATCATCCGATCGGCGAACATCCGATGTTGCAGTTCCGCCGCGATCTCGACCTCGTGGAGCATCTGGACAAGCTCGGCTACGAAGAATTCTGGTGCGGCGAGCATCATTCCAGCGGCTGGGAAATGATCGCGTCGCCGGAGATGTTCCTCGCCGCCGCGGGCGAACGGTCGAAGCGCATCAGGCTCGCCACCGGGGTTATTTCGTTGCCCTATCACCATCCGTTCCATGTCGCGCAACGCATGGTGCAGCTCGACCACATGACCGGCGGGCGGGCGATCTTCGGGTCTGGCCCAGGCGCGCTCGCGTCCGATGCCCACACGCTCGGGGTCGATCCGATGGTGTTGCGCGACCGGCAGGACGAGGCGATCAGCGTCATCCGCCGGCTGTTCAACGGCGAGCGGGTGACCGTGAAAAGCGAGTGGTTTCAGATGAACGACGCCGCCTTGCAACTGCTGCCGTTGCAGGAGGAGATGCCGTTCGCCGTCGCCTCGCAGATCAGTCCTTCGGGCATGACGCTCGCGGGCAAGCATGGGATCGGCATCATCTCGATCGGTTCGCTGTCGGACGAAGGTCTGAACGCGCTGCCGACGCAATGGAGCTTCGCGGAATCCGCCGCCGCCAAACATGGCAAGATCGCCGATCGAAAGAACTGGCGTGTGTTGTTGAGTTGGCACATCGCCGAGACCCGCGAAAAGGCGCGCGCCGAGGCCCGTGACGGTCTGTTGCGACATCATAACGAATACATCACCGCGACATTGCAGCGGCCGGGTGCGAAGCCGTTCAGAACGCCAGATGAGGCCGTGGACAAGACGGCGTTCTCCGATGGCGCGGCGGCGACGATCGGCACGCCGGACGACCTGGTGAAACGGATCAAGGACGTGCTCGCCATCAGCGGCGGTTTCGGCACCGTTGTTGGCTTCGTGCACGATTGGGCCAATCCGGAAAACACCATGCGCAGTTGGGACATGGTCGCGCGCTACGTCGTGCCAGAGATCAACGGCTACCTCGCCGGCCTGCGCAAATCGCGAGAGTTTGTCGCCACCAACCGGGAATACTTCAATCGCGCCCGCGAAGCCGTGATGTCGAAGATCCACGAGAACGAGGCAGCGGAAGCGGCACTGGCGGTGACGAAGTCGTCGATGCTGAGCGCGTCGGCCAGCAACGTGCCCGATCTGGACAAGGAACGCGCCAAGGTCGCCGCGAAATGAGTGACACCACGCAATCAGGCGCGGTGTTGTTCGAGGTTGTTGAACCGCACATCGCGCTGGTCACCATCAACCGGCCGGAGGCGCGCAACGCGGTCAACGGCGCCGTCGCCTCCGCGCTGGAAGCAGCCGTGGAGCGGGTGGAAGCCGATCCTGACCTTTGGGTCGCGATCCTGACCGGCGCCGGTCCACACGCGTTCTGCGCCGGCGCCGATCTGAAGGAGGTTTCGGCTGGCCGCGGCAGCACACTTTCGACGGCAAAGGGAGGCTTCGGTGGCTTCGTACGTGCCAGCCGGGGCAAGCTGTGGATCGCCGCGGCCCAGGGACATGCGCTGGCAGGGGGGTTGGAGCTGTTGTTGGCGTGCGACCTCGCGGTGGTGGCGGAGACGGCGAATTTCGGTCTGCCAGAGGTAAAGCGCAGTCTGGTCGCTGGCGCCGGTGGTGTATTCCGCCTGCCGCGCGCTCTACCAAAAGCGATCGCGCTGGAAATGATCGCGACCGGCGATCCGATCCCGGCCGCGCGCGCCGCGCAATTCGGGCTCGTCAACGCGGTGGTGCCGGCCTCCGAGGTGATCGCCGCCGCGCTGGCCCTCGCCCGCCGCGTCACCGTCAACGCCCCGATCGCCGTCCGCGAAGCACTGGGTGTGGCGCGCCAGGCGTACGACCGGACCGAGGCGGAGTTGTGGGAGATCTCCGGCGCCGCGAGCCGCCGCGTCATCGCGACCGAAGACTTCAAGGAAGGCCCACGTGCTTTCGTGGAAAAACGGCCGCCAAACTGGGTTGGACGCTGATCGCGTCCGGGGGGAACGAACATCATGTCGAGTTCATACAAACTCATCCTGTACAGCGTGACCGACCGCATCGCACGCATCACGCTGAACGCGCCCGAAAAGCGCAACGCTTTGTCCTTCCGAATGCGAGATGAAATCGTCCATGCGCTTCGAACGGCGGAAGCCGATGACGACGTTTCGGTTGTGTTGATCGACGGCGCCGGCCCGTCGTTTTGCTCCGGCTACGATATGTCGCCCGGCAACCGCGAGCATCCGAAGGAGGGCTGGGTCCATTCGGCGCATTTCGATGGTTGGACCGATCAGTTCGCGCGTAGTTGCCTGCGCGACTGGCTGACGATCTGGGACCTGCTGAAGCCGGTCGTGGTCAAGGCGCATGGCCATTGCGTCGCGGGCGGTACCGAGATTCTGTCGATGGCCGATATCGCCTTCGTCGCCGAGGACGCGCGGATCGGTTACCCGCCGATGCGCGGAATGACGACTCCGGACACGTTGTATTTCCCGTGGAAAATGTCGATGGCACGGGCAAAATATTTACAATTGACCGGCAACTCGGTGACCGGCCGGGAGGCCGCCGAAATGGGCTGGGTCGCGAAATGTTTCCCCGCCGACCAACTTGAGGAACAGGTAATGCGCGAGCTGCGGCCGATGACCCAGATCGCGCCGGATTTGCTCGCCGCGAACAAGCATTCCATCAATCAGGCTTACGAGATCATGGGATTCCGCACCGCGCTGTCGATGGGCTGGCAATGGCACGCGTTGTCGTCGCGGCTGCGGCCTGGCGCGGGACAATTCGCCGAGAAAATGCGCGAGGGTGGATTGAAGGAAGCGCTCGCCTGGCGTGACGGTGCGTTCAAACACGAAGGGTTCGATTGAAACAACTGGCGGAATGGATGACTTCAGGGCGTGACACTTCGGTCGAGCTCGACCCGAGGATCGGTCGACACCAAACTCGTGTGCGGCTTTCTGAGCACGGACCTCGCGGCACGCGATGCTCGCGTCAGGCCCGAGCATGACGGGATCGCGTGACGCCGGTGGCGTTCCCCTCGCGGGCTGGTATGACACGGCGAGGGATCGCGACGCATGAAGCCTCCGGATTTCCGCGACAACACCAAAGCCGCCATGTGCCCATCATGCCACCGAAAGAACCATCATGAGTGTGACGAAACTATTGATCGCCAACCGCGGCGAAATCGCCATCCGCGTCGCTCGCGCGGCGTCGGATATGGGTCTGCCCACAGTCGCGGTTTATTCCGAGGATGATTCGAAAAGTCTGCATCTTCGCATGGCCGATGAAGCCCATGCACTGCCCGGCGTGGGTGCGGCGGCGTATCTGAACGCGGAAGCGGTGATCGCGGCGGCCAGGACGACGGAATGTGATGCCGTGCACCCCGGTTATGGCTTCCTCGCCGAGCGCGCCGACTTCGCGCGCCAGTGCGCCGAGGCCGGTCTCACCTTCGTGGGGCCGGACGTGGCGCACCTGGAACTGTTCGGCGACAAGGCGCGCGCTCGGGTCGCGGCGACCGCGGCGTCCGTGCCGGTGATCCGCGGGCTCGATCGCGCGGTGACGTTGGAGGAGGCGCATGCGTTCTTCGCGGCGCTCGGCCGAGGCGGCGCGATGATCATCAAGGCGCTGGCCGGTGGCGGGGGACGAGGCACGCGCGCGGTCACCTCAATCGACGACCTGGAGTCCGCCTACCAGCGCTGCCGGTCCGAGGCCAAAGCGGCGTTCGGCCGGGACGATGTCTACGTCGAAGAATTCCTCACGCGCGCCCGCCATGTGGAGGTGCAGATCCTCGGCGACCGCACCGGCCAGATCGCGCATCTGGGGGAGCGGGAGTGCAGCATCCAGCGGCGCTTTCAGAAGCTGCTGGAAATTGCTCCGGCACCCGCGCTGCACGATGACCTGCGCCGGCAAATCATCGACGCGGCGGTCCGTTTCGCGCGAAGCGTCGAGTATAGCAATGTCGGGACATTCGAATTTCTCGTCGACGTCAGCGGACGGGCTCAGCCGTTCGTGTTCATCGAGGCGAACGCCCGGTTGCAAGTTGAACATACGGTGACCGAGGCGGTGACCGGCGTCGATCTGGTGCAAACGCAAATCCGGCTGGCCCAGGGGGCGACGCTGAAGGAACTTGGGTTGGATGCGGCCGGGGTGGCGAAGCCGCGCGGCTACGCGATCCAGGCGCGCGTCAACATGGAAACGATTGGCGCCGATGGGGCGGTCCGGCCGGCGGGCGGCACCATGACCGTGTATGAGGCGCCGAGCGGACCGGGCGTGCGGACTGATGGGTTTGGCTATGCCGGCTACCGCACCAGCAGTGCGTTCGACTCGTTACTTGCCAAGGTGATCGCCCACTCCCCATCGGCGGATTTCGCCGCCGCGGTCGGACGCGCCACACGCGCGCTCAGCGAGTTCCGGATCGACGGGGTCGGCACCAATATCCCGTTCCTGCGCGCGATCCTGGCGCATCCCGACTTCACGGCGGGCAGCGTTCATACGCGCTGGGTGGATGAGCACATGGCGGCACTCTCGGTCGCCGGCCCCGATCAGCGGCAACGGTTCGTCACGGCGACTTCGGCGGCCGGACCTAACAACAGCGGCTTCGCCGGTGCACGGATCAAAAGCCGTGATCCGCTCGCGTTGTTCGCGCACGACGCGCAGGTCAAATCCGAAGCCGCCACGGGGGAAACCGAGACCGCGCCTGAACTGACCGGTCCCGACGGATCGCTCGGCGTTGCCTCCCCGATCCAGGGCACCATCGCCGCCATCACCGTCGCCGTCGGAGACGCGGTTCGGCAAGGACAACAGGTCGCGATCGTCGAGGCGATGAAGATGGAACACGTCATCGCCGCGCCGCACAGCGGCATCGTGCGCGGCGTCACGATGGCGGCGGGCGACGTGGTTCGTGAAGGCTTTCCCATCGTGTTCATCCAGGAAGCCGAGGTCGAAGGCGGCGCCATCGCCGCGAGCGAAGCACTGGACCTGGACCACATCCGTGACGACCTACGCGAGAGTTACGATCGCCACGCATTGACGCTGGACGAAAACCGTCCAGACGCCGTGGCGCGCCGCCGCAAGACCGGCCATCGGATGCCGCGGGAAAATATCGAACGACTGGTCGATCCCGGCTCGTTCAACGAATACTGGCCACTGGTCGTCGCGCGCCAGCACCAGCGGCATTCCATCGAGGCATTGCGTAAGAATACCCCAGGCGATGGCGTGGTGGCCGGCATGTGCTCGATCAACGGCGATCTGTTCGATGAAACACGGTCTCGCGCGGCGCTGGTGCATTACGACTACACCGTGCTGGCGGGCACGCAGGGGCATCGCAACCATTACAAGCAGGATCGGATGTTCGAACTGTGTCAGCGCTTCCGCCTGCCTCTGGTGTTGTTCGGCGAGGGCGGCGGCGGGCGGCCGGGCGAGGATTACATCGGCCCGCGAGTCGCCATCGATACGCACACGTTCACGACGTATTCCCAGCTCAGCGGGCACGTGCCGCTGATCGCCGTCGTCAATGGCCGCACCTTCGCCGGCAACACCGCATTGGTGGCGTGCAGCGACGTGATCATCGCCACCGAGGGCTCGACCATCGGCATGGGCGGCCCCGCCATGATCGAGGGCGGCGGCCTGGGCATCTACACACCCGAGGAAGTCGGCCCGATGTCGTTTCAGGTGCCCAACGGCGTCGTCGACATCCTGGTGAAGGACGAATTCGCCGCCGTCGATACGGCGAAGAAATATCTGTCGTATTTTCAGGGCTCGATCGCGGCCTGGGATGCGCACGACCAACGGCGGCTGCGACATGCCGTGCCGGAGAACCGGCTGCGGCTGTACAACATGCGCGACATCGTCGAAACGATCGCCGACCGCGGCTCGGTGCTGGAAATCCGAGAAAAATTCGGCGTCGGCATCATCACCGCGTTCATCCGGGTCGAGGGCCGGCCGATGGGACTGATCGCCAACAATCCACATCACCTGGCGGGCGCGATCGATTCCGACGGCGCGGACAAGGGCGCGCGCTTCCTGCAACTGTGCGATGCGTTCGACATTCCGGTGGTGAACCTGATCGACTGTCCGGGCATCATGGTTGGTCCGGAAGTGGAACGGACTGCCCTGGTGCGGCATTGCACGCGCCTGTTCAACGCCGGAGCCAACATGACCGCGCCGTTGTTCACCGTGGTCGTTCGTAAGGCCTACGGTCTCGGCGCGCAGGCGATGCTCGGCGCGGGATCGTTGGTCGGATTCTTCTCGGTCGCCTGGCCCACCGCCGAGTTCGCCGGCATGAACATCGAAGGCGCCGTCAAACTGGGCTATCGCAAAGAACTGATGGCGATCGAAGACCCCGAGAAACGGCGGCTGGAATTCGAACGTCGGACGGCGATCGCCTATGACAACGCCAAGGCGGTCAACGCCGTGGCGGGCGGCGGCATCGACGATGTCATCGATCCGGCGGACACGCGAGGCTGGATCGCCAACAGCTTGCGGCGGTTGCCTCCGGTGCCGGTGCGGACCACGAAAAAGTACCCGTACATCGATCCGTGGTGAGGCCTCAGATCGCGGCTGCCAATGCCGCCCGGCGAGGCAACTCACGCGCCAGCGCATCAATGACACGATGCGCGACACCAGTCGCGGATAGCCGTCTGACCTCATCGGCGAGACGATCAGGCAGTTCGCCCGCCATGGCACGAATCCGGTCGATCAATGTGTCAGCATCGGTACGAAGATCAATCGCCAGTTTGCGCCATTCCGATAAGCCGATGCTTCGCAATCTGTATTCGCCGCCAATCTTCATCGCCAATTTCGCTTTGTCTGGATCGACGTTGGCATAAGCGAAAATACTGGCCAGGTCGTAGAGGGGCGCGAGCCGCACCAGGCCTTCGCCGCCAATCAAGATCGAATAATTCTTCGCATGGGCGTCGGTCCCTCCGATCAGCCAGTTCAGAATCAGAGCATCGAGGAAGGTCGCGGCGTCTTCGTCGTACGCTGTCAACGAACCGCGCTCCCCGGATCCCTGACGTCAGCCAGCCAAAAATTGACGTGCGCGGGAACAGGCCCGAAAACTCCCTCCATCGTCGGCGCTGGTCCGGCGCAATTCTGACAAGGAAACCAAACATGAGTCTTCTGCTTGCTGGCCGTGTCGCCATCGTCACCGGCTCCGGACGAGGCATTGGCCGCGAACACGCCCTGGCGCTCGCCAAACATGGTGCCAAGGTCGTGGTGAACGACCTCGGGACCAGCGGGGACGGCATCGGCTCCGACGAAACCCCGGCACAGGAGGTCGTGCGCACGATCAAGGCGGCCGGCGGCGAAGCAGTCGTCAACACCGACAGTTGCGCCGACTTCCTGGGTGCGAAACGGATGGTCGACCAGGCGATCGAGACGTTTGGCGGGCTCGACATTCTGGTGAACAACGCGGGCATTCTGCGCGACCGCGTGCTGGTGAACATGATGGAACCGGAATGGGACGCGGTGATCGAGGTGCACCTGAAGGGCACGTTCGCTCCCTCGCGCCACGCGGCGGCGTACTGGCGGAACAGGTCGAAGGAGATCGACGGACCGGTGCATGCGCGAATTATCAACACGTCGTCGGTGTCAGGGATTTACGGCAACACCGGCCAGACCAACTACGGCGCGGCCAAGGCCGGCATCGCCGCGTTCACCGTCATCGCGGCGCGTGAACTGAAACGTTACGGTGTGACGGTGAATGCCATCGCCCCGCAGGCGCTGACCCGCATGACCGAGGGGCTGCGCGAACGCACCGAGGAACAGAAGGCGGCGATGCATCCCGGCCGCGTCTCGCCCGCCGTGGTGTGGATCGCCAGCCTCGAGTCGTCCGACTTCACCGGGCGGATTGTCGAGGCGGGCAGCGGGTTGCTCGCCATCGCCGAGGGCTGGCATCGCGGGCTCACGGTCACGCCGGAGGAGGACCCGACGAAGCTTGGCCCGATCATGATGGAGTTGCAGGCGAAGGCGCGGAAAAACGCGGGGATG
>ODAK010001710.1_pt1 | contig 23607 bp, 22 predicted proteins | sample 1539591 | NCBI WGS metagenome assembly ODAK01 (sample SAMEA3539303, study PRJEB22396) | soil metagenome | biome: tundra; feature: field; material: soil | place: USA | collected 2010-05 | depth 0.15 m | reverse complement strand
GCAGCTCCATCGGCCCCTACAAGGGAGGGCTGCGCTTCCATCCCACCGTGAACGCAGGCCTGTTGAAGTTCCTGGCCTTCGAGCAGACGTTCAAGAATTCGCTGACCACCCTGCCGATGGGTGGGGCCAAGGGCGGCTCGGACTTCGACCCGAAGGGGCGGAGCGAGTCGGAGATCCGCCGGTTCTGCCAGTCCTTCATGACAGAGCTCTACCCCTACATCGGGGAGTTCACCGATGTGCCCGCCGGGGACATCGGCGTGGGTGAGCGTGAGATCGGCTACCTCTTCGGCCAGTACAAGCGCATCGCCAAGCGGTTCGTAGGCGCCATCACCGGCAAGGGGATCAAGTGGGGCGGCTCGCAGATTCGCCAGGAGGCCACCGGATACGGGGTCGTGTACTTCGCACGGGAGATGCTGGCCACCAGGGACGACGTCCTCGGAGGCAAGACATGCCTCGTCTCGGGCAGCGGGAACGTCGCCCAGTTCACCGTGGAGAAGCTCCTCGACCTCGGTGCCCACGCCGTCACCCTCTCCGACTCCGACGGGTTCATCCATGATCCCGACGGCATCGACCGCGAGAAGCTCGAATGGGTCAAGCGCCTCAAGAACGAACGCCGGGGTCGGATCCGCGAGTACGCGGAGGAGTTCGAGCATGCGACCTACCACCCCGCCAAGGGAGGCGACGAGAACCCCCTCTGGTGCGTGCCCGCGCAGTGCGCGTTCCCCAGCGCCACGCAGGACGAGATCAGTGCGAAGGACGCCGACAACCTGGTGAAAGGCGGGGTGATGCTCGTGGCAGAAGGGGCCAACATGCCGACGGTCTCCGGGGGCGTCGATCGCCTCACCGCCGCCGGCGTTCTCTACGCACCGAGCAAGGCGGCGAACGCCGGCGGGGTGGCGGTGTCCGGGCTGGAGATGGCTCAGGGCATGCAGCTCGTCCAGTGGTCCAAGGAGGAGGTCGACGGACGTCTGCAGGCGATCATGCGGCGGATCCACGACACGGTCCGCCAGACGGCCGAGGAGCATGACCGGCCGGGCGACTACGTGGCGGGTGCCAACATCTCCGGCTTCGTCAAGGTGGCGGACGCCATGCTCGACGAGAGCCCGATCTGACATGACTCTCAACACGACGAACGCGGACGGGCCGGCCGAGGCACCGAAAGAGAAGGGGCTCAAGTCCGACGCGTTGAGCCTGGTCTCCAACATCGTGATCGGGGTCGCGTCCACCGCCCCCGCCTACAGCCTGGCGGCCACCCTCGGCCTGATTGTGGTGGCGGTCGGCGTCCTGTCGCCGTTGGTCGTGGTGCTCGCCTTCATCCCCATGCTCTTCGTCTCCATCGGCTACAGCGAGCTCAACAAGGCGGACCCCGACTGCGGGACCACCTTCACCTGGGGGACACGGACTTTCGGACCCTGGGTGGGCTGGATGGGGGGCTGGGGCATCGTCGCCTCGGACATATTGGTGATGGCGAGCCTGGCCCAAGTGACCGGACAGTACGGCTTCCTGCTCTTCAACGCCAAGGGCATCGGGCAGGACCCGACCAGCGAGTGGGTGCTCCTCGTCGGCGTGCTCTTCATCGCGCTCCTGACCTACGTGTGCTACCGGGGTATCGAGATCTCGGCTGCCATCCAACGCGTCCTCCTCTCGGTTGAGGTCGTCATCCTCCTGGTGTTCGCCATCGTGGCCCTCGTACGAGTCGCGATCGGAACAGCGCCCTCGACCCATCTCACTCCGAACTGGAACTGGTTCAACCCGTTCCACGGCCCCTCGCTCTCGAAGGTCATCGCCGGTCTCATCCTCATGCTCTTCATCTACTGGGGTTGGGACACCGCGGTGTCGATCAACGAGGAGACGTCCGATCGCACGCGGAACCCGGGGCTTGGCGCCATCATCTCCACCGTCTTGTTGCTCATCACCTACTTCATCGTCACCCTGGGAGCCCAGGCTTTTGCCGGTGTCGGCAAGACGGGCATCGGGCTGGCGAACCCCGCCAACTACAGCGATGTCTTCTCGAGCCTGGGTACCGCGGTGTTCGGCCACTCGACGCTCGGTTCGGTCGCCGCCAAACTGCTCATCTTGATGGTGCTGACCTCGGCGACCGCCTCCACCCAGACCACCATCCTGCCCACGGCGCGGACCACGCTGTCGATGGCCGTGTACAAGGCCATCCCTGATGCCTTCGGACGGATGCACAGGCGCTACCTGACGCCAACGGTGTCGACGGTGACGATGGGAGGCATCTCGATCGTGCTGTACGTGGCGTTCAATCACTTCGCCGGGGGCAACCTCATCCCCGACGCGGTCACCGCCATCGGGGTGTGGATCGCCTTCTACTACGGTCTCACCGGCTTCACCTGCGCCTGGTACTACCGGAGGGTGCTCCGCCGCAGTAGACGTGACCTGTGGATGAAGGGAATCCTCCCTTTGCTCGGAGGAGTGATGCTCTACTTCGCCATGGGGTGGAGCCTCTGGGAGGACTGGAACTACGACAACGTCCAGGCCCAGAGCTTCACCTCGTGGCACCTTCCGTTCCCGCCGCACTCCGATGTGGGCGGGGTCTTCCTCATCGCCCTGGTATCGGCGCTGGTCGGTTTCACGGCCATGATCCTCATGCGGTTCGGAAGCCCCTCGTTCTTCAGAGGGGAGACCCTGAACCGATCGACCCCCACGCTCGTCCCGGAGGACAGTGGCACACCGATCGCGTCGTCGGCCGCCACCTCCGACCCTCCCCCGCCATCGGCGCCCTGAGCGGGCCCATGGTCACCGAGCCCGTTGTGGACACCCCTGAGGGCGCCGCGCTACCGTCGCCAGAACGCGCCATCGAGAGGGCAAGGAGGTCGTGCGCATGACGACAGAGTCAGCCCCTGGCCGTACCGACACGGTGCACGCCGACGCTTTTGCCGCCATCGCAGGCAATCTGCCGACCGGCTGCTACATCGGCGGCGAATGGCGTTCCTCCTCGGACGGCTCGCTCATCGCCGTCGCCGACCCCTCCACCGGCGAGACGCTAACCAGCGTCGCCAACGGCACGCGGGACGACGCCGCGCTGGCGGTCGACGCTGCCGCGGCGGCGCTGCCCGCCTGGTCGGCCACTCCCCCGCGCGCCCGCGCCGAGGTCCTCCGCCGGGCATTCGAGATCATGACCGAGCGGCACGAGGAGCTCGCCCAGCTGGTCGTGCTCGAGAACGGCAAGGCGCTCCCCGACGCACGCGGTGAGATCACCTACGCCGCGGAATTCTTCCGCTGGTACGCCGAAGAAGCGGTCCGCAACACCGGTGAGATCACCGTCGCACCGTCGGGGGCGCACAAGATCCTCGTCCTCCGCCAGCCCATCGGTGTTGCCGCACTCGTCACCCCGTGGAACTTCCCGGCGGCCATGCTGACCCGCAAGATCGGACCAGCCCTCGCCGCAGGCTGCACCGTCGTGTGCAAGCCTGCGTCCGAAACACCGCTCACCGCCCTCGCCATCGCACAAGTCCTCGAGCAGGCAGGGGTCCCTGGCGGCGTCGTCAACGTGGTCCCCTCGAACCGCTCGTCGAAGTTCGTCGGGACGCTCCTCGCCGACCCCCGGGTCCGCAAGCTCTCGTTCACCGGCTCGACCGAGGTGGGTCAGGAGTTGCTGCGTTCCGCTGCCGACAACGTCGTGAACTGCTCGATGGAGCTGGGCGGCAATGCCCCCTTCCTCGTGTTCGACGACGCCGACCTCGACGCGGCGGTCGCCGGGGCAATGCTGGCGAAGATGCGCAACGGCGGCGAAGCATGCACCTCGGCCAACCGGTTCTACGTCCAACGAGGGATCGCCGAAGAGTTCTCGCAGCGTCTCGCCCATGAGATGTCCGGGCTGAAGGTGGGCCCCGGCCTCGGCGACGGCGTCCAGCTCGGGCCGCTCGTCAACTCCTCGAGTCGCGACAAGGTGGCCGAGCTCGTATCGGGCGCACTCGCAGCGGGAGCCGAGGCGGCCGTCGGAGGCGAGGTGCCCGAGGGACCCGGGTGGTTCTACCCGGCGACGGTGCTCACCGGGGTCGGGCCGTCGGCGGAGATCCTCGGCACGGAGATCTTCGGCCCGGTCGCCCCGATCGTCAGCTTCGACACCGAGGCCGAGGTCATCGAGATGGCCAACGACAGCGTCCACGGCCTCGTCTCCTACCTCTACACGAGCGACCTCGGACGGGGCCTGCGTGTCTCCGAGGCGCTCGACAGCGGCATGGTCGGGCTCAACCGCGGGCTCATCTCAGACCCTGCGGCGCCCTTCGGTGGGACCAAGCAGAGCGGGCTCGGGCGGGAGGGCGGCCACGAGGGCATGCTCGAGTACCTCGAATCGAAGTACATCGCCTGCGACTGGTAATCAGGCAGACCCACGGTCCCGGCGTCGGGCCGACCGCACCGGTGGCACCGGAGGCTTCCGGCCAGGAAGCCATCGTTTTCCGCGGTCGGACGTCGACATGGCATCGACAACGACGAGCAGACTCTGCTCGACTCAGCTCACGGGGTCATCGACGGCACTCGACGCATCCAGGTGCAGCGGCTGGTTGCGGTAGGCGGCGCCGGCAGCCTCGAGGTGGCCCAGGGGTCCGGCTCGTGGACACCCCTGAGTTCACCGAAGCCTGGAAGCCCAACACGGCGCACCGCCGCATCGCCGTCGCCAATTGAGCCAGGGAAGCAGCCGAAGTGCACTTGCCGGGAGCCGGATCCTTGAGGGCACATTCGCCGAGCGTACGACTCACCCGGTGGAGCTCGCCCAGCAGTGGCGCAGCCAGAACGATCGGAAAGCCTCAGAGGAGGTGACCGCCGGGCGGTCCGGCCAACACCGGACACAGCAAACCAAGACCAAGAAGACCTCCACCGTGGCGCCGGCATCGAGCTTCGAACCCGACGGTCACAGACGGTCGAGGCCCACTGCGGTCAACTGGTCCACCGCTGCTCGCGCGAGCACAGCGGGCCGCTCGCATGTCAAATGGCGAGACCCATGGCTACCCCAACAGCTGCTGCAGCAAGTCCGATGACCACGCTGCCCATCACATTTCCTGCCGCCTCGCCCAGCTGCCCGTCTTCGATCAATCTGACCGTCTCGTAGGTGAAGGTGGAAAACGTCGTGTACGCACCACAGAAGCCTGTGGCAAGTAGGGCCTTGGGGATCGCTGGAAGGTGGTGCCCCAGCGAGAGTCCCGTGAGGATGCCGAAGAGGAGCGATCCTGTCATGTTGATGGTGAAGGTGCCCCAGGGCAGGTCGGAATCGAACCGGTTGGTGATGGCACGGTCGACCAGGTAGCGGGATGGAGCACCAACGAGCCCACCACTAGCGACGGCGACGAAGAGAAGGAGTCTCATCGCTCGGGTCCCCTCCACATCCTGCAGTCAGACTTCGATGACTTCGACATCGTCGATCATGAAGACGACACCTTCGAGGAGGTCTTCCACACTGTCGAGAAACGACCCGATCCGATCAGGGTGATCCACGATCACAATGACCACCGGTGCGTCTTCGGAGATGAGGTGCCTCCGGTGGAGCCTTCCCGATGCGCCGTACCCTTGCTGCGCCTCGAACACGGTTCCGCCGGCAAGACCTGCACCGCGGGCGCGCTGCACGAGCTTGACCATCAGCGAATGGTGATGGGCGTGGTCACGGATGGTGAGCAAGATGGAGAGCCGTGTTGCCGGATGGCTGGTGATCGACCTCTCGAGAGCTGCTGCCATCACATGTCCTCCTGGAGCTGTCGTTCAATTTGCAGTAGGGCTCGAGCACCGGTCATCCCAGCCCAGACAGCCACGAGGCCGGCAATCACGCTGGCAGTTACGTAGATCACCGCCGTCGTCGGGTGCCCGGCACGTACCAGGTTCACGGCATCGATCTCGAAGGTCGAGAACGTGGTGTACGCCCCGATCACCCCGGTGGCCACGATCGGTCGAGTCAGCCTGCCCCTGGGGAACTGTTCCACCAATACGACGAGGAGGAGTCCGAGGAACGCACTTCCCGTCACATTGATGACGAACGTGCTCCAGGGAAAGCCGGCGGTGGCGCTGGGAATGCCGAGCGACACCGCATACCGGGCTACTGCGCCACAGGCGCCCCCGATGCCGACGGCGACCACAATCGCCACCTGCGAGTGATGCTCACGAGAGCGCTTGGTCACAGCGGCAGGCGGGTCGCCCGTCCCGAGCTCGATGTCCGGGTCGACGGGGAGATCATCGGCTTCGTCGTCCAACGATGGCAACTACGACTCCCTTCCACGCGGCCCACCGCTCGTGGACTTGATCACGGTAGGAGTCATCAGCCTCTCGGCGGTTTCGGCGAACTCCATCGCCGACCGTCATCGTAGCAAGAGTTCATCCGAAACTGCAGGTGAGCTCTCCGTTTGCCCAGGGGGTTCCATGCACGATCGAGATAGTGTGCAGAGGCAGAGGACGGCAACTGCCACCGTCGGATTCGGGAGGTGGATGGTGCGGACTGAAGAAGATGGCATGAGAGTCGTCGTGTTCCTGACCGAGGATGACCGAGCCGGCCATCGTGGACTTCACCAGGTGATCCTCGAGCGTGCCCGGGACGAAGGGATTGCAGGGGCAACCCTTTGGCGGGGTATCGAGGGGTTCGGCTCGTCAGGCAATATCCGAACCAATCGGTTCCCCGATTCAACCACTGGACTTCCCTTGGTTCTGGAGTTCATCGACTCCCCTGCGCGAATTGAGTCGTTTCTCCCCGCGCTGGCCGCGTTGGCGCCAAGGTCGTTGGTGACCCGTGAGCCGGTGCAGATGAGCCGAGTCTTGCCCAAAGGCTGATGCGTCCAACGGTCATCCGCAGCGTGCGTGCACAAGGGGCACCATGCCCAGCGAGCTCGACGAGCTGAGGAGCCCAGCCGAGGAACCGGCGACAAAGGCTGACGGGCGTCCAGAGGCAGTCCGGGCAAGGCGTCTACTCGATCGCCTGAGTGCCGGCCAGATCCTGGTGGCGGTGGTCGGTGAGTTCAAGCGACGGAGGCCCACGCTGGTCAATGCACTCCTCGGCCAGGATGTCGTACCCACCTGCGGTCCGTCGCCGCATCCTCATGGCTCATCGTCGGTGACAAGGGTCGCCAGGCGGTATCCCCGGCCCGATGACCCGCCGCAAGATGGGTGCTCGGGGACGAGTGGGGTGGTTGTGACCTTTGGCCCATGTGCTCGAAGTCCACAGCTGTGAGACTGGGAAGGTCGACCAGGAGGAGGACGCAAGATGGGTTTCACCGTGACCGGAGTCAAGGCCGTGGAGATTCTCGACTCCCGGAGCAGGCCCACCCTGGCAGTCACGGTGACGCTCGGCGACGGCACCGTTGCCCGGGCGGGTGTGCCATCGGGGGCGTCAACAGGCTCTCAGGAGGCGGTCGAGTTACGGGACGGCGACCCCAAGCGGTTCGGAGGCAGCGGCGTACTCGGTGCTGTCGGCAACGTCAACGGCGAGATCGCCGAGGCCCTCCGCGGCCGTACGTTCACCGACCTGGACGAGTTGGACCACACCCTGATCGATCTGGACGGCACCGACAACAAGTCCCGCCTCGGGGCCAACGCCGTCGTCGGTGTGTCGATGGCTGCTGCCCGAGGACTAGCCATCGCTGCCGGGCTACCGCTGTGGCAGACACTCAATCCGACGGATGTCACGCCACGGCTCCCGGTGCCGCATTTCAACGTGGTCAACGGTGGGGTCCATGCTCCGAACGATCTGGACTTCCAGGAGTTCATGGTGGCCCCGCTCGGCGCCCCGACCATGGCGGAAGCCGTCCGGGCGGGGGCCGAGGTCTACGCCGCCCTGCGAAGTCTGCTTATGGGCAAGGGATTGGCGACAGGTCTGGGTGACGAGGGGGGCTTCGCACCGCAGATCGGCCAACCTGAAGAAGTCCTCGGTCTGCTCGTCCAAGCGATCGAGAGTGCCGGCTACCAGCCTGGTCGGGACGGGGTCGCGATCGCTCTCGATCCCGCCGCGAGCGAGTTCTATCGTGACGGCGCCTACCAGGTCGCCGGGGAGACGCTTTCGAGCGATGACATGATCACCCGCTACGAGGAGCTCGTCGCCGCGTTTCCCGTGTGGAGCCTGGAGGACGGCCTGGCCGAAGGTGATTGGGACGGCAATGTGCGTCTCACCGAACGACTCGCCGACCGTATCCAGCTCGTCGGCGATGACAACCTCGTCACCAACCCGGCGATCATCGCCAAGGCGATCGCCCTTGGGGCCGATACGGCAGCGCTGATCAAGGTCAACCAGATCGGCACCGTGACCGAGACCCTCGAGGCCATGGCGGTCTGTCGAGCAGCGGGCTGGGCGCAGATGGTCTCGCATCGCTCGGGCGAGACCGAGGACACCTTCATCGCCGACCTGGCCGTGGGCTCTGGCTGTGGGCAACTGAAGAGTGGGGCGCCGGCACGGGGCGAGCGGGTGGCGAAGTACAACCGCCTCATCGAGATAGAGACGGCCGAATCCCTACCCTTCGGTTTGGCCGGCTGATCGAGTGGAGTTGGTCGTCGCTGTCCACCTGAGTTCCTGTGGTGGCGCTGCACCAGACGGGGAGTCAGGCCGCCTTCGCTGGATGATGCCAGCGAAGCGGATCGGGTCCCAAAATGCGACGCCAGCAGCTCTGATCCGTGGCCCGGTGTTGACCTCCTGGGCCACCCGTGGACTCGATGTTGCATCGATGGCCCGTCCGCGCTGAAGGCCATGCGAGGAGCTGAGACCGAGCCTCAGTCTCATGATCGCAACGCCTTGCATGAACACATCCGCATGTGTTCATCTGTTGGTGGTGTCGGTGAAGACGAAGGCCTTCGAAGGGGCGGGCGAGCTGTTAAAGGTGCTGTCAGCACCGGTGCGCCTCGCCATCGTGGTCGAGCTGGCCGAAGGACCACGAGCCGTACACGAATTGGTCGGCCGGCTGGAGATGAGCCAGCCGCTCATCTCCCAGCATCTGCGCGTACTGCGAGGAGCTCGGTTGGTCACCGTGGAGCGCCAAGGGCGCGAAGCCGTGTACGCCCTCGCCGATCAGCATGTGGCTCACATCGTCGCCGACACCGTCCATCACACCAAGGAGCAGCCATGAGCACCACCGAGCACACCGTCCACGACGATCATGCCCACGAGCACGGACCCGGATGCGGGCACGCATCCGTCGAGCATGAAGGACACCTCGACTACATCCACGAGGGTCACGCCCACCACGCGCACGGGAGTCACTACGACGAACACGCCCTCCCGCACGTGGAGCACTCCGATCACGGCCATGTGCATGGAGCCGACTGCGGCCACGAGGGGGTCACCCACGGCGACCACGTCGACTACATCCACGAGGGCCACCGTCATGCGGCCCACGACGGACACTGGGACGAGCACTAGTACCCGAATCAGTACGGGACGTTGACGTCAATTCATGAAATGACCGACGATCTCGACGCCGTGGTCGAGTGCCGGATACACCACAACTGCCAGCGCTGAACGGGGGGACGGGTGTCATCGCGATCAGCCAACGTCCCGGGCCTGCTCTGCACCGGTCGAGATGGTTGGAGGCCGTGGACCGGCCCACGGCTCAAGAGGCAGACATTCCGTAACGCACGCAATCGCTCAGACCTCGCTGTAGGTATGTGTGTTCAGGCCGTGATTCGTCCAGACGGCACGATCTGCCCGTAGAGTCCGTTCCAATGCTTCTCGCTCTGCCAAACAGAGGTTCGGGCCAATGAGCAATTACGAAAAGGTCCGCCGAGCCGTCACCGGTAGAGCTCTGTCGGCCAAAGAAGCATCCCAGGAGCAGATCACGCCGGTAGAGGGCCTCTCCGCTCTTTCTCTGGACGCGCTCACGTCGGTGGCCTACGGGCCAGAGGCAATCTTGATCGTTCTGGCTGCGGCTGGAGCATCATCCCTTCACCTCATCTTGCCCATCACGATCGCCATCATCGTTCTCCTGATCATCTTGGTGATCTCCTACCGGCAGGTCATCGACGCCTATCCCCACGGGGGCGGTGCCTACGCCGTCACTCGTGACAATTTCGGATCTCAGGCCAGCAAGCTGGCCGGAGCCGCCCTCATCGTCGACTACACGTTGACCGTGGCCGTTTCCATCGCCGCTGGTGTGGGTCAGCTCACCTCATCTTTTCCGTCCACAGCGCCGTACACGGTCCCCATGTGCTTGGCCATCCTGCTGATCATCACCGCGCTCAATCTTCGCGGACTCGGGGAAGGGGCACGCGCCCTTCTCATTCCCACCCTGGTGTTCATCGTCGGGCTGCTGGCCATCATCGCCATCGGTTTGATCCATCCGCTCGGCCTGCATACGACCCAGACGGGACGGTCACTGGTGGCGACCCACTCGGTGGAGGCGATCACCATCCTCCTCGTGCTGAAAGCATTCTCGGCCGGATGCAGCGCCTTGACCGGCGTCGAGGCCATCGCCAATGGCGTCCCGCTCTTCAAAGAACCACGAGTCGTCCGGGCAAAACGCACCGAGCTCATGCTGGGCTTGATCCTGGCCTCGATGCTGTTGGGCCTCGCCGTGCTCAGCAACAAGTTCCACATCCAGCCGAGAACGAACCAGACCGTCCTGAGCCAGATCATGGTGGATGCGGTCGGGCGTCACTGGGCCTACTACGTCGTCTCACTCACCATCACGCTGGTGCTCGCTCTGGCGGCCAACACCTCCTTCGGCGGGCTGCCCGTGCTCACCAGCCTGCTCTCGAGGGACAACTACCTGCCTCACCTCTTCGGTGTACGGGACAGCCGACTGGTGTTCGGCAACGGAGTCTGGGTGCTGGCGGTGGCCTCCGGCATCTTGCTCGTCGCGGTGAGTGGAAATACAAACGAGCTCATCCCGTTGTTCGCCATCGGGGTGTTCATCGGCTTCACCCTGTCCCAATCGGGGCTGGTGGTGCATTGGCGCCGCACCAGAGAGCAAGGGTGGACTCGGCGGGCCGCGATCAACGGCGTCGGGGCACTCATCACCGCCGCCGCCACTCTCATCTTCCTCTTCTCCAAGTTCCTCGAGGGCGCATGGGTCGTCGTGGTCATCGTGCCCCTTCTGATCTTGTTGTTCACCCGAATCGAGCGCTACTACAACCGCGCCAACAAGGAGTTGGGAGCCGGTGTCATCCCGCAAATGCCCGATCGCAAGCGCACCCTCGTGGTGGTGCCGGTGACCCGGGTGTCTCGGCTGACCCAGCACGCCTTGTCCGAGGCACTGTCGCTCGGGGACGAAGTCCTCGCGGTGACGGTCGTATTCGACGGGGAATTGGTTGGTCTGCCACAGGACGACATTGAGCGTCAGTGGCGGGACTGGCATCCGGGTGTACCTCTGCGAGTGCTGCACACCGATTACTCATCCATCGTGCAGCCGATCGTGCGGTTGGTCGACGAACTTCGGGAGCGGAAGGACCGCCAAGTGGTCGTTCTCATCCCGGTGGTCATCCCAGAGAAACTCAGGTACCGGCTGCTCCACAACCAGGTCGATTTGGCACTTGCCACCGAGTTGCGCCGCCGACCGGATGTGGTCGTCGCCCGTGTCCCAATGCCCATTCTTCCCTCCGAGCCTGCAGATCTGTGAAGGTCGGGGTAACCAGACGACGCCGATTCCGAGCTCCTGGCCGGACCCGCCTGACCCGCCTGACCCGACGACGGCGACGGCGACGGCGCGAAAGCTCCATGCACGGGAGACCGTACAGAACGATGGCCCTTCTCCTTCCGACGGAGTTCCGGATCGAGAGAGAGAGAGAGAGAGAGAGAGAGAGAGATCGGCCAGGGGATCGCCTCGGCCGTCGTGCAGTCCCTGGCCCCACCGGTCGCGAAGAGTACGAGTTCATCGACAAGTTGACTTGTCGGCGGCTCCGCGAGCTTTCGAACGGCAGCTACAGATTCGCGAGCACGGTGACGAAGTCTCTTGTCCATCCGACCTGGTACTGGTCGGATGGACGGTTCTGCCCCGGGATGCCAGCGGTCAAGGTCCCACCCGGGGTTGACGCAGAGGCCAACTGCACCCACTCCGGGTTGATGTCGAGTTCCATGCCGGTCACGCCTCCAGTGCTGATGAGGGCACTGGCCAAGTCGTTGGGGACCGCGTCCATGCTGGCTGCGTAGATCAGATCGCCAGCTGTGTCCTCTCCCAAGGAGCTCCGAGCCACCGCCGCTCCACCTCCCAATGTGGAACCCCAGGCACCGATGTCGGCGATGCTGGGGCTGGTTTGGCCGTTGGCGACCAGGGGTGCGAGGTTCTGACGGACGCTGACGACCTGTTCGCCCGGGGTGGGCAGTCCTTCGTCCCAGATGCCTACATGGGCTGATCCGTTGGCGTCGATGACCAGGCTGGCCACTCCAGCCTGTAGGGGCACGATCACCCGGGAATCCAGCTCGAACCCTCCAGAACCGGAGCTGGTCTTGAACCCACCGTTGAACGCCGCAACGAGCGCGGGGGCTTCGTCTGGGCCGATTGCCGGTCCGCTGTCGGACCCGATGGTGCTCGCAGGAACCGGAGGATCGGTGCTGCCCGCGTGGAGAGCGAATCGGGCTCGGGTTGCACGAAACCGGAAGACGGTCACGACATGGCCATCGGGCTCGGTCACCGCTTGGCTGTCAACGGCGATCGCTCCACCGACGGTCGACACCGGAGTCCATCCCGGCTGCTCGGTCGTGGTCGTCGTAGTTGGCGGCACTGTCGTCGAGGGGGGTGGCAGTGTGGTCTTCGGCGTCGTGGAGACGCTGGACGAGACGGTGGAGCACCCGGCAAACAAGAAGCCCGTCACGACAAGGAGTGTCGTCGCTTTGTTGACAACTGATCTCACGGTGTCAGACCTCGGAGGACATGGTGTGAACGGCCCACGGCACGGAACACGGGAGTGGCCTCGTCCCAGGAGAGCCGCTCATCAGTGCTCTCGGGAAAGACGGCGCGGGATTGGATCATACCGTGTGGCTGCCCAGCTTCTCCATCGGCCGATCTCGCTCACTCCAGCAAGACCTGAGCCACTCCACCGGTGGTTTGCACGGCACGGACTCACCGATGACGGCATGGTGATGGAGCCTCGTGCCCACCACGACTCGAAGTACCGGCCCGGCGTGCCGACCATCTTCGGAAGCAGGTCCGCGCCGCTGGCCGGACCTGCCGGACCCGATGCGGTGGACGGCTGGTGGGTACACAAGCTCACCCAGTCGGTGACGACGTCGAGTTCCACCGCCCGCACTGCACCGGCGCGTGTCAGAAGTCTGGCCAAGTCGGTGATGTTGAGTCCGGGTCCACCCGCATAGACGAGGGCGCCATCGGCCTGACCCCGAGACCCGATCGCCGGACGTTCGCCTCGTTGCCCAGGGTGGCTCCCCACTGGGTGGTGTCGGCGGCGCTCAACCCGGGAACACGTTGGCCGTTGTCCACCAGCAGGTCGAGGTTCTGCCTCACGGGCACGACGGCGGGCGTCGTGGTGCCGTCGAGGCCCCACTGCCCGTCTGTCGAGGTGCCGTTGTCGTGGACGACGAAGGAGCCCGCCCCTGCCGGAGGGGCAGGCTGGTCTCTCCGTCGGTGAAGTAGCCGCCGGAGGCGTTGGACATGAGGAACCCCGCGTTGAAGACTGCGACCCGGCTGGCCGCCGCCGAAGGTGGAATTGGCGCGGTGTGTGCATAGGGACCGCCACCGGGGATCTGACTGCCCGAGTACAGAGTGGCCTTGGGCAGCTTGGTGTCCCCACCACTAGCTCGTGTGGTCGGCGTCGGGCCGCAGGGTCGCCTCGTACACGGCAGGCGTGCCCCCCACCAACCGACCGGCACGAGACCACTGTGCCTCTCCGGGGATGGCGGGGCTGGCGAGCGGCACGATCGGGGTCGGTGGACAGCCAAGGGCTGACCAGGGGCACCACCAGGACGGCCAGGATCGGCCCGAGGAGCCGGAGGACAGGCAGCGGTGGGCCCTTTTGCCAGTAGTCCGGAGCGCCCATGTAGTACCGGGCGAATCGCCGGACCGTGCTTCCCTTCTTCGACAGGGACCGGCGGGACAAGGAGCATCCTCCGGAACACGTGCGGCGTCAACAGCAATCGAACCCGAACGACGGTGACGTCCTCGACGGCCAGGAGGATCAGCAGCGCCACGGTGGTCGAGGCGGTCAACCGCGCTTGGCCTCAGGTTTGTCTCGTCGCTCTCGCTGATCACGTGAGACGTGCGTGCGGTGAGCCGGACCACGCTCGGGAAGGCGGATGCTCGTCGGTCCGAGTCCAAGGGTGAGCGCTCCGGTGCCCACCGGCCGCGACCGCGCCGGGCCGGGCCGGGCCCGCTCCGGGCACTCTGTGGCAGTCCAGACGGAGATCGGAACTCCGGATTCATCGTCCGGCCGGGTTCCATGAGCCGGAAGTGGACGTTTGCATAGGGTGAGGACCGAGTGCACCAGCCCGTATAGCTTTCCGATCATGGGATTGGCAGAGGATCGGGCACTGGCCCGGTTCCTACATGGTTCGAATCGCTCACGACGGCGGGTCCTCCGTCGCCGATGGATCGTGGCTCTGGTCGCGGCGGCCGTACTTGTGGCCGGTGTCGGTCTGGTGATCGCTCGCTCCCCGGCTCGGCGTCGATCAAACGACGCGTCCATTGCGGGGCACGCCGGCACAACTACCACTCAGGATCGCTCGACCACGACCACAACGACCACCCCGCCCCCAACCACAACGACCACCCAACCGGGTGCGCTTCCTCAGACCGGTGCCCTTCCCACGAGCACCGATCCGACCTTCGCCGCGAACATGGAGGCTCTGTGGAACGCCGTATCCACTGGTACGGCTCAGGCGGCACTCCCCGCGTTCTTTCCCGAGGCGGCATACGTGCAGCTCAAGGCGATCGGAAATGCTCAGGCTGACTTCTCTGGGCGACTGGTGACCGAGTATGAGGAAGACGTGAGCGCGGCACACCAACTGCTTGGATCCGACGCGGAGGCCGCCAGATTCGTCAGCGTCAACGTCAACGTCAACTATGCCCATTGGGTGCCACCGGGCGTTTGTTACAACAGCGTCGGCTACTTCGAAGTACCGAACTCACGGGTGGTCTACTCCATCAATGGACTGGTCAGCTCTTTCGGGATCGCGTCGATGATCTCGTGGCGAGGAGAGTGGTACATCGTGCACCTGGGGGCCATCCTGCGCTCGGGGAGTGGAGGCGAAGTCGATGACCCGCAATCCGGGCCTGGGAGCCCGACGTACTCATCAACCTGTTGACGAGCTGCACCGGCACCCATGGGAATGATCCATCGCATGCTCTGCTGCAGACCCTGGAGTGACCCTCAGGTGTCGACGGAAACCCAGGCACGTCGGTCAGGCAGGGCTGGACACGATCCCCTGCTGACCGATGCCGCTCTCAGTCGTTTCAGGGGCGGGCATCACCTGATTCTTTGGCTGCCGTCTTGTCCACCGGAAAAATGAGGCGTTGGTAGATGACGAACTTGGCAAGCCAGAACATGATGCTCACCACGAAGAAGCCGATGCCGACGACAGCAAGGTGGAAGCGGCGCCCGGGCGGCACGAGAGTGGCGATGGCACCTGTCGCGAGGCTCGTTCCGACAATACTGGCGATCGAGGTGCTCCAGTACAGCACGACCTGACGGCCGACGCGCGTGCGAGCTGCTTCTTTCCAGATCCAGTAGCGGCTCATGAGGTAAGAAGGGACCGTGCCGACGAGGTTTGCGATGAGTGCGGCGACGGTCGCGTCCACGACCCCGCTTCCGTACAGGATGAGGAGCGTCGCCTCACTCACCCCAAAGGCAATTGCCGAGGTGGCGGCATAGCGCGCGAGTCGTGCGATCCGGACGCGACGCTGTGAAAGCGAAGCAGGTTCCCCGATCACACCGCCCATGAGTGGACTGGGGCGACCGGGACGAGGAAGGCCGGAAGCAGTGCGCCCGATGGTTTCGTCATGGCTGGCCATCCGTCAGCACGACTCCCGATGGTCATGGAGTGGCGGCGTGACCCGGTCTCCGCCAGGCGCCGGCGGTCGGGTCGACGGGCGGAAGATCCTCGCGTCCCGCAGCCGTCGCGGACGTGGGCCGTCGCCGAGCAGCTGGTGGAATACGGCGAGGGCGTTCAGGACGATGCGGTGGTAGAGCCAGAAGAAGAACACCGCCAAGGGGAGTTCGCCCCGGAACCACGCCGCCCACGCCGCGTAACCCAGGACGAAGAAGAGCCCGACGTCGAACCCGGTCCACAGCAGATTCCAATGTCCGGCGTCGTATTTGGGCGGGAGAGTCAGGCCAAGAAGGATCCTCCACGGAATCAGCGCCATGGCTGCAACCAGAAAGATGGTCGATAACAGCCGGGCGCGCCGCGAAAGCGAAAGGTGCAGGCGGTGATCCCGTAGCTGATCTGCTGGGGGTCGTCCGGGTCCGGTTCGATTGCGATCGTGGGCCACGGTGCCAGCGTCGCGCACTCCAGCTGGCTCTGGCAGAGCCTTCTGTCACAGGGTGTCCATGGACGAAGACGATCGTCAGAGAGAGGGGGGCGAATGTTTGGCTGCGTGAGCGACCCGACGCACGCCGGGGCCTCCGATTGGCTGAGGGCATGTCCGATGCTCCGCTCGTCGCCGGAAGTCGCTCGTCGAGGTGCGCTCCTCCGGGGTCAGCCGGGGTGAAGGTCCAGGTGGTTGGGTTGGATGCCGTCTCCGGCTCGCACGCCCTCGCAATTTCCGGGTCTGAGTTCAGCTGCCTCCGCGGAGTTCCGTGATGGTCCGCCATGTGAACCTCGGTGACGACAGGTAGGCTGGTACCGAACCCAGCCTCGATGGAAGAGCCTCGCCGACCTTCGGCGACATGCCCCGGAGCTGGCTGCGAGGCGAATCGAAGCGCATGGCCGATAACCGGTTTTCCCTCCTCGGCCGTGACATGGCCATCGATCTCGGCACTGCCAACACCCTGGTGTATGTGCGTGGCCGGGGCATCATCCTGAACGAGCCGTCGGTCGTCGCCGTGAACATCAAGGACGGGCGGCCACTGGCGGTGGGCGCCGAAGCCAAGCGGATGATAGGTCGCACCCCGAGTCACATCCAGGCGATCCGCCCCCTGAAGGACGGAGTCATCGCCGACTTCGAGATCTGCGAGAAGATGCTTCGCTACTTCATCCAACGGGCCCAACAGCGCCGCTTCGCCAAGCCACGCATCATCATCTGCGTCCCGTCGGGTATCACGGGCGTCGAACGGCGCGCCGTCATGGAAGCCGCCATGAGCGCAGGTGCCCGCAAGGCCTACATCATCGAAGAGCCGATGGCTGCTGCCATCGGGGCTGGGCTGCCTGTGCATGAACCCACGGGGAACATGGTGGTCGACATTGGCGGCGGAACCACCGAGGTCGCCGTCATCTCGTTGGGTGGGATCGTGAGCAGCCAATCGGTGCGAGTCGCGGGTGACGAGCTCGACGAGGCAATCATCTCCTACGTCAAGAAGGAGCACAGCCTCGCCCTGGGCGAGCGGAGCGCCGAGGAGATCAAGATCGTCCTCGGCTCGGCCTACCCCCTCAAGGAGGAGCTACACGCCGAGATCCGAGGCCGCGACCTCGTGAGCGGCCTACCGAAGGTCCTCGAGGTGTCGACCGCGGAGATCCGCAAGGCGATTGCCGAGCCCGTTTCGGCCATCATCGACGCCGTGAAGGTAACTCTCGACAAGACCCCGCCCGAGCTCGGCGCGGACATCATGGAGCAAGGGATCGTGCTCACCGGCGGTGGGGCGCTACTCCAAGGACTTGGCGCCCGGCTGCAGGAGGAAACGGGCATGCTGGTCGTCACGGCGCGCGACCCGCTGAGTTGCGTCGCCATCGGGGCCGGACAGTGCCTCGAGGAATTCGACATCCTCAAGCAGGTTCTCGCCTCCTCCGACTACTAGGCGGACCGTCGTGGCCCCTTCGTGTCCCGGAACAACACATGCCGTCGCATGCCCCCAGCTCGACGGCATGTGTTGACAAGGTCTCGCGGCGGGCTGAGACGGTGAGGTAGACGGAGGGGCGCAACTATCGGCTCGCGTGCGCACCGTCTTCTTCGGCGACGGGCGTGTGCTCCTCCGCGTTGTCCAGCGCGCAACGGTGTTCGAGACCCCCAAGGTTGAGCAGCAGCCCGGAGATGTTTGCCGAGGGAGGGATTCTCGGCGAGACATTGTGTACTGGTCGAAGGTCCCAACCCGGTGCTGCGGAACTCGGGCGCCCGCTTCTGGCACGGGGACTCATCGCGGAAACGCAGCACGGCGCTTCACCCGACAGCACTGGCGATGGGGTTCGCCGGGAACGAGACCCGGAATCCAAGGAAACGAACGCTCCAGCTTCTAGCCTGTCGGCAATGTCAGATTTCCCCCTGCTCGGCGAGACACCCGGCGCCAATGGCCCCAGCCAGGTGGGTCGTTGACCGTCGACCTCGTCCTCCTCGGGTTGGCGTGCTCGCTCGAGCCCATTCCGCTCACCGGCTTCATCCTCACGCTCAGCACTCACCACGGGACACGGAAGGGCCTCTTCTTCCTGGCCGGTTGGGTGCTGAGCCTGGCGCTGGTGATCGGCGCGACCCTGGCCTTCACCGCCGGCAAGCCTCCTGCACCGAGCACGGCGCCATCCGAGGGCATCTTGGCCGCCAAGATCCTCATCGGCGTCGCCCTGATCGTCTTCGCCTGGCGCTACCGACGCCGGGCACCGAAAGTGGCGGGCCAGCCGAGCTGGATGAAGCGGATCGACCACATGTCCGTCTGGACAGCTGCCGTCCTCGCCTTCCTCCTCCAACCCTGGGGCCTGGTGGCCGCGGCCGCACTGTCGATCACCCAAGCGGATACGTCGAAGACCAGTGACGTACTCACCATCGTCCTGTTCGCGGTTTTGGCCACCTTGAGCCTGCTCGTGATGGAGGTGTACGCCATCCTCGCCCCCGATGCGTCTCAAGCCCGCCTGGCCGGCCTCCGGCAGTGGATGGACGTCCACCGGACCCAGGTCATCGTGTACCTCTCGCTCATCGTCGGCCTGTGGCTGATCGGCAAGAGCACGTACTCCCTCGTCCAGTGAACGACGTGGAGGACACGCCATCGGGCGCCAGCGGAGCGGTGGATGGAGAAGGGGCAGCACCTGACCCTGGCGTTCACCATCTGATCGGCAAGGGGGGCTTCAAGCCGGGTGACGACCGGAGTCGGGTCGAGGCTTACCAGCGCCGCTGGCAGACGCCGCTCGACCTGCTCGCCCTCGTCACGATCTGGTTCGTCGTGGTCCCGCCGGGAGTGATCACCACCGACCGCGCCGTCTATCTGGGCTTGCTGGGATTGCGCCTGGCGCTCTCGGCGATCTACGCCATCGACATCATCGACAGGGCCCTACTGGCGCCGCACCACTGGTTCTACGTTCGACACAACCTGCTGTCCGTGGCCACCGTCTTCTTCCCGTTCCTCAGGGTCGCATTCAGCCTCCGGTTACTCCGCTCCATCTTCCAGCGCGGCGCCATCGGGCGCTTCGTCCTGGCCGCCGGCATCATGTTCTTGAACCTGACGGCAGTCGTCTACCTGTTCGAGCGCCGCGCCCCCCACGGCAACATCAAAACCGTCGGCAACGCGTTGTGGTGGGCGGTGGTCACCCTCACCACGGTCGGCTACGGCGACTACACCCCGGTGACCTGGCCAGGCCGCGTGGCGGCGACGCTTCTGATGTTCGTCGGCTTCGGTGTGCTGGCCACCGTGACTGCCCAGATCTCCTCTGCCTTCATCGATCAGGCGGCCCGCTCCCGGGCCAGGGAGGCTGGTGGCGCAGCGTCGGAGGCGACCGAGCAGGAGGCTCAGTTGCGAGGGATCGCCGATCAGCTGTCCCGGCTCGAGGAACGAGTGGGACGCCCCTCACCGCCCTCGTAGGGTGCGTCAGAGTTAGGTCTTACCCGTCCGACGTCACGGGGATGTCAACGCCGTGGTCGAGAGCCACCGGTACCCAGATTCCATTCGGCGACTCACCATGAAGCGACGGCTTGACGATGGCGAAGTCGGAGTCGGGGGATTCGGTCGGACCTACCAGCCTTGCCGGCCCGGCGTTGGAAGCCAATCGAACCGTTGACAGCGACCCCGATGGCCCCGCAGATCATCTCGATCCCCTGATGGCTTGGTGGTGGCAGCACGGCAGAGGCGTGCGCCCAAGGGACCTTCGGATCTAGAGCATCTGACACCCTGGTCCCACAATTCCGAACCGAGTACGAAGTAATGTGACGTCCTGGTGGCGGCGAGTAGCAGCAGGCCCACACTGGGGGTGGCGATCCGAAACCGAACCGCACAGGCCCCGGCCCTGATGCGGCGATGACTGGCGGTCCGACAGCCGGGCGACCGGCACACGAGAGGAGATCCGGGTGGAAGATTTCCAAGCAATTCAGGAGTGTCCGCGCTGCAGCTCATCGGATGTGCCCTTCCTGATCGTGCGTTCGAGCTGTACCAACGACAAGGGGCTGAGCTGGCGGTGCCGCCAATGCCTCCATGAATGGTCAGACGTCTCTGCCACCGCACAGCTGCCGCCGCAGTGAGGACAAGCCGCCAGTTTGTTGGGGCTGATCGGCAGACAAGACTCAAGGCCTGAAACGAAGCAGTCGTCTCACCTGATCCACATCCCTGGAAGGGGCCGCTGCCAGCTGCGAGTACATGGACCCCAAGATCATCCGGTCCGACCAGGTGCTCGCGGGCCTGTCGACGGGTCCGGGCAAGGCCGAGCACATCTTCGCCCAGACCGGAAGGCTGCACGTGTTCGCAGGCGGCAACGCCGATGTCGAGATGCTGGAATCCGCCCCGTTCGCCGTCCTGGTGAACCATGACGATGAGGATCGTGGGTACGCCTACACCGTGGCGGCAGAGAAGGCCCCCACCAAGGCCAAGGAGCTGGGCCGGACCGTCATCAGCATGAAGGACGACTGGTCAACGATCTTCTGGATCTCCGAAGTCAGCGAGTCAGCACCGGGCCCGGATGAAGGCGTTGACGACCGCTCCATCCACCTGGTCCCTGGCGGCGGAGAGGTTGATGACGCAGTTGGAGATGACCACGTCCACCGACTTGTCCGGCAGGGGGATGTCCTCGATCGTCCCGAGAGGGAACTCGACGTTCTCGACGCCGGCCCCGGCCTGGCTCCGCCTGGCGAGCTCGGGCACCTCGGGCGCCATGCCGAGGCCGGCCCCGCTCGATGTCGCCCGGCCGCCCCTGGTCAGAGTACGGCGGCTGCGTATCCGTTCATGGCGCCGTTGCCGGCACCAACCCACATGAAGACCACGAGATCCCCCTCGTTGACGCGGCCGGCACGGCGGTCCTCGTCCAGCATGATCAGGGTGCTGGCCGCCGAGGTGTTGCCGTAGTGGTCGACGGTGATCGGTACGCGGTCCGGCGGCAGCCCGAGCATCTCGATCGCCTGACGGACCACGACCCCGTTGGCCTGGTGCAAGTACCAGCGGGCCACGGTGTCGACATCGAAATCGGTCCCGGTCACCGGCTTGATAGTGGTCGGCCAGTCTTCCTGCAGCATTTCGAAGTCTCGTGCCATCAACGGTGGGAAGACCTCGGCCACCTTGACGCCGTCCATCAGGAAGACGTGATCGGCCACGTTGCTGGCCGAGGTGTGATGCAGACAGCCGCCACCGGGGTAGGAGACGAGGCCGATATCGGGGCTGGTCTCATAGCGCACCGACAACAAACCGGTAGGAGCTTGGCTCTGGTCCCGCGACACCGACCGCCATACCGACGCACCGGCTCCGTCCGCGAACATGAGTGGTGCCAACCACCCCAGGCCGCTTTGGTGCTCGTAGTAGTAGTCGTGGACCTCCGGACCGAAGTAGCCCGATGGACAATTGCTTGCCACCACCAGGGCGGTGGCTGGTGCCGTCGAGACAAGCGACCACGCAGCGGTGCGAAACCCCGAGGCCAGCCCGGCGCACCCGAGGTTGTGATGCACGAGATCGGCATCCCGGCGCAACCCGAGCTCGGTCACCAGGAACCGGAAGTGGTCCTCGCAGGCGATGAGGTCGGGCGTGGTGCTCACGTGGATCAGGACATCAACGTCGTCAGCCTCGATCCCAGCGTCGGCGAGGGCGCTCCGGCTGGCTCGCAGGGCCAGATCACCGTCGAACATCCCCCCTTCGGCCCGGGTCCGCTTGCGTGAGCCGCCGAACTCGTAGTCCAACCGGCGTTCATTGATACCGAGATGCTTCACGACCCACTCGGGGTCAAGGGGCCTGCCATCAGGGCGGACCGGATGCAGGTATTCGAGGATCTCCTCGTTGGGGACTCGGCGCTCAGGCAAATAGGACCCGGCTCCTACAAGAGAGACCGAGACCTCGGACGCCAACCTTGGAATCGCAGAACCAGTCATCGAATCACCCCGCAGTCGATCGAGACCACCATCTTCGCCAGCCAAACCTTCAGTGCCTAACATAGGACCTTCCCAGCGGGTCAGCCAGGGGCGAAGGTCCCAAACCGTGCCGCCAGGGCCGGCTGGGAGGGGCGAATCAGCTTTGGTCAGCGACTGCGGCGCAGAAGGCACACCCCGGTTGGTCGGAGCTGCAGCAATCGACAGAGTGGTCGCCAGCGATTCGGTGGGTCGGATCGGACGTCAGCGTCGACGTCGTGTGTTGCTTCTCTGAGAGCGGCGGCGGACGGCAGTTGGGCCTGCCTGGAGGAGACCCTGCAGGCCGCGTTCGACCTCGTGGGCGAGGATGATCCCGGCTGCCTCTCGCGCAATGGGACGAAGGGTATGGAGGGACGTGGCCAGCTCGTCGGTTGAGGCCCATCCGGCGAACCCGGTGGCGGTTCGTCCAGCGAACAGCACGATCAGGTCGTCGACGGCTCGAGCAAGCCGTCGACGAAGCAGATCCGTCGCCTGACCTGTCAGCTCGACGTCGATGCCGGCGTCTTGGAGTTGGAGGGCGAGATCCAGCAGTGCTGGGCTGCGAACCAGCCACGACCCGTCGGGTTCACGCTCGAGATAACGGGACCGCTCGAGTCTGCTTCGCAGCCCTGCGGGTCGGGTTCCGAGGACGTCCGCGAGCTCGTCGTCGTCGATGACCTTCGGCCGGTCGTCGGACCAGGGACCTCGTAAGGTTTCGTCCAAGCCCAGCCAGTCGCCAACCGACATGCCCGGGCTGGCCCGTCTGCCCAGCAGTTGGCGGATGGCACCGAGAGTGAGGCCGCGGTCCTGGAGTTCGGCGATGAGGCGGAGTCGTTCCAGGTGGTGCTCGTGATAGACGGCGGATCGTCCGCGCCGGTCGGGCCTGGGCAGCACGTCGGCGGATTGGTAGAAGCGGATTGTCCGCGCCGGCAGGCCTGACCGGGTGGCCAACTCGGCCAGACCGTACGCGGCGGCCTCGTCGGAAGCGTCCACCGGTCCAGTCAACCACAGTCTGAGCAGCAGTGACAGCAATCACTGTAATAGTACCTTGACAGTGATAACTGTCACAGTCATGATGGACAGATGATCGGGAGACCGCGACTCGAACGGACCGGAGATCGGGACCAACACGGCGTGCGGCGTAATTTCGCCGACCGCGTCGACACCTCGACCTGGCGATCGAACGTTGACCCGGTTCGATGTCATCGGCTACCGGTGCTGGGGGACCCCCAGAGTGCTCCAGCAGTGGGAGCACCATGAAGGCCAGCGAGTTCCGCGCCCGTACGGTCCGCATCCACGGCCACGA
>ODAK010001709.1_pt1 | contig 23610 bp, 18 predicted proteins | sample 1539591 | NCBI WGS metagenome assembly ODAK01 (sample SAMEA3539303, study PRJEB22396) | soil metagenome | biome: tundra; feature: field; material: soil | place: USA | collected 2010-05 | depth 0.15 m | reverse complement strand
CGGGGACCAGCACCCGGTCGGTCAGCACCACGCCCAGGAAGAGCCACGAGCCAAACGCACGCGAGACCAGATTGGTGTGCTTGCCCTGCCAGCCGATGCCGGCCGCCCCCGCCAGCGGCTTTTCCATTAGCGGCGCGGTGTCGACGAAGACCTTGACCTGACAGGTCGCTTCGGCCGCGAGCCAGCGTGCCAGGGTCTTCAGTCGGGTTTTGATCAGCTCGTGATAGTCGTCGCCCTGAGCATAGACCGAGATGGCCCCCCGGTCGCGCCGCTCCAGCGCCGCCAGCGGGTCGACGTCCGGCCCGTAGTTGACGCCCAGCACGATGGCCGAGCGGGCGTCCGGCCACATGGCGCGAGGGTGGGCGCGGCGTTCGGCGGTCGTCGCCATCCAGTCCATCTCGCCGTGACGGCCGAGGGCGACGAATTCCTCAAGGCGCGCGGCGGCCGGCCAGGGCGCCTCGACGCCGGTCAGGCCGCAGGCGTCGAAGCCGATCTCCTTGGATTTCGAGCGGAGCCGCGCTTCGATGGGCTCAGAAGTCGAGGTCGTCATAATGGGGCGCCGGCATCAGGCCGGGCCAGCGGTCGGTGAGCAGCGGTCGGAAACAGGGGCGGGATTTCAACTTCATGTACCAGGTGCGCACCCCGCGAAACTCTCCCCAGGGAATATCGCCGAAATAGTCGATCACCGACAGGTGCGCCGCAGCGGCGAAGTCGGCCAGGCTGAGGCGCCGCCCGTTCAGCCAGTCGCGATCCTCCAGCAAGTGCTCGATATAGGTGAGGTGGACTTTAAGCGCGTCCCGGCCGGCGCGCAGATTGGCATGGTCGGGCGAGCCCATGCCCAGCAGGCGCTTCTCCATCTTCTCATGTAGAAGCAAGCCGTTGACTTCGTTGTCGAACTTGCGGTCGAACCATTGCAACAACCGCCGCGTCTCGGCGCGTTCGGCCGGATCGCGGCCCATCAGCCCGGGCTCGGGCTCGTTCTCCTCGATGTGTTCGAGAATGGCGCGGCTCTCGCAGATGATGATCTTCTTCCCGTCGCGGACCTCGACTAGGACGGGGGTCAGGCCGGAGGGGTTCAGCATCTGGAAGTCGCTGCGCCGTTCCCAGTAGCGTTCCTGCACCTCGTTGAAGGCCAGCCGCTTTTCGCCAAGCGCCAGCCGGACCTGGCGCGAAGCCGGATCGAGCGGAAAGTGATGCACGGTGCGTTCGACGGTCATGGCTCGGTTCAGCTAGCGCGTGCGCCTTAAGGTCTCGTTTACCGAGCCGAGGATTCTGGGCCGGGCTCGTGCACTTCGGGAAAGGATCCACCGTGGGGCTCGGCCGCGCCGCGTGGATCGGGATGCACGATGATGTCGGCGGTGGGATAGGCTGCCAGCACCCGGCGCTCGGCGGCCACCATCACCTGGTGCGCCTCGACCAGGCTGAGCGACGGGTCGAGTTCGGCATGCATCTGGATGTGGATATAGGGGCCCGAGGCGCGGGTGCGCATCTGATGCACGTCCCTGACCCGGGGATCCTGGGTCATCAGCTCGGTGATCCGCGCCCGCGAATCGTCCGGCAGCTCGTGATCCATCAGTTCGAAAGAGGCTTGGCGAAAGACGCCGATGGCGCCCCAGACCAGCCAGGCGGTGACCACGAGGCCGGCGATCGTGTCGGGCGCCGAGGCGCCGAGCAGGGCCGCGGCCCCGATGCCGGCCAGGACGACCAGGTTGGAGCCGAAATCGACCATATAGTGGGCCCGGTCGCCTTGCACGGCCACCGAACGCGTCCGGCGCAGCACCCGGGACTGGGCGAAGATCAGGCCGGCGGTCATGACCAGCGACACCCCCATCACCGCCATGCCCCAGCCCTCGGCCCTGACCGGTTGGGGGTGCAGCAGGCGGACGATCGCCTCCTGGCCCACGAGGGCGGCGGTGGCGAAGACCAGGCCGGCCTGGGTCAGGCTGGCGAAGGCTTCGGCCTTGCCGTGGCCGAAACGGTGTTCGGAGTCCGGCGGGCTGGCCGCATAGCGGACCGCGAAATAGGTGATCAGGGCGGCCAGCACGTCCAGGCCTGAATCCGCCAGCGAGGCCAGGAGCGCCACCGAACCGGATACGTGCCAGACCAGGGCCTTGACGACGGCGAGGGTCAGGGCCACGGCCACCGACAGCCGGGTGATCCGGCGGGTCAGCAGCGCCGTCTCGGCCACGCCGAGCGGGGGATGGACAGGCGCCGTCATTCCGCGTCGAACTCCGCCACCAGATGGCCGGGCTCGACCTCGTCCAGTCGCGGAATATAGATACCCGCCACTGGGTCGATGGGCAGTTTCGACGGCATGAAGCGCAGCGCGGTCAGGGGATCGAGCGGGCTCGGCGATTCGCCGACCAGCCTGACGCGCACGCGGGAACGCTCGCGGACCGGATCGGGGATGGGCACGGCCGACAGGAGGCCGCGGGTGTAGGGGTGCCTGGGATGGGCGTAGATCTGTTCCCGCGAAGCCTGCTCCATCACCCGGCCCATATAGAGCACCATGACCCGGTGGCTGATCTCGCGCACCACGGCCAGGTCGTGGCTGATGAACAGCATGGCCATGCCCAGCCGCTTCTGCAGCCCGATCAGAAGATCGATGATCTGGGCGCGGATGGAGACGTCGAGGGCCGACACCGCCTCGTCGCAGATCACCAGCCTGGGCTTCAGGATCATGGCGCGGCCGACGCCGACCCGCTGGTTCTGGCCGCCGGACAGCTCGTGCGGATAGCGGTTGATCAGGGCCTGGTCGAGCTCGACCTGGTCCAGCATGGCGCGCACCTCGACCTCGCGCTCGGCCCGGGTCATCGAGGGGCGAAAGGCGCGCAGGGGCTCGGCGATGGAATCGCCGACGGTCATGCGCGGGTCGAGGCTGGCCAGCGGGTCCTGGAAGACGATCTGCAGGTCCTGGCGCGCCGCGCGCATGGCCTTCTGGTCGGCATGGGTGATGTCGCGGCCGATGAGCGTCACCGCCCCGGCGGTCGGCGGAATGAGGTTCAACACCGCCCGCGCCAGGGTCGACTTGCCGGAACCGCTTTCGCCGACCACGCCAAGGGTCTCGCCCTGGCGCAGCTGGAAACTGACCCCGTCGACGGCGCGCAGGCGCTTGGTCTCGGCGAACAGGCCCTGGCGGACCGGGAACCAGACCTTCAGGTCGTGCGCCTCGACGACGATTTCGGCGTCGGGGGCGACCGGGTCAGGCATGGGCCGCCCGCCGCGATCGTCGCGGTCCAGGCGCGGAATGGCGGCCAGCAGGGCGCGGGTATAGTCACTCTGCGGCGCCGTAAAGACCCGCTCGGCCTCCCCCTCCTCGACATAGAGGCCGTCCTTCATCACCGCGACCCGATCGGCCAGCCGCGCGATCACCCCCATGTCGTGGGTGATCAGCACCATGGCGGTGTGGGTCTCGTTCTTCAGCTCGGCCATCAGGTCGAGGATTTCCGCCTGCACCGTCACGTCCAGCGCCGTGGTCGGCTCGTCGGCGATCAGTAACTCCGGCCCGCAGGCCATGGCCGCGGCAATCATCACCCGCTGGCGCATGCCGCCTGAAAGCTCGTGCGGGAACTGCTTCAGCCGCCGCGTGGCCTCGGGAATTCGCACGTGCTCCAGCCACCGCTTCGCCTCGGCCAAGGCCTTGGCGTGGCTGAGGCCCAGATGCGCGCGCAGCGGTTCGGCGATCTGCTCGCCGATGGTGACGTGCGGGGTGAGCGCGGTCAGCGGATCCTGAAAGATCATGGTCATCTTCGAGCCGCGCAGCTTGTTCAGGGCCCCGCGGTTCATGCCGAGCAGCTCCTGGCCGTGCAGCCGGATCGAGCCGGTGGCGCGGCCGTTCTCGGCCAGCAGGCCCATGGCGGCCATGAAGGTCTGGCTCTTGCCCGAGCCGCTCTCGCCGACCACGCCCAGGCATTCGCCGCGCGCCACCCTCAGGCTGACGCCCCGCACGGCCTCGACCAGGCCGTCATGGGTCGCAAAATCGATGCGCAGCTTGTTGATGGCGAGGACGGGCGTGTTGTCACCGGAGGCGGGCAAATCGGGCGTCCTGAACGAAAAGCGATGGCCCGCACCCTAGCCCGCCCCGGCTCTAGCGCCAATTGCCGGGTCACTCACGGCGGGTCCAGTTTCGCGGTTCCTTCTCCCGCAAGGGGAGAAGGGACGCGCTTAGGACGCCACACTGGCGTGGGTGAACCCGGCGATGGCGGCATCATCGACGGCGGTGGGGGTCGGCAGGCCGTGGACGATCAGGTTGGGGCTGATGGTCTGGGCGGCGATGGCGAAGGCCTTCAGCCGCGCCGGAGCGTCGCCTTGGGCGAGGCCCAGCCACGCGGCCTCGACGGCGACGCCGCGCAGGCCGCAGGCCTTGACCGCGGCCAGGGCCGGGCGGCTTGGGCGCACGCGGCCGACCACGCCGGTGCAGAGCGAGCGCACCAGGCCGACCACCTCGACCAGCCGGCTGGGCGGCACGCCGGCGTCCAGGCCGCAGATCTCGATCAGCATGCAGGCCCGCATGGCCTCGCGCACCGACTGGGTCAAACTCAACAGCCGCAGGCGCGTGTGCTGCACGGCCAAAGAGGAAAAGCTCACCGGCACGTGCAGGGTCAGCGGCCCGCCATAGTCGGCGGACTCCTCCAGCAGGGTGGCGGCATAGGCGAAGGTGGCCACGTCGATGGCCTCCAGCTCGGCGGCGTTGGCGCCCAGCGGCATGCCCGAGCGCCCGATCAGGAAGGACATGATCAGGCCCCGGCGCAGGTTCCACACCGGCTCGACCGTCAGCCGGATGTCGAACGGCTCCTGCTTGGGCAGGGCCAGCTCGACCACGCTGGTCCGGCCGGCCAGCGGCGGGCGCCAGGCCGGCGATTGCTGCTCGCTGAGGTCCTCAGCCCCTCCCGCCGACGCCGCCTTCATGGCGGTGCGGGCGCGGGCCAAGCGGCCGAGGTCGGCCGGCGCCGAGACGATGGCCCCGTCGACCAGGTCTGTGACCACGCGCACGGCGATGTCGCCGGTCTTGATCTCGCCGAGGAAGAACTTCAGCACGTCCTGCAGGATGGTCAGGCACAGGGCCTGGGCGGCGAAACCGGGCGTGCTCGGCACGGCGACCAGATAGTTGATGTCGTCGATGCGCACGGCCAGGTCGGCGGGGCCGAGCTTGCGCTGGAACTCCTGCTCGACATGCTCCCAGACGCGGCCCTTCTTGGCCGCCCAGCGGTCGCCCAGCTGGCGACGGATGGCGTCCAGCCCGATCAGGTTGACCGCGCCGGTGGTGAGCACGCCCGAGGCGCGGATGCGGTCCAGGGTTTCGCGCGCGCTGACCGAGGCGATCCGGTCGATGCGGTCGTCCGACGCCGTCTGCGCGGCGCCGGCGGCCAGGCTGGGGGCGGTGGCGGCGGACATGGAGCGGTGATTATCGGCCCCGCCGCCTTAGTCGGACCTTAACGCTGACGAATTGGCCGCGTGGCCTCGAACGCCGCCGTGGTGGCGATCAGGTTGTCGACATCCGAACGGCCCGGTGTCCAGTGCAGCAGGCGTTTGGCGCGGTTGGGGTCGGCGACCAGGCAGGGCGGATCGCCAGCGCGCCTCGGCCCCATTTCGGCGGCGATCGGATGGCCAAGCACGCGCTCGGCGGCGGCCACGATCTGCAGCACCGAAAGGCCCGCGCCGGATCCCAGGTTCATCGGCTGGCTCTCGCCGCCGTCGCCAAGGAACTTCAGGGCCGCCACATGGGCGTCGGCCAGGTCGCTGACGTGGACATAGTCGCGCACCACCGAGCCGTCCGGGGTCGGATAGTCGGAGCCGAACAGCTTCACGGGCCGGCCAGCGCGCACCGCCTGCAGCACGTTGGGAATCAGGTGGGTTTCCGGCTCGTGCCGCTCGCCGATCTCGCCCGCTTCATCGGCGCCGGCGGCGTTGAAATAGCGCAGGGCGCACCAGGCCAAGCCCTGGGCCCGGCCGATGAAGCGCAGCGCGCCCTCGATCACCCGCTTGGTCTCGCCATAGGGGTTGATCGGATTGAGCGGCGCATCTTCCGGGATCGGATCGCTCGACGCCTCGCCATAGACAGCCGCGCTGGAGGAAAACACGATCCGGCCCACCCCCTCGTCGCCCAGGGCTTGGAGCAGGCGCAGCGTGCCGGCGACATTGTTGGCGTAGTAGCGCGCCGGCTCGGCCACCGACTCGGCGACCAGGCTGAGCGCCCCGAAATGCATGGCCGCGGTGACCCCGTGCTGGCGCACGGCGGCGCGCACGGCGTCCGCATCGCCGAAATCCGCCTCGATCAGCGGCCCCCATTTGACCGCGTCCGCATGACCGGTCCGCAGATTGTCCAGCGTCACTGGCTTGTAGCCCGCCTGCGCCAAGGCCTTGCAGGCATGCGACCCGACATAGCCGGCCCCGCCCACGACCAGAATGGCGTCCATCGCGGTCTCCAGCGGCTCGTTGGGGAAAGATCACTCAGGGATAGAGCTTTCGAGGCGTTGTAATGGCCAACGCTCAATGTGCAAGGCTTTGCCGGAGTCCTCAGGGCGCGCCAAATCGCGATCACCGTCATCGCTCTCAAGCGCGCCGAGCTTCTCAATTCGCGGCGAAATGCCTTGCGCCACAAGCGTTAGCGTTAATTCCGCCTATGCCGCGCCAAACCCTTTCCGCAACAGTCGGTTACAGGGTTTGTGTCGCGGTGCAGCATCGCGGCGGTTATGTGCGGCCTGTCCCCTAGGAAAACACCGATTCGCATGCCCATTTCACTGGTCCAACGCGCCGCCGTTCAATCGTCGATCGCCTTTATCGATCTCGCCGCCCAGCAGGCGCGGCTGAGGCCGCAGATCGACGCGGCGATCGCGCGGGTTCTGGCCCATGGCCAGTATGTGATGGGCCCGGAGGTCAAGCTTCTCGAGCAACAGCTGGCCGCCTTTGCCGGCGCCGCCCATTGCGTCTCCTGCGCCAACGGCACCGAGGCGGTGGCCCTGCCGCTGATGGCCTGGGGGATCGGGCCGGGCGATGCGGTCTTCTGCCCGAGCTTCACCTTTGCGGCGACGGGCGAGGTCATCCCCTGGCTGGGCGCCTCGCCGGTCTTCGTCGACATTCGCCCCGATACCTACAATCTCGATCCCGAGAAGCTCGAAGCGGCCATCCTGGCGATCAAGGCCGAGGGCAAGCTGACTCCACGCGCCATCATCGCCGTCGACCTGTTCGGCCAGGCGGCCGACTATCCGGCCATCGCCTGCATCGCGCGCCGTCACGGGTTGAAGCTGATCGCCGATTCAGCGCAATCCTTCGGCTCGACCCTGCATGGCCGGCATCCGGTCAGCTGGGCCGACGCCATGACCACCAGCTTCTTCCCCGCCAAGCCTCTCGGGGCCTACGGCGACGGCGGCGCCATCCTGACCGAGGACGACTGGCTGGCCGAGCGGATCCAATCCCTGCGCGTGCACGGCCAGGCGACCAAGAGCGACATCGAAGGCCACAGCTTCGACCACGACCCGAAATATCTGAACCTGCGCGTCGGCATGAACAGCCGCCTCGACACGATGCAGGCGGCGATCTTGATCGAGAAGCTGCGGGTGTTCGAAGACGAGATCGGCTGGCGCAATACGGCGGCCGAACGCTACACCGCTGGCCTGGCCGGTTCGCCGGCGCGGACCCCGATCGTCATTCCGGGCGGCCTGTCGACCTGGGGGCAATACACCATCGAGCACGACGACCGCGACGGCCTGGCCGCGCACCTGAAGGCCTACGACATCCCGACGGCGGCCTATTACCCCATGCCGATGCACACCCAGGACGTCTATGCCGGCTATCCGCGCCCCGGCGGCCTGCCGGTCAGCGAAGAGAAGGCCGACCGGGTGCTCAGCCTGCCCATGCACGCCGACATCGACGCCGACACCCAGGATCGAATCATCGAGGCGGTGCTAAGCTTCAACGGCTAGCGTGCTGGATTTGAAGTTCGCCGGCAGATTGGATCGCGCTCGGTGCGAACTTCAAATCCAAGAAGCACGCTAGAAAACTAAACGTTGCTAGTGTGGCTGATGATTCAGAAATTCGCTCCGCTTGGCCATAGGTCATTGGCGAATTTCTGAATCGCCACACTAGGCCTTCTCGAGGGAACCATGCCGTTCAGCAATTGGGTTATCGGCGTCGCGCTGGCCTTCATGGCCGGGTCCGCGATGGCCCAGGCCCAGGGCGAGCCGCCCTCTTTGGCCTTCGACCTACACCTGCATTGCCTGGGCGCGACCTCTGTTGTTGGAGAGGGACCGGTCTCGGCCGACGACCCGATGCTGGTCGACATCACCGGCGACCGCGGCCGCATCCGTGTCCCGCACATCATGCGTCATCCCGGCGGCGACGAGGGCTGGCGGCCGATGCGGGATATCAAACTCGACGAACACCTGATCACCGGCCACTTCTGGATGAGCCCCTGGAACCGGCCATCGGTGGTCATCGATCGGGTGACGGGCCGCATCGCCCTCGCCGGATTCCGCGGCTTCGGCTTTCACGGCGATTGCCTGCCTTACGACGCCAACGCGGCGCAGAAATTCTAGGATCCGCGGCGGCTTGCGGCGTCCTTGCCGCGGCGGTTCGCCGGTCAGACACCCGCGCGCGATTAGGGAGCGAAACGGCTGCGCCCAGCCGCGGCCGGCTGCGCCATATGGCGCGTGCTGACGCCGAGCACTTTGCAAACGAGCTCGAGCAGAGCCAGACCCCCGACAGGTTTGGTGACAACGGACGCTCCCATCAGCGCCGCTGTTTTCAGGAGAAGATCGGGCGTCGCAGCGCGAGAGCCCGCCGTGACCGCTATGACGAGCGTCTGCGGCCAGCGCTTGCGAATGTCGCCGATGAGTTCCAGTCCGTCGCGCTTCGGCATATTTATGTCGGTGAGGACCAGATCGGCCGGTGCGGCGGAGAGGAGTCGATACGCGACCTCACCGTCTTCCGCCTCAACCAGGTTGGGGGTAATGGCCCCCAACGCTTCGACCGCGATGGCGCGGAATATCGGATCGTCGTCGACGATCAGTATGCGTGGCGGAGCCGAGATCATGGTTTTCTATGCACCATGAAGGCGGACAAACGGTTAAGCTTGCGCCCGAACCTTCGGCCTATCGCGCCCGCGCTCGCCACTGGTCGCGGGTCTGGCCCCAGATGTCGACCGGGTAGGCCTCGAGCGGCGCGGGCAGGCGGCCGGGGCCGCGATTGCTCGAGCCGAGCCGCTGCGCCACCTTTTGCGAGGCGGTGTTTTCCGGATCGATGCAATGGATGACGTCGGTCCAGCCCAGCGTGTCGAAGGCCCAGTCGATGGCGGCCGTCGCCGCCTCGGTGGCGTAGCCCTGGCCGTAGGCGTCTTTCATCAGGCCCCAGCCGACCTCCGTGCCGGGCCAGCCTTCCGGGACCCAGGGTCCGACGCGGCCGATCCAGCGGCCGGTGGCCTTCTCGATCACCGAAAACATCGAATAGCCCTGAATGGTCCAGGCCCCGGCGACGGAGACGAAGCCGCGCCAGGCCGCCGAACGGGCTTGCGGGCCGCCGATGAATTTCGACGCCTCATCGGCCATCAGCGCCGCCCAGCCCTCGAAGTCCTCAGCCGCCGTGGGGCGCAAGGTCAGGCGCGCGGTTTCCAGCGTTGGGCCGTGATCGGTCATCGGGTCTGGCCGGGCGGTCAGGCGCCCAGCATCTCCTTGACCGTGTCACGCTCGCCGACCAGCTCTTCGTTGGTGATGGCGATCCGGCTCTTGGCGAAGTCGTTCATGTCGATGTTGGTGATGGCCTCATAGCCGGTCGCGGTGGAGCGCACCGGCATGCCGGCCCATAGGCCGTCGGCGAAGCCATAGGCGCCGTGGGTGGCCACGGCGACCGCGTGCACGGTTCCGGGCGTGGCCAGGTCGCGGACATAGTCGACCACCGCGTTGGCCGCCGACCCCGCCGAACTCACGCCGCGCGCCTCGACGATGGCGCCGCCGCGCTTGCCAACCGTGGGCAGGAACTCGGTCTTCAGCCAGGCGTCGTCGCCGATCACCTCGGCCGCCGGCTTCCCGCCGATCTTGGCGTGGGTGAAGTCGGCGAACATGGTCGGGCTGTGATTGCCGTAGATATAGAGGTCGCTGACCGAGGTCACGACGACGCCGGCCTTCTGCGCCAGCTGGGTCTGGGCGCGGTTCTGGTCCAGCCGCACCATGGCGGTGAACTGGTCCGGCGACAGGCGTTTGGCCTGGTCGGCGGCGATCATGCAGTTGGTGTTGCAGGGATTGCCGACCACGCAGACGCGGGTGGTCTTGGCGGCCACCGCGTCGATCGAGCGGCCCTGGCCGATGAAGATCTTGCCGTTGTCCTTGAGCAGGTCCGCCCGCTCCATGCCGGGGCCGCGCGGCTTGGAGCCGACCAGCAGGCACCAGTCGGCGTCGCCGAACGCGGCATCCGGGTTGTCGGTGAGGACCATGCCCTTCAGCAGCGGGAAGGCGCAGTCGTCCAGCTCCATGGCCACGCCCTTCAGCGCCTTCTGCGGGCCCTCGACCGGGATTTCCAGCAGTTGCAGGATGACCGGCTGGTCGGGGCCGAACATCTCGCCGGCGGCGATGCGGAAGAGCAGGGCGTAGCTGACATTGCCGGCGGCGCCGGTGACGGCGACGCGAAGGGGGGATTTCTCGGCCATGGTTCTGCTCCATCCAAGCTCAGGCGGGCGCGGCGTAGCGCATAAGCCCCGGCGCCGGCAATGGCCGAGCGCCTCGGATGCGCTAAACAGGGACAGGAGAGCCAGAATTGAGCGACTTCATCCTATCGCGCGCCTTCCTGGAAACCTCGGCGCCGCTCGCCTCGCTCGGCCTCAGCGAGGCAAGGCTGCAGGCCGATGCGCGCTGGCCGTGGATCGTGCTGATTCCGCGGATGGCCAAGGGGCGCGAGATCGCCGACCTGTCGGCGGCGGATCGCGCGCGGCTGATCGAGGAGATCACGGTGGCGGGGCGCGCGGTGCGGGCGATCGGCGCGGCCCTCGGCCGGCCGGTGGAAAAGCTGAATGTCGGCCTGCTCGGCAACATCACCCCGCAGCTCCACGCCCACGTGGTCGGCCGCCGCCCCGACGACGCCGCCTGGCCGGGTCCGGTCTGGGGCGTGGGTGAGGCGGCCGCCTATGCGCCGGAAGCGCTAGAAACCGCGCTTAGGGCCGCGCGTCAAAGCCTCCAATAATCCGCTCATCCCCGCTTTCGCCGGGATGAGCGGAAAAAAGAGCACCTGAGCGGACAGCGAGTCTATTCCCGCGTCATCGTCACCCTGGTGCGCACGCCGGCGATGCTCAGGTCGCCGGTCCAGGCGCTGCCGAGCGGTTGCAGAGTCAGGGTCTGGGGTTGGGGCGGGTCGCCTTCGTCGAAGACGATGGTGATGTTGGCGCCGTAGCGGCGCACCGTCTCGAACATGCCAGACGCGTTCAGCCCATCCGGGCGGCGCATGTCGCGCCAGGCGCCCTCGACCTGAGGCGACATGGGCGTGGTGGCGCGGGGATCGGGTGCGCCGCCGGAATCGGAGAACTGGAAGACATAGAGGACCTGGCCGCCGTCGAGGCTCAGACGCCAGCGCCCGTCGAGCGCGCCGCGCGTGGCTTCGGCGGTCTGGTAGCCGGTGCGGATCTGGGACTCACCGACGCCGGCCTGGGCGTTCGACGCGGGCGGGCCGTTCTCGCCGTCGGGGGCGACCGGTGCGGCGGGCGTGGCCGCGGGCGGGGCTTGCGCCGGCTGGACGGACGCCGCCGGGACGGGCGAGGCGACGGGCGGCGTCGGCGTCTGGCCGATCACCACCGCGGCCATCACCGCCAGCCAACTCACGCGGAAACCAATCCGTGGATGGCGGCGTCGATCTCGACCAGGCGCTCGGCCTGGTCCAGGTGCAGGCGCTCGGCCAGCCGCCCCTCGACCTGCAGGGCGCCCTTTTTGCTGTTCTCGGGCAGGGCATAGGCGGCGATCACCGCCCGCGCCCAGGCGACCTCGGCCGCGTCGGGCGAGAAGAGCCGGTTGGCGGTGTCGATCTGGTTGGGATGAATCAGGCTCTTGCCGTCGAAGCCGATATCGGCGGCCTGGCGGCAATGGGCTTCCAGCAGTGGCTGGTCCTCGATGGCGTTCGTGACGCTGTCGAGGATGGAAAGGCCGTGGGCGCGCGCTGCCGCAACGGCCAGGCTGAGCATCGGCAGGTGTGGGGCGCGATCGGGCGTCTGCCGCCCGCCCATGGCCTTGGCCAGGTCGTTCAGCCCGATCACGAAAAGGCTCAGCCGGCTCGTCCTCGCCGACCGGCCGATGGCGTCCAGCGCGAAGATGGCGGCTGGGGTCTCGATCATGGCCCAGAGCGCGGTATGCGTCGGCGCGGCGGCGACCGCGGCGTCGTAGGTCGCGATGTCGCCTGGCCCATTCACCTTGGGGACCAGGATGGCGTCGGGGCCGGCTCGCGCCGCGGCGGCCAGGTCGGCGGCGCCCCAGGGCGTGTCCAGGCCATTGCAGCGGATGATCATTTCGCGGCCGCCGAAACCGCCCGCCATGATGGCCGCCACGGCCTGGGCGCGCGCCTCGGACTTGGCGTCGGGCGCCACGGCGTCCTCCAGGTCCAGGATGATGGCGTCACAGGCGAGCCCACGCGCCTTCTCGATCGCCCGGGCGTTCGAGGCCGGCATGTAGAGGACGCTGCGACGCGGGCGATGGGCCATGATCCGGCGTTTGTCGCCCGCGGTCGCGGCCAGTGCAACCACGGCAAGAGCGGGGGCCTTGCTTCGGCCTTCGCGGTTCGGCACACCAAGGCCATGCCGCCTGCGCCGGATCCGCCGTCATCCGATCCCTTCGTCTTCCATGACCCGTCGGGCCGCCGCGGGCGGAGGGCGGGGCAGTTCGGCGGCCTTATGCTGTCGCTGCTGGCCGCCATCGTCGCCGGCTTCCTGATCACGCTGGCGCTCGCGCCGCGGCTGCCAGACGTGCAGCTGCGCGACCCGCGCGCCTATCAGGCCCTGCATGTGGAAAACGTCAGGCGGCTGAAGGGAAAGCCGGCCTGGACTCACATCGGCCGCCCCCGCGCGCCCGGCACCAACCGCGCGCTGAAGGCGCTGACCGTCGGCTTCTATGTCAGCTGGGACCCGGATTCCCGCGCCTCGCTCACCCAGCATATCGGCCAGCTCGACGTTGTGGCGCCGCAGTGGTTCGCGCTGAAGGACGCCACGGGCGACCTCGACATCACCGACGACCCGCAGGCCGTCGCCCTGATCGCCAGCCAGCCGCATCCGCCGGCGGTGATGCCGGTCATCCACAACGCGCATGCCGAACTGTTCGACACCGCACTGGCCGACGGCCTGCTGCTGCATCCCGCCGCCCAGGACAAACTGGTCGCCAACCTGGTCGCCCAGGCTCAGGCGCACGGCTATGCCGGCTATGTCTTCGACCTGGAGAACATGTCGCCGAATGCGGTCAAGGCCTATCCGGCCCTGCTCGCCAAGGCGCGCGCGGCGTTGAAGCCGCTTGGCCTGGAGGTCTGGGTCACCGCGCCGTTCGACGACGACGACTGGCCGCTGAAGGCGCTGCAGGCCAATTCCGATACCCTGATCCTGATGGCCTACGACGAACACTGGATGACCGGCGAATCGGGGCCAACCGCCGGCGAGGACTGGTTCGAGAAATACCTGAACTCGCGGCTCTCCATGCTCGATCCGTCCCATACGATCGTGGCCTTCGGGGCTTACGGCTACGACTGGACCAAGTCGGACGCGTCCGGCCAGGGCCGGGCCGACGCCGTCACCTTCCATGAGGCGATCCAGACCGCCAACGACAGCGAAGTCGACATCGAAATGGACGACAACGCGCTGAATCCGCACTTCGGCTATATCGACGAGGACGGCCGCAAGCACGACGTCTGGTTCCTCGACGCCACCACAACCTTCAACCAGATCAAGGTCACCGATCCCTGGCACGTGCGAGGCTATGGCCTGTGGCGGCTGGGCTCGGAGGATTCGGGGGTCTGGAGCCTGTTCGGCAAGCCCTATGGCGATATTTCCGCCGCCGGGCTGATCAACCTGGCGCCGGGCGGTTCGGTCGATTTTAACGGCACCGGCGAAATCCTCCGGGTCACGGCGACGCCGAAGCCCGGAAAGCGCACGCTCACCTTCGATCCCGACACCGGCCTGATCGCCGACGAGCACTACGACCAGCTGCCGACCTCCTACATCATCGACCGCTATGGCGCGCACCCCGGCTGGGTGGCGCTGACCTTCGACGACGGGCCGGACTCGCGCTGGACGCCAAAGATCCTGAAGATCCTCGAGGACAAGCAGGCGCCGGCCACCTTTTTCGTCATCGGCGAGAACATGCAGGCCCACCCGGGCCTGGTCAGCCGCGAGGTGCGCGACGGCATGGTGGTGGGCAGCCACACCTATACTCATCCGGATATTTCGCTTCTACCGCCCAGCCTGGTGGACGTGCAGCTGAACGCCAACCAGCGCCTGTTCGAGGTCATCTCGGGCAAGGATTTCCGCCTGTTCCGGCCGCCCTATTTCGGAGACGCCGAACCGAGCACGCCGGCCGAGGTCAATCCGCTGCTGACGGCGCAGAAGCTTGGCTACCTGATCGTCGGCCTGCGCATCGATCCGGGCGACTGGAAGCGGCCGGCGGCCACCGCGATCGTGCAGAGCGTGCTGGACGGGCTGGCGCGGGACGACCCGGAGACCGGCCATTCCTCCATCGTGCTGCTGCACGATTCCGGTGGCAACCGGGCACATACGGTCGAGGCCCTGCCCACCCTGATCGACCAGCTCCGCGCCCACGGCTATCGGCTGGTCAGCGTGCCCCAGCTGATGGGCATGACGCCGGAACAGGCCATGCCGCCCACCAACCGCAACTGGCTGGCGCTGACGCTGGATCGCATCGGCTTCGGCATCTTCCGCGAGATCAATGTGGCGCTGAACACCCTGTTCATCAGCGCGATCGTGCTTGGGGTCTTGAGGCTCATCTTCCTGGCCGTGCTCGGCATCACCCATCGCCTGCGTGAGGACGGCCGGCGGCCGGCGGACCTGGACCCCGAGACCGGGCCGCTGGTCAGCGTGCTGATCCCCTGTTTCAACGAGGAAAAGGTCATCGTCTCGTCGGTCAGCCGCATCCTGGAATCCAACTGGTCCCGGCTGGAGGTGCTGGTGCTCGACGACGGCTCGACCGACGCCACCGCCGAGGAGGTGCGCACGCATTTCGGCGGCGATCCGCGCGTGCGCCTGCTCAGCTTCGCCAATGCCGGCAAGGCGCTGGCGCTCAACCGCGGCCTCGACCAGGTGCATGGCGAGATCCTGGTGGCGCTCGATGCCGACACGCTCTTTCCGCCCAACACCATAGGCCGGCTGGCGCGCTGGTTCGTCGATCCCAAGGTGGGGGCGGTGGCCGGCAACGCCCTGGTGGGCAACCGGCGCAATCTGATCACCCGCTGGCAGGCGCTGGAATATGTCACGGCGCAAAACCTGGAGCGGCGCGCGCTGGCGGCGCTGGGCGCCGTGACGGTGGTGCCTGGCGCGGTCGGGGCTTGGCGCCGTTCGGTGCTCGAGACCCTGGGCGGCTATCCGTCGGACACCCTGGCCGAGGACCAGGATCTGACTATCGCCGCCCAGATCGCCGGCTGGCGCATCGAGTTCGACCCCGATGCGCGCGCCTTTACCGAGGCGCCGGAGACGGTGGCCGGCCTGTTGAAGCAACGCTTCCGTTGGTCGTTCGGCACCCTGCAATGCATCTGGAAGCACAGGGCGGCCACCTTCAGCCCCAAGCACCCGGTGCTGGGCTTCGTCGCCCTGCCGCAAATCTGGCTGTTCCAGATCATCCTGGCCACCGCCGCGCCGCTGGTCGATCTGGGGGTGATCTGGAGCCTGGCCTCGGCCGGCATCGACCACTTCTTTCACGGCGATCAGGCCGGCAACGACAAGCTGGTCCTTGCGCTGCTCTATTGGGCCATCTTCATCTTCGTCGACCTCTCGGCCGCGGCCCTTGGCATGGCGCTGGAAAAGCGCGCGCCCTGGTCGGACACGCCCTGGATTCCGGTGCAACGGTTCGGCTACCGCCAGCTGATGTATTATGTGGTGGTCAAGGCGGTGGTCACCGCCGTGCGAGGCCCCCGCGTCAGCTGGGGCAAGCTTGAGCGCCGCGCGACGGCGGCGGTGGGCGCGCGGGGCTGAGCGAACGCCATGCCCAGTTTGATGACGCGCATCGGCGTCGATCTGCCGATCGTCCAGGCGCCGATGGCCGGAACCTCAACCCCGGCCTTGGCCGCGGCTGTCTGCAATGCCGGCGGCCTGGGCTCGATCGGTGTCGGCGCGGTAACCGCCGCGGGCGCCCGGGAGATGATCGAAAGCCTGAAGCGCCTGACCGGCAGGCCGTTCAACGTCAACGTCTTCGCTCACCGGCCCGCCAAGGCCGATCGGGAGCGGGAACGCGCCTGGCTCGATGCGCTGAAGCCGGTCTTCAAGCGGTTCGACGCCGAGCCGCCGGTGGCGCTGCATGAGATCTACACCAGCTTCCTCGCCGATCCCGCGATGCTGGAGCTCTTCCTGGAGACTCGGCCCGCGGTGGTCAGTTTCCACTTCGGCCTGCCGCCGGCCCAGGCGATCGCGCGCCTGAAGGCGGCCGGCATCGTGCTGTTCTCGTCGGCCACCAATCTCGACGAAGCCGAACAGGCGGTCGCCGCCGGCGCCGACGCCATCGTCGCCCAGGGGTACGAGGCCGGCGGCCATCGTGGCGTCTTCGATCCGGCGGCGCCTGACAGCCAGCTCGGCGTCACCGCGCTGACCAGGCTGCTGGTCAACCGGATCGCCATTCCGGTGATCGCCGCTGGCGGCCTCATGGACGGGGCCCGAATCGCGGCCATGCTGGACCTCGGCGCCGAAGCCGCGCAACTCGGCACGGCCTTCATCGCCTGTCCGGAATCCAGCGCCGACCAGCCCTATCGCGACGCGCTCTTCGGGCCCGGCGCTTCGGCCACCGAGATGACGGCGCTGATCTCCGGTCGTCCGGCGCGCTGCCTGCCGAACGCCTTCACCGCCCTGAAGGATGGGGCGTTGAGAGGTGTGAAAATTCCCGACTATCCAATCGCCTATGACGCCGGCAAAGCCCTCGCGGCCGCCGGAAGGGCCAAGGGCGACGGCGGCTTCGGAGCGCAATGGGCCGGCCAAGGGGCGCCGCTGGCGCGCGCCATGCCAGCCGCGAAGCTGGTCGAGACACTGGCGCGGGAGCTTTGAGGCTTTCCGCCGTCATCGGCCGGATCGTCGGCGCGGGGGCTGATCGCGGCTGAGGCCGACCGCGCGCCGTTGCGGCCTGTCACACTCAACGCCTATAAGGCCCCGCGACCTCGCGAGTGGCGAGGACAGACCTGGAAGGGGCCGCCGATCCTATGAACATCCATGAGCACCAGGCCAAGGCGGTTCTAAAGGCGTTTGGCATTCCCGTACCGCGCGGCTATCCGGCCTTTTCGGTCAAGGAGGCGGTTGCGGCGGCGGAAAAGCTCGGCGGGCCGGTCTGGGTGGTCAAGGCGCAGATCCACGCCGGCGGCCGTGGCAAGGGCGGCGGCGTCAAGATCGCCAAGTCGCTCGACGAGGTTCGCACGATCGCCGAGGCCATGCTGGGCATGACCCTGGTCACGCACCAGACGGGGCCGAAGGGCCGGCTGGTGCGGCGTCTGTACATCGAAGAGGGCGCCAATATCGCCCGCGAACTCTACCTCTCGCTGCTGGTGGATCGCGAGACCAGCCGCGTGGCCGTCGTCGCCTCGACCGAGGGCGGCATGGACATCGAGGAGGTGGCGCATTCGACGCCCGAGAAGATCGTCACCTTCACCATCGATCCGGCCACCGGCGTCTTCCCGCACCACGCGCTGGCGCTCTCCAAGGCGCTCAACCTGACCGGCGACACCGCCAAACAGGCGCGCAGCCTCTTGCCGGCGCTCTACAAGGCCTTTGTCGAGACCGACATGAGCCTTCTGGAGATCAATCCGCTGATCGTCACCGGCGACGACAAGCTGGTCGTGCTCGACGCCAAGATCAGCTTCGACGACAACGCGCTCTATCGCCATGAGGACATCCGCGCCCTGCGCGACGAGACCGAAGAGGACGCCAAGGAGATCGAGGCGTCGAAATACGACCTCTCCTATATCGCGCTCGAGGGCGAGATCGGCTGCATGGTCAACGGCGCGGGCCTGGCCATGGCGACCATGGACATCATCCGCCTCTATGGCGCGGCGCCGGCCAACTTCCTCGATGTCGGCGGCGGCGCCTCGAAGGAAAAGGTGGCGGCGGCGTTCAAGATCATCACGGCCGACCCGAACGTGAAGGGGATCCTGGTCAACATCTTCGGCGGCATCATGCGCTGCGACATCATCGCCGAGGGCGTGGTCGAGGCGGTTAGGGAGATGGGCCTGACGGTGCCGCTGGTGGTGCGGCTGGAAGGCACAAACGTCGAGCTCGGCAAGTCCATCATCCGCGACTCAGGCCTCAACGTCATCGCCGCCAACGACCTGGCCGATGGGGCCGAGAAGATCGTCAAGGCGGTCCGCGGCTGACCCGCCCGACCGCCGACCTCAATTCGAAAATGCGAGTCTAGATGTCCATCCTCATCGACAAGTCGACCAAGGTGATCTGCCAGGGCATTACCGGCGCCCAGGGCACCTTCCATACCGAACAGGCCATCGCCTACGGAACGCAGATGGTCGCCGGCACCTCGCCGGGCAAGGCCGGCATCACCCATCTGGGCCTGCCGGTCTATGATACCGTGGCCGAGGCGGTGCACACCACCGGCGCCACTGCCAGCGTCATCTATGTGCCGCCGCCCTTCGCCGCCGACGCCATCCTCGAGGCCATCGACGCCGAGGTGGCGCTGATCGTCTGCATCACCGAGGGCATTCCGGTGGCCGACATGGTTAAGGTCAAGCGGTCGCTGAGCGGCTCGAAATCGCGGCTGATCGGGCCCAACTGTCCCGGCGTCCTGACCCCCAACCAGTGCAAGATCGGCATCATGCCAGGCAACATCTTCATGAAAGGCTCGGTCGGCGTTGTTTCCCGCTCGGGCACGCTTACCTATGAGGCCGTGTTTCAAACAACCAATGTGGGCCTGGGCCAATCGACGGCCGTCGGCATCGGCGGCGACCCGGTCAAGGGCACCGAGTTCATCGAGATCCTGGAAATGTTCTTGAGGGATGACGAGACCCAGTCGATCGTCATGATCGGCGAAATCGGCGGCTCCGCCGAAGAGGATGCGGCTGAGTTCATTAAGCATTCCAAGGTTAAGAAACCGATGGTCGGTTTCATCGCCGGGCGCACCGCGCCGCCTGGCCGCCGAATGGGCCATGCGGGCGCCATTATTTCGGGCGGTAAGGGCGGAGCGGAGGACAAGATCGCGGCCATGGAGTCGGCCGGGATCAGAGTGTCGCCTTCTCCCGCCGCCCTGGGTGAAACCCTGGTAGAGGTGCTGAAAGGCGCCTGAACAACGATCAAGCGTAATGGGCGGTCCGCGCTCGGCTTAGTAGAAGCTCCGCGGCGGATCCGCCGGGAACGGAGATAATGGCTGACGATTCCAGTCTCGCCCCTGGGCGGTTAAACCAGGTCCTGAGCGAGACCTCATTCCTCTACGGCGGCAATGGCGCCTTCGTTGAGGATCTCTATGCCCGCTGGGCGGCGGACCCCAATTCGGTCGAGCCGTCCTGGCGCGCCTTCTTCACCTCGCTGCACGATCAGACCGACGAGGTGAAGCGCGCGGTCGAGGCCCCCGCCTGGACCCCGCGGCAAACCCGCGAATCCCGCCCCGAATGGGTGTCGGCGATCGATGGCCTGTGGCCGGCGGTCGAGGCCAAGATCGCCAACCGCATCACCGAGCGCCAGCCCGGGATCAGCGCCGACGCCGTGCGGGCGGCGACGCTGGATTCCCTGCGCGCCATCATGATGATCCGCGCCTATCGCATGCGCGGCCACCTGGCGGCCAATCTCGATCCCCTCGGCCTGGTCGAGCGCGAGGACGCCAGCGAACTCGACCCGGCCTCCTACGGTTTCGCCGAGAGCGATTACGACCGGCCAATCTTCCTCGACTATGTGCTGGGTCTCGAGACCTCGACCATCCGCGAGATCCACACCATCCTGCAGCGGACCTACTGCGGCAATGTCGGCGTGCAGTACATGCACATCTCCAATCCCGACGAAAAGGCCTGGCTGCAGCAACGGATCGAGGGGCGCGACAAGGAGATCGTCTTCACCCGCGAGGGCAAGATCGCCATCTTCAAGAAGCTGATCGAGAGCGAAAGCTTCGAGCGCTTCCTTGGCAAGCGCTTCCCCGGCACCAAGCGGTTCGGCCTCGACGGCGGCGAGGCCCTGGTGCCGGCCATGGAGCAGATCATCAAGCGCGGCGGCGCGCTGGGCGTGCAGGACATCGTCATCGGCATGCCGCACCGCGGCCGGCTGAACGTGCTCGCCGCGGTGATGGGCAAGCCCTATCACGTCATCTTCCACGAGTTTCAGGGCGGCTCGTCCCTGCCGTCCGACATCGAGGGCTCCGGCGACGTCAAATACCATCTGGGCGCCTCGTCCGACCGCGCCTTCGACAACAACAACGTCCACCTGTCACTGACCGCCAACCCCTCGCACCTGGAGATCGTCAATCCGGTGGTGATCGGAAAGGCGCGCGCCAAGCAGGCCTTCCTGCTGCGCGACGAGCCGACCGCCGGGCGCGGCCACGTGCTGCCGCTCTTGATGCACGGCGATGCGGCCTTCGCCGGCCAGGGCGTCATCGCCGAGTGCTTCGCGCTGATGGGTCTGAAGGGCTACCGCGCCGGCGGCACCTTGCACTTCATCGTCAACAACCAGATCGGCTTCACCACCAGCCCGCGCTATTCGCGTTCCAGTCCGTATCCGTCGGATTCGGCCCTGATGGTCGAGGCGCCGATCTTCCATGCCAACGGCGACGACCCGGAAGCCGTGGTCTATGCCGCCAAGGTGGCCATCGAATATCGCCAGCAGTTCAGCAAGGACGTGGTCATCGACATGTTCTGCTATCGCCGCTTCGGTCACAACGAAGGCGATGATCCGACCATGACCCAGCCCTTGATGTACGCCAAGATCAAGGACCATCCGTCCACGCGCGAACTCTATGGCGCCAGGCTGGTCGCCGAGGGCGTGGTCTCCCAGGCCGAGATCGATACCTGGGTCGCCGAGGCCTCGGCCTTTCTCGATCGTGAGTTCGAAGCCGGCAAGACCTACGCCGCCGACAAGGCCGATTGGCTCGATGGTAAGTGGTCGCACATGGCGACCGCCAACGGCGACGACCGCCGCGGCCAGACCGCCGTGCCGCTGCTACGCCTGCGCGATATCGGGCTGAAGCTCACCGCCCTGCCGTCGCGGATGAATGTGCACAAGACGGTGCAGCGGGTGATCGAACACCGCCGCGAGGCGATCGAGGCCGGCAAGGGTCTCGACTGGGCGACGGCCGAATCCCTGGCCTTCGGCAGCCTGCTCGACGAGGCCTATCCGGTGCGTCTGTCCGGCCAGGACAGCGTGCGCGGCACCTTCGTGCAGCGGCACAGCGACATCATCGATCAGACTACGGAAGAACACTATACGCCGCTGAACAACATCCGCGCCGGCCAGGCGCCCTTCGAGGGCATCGATTCGGCGCTGTCGGAAGAAGCGGTGCTTGGTTTTGAATACGGCTACTCTCTGGCCGACCCCAACACGCTCACGATCTGGGAGGCTCAGTTTGGCGACTTCGCCAACGGCGCCCAGGTGGTCATCGACCAGTTCATCTCGTCCGGCGAACGCAAGTGGCTGCGCATGTCCGGCCTGGTGATGCTGTTGCCGCACGGCTACGAAGGTCAGGGTCCGGAGCACTCGTCGGCCCGATTGGAGCGCTATCTGCAGCTCTGCGCCGAGGACAATCTGCAGGTGCTCAACTGCTCAACCCCGGCCAACTATTTCCATGCGCTGCGCCGGCAGATGCACCGGGAATTCCGTAAGCCCCTGGTGGTGATGACGCCCAAGTCGCTGCTGCGGCACAAGAAGGCGATCTCCAGCCTGGCCGAGCTGGCCGAGGGCTCATCCTTCCACCGGGTGCTTTGGGACGATGCCGAGCACAATCCCGAGCTGACCACGATCCGCCTGAAGCCCGACGAGCAGATCCGCCGGGTGATCGTCTGCTCGGGCAAGGTCTATTACGACCTCCTGGAAGCGCGTGAGGAGGCGGCCGCCGACGAAATCTATATTCTGCGTCTTGAGCAGTTCTATCCCTGGCCGATGCGCTCGCTGATGAACGAACTGGCCCGCTTCAAGACCGCCGAACTGGTCTGGTGCCAGGAAGAGCCGAAGAATATGGGCGGCTGGACCTTTGTCGATCCGTGGATGGAGCTGACCCTGGCGCGGTTGCAGGTCGCCGCCAAGCGGGCGCGCTATGTCGGCCGGCCGGCCTCGGCTTCGACCGCGGCCGGGCTGATGAGCCGCCACACCAAGGAGCTGAAGGCCTTCCTGGCCGAGGCCTTCGCGGCCTGAACCGCGACCGAGGAGTAAGTTCGCTATGACCGACATCATGACCCCGGCGCTCGGTGAGTCCGTCACCGAGGCGACCGTGGCCCGCTGGACCAAGAAGGCGGGCGAGCCGGTCAGGAAGGACGAGGTCCTGGTCGAACTGGAAACCGACAAGGTTTCGCTGGAGGTCGTCGCTCCGGAAGATGGCGTGCTGAGCGAAATCGCCGCCGCCGAGGGCGAGACCGTCGAGCCGGGCGCCGTGCTGGGCCGGGTTACCGCCGGCGCGGCGGCCGCCGCCCCGCCCGCCGCCAAGCCGGTGCCAGCGCCCGCGCCGAAGACCGAGGCGCCCAAGGCCGAGTCCGCTGTCGCCGCCGCCCCGGCCGCCTCGACCGAACCACAGGCCGCGGCCGTCCCCACCTCCATCTCCGGCGTCAAGCCCGCGCCCGCCCAGACGGCTCAGCCCGCGGCGGCGGCGGTCGCGGCCCAGGCCCCGATCCTCGCACCGTCGGCCGAGCGGATCGTGCAGGAAAACAAGCTCGATCCGGCCGCGATCGCTGGCACCGGCAAGGATGGCCGCATCACCAAGGGCGATGCGTTGGCCGCGCTCGAATCGCGCGCCGCCGAGGCCAAGGCCGAAGCCCCGGTCCAGGTCGCCGCCGCCCCGCGCGAGGTCGGCGACCGCGAGGAACGCGTACGCATGACCCGGTTGCGCCAGACCATCGCGCGCCGACTGAAGGAGGCGCAGAACAACGCCGCCATGCTGACCACCTTCAACGAGGTGGACATGACCGCGGTGATGGCGCTGCGCAATCAGTACAAGGAGGTTTTCGAGCAGCGGCACGGCATCAAGCTCGGCTTCATGAGCTTCTTCGTCAAAGCCGTGGTCGCCGCCCTGAAGGTCGTCCCGGACATGAATGCCGAGATCGACGGAACCGACCTGATCTACAAGAATCATTACGACATCGGCGTCGCGGTCGGCACCGAGCGCGGTCTGGTGGTTCCGGTGGTGCGTGACGCCGACGCGCTCGACATGGCCGGCGTCGAAAAAGCCATCGCCGAACTGGGCAAGAAGGCCCGCGACGGGACCCTGGCGCTCGAGGACCTGCAAGGCGGCACCTTCACCATCTCGAACGGCGGTGTTTATG